>Ga0080064_1006820_pt1 | contig 12022 bp, 11 predicted proteins | sample Subgrocontami54m_FD_69260 | JGI IMG/M metagenome (GOLD analysis project Ga0080064, IMG submission 69260) | Subsurface groundwater microbial communities from S. Glens Falls, New York, USA - GMW46 contaminated, 5.4 m (SPADES assembly) (version 2) ...
CCTTCCGACACCAGGAGGTGATGATCCGCGGTGAAGGCGAGCCCCATAAAAACACTTCGCCAGGCGTCCTCATCATCGCCGGGCTCGCCTTTGCGCGGGGCGATGAAGTGCTCGCTGGTCCATCCGCCTTGTTTGTTTTTCTGGAGCGTTGTGATGGCGTAACGGCCAGGGCCGCCATCGGCGCTGACCGCCATCTTGCCGTCGGGGCTGAGGGCGAGGCCAAAAGGTCCGGGCCCGGTACTGTATTGCCGGCCGAGGGGAGTGATCTGGCGGCCGCCGGGGAGGATGCTGGTAGCACCAGGGCGGCGCTGGGCGGGCTTGTCGCTGGCGGGGGTACGGTAGTCGGCAGAAAGGTTGGCGAGAAAAAGGAAGGCGAGCAGTGTGAGGCAGCGGGACATGCGGAATCCGCTGTCATGATAGTACGGCTGGCTGGTTTGTTGGAAGCGCGTTACTGCGTGGCGGCTGGCCGCTGATAGGGCGTCATGAGGTATTTGGCGGCCTCCTCCTGAGCGCCTTGGGTGTTGTCCTTGGTGCGAATGGCCTGGTTATATTCGTTGACGGCGCGTTCGCGCTGACCTGTGATATCGAAGATCTTGCCGAGATTGATGTGCGTCCAGACCTCGATCCACTTCGGGTCCAGATCCCCGTTGAGCGCTTCGCGGAACTCGTTGGCTCCGGCCTGATAGTTGCGCTGGAGGAAGAAAAGTTCAGCTACGCGGTAGTGAGCGAGTGAGGAGTTGCGATTGACGTCGAGAGCCTTCTGATACTCCTTGAGGGCGTCTCCGAATTCGCTGATTTCGGCGAACATTTCGCCGCGGCGGATGGCCACGGCGACGCGGATGGGATTGGAATAGCGTAGGACCCTGTTGGCCGGGTCCAGGATTACCTTTTTCGGGCGGCCAAAGGATTCCACGACAAATTCGGACGCAGTACCGACCACTTCCACCTGCTTGGTTTCCGGGTTGCCCACGGTTTCAATCTGCAGATCCACCGGCATGCGGAAGGTATCCAGATCCTGCGCGATCTTGCCCATGATGCGGAAACCCTTGCTGGTGCGGAAGACAGTGTATTCGAGTTTGAATTCCGGGGCTCCGGTGGATTCAATCCACTGTATGAAAAAGCCCTGCAGGTTCTTGCCGGAGGCGGCTTCGGCGGCTTTGCGGAGGTCATCGGTGCCGATGGACTTCCAGGCGCCCGCGGTGAGCACAGATTTGAGCGTCTTTTGAAAGGCCTCGTCTCCGATGATGAAGCGCAGCATTCCGAGTACAGCGGTGCCCTTGGCCGAGGTGATGGCCCAGAATTCGGGGGAGTAATCATCGAGCCGCGAGGATTGAATCACGGGCGGGTCGGTCACGGTGAGGGCTTCGACGAAGATATCTTTCATCTCGGCTTCCACGGCGGCTGGGCCGGAGTTCTGCTCCACCCAGAACAGTTCGGAGTAGCGCGCGGCTGAGTTGGTCAACCAGATATGGTTGCGCGAGGCCGGGGAGACCATCGTTCCCCACCATTGCCGGGAGATCTGGTTGGAGAGAAGCCGCGAGTCGACTTTCTTTCCGATGCCCCGTGGACTGAGGAAAATCATGCCTGGAGCGGAGTAACCGTTCGGAGTACCGGCGTCGGTTTCCATGACGGTGAGGTCGGCTTGCGGAGGAAGGCCATAGAGGGAGGTGAAAAAGGCCATCTGCTTGGCGATCTCCTCGCCATAGGCGGCGGCCATCTCTTGCGATTCGCCGCGGAAATACAAAGCTGTGGTGATGCCCTGTGAGCGGCTCATCTGTGGCTCGCCTTTCACCACCGCGATACTGCCCGGGAAGGATTCGCGAGCGTAATCGAACTCATAAATGGTCTTGCCGCTTTCGCTCGCCTTGGTTTCCAGGCCACTGCACAGCACGTGGTAGCCGTCGGGGACGCCGATCTTGAATTTGGCGCTGTAGCGATCAACGGTGTAGTCATTCACCGGGAACCAACGCGCCGGATACATCAAATAGGCGTAGTTTTCCTGGATGGAGGCGAATTTGATTCCGTAGATGGGAGATTCCTCCAGACCCGTAAGGCGGCCGTCGTAGGTGAAGATCACGGTGGCGATCTGACCCTTCGGCAGGGCTTCGGGAAACGTGAGGCGGACCGAGAAGTCCTGCTGCGAGCGTTCAGCCGGGATCTGGCGTCCGGTTGCGTCCACTACGCGGGAAACCTGGAGCGCGTTGTTGAGTTGGAATGAGGCGGAATAGGTGTTGTCATCGAGCGGAATGAAGCGCACGACGGCGGTGGCTGAGAGGGACTGTGTGCGCGGGTTGATGTCGGCATTGATCATCACATGCTGGACATCCAGGCGGGTGCGGCGCTCCTGCTGCGCGCGCAGATAATTGGCCGAGGAGACCAGAGCAAGGATTGCGATCAGTAGCCGGATGGGTTTGGTAGCTGCCATTATTTGTCTGCCTCGCCGGAAATCAGGTGCAGAACCCGGTCCGCGGCCAAGTCCATGGGGTCGATGCTGGTGGCCAGACGCGTGGCTACTTCCGCGAGGTCCTGCCTCATGAGGGCCCTCGCCCCGGCATCCTCCAACAGGCTTGTTGCAGTATGGGCCAAAGAATCTCCTGACAATCCATTTTGTATCATTTCCGGCACGATCTGCCGTTCGCCAATCAGATTGACCATGGAGAAGAACGGCACTTTCACGAGAAACCGGCCCATCCACCAGCTCAGCGGATTGACCTTATAGTAGGCGATCATGGGTGTACCCAGAAGCGCGGCTTCGACGGTCACTGTGCCGCTGGCGGCCAATGCCATATCCGCATGCGCTATCGCGTCCCAGGTTTCCCCTTCAATATGTTGGATGGGCGCCGCGCCAATCGGTTCCCTAAAAAATGAGTCTCCGAGGCGGGAAATGAGCCCGGCCGGAGTGGCGAGCAGGAAGGAGATGGCTTGCCGGCGGTTCATGAGTTCGGCCGCGCGGGCCAGGATGGGGAGGTGGCGCGATATTTCGCCAGGCCGGCTGCCGGGCAATAGAGTCACCACCGGCCGGTTGGCCGGGATACGATGTTTGCGGAGAAACTCCTCGCGAGTGAGGGAAGGTTTTACCAGCCGCGTGAGAGGGTGGCCGATGTAGGTGGCGGGCATGCGATGCCTGGCGAAAAATTCCGGCTCAAAAGGGAAAATGCAAAGCAGCTCGCGAACGTTGCGGCGCAACTGCTTAATGCGATTGCTGCGCCAAGCCCACACCTGCGGCGCGACCAGGTAGATCACCGGAATGCCTTGCCGTTTCAAACGGCGGGCCAGGCGGATGTGGAAGTCCGGGCTGTCGGTGAGGATAGCAACCGCAGGCTGTTCGCGCCGGGCCCAATCCGACAATTTCCGGTATTCGCGGTAGATACGCGGGATATGGCGCAGTACTTCGACCAAGCCCACCACGTTCAGGTTGGCCGCATCGATCACCTGATGCACACCGGCGGCGCGCATTTTGGGGCCGGTACAGCCGTGGAATTCAAGCTCCGGGATTCGTTTGCGAAGCGCGATCACCAGTGAGGCGGAGTAAAGGTCGCCGGAGGCCTCTCCGGCGGAGACCAGGATTTTCATGCCTGTAGAGCCATGCCCGTAGAGCAAGGATAGCAGGGGAGCATCCGGTTAGAGGGTTCGTGGCCGGAGCGGGCCATTGCGGGCTTGTCAATCAAAGAGCAATCTTCGAAGCACCGAACCAATGGCACGAGGCTCCGCGAACATGGTGGCCACCTGATAGAAGATGACCCAGGCACACGCATAAAAGGGGCCGGGGTGATGTTCGGCCCAGTGGAGCAACGTTGGAACAATCCGCGAGCGCGGTACAAACCGATGTGAGAAAAGCATCGCCGCTAAGGCGACCATGGCCCCTCCGAGAATATCGGAAGCATAGTGATATCCCAAATAAATTCGAGCCAGGCCAATAAAACAAGCAGCCCAAGCAATTGCCATCCAGCCAACAACACGGTTCATGTAAACGAAACCAAAGGCCAAGGCAAAGAAAAGGCCAGCATTGTCGCTGGGAAACGAACTCCAGTTGTCGAAGGTCTGGGGAGAAACGCCATAGGGCAACACAAGATTGAGTCCCGGATCATTCACTGGGCGCTCGCGGAAAGGCAGAATGTGGGCCAAGCCGCGGCAAACGGCCATTGTGAAAAAGACCGCGCTCAAGGAGCAAATGATTTGGATGCGGCGGCGTTCCTGTCCGGGGTTCATGCTGAACCAAAACCAAACGTAGAAAGACAGAAACAGTAGGCCCTTGAACAGAATGGCATCCTGTCCAAAAGCGACTGATCTATCAAACAGTTCTGATTGGTGCGCAAATGAGTTCAGAAACTTGGATATGGATTGGTCGATCATCAAGCAGGAAGTGGCGCTTTTCAAACGCAGCAGATTCTGATATTGTCGATAGCCACCAGGTATGTTATGACTACAAAAAATCTCCGGGTAATGGTCAATGGTAACAATTATGCAAATGAAGTGGAACCGCGGCTGCTACTCATACACTACTTGCGCGATGTGCTTGGGCTGACGGGCTCGCACATCGGCTGCGAGACCACGCTTTGCGGGGCTTGCACGGTGGAGGTGGATGGCAAGGCGGTCAAGTCATGCACGATGTTCGCGGTGCAGGTAGACGGGAAAAAGATCCTTACGATTGAAGGCCTGGCGTCCAACGGGCAACTGCATCCGGTGCAGGAGGCGTTCTGGAACGAACATGGACTTCAGTGCGGATTCTGCACGCCGGGAATGATCCTGGCCTCCAAGCAATTGCTGGAACGGAATCCTGATCCCAGCGAGGGTGAGATACGGCACGGGATTGAGGGGAACCTTTGCCGGTGTACGGGCTACCAGCACATTGTGAATGCGGTGAAGTCGGCCGCGGCAAAGATGGGAGTGTAATACTATGACCCCCACGATCACCAAAATCGGCACTGAAACGGAAAAGTTGGTCGGCAAGAGGATTCGGCGCAAGGAGGATCCGCGGCTGATCACCGGTACGGCCACTTATGTGGACGACATTCAAATGCCGGGGATGCATCACGCCTGCATCGTGCGCAGTCCGCATGCGGCGGCGAAGATCAAGGGAATCGATACGAAGGCGGCGGCGGCTTTGCCGGGCGTAGTGGCTGTGTTTACGGGGGCCGACACCAAGGATGTTGGTCCTGTGCCGTGCGGAGCTTCCTTGCCAGGGCTGCGCGTGCCCTACCACCACATACTGGCGGTGGACCGGACCTATTTCGTAGGCCATCCGGTAGCGGTGGTGGTGGCAACGGACCGCTACATTGCTCGCGACGCAGCGGATCTGGTGGAGGTGGACTACGATCCTCTGCCCGCCGTGGCCGACCCGGAGAAGGCGCTGGAGGCGGGCGCGCCGGCGGTGCATCCGGAGTGGACCGACAACATTGCATTCAACTTCCATCAGGAAGGCGGGGACACCGCCAAGGCATTTGCGGATGCCGAAGTGGTGGTGAAGCAGAGGATCACGAGCCAGCGGCTGATCCCCACGGCAATGGAGACACGCGGAGTGGTGGCCGACTACAACACGGGCGACAAATCGCTCACCGTGTATTCCTCGTCGCAGATTCCGCACCTGCTGCGCACGCTGCTCGCGATGATGCTGGGCCTGCCCGAGCATCACCTGCGAGTGGTGGTGCCGGAGGTGGGAGGCGGGTTCGGCTCCAAGTTGAACGTGTACGCCGAGGAAGCGCTGATGGGCTTTGTGGCGATGAAGCTGGGCAAGCCGGTGAAGTGGATCGAATCCAGGCGTGAGAACTATCTGTGCACGATTCACGGCCGCGGGCATGTGGACTACTACGAGATGGCGGCCCTTAAGGATGGGACCATCCTTGGATTAAAGCTGAAGCTGATTCAGGATCTGGGCGCTTACCATCAATTGTTGACGCCGGCGATCCCCACGCTGTCTGTCTTGATGATGCCGGGATTGTACCGGTTCAAGAACATCCAGGCGGATATCGTGGGCGTGTTCACCAACTGTGTTCCCACCGATGCCTATCGCGGCGCGGGCCGGCCTGAGGCCACGCACGGCATTGAGCGAATGGTGGACATACTGGCGGCGGAGTTGAAGATGGATCCGGTGGATGTTCGCATGAAGAACTTCATTCAACCGGAAGAGTTCCCGTTCGCCACAGCCACCGGGCTGGTCTATGACAGCGGCAACTACGATGCGCCGTTAAAGAAGGCGCTGGAGATTGCCGACTACGCGGGGCTGCGGCGGCAACAGGCCGAGGCCCGCCAGCAGGGAAAGCTGATGGGAGTGGGCGTGTCGACCTATGGCGAGATCTGCGCGTTTGGACCATCGCCGGCCACACCGGCGGGGGGGTGGGAATGCGCGACGGTAAAGATAGATCCCTCAGGAAAGGTGACGGTGGGGACGGGCGCATCGCCGCACGGGCAGGGAGAAGAGACGACGTTCGCCCAGATTGCCGCCGATGAACTAGGCGTCGGAATGGACGATGTCCTGGTGGTGCATGGAGACACCGCGGTGGTCCCGTACGGGATTGGGACGTTCGGCAGCAGGGGGACGGCGGTAGGTGGACCGGCGCTCTACTATGCGTTGCAGAAGCTCAAGGAGAAGATCAAGAAGTTCGGGGCGATGCTGCTCGATTCAGACGATGTGAGCTTTGAAGGGGGCCGGTGCGTGTGCAACAAGAGCGGTAAGAGTGTCAGCCTGGCGGAGGTGGCAGGCGCAAGCTATCGCGCGATGAAGCTGCCGCCGGGCGAGGATCCTGGCATGCAGGCCACCTATTTCTGGGAACCCCCCAACTTCACGTTTCCCTTCGGCGCGCACCTTGTAGTGACCGAGGTGGATTCCGACACCGGCAAGATACATGTGAGCCGGTACATTGCCGTGGATGATTGCGGCAAGATCATCAACCCGCTGCTTGTGGATGGGCAGATTCACGGCGGAGTGGCGCAAGGGTTGGGGCAGGCTCTGTTCGAACAGGCCGTCTATGACGAAAGCGGCCAATTGTTGAGCGGCGAGTTGATGGACTACGCGATTCCCAAGGCGACGATGATGCCGTGGGTGGAGAGCCATCACACGGAAACTCCATCGCCGGTGAATCCGCTTGGCGTGAAGGGTGTGGGCGAGGCAGGTACCATCGGCTGCACGCCGGCGGTGGTGAATTCCGTAGTGGATGCATTAAGCGTGCTCGGGGTGCGGCATATCGACATGCCGATGACTCCGGAGAAGATCTGGGCGCTGGTGCAGGGAGGCCAAGCATGATTGCGCAGAATTTTGAATACTCTTCGCCCACCAGCCTGGATGAGGCTTTGCGGATTGTGGCGGGCGGAAACGCCAAGATCCTGGCCGGAGGCATGAGCCTGATCCCGCTGATGAAGCTGCGGCTGGCCGCGCCGGAACATCTGGTTGACCTGCGGCAGATTCCGGATTTGCAGGGGATTTCCGAAGAGAGGGGAAGCATACGCATCGGCGCAATGACCACGCATTTCCAAGTGGAGTCCTCCGCGCTGCTGCGCGCCAGTTGTCCGCTCTTGGCCGAGGCAGCGGCGCATATCGGCGATGTACAGGTTCGGAACATGGGGACATTGGGAGGAAGCCTCGCGCATGCGGATCCGGCGGCGGACTATCCGGCGTCCTTGTTTGCGCTGGAGGCGCGCGTGCGGCTGATCAGCGCAAGTTCAGACCGTACCATCGCGCTAGGTGATTTCCTGGTGGACACGTTCACCACGGCGGCGGAGGCGGGCGAGATGATTCGCGAAGTGATTGTTCCGGTGGAGGAGGCCGGCACGGGGGTGAGCTACCAGAAGCTGCTGCAACCGGCATCGGGCTTTGCGATTGTCGGAGTCGCCGCGCGGATCCGTAAGGCGGGCGGGAAGATTTCAATGGCACGCGTGGGCGTGACCGGGTTGGGGCCAATGCCATACCGGGCGATGACGGTGGAGAACCTGCTGGTGGGCACGGCCGGGAGTCCGGAAGACATCAAGAAAGCGGCTTCCGTGGCCGCCGCCGGTGTTGAGGCGAACTCCGACATACACGCATCCGCAGCCTATCGCGCTCGCATGGCAGCGGTCTACGCGGGACGGGCGATCCAGGCGGCAGTGTCGCGGGCCGCATGAAGATTGGCGGCGCCTATCAATTGCCACTAGGGAGGGACCGGGCTTACAGCCTTCTGCAGGATCCCGCGATCCTGGCCGGCTGCATCCCGGGATGCGACGGGCTGGTTCGTACAGCAGACCACGAATACGACATGAAGATGAAACTGGCGCTGGCCAGCATCAGCGGACTGTTTGAGGGCAAGGTGCGGATTACGGAGCAGAAAGAGCCGCGGAGTTTTCGCCTGGGAGTGGAGGGCAAAGGAAAGATTGGTTTCATGAAGGGGGAAGGTCTGCTCCAGTTGGCGGACAAGGACGGAGGCACTGAGGTGAGCTACGAAGGGGACGTGCACGTGGGAGGAACAATCGCAGCGGTGGGACAGCGGTTGCTGGATACGACGGCGAAGATGATGATCAAGCGGTTTTTCGACAAGCTGGCGGAAATCGCCGGTCAATGATGAAGCTGCTTGGTGATACGGTAGGTTTTGTAGGGAGCACGGAGTGAAGGACAAGGATACAGGCGGCACATCCAGATTCGAGAAGATCTCTATCAAGGGATTCCGGCGGCTGGCCGACGTTGAAATTGAGTTGCGACCACTGTCAGTGCTCATTGGAGCCAATGGTATTGGGAAGACCTCCCTTCTGGACGCCTTCTCGATGCTTGCTAGTTCTGCTCAAGGTGGTTTGAACTCGGCAATCAGCGAGTATTCGGGACTTTCGGCCCTCCTCACTTATGATCGGGCCGAGGCCCTTGAGTTGGGTCTGTCGCTGCGCCAGCCGATTGCGCTCTACGTTGATCATAGCCCGGCGCGTGTTATGAGGTTGTCGATGGGTTATCCCATGCACGAGACTCTCAACTATCTTCTCCGCGTGAAGCCACAGGGAACGGCCTATGTCATCGAGGAGGAGACGCTTAGCAAGACGGGGCAACCTGGAGAGGTGCTATCTAGGTACATCCACTCCCACGACGCCGATGTGAAGTACTACGAAGTCGGCCAGGCGAAATTGGTGCGACCGAACTGGGAGCATAACCCGCTCGAAACCTCTCTGTCGCAAGTGCCCAAGATGTTTCGTGAACCCGAAGATTTCCGGCGTCGCCTATCCTCTTCGACCTTCTATCACGCCCTAAACGTGGAACCGCGATCGCCCGTCCGGCTGCCGCAACCGATGCGCCCCGCAACCTTGCCCGGACGCAATGGTGAAGATCTCATTTCGTGCCTTTACTCTTTGCGGGAGACGGAGCGCGATAGCTTTGATGCGGTGGAAGACGCGATGCGGGCGGCGTTTCCTGGCTTTGACCGGCTGGATTTTCCCCCAGTAGCGGCTGGCACGCTGGCGATGATGTGGCGCACCACGTGGTTTTCAAAACCACTGTATACGCACCAGCTCTCCGAGGGCATGCTCCGCTTCCTTTGGCTGGCAACCCTGCTGCAAAGCCCAGGGTTGACCACCGTTACTCTTCTTGATGAACCGGAAGTAAGTCTTCATCCTGAACTATTGAATCTGTTGGCCGGCCTGCTCCGGGAAGCTTCCAAGCGCACGCAACTGATCGTTGCCACTCATTCGGACCGGCTGGTTCGATTCCTGAATCCAAGCGAGGTCATTGTGCTTGATACGACGGAAGATGGGATGGCGCAGTTCACCTGGGCGGACAAACTCGATCTGGAGAGCTGGCTTGCCGAGTATTCGCTGGATGAAGTCTGGCGCATGGGCTTGATCGGGGGCCGTTCGTGAAGATTGCGTTGCTCATTGAGGGTCAGACGGAAAAGGTGTTCGTGCGGCATTTAGGCCGTTTCCTCGAACCAAGGCTGTCGGGCAGAATGCCCCGTCTGCATCCAATTCTCTACCACGGCCCAACTCCAAAGAACGATAATTTGCGCCGGGACGTCAACCGCCTTATTGAGAGCGGTCCGGTGTATGCGGATGCTGTGATTGCGTTGACCGACGTTTATACAGGAAGGGCAGACTTCAAGGATGCATCGGATACAAAGAGGAAGATGAGAGAATGGGTGGGCAAGAACGACAAGTTCTTCCCCCATGCCGCCCAGCACGACTTCGAAGCTTGGCTACTTCCGTTTTGGGAAGACATTCAGAAACTCGCCGGCCACAAGATGAGCCCTCCGGCTGGAGCGCCCGAATCGGTGAATCACAACAAGCCTCCGTCCTACCGGATTAAGGAGAGTTCGCGGCCGGCAACAAGGGGCGTGATTACGTGAAACCGAGAGACGCGGATCGAATCCTGCGCGGCAACGATTTACTCCCTGCCGCGAAAAAGTGTCCGGAACTGCTGGCGTTGCTAAACACCATTCTCAAACTATGCGGGGGCGAATGCATCTAATCACTGCGATGGCACCAAGAGTGAATTGGGGCCGTTTGTCTTCACTTTTGGCCGCGTCCGTTTTGCTCACATCGTTGCTCTTGGCCCAGACGGATCGGGGACAGTACAAACCGCGCGTCCTGCTGCTTGCCACAGGCGGAACCATCGCCGGCAAGGGCGATTCTTCCACCAGCTTGACGCAGTACAAGCCAGGATCATTGTTGGGCGATGAACTGGTCAAGGCGGTTCCGGAAATCGCGCAGTACGCGAATGTACGAGTGGAGCAGATCAGTAACGTTGGAAGCTCCAACCTCACGATTGACCATTGGATCAAACTGGCCAAGCGCATCAACCAGGCTTTTGCAGGGGACCCGGCGCTGGCGGGGGTTGTGGTTACCCACGGGACGGACACGATCGAGGAGACCGCGTATTTCCTCAATCTGCCGGTCCAGCATGACCGGCCGGTGGTGCTGGTAGGGGCGATGCGGCCCTCCACGGCGATCAGCGCCGACGGGCCGCTCAATCTGCTGAACGGCATCCGCACGGCCATCGCCGCGGAGGCTCGTGGGAAGGGAGTGCTGGTTGTAATGAACGAGGAGATCAACGGGGCCCGGGAGGTAACCAAGACTAATACTCATCGCGTGGAGGCCTTACGGTCTAACGATTTCGGCTACCTCGGCTACGTCGATGACGACAAGGTGAGCTTTTATCGTGCCTCGACCAAGCGCCATACAACCCGGTCAGAGTTCGATGTCAGCAAATTGGAACAGCTTCCCGCGGTTGAAATCCTCTACTCCTATCTTCAGCCAAATACGGCGGTGATCCATGCGTTGGTGCAGAGCGGGGTAAGGGGTATCGTGTTTGCGGGCACGGGAGCGGGGAACATCGGCGATATCCAAAAATCAGCGATTGAGCAGATCCAAAAATCCAGGGCTGCCGCGCCGATCGTGGTGCGTTCCAGCCGGACCGGGACCGGCCGGGTGTCCGCAAGGGAAGATTATGACAAGCTCGGAATCATTCCAGCGGACACGCTCAACCCGCAAAAGGCGCGCATCCTGCTGATGCTCGCGCTTACCCGGACGACGGACCGCAAGGAAATCAAGAGGATGTTCGACGAGTACTAGCTACAGTTCGAGCTTGCCCTCGTACATCATGTCCTTAAGCTTGAACTTGTGTTTGATCTCGGTTCGCCCCAACTTCACGACAAGCTCCACTTCCTTGTCCGCCAGCTGGATCGTATTGCCTTCGGTGCGCGGGAAGAAGACGTAGAGATTGGCCTTGCCGGAAGCTTCGTCCTTTTCGGCCTGCACATTGGCTGGCAAGAGTGGCTCTTTGTCCTTGCGATTGAGGCTAACGGCCTTTTTCAGCATCTCGGGATTGCCACGCATCATGCCGGCCGGGAGGCCGGAGATACCCACAACATAGGCATCCTCTTTCCGGTTGATCATCTCGAGCGCCTTGGGAGAAGTGGCTGCCTCGTCGCCGTACTTCAGCTTCGCCATGGCGTGTTTCAGCGGAAGAGCGCTGTGCCAGCGAACCATGAAGCTCATGGCAGGCATTCCGCCGCCACCCCCCATGCCCCCTCCACCACCGCCGGCACCACCACCACCGCCACCTTCAAAGTCACCGCCACCA
>Ga0080064_1006821_pt1 | contig 12021 bp, 11 predicted proteins | sample Subgrocontami54m_FD_69260 | JGI IMG/M metagenome (GOLD analysis project Ga0080064, IMG submission 69260) | Subsurface groundwater microbial communities from S. Glens Falls, New York, USA - GMW46 contaminated, 5.4 m (SPADES assembly) (version 2) ...
TCTGCAAAATCAATTTAAGGGCAAATTGATACTAACTGATATATTCCATAACCCCTCAGTCATTGAAAGTTTGAAAATTATTGGAATCGGGGTGGGGCTTAAAAAACCAAATCTTTAGCCCTTGTGCATATCTTCGGTAAATGGCCAAAACCAAGCCGCAACTGAGCCTAAATGTCCTAGGTACTATACCTTGGGGATAATATGTTTTCTATGAAGTGCTTCCCTCCGTGCGCTAGTTGAGCTGTGGCAGCCCTAAAACCATCAGAGCCGCTATGCTATCAAACCGTTATGGAGCGTCGGTTGACGCCATCTTGGTTGATCTGTATACTTACGGCATATGTTAACCTCTGATGACCTCAAAAATATCGGTGTAGAGGTGGGTAAGGTGATTGAGCAGAACATTTTGCCTGTTTTGGGCGGTGTACAGCAAGATGTGGCAACGCTCAAGACTGATGTGGCGTACCTGAAGAGCCAAATGGTTACTAAGTCGTACCTCGACGATAAGTTGGCCGAGCTTGAGGGAAGCGTTATTGTGCGCCAACGCAAGGAAGACCACAAGGTGAATCTGTTGGTAGAGCTCCTGCGTCGTAAGTCTATTCTTCAGGACGATGATGTTCGTCAGTTGCAAGAGATTCAGGTGTTTCCCGCGCCAGCTCAGCCGCAAGTGGAAAAATGAACCTCCACGGGCTTACGCCCGTGGTATCCTACAATACAAGCCTCGCTTGTCCTCAACTCCGTTTCGGACATGCCCTTTATCCACGGGCTGACGCCCGTGGTTTTAGCAAGGAAGTTCGGCATATAAAAAGCCGACCATCTCCAATGGTCGGGCTTATATATTAAGGTGAAAAAAATTCTGCTCCATTATTTGAGCAGTAGCATTTTGTTGGTTTCGCGATAGGTTCCAGCAGAGAGCCGGTAGAAGTACATGCCGCTTGGTTGTTCGGCGGCGTTCCATTCTACCTGGTAACTGCCAGGTTCCTTCATCTCTTCAATCAGTGTCGCCACTTCTTGCCCCAGAAGGTTATACACCTTAAGGACTGTGAACTGTCGACTATCAACTGTGAACTTGATTACTGTTGAAGGGTTGAAAGGATTAGGGTAGTTCTGTCCTAAAGCAAAGCTTGTCGCTCGTTGCTGACCACTTGTTGCTTGCTCGCCCGGTGCCGCTGGCGGCAGTTCATCGGTGTGCACAATGCGCACCCGGTTGCTTGCCACCATAGCCGGTGGGTTGGAGTTGAACATTAGGCGGCCGCTTTTGTTGGCCTTTACCCAGTAGCCGCTCCCTGGTTGCAGGCTGTCCGTCGGAGAGTAAACACCCTTGTAGCCAAAGAAGCTGCTTACCGTCATACCCGGTTCGTCGGTTGTTACCTGGTCAGTACGAATCGGCTGCGAGATACCGCTGATCATGTTCCAACCGTCAGTTACGTCTACCGTATCATTGGTAAACTCACTGCCCTCCATAAGGACGAGCTGCTCGTAGTCGAACTTGATCCAGTAACCAGTACCATTCTTGAGTATATTCTCAACTTGGTAGCCACTACCATTGTAGCTAAAGGCTGCCGAAGTTGCATTGGAGAACAACGCTTGCTTGCTGAAGTCAGGCACCACCAGTGGCACGCCGACCATATTCCAGCCCCGCCGCACGCGAAAGGCGTGCGCTGCCGTGGCTTTGTTGCCAAAGTCAGCAGTTACGAGCAGGGTTTCGCTGCTCAAGGTAACGTTGTAGCTGCCACTCAATGGCTTAGTTTGCACCCAACCTGAATCGGGTACCGGTGAGGTTAGAACGTAGTTGCCCTGGGGCAGGTCGAGGAACCGGTAGTGGCCAGCACTGTCGCTAACCGTAGAATCGGTTACCGTGCCGGTAAGGTACAGCTTCCAACCTGCTAGTGGCAGTTCACCTGGCTCCCGCACCCCATTGCCGCTGGAGTCGCTCCATATTGTGCCGTAGAGGTTGCCTACGTCGCCGCACTGGTATGCCGACTGCCACACCCCGCCGATTTTCACCTGGAAGTCGTCCCAGTCAATAGAGACCGGGCCGTCACCAGGAGGTATGTAGAAAAACTCCTTGATGATGATGGTGGTGATGTGACTGATAGACGGGCTGTCATTGTGGTATTGCGTAGTACTCCATTGAGAGAAAGCGCCAGCAAACCCACCGACAGTTTCGGTGGTGATACCATCCGATATGGTCAAACTTCCGGAGTTGTTACCCCATTCGTTTGAGCCACGAACCGAAGATTGGAACCAGCCTTCGTACGGAATGTCGAGACCTTCGAGCACCCAAGTGACGGTATCGCCAAAGGCACCGTTGAAGCTGGTGCGCAGAAACTTGGCACTGTTATGGCCGTCGTTCCCTGCAATCCAGATGGAGTCGCTCGACATGCTCGAGCTCACCTTGTGCCACCCGATGGGGTAGTACTGCGCTGCAACCGGTGTTGCAAAGATGATCATGGCAACTGCCACGATCGCGAATGATATTTTATTGTAAAGTTTCATTGTTGCTTCTCCTTTCTGGAGAAAAATTGTTTGTTGCGTGATTATTTTGTTTTTTTACCCCGTGAGGTAACCCCCCGTTGCCTACTAGGGCAAAATAACAAAGTGTGAACGTTTTTTATTTATTTTTTGCTAGCTTGCCCCGCCTTGGCGGGGACCCCCTACAGTTACATATATAGTCCTATTTCAAGTTTTTAACAATATACTTTAGGACGAAAAATTACCTTTGTCAACCCCCACGCTATGGTTCAATAGCTTGGCAACACCTTGAGGCTAAATGGCATAAACTTAAAGCTATGCCCTATAGCCAAAACCCCCATCTCCCCAAAGTCAGAGCCCACGCCGTAACTCTGGTTAATCATGAAAAGTGGGGCATCAGGCAAACAGCTAGGTACATAGGCGTAGAGCCTTCCACAGTCTGTCGATGGATGAAGCGAGCTCCTAAAGAGGGCGGTGTCCTGTACCTGCCCACCTTAAGCTCTAGACCCCACCACCATCCACGAGCGCTGGGGCCTGAGATTATTAAAGCCGTAGTTGATCTGAGGTTAAGGCGCGGGCGATGCGCTGAGGCTATCTGGGGTGAGCTTAGAAATTCTGGCCTAGAGCTATCCCTCAGTAGTGTGAAAAGGATCTTGAAGCGTCAGAAGCTCTTAAAAGAACGAAGCCCGTGGGCGAGGTACCATTTGTCTGGCGAGCGTCCTAAACCACTAGAACCAGGCCTCTTAGTGGAAACAGACAGTATTCACCTTATGGTTAAAACCTCACGTACCTATATCTTCACCTTAATTGATTGCTATTCACGGTGGGCCTGGGCCATGGCCAGCGAACGCCTTAACTGCCTAAGGGCCCTGCGTTTTATAGGCCTAGCTCAAACCCAAGCACCCTTCTCCTTCGCTTGTATCCAATCTGACCATGGGCCAGAGTTCTCCACCCACTTCACTGAACACCTTAAGGTACAAGGTATTAGGCATAGGCACATCAGGGTTAGGCAACCCAATGACAATGCCCATGTGGAAAGGTTCAATCGTACTATTCAAGACGAACTTAAAAGCGATATTATGCTCTATAAATCTAATGTCCCCAGGTTAAACCAATCAATCAAAGAATATCTTAAGTATTATAACGAAGAACGACTTCACCTGGGTTTGGATCTCAAAACTCCTGCCCAAGTGTTGCGAAGGTCTTGACCTCTATGCGCCCCACCCTGTGCATATCTTCCCCAAACAGCCCTAAATAAGCCTCAGCTGAGCCGAATACTAGCAGGGCTATATTCTGGGGATAATTAGTTTATGTTAATAGTTTAATACTATGTCTTGATCACCCCGATACACTTGAGGTCAAGTCTGAGGATATTCGCAGGCTTGACGGTGCCAGGTTATTTTTCTATACTAGTGGTATGACTATTGAAGAAATTCGCAAAAAAATAACTCCCGTCTTACGAACTAGCGGAGTGGAATACGCCGCGCTGTTTGGCTCGGCTGCCCGGGGCGAGGCCGGGCCCGCCAGCGACATCGACATTTTGGTTCGCTATTCAGCCACGCCGAGCTTGCTTGGCCATATTGGTTTGGCACAAACGCTAGAAGGTACGCTGCACGCCAAAGTTGATTTGGTAACAGAGCGCAGCCTCCATCGGCTGCTCGTGCCGCGCGTGAAGCGAGACCTTAAGGTGCTCTATGGACAAGGACAGCGCCCAGATTTACATTGAGCACATCTTAGGGGCAATCGCTGGTATAGAAACTTTCACGCAAGGTTTGAATTTTGATACTTTTACTAAAGATCTTAAAACACAATTAGCCGTAACTCGCGAGCTGGAGATTATTGGTGAGGCGAGCAAGCGGTTGCCGGAGGCGTTTAAGAACGACCACAACGATATTCCTTGGAAGAAAATTACCGGTATGAGGGATTTTCTTATTCATGATTACCTGGATATAGATTTGGAGATAGTGTGGAAAGCCGTTATCGAGGATATACAGCAGCTCAAGCAAGCGTTAGAAAAAGGTAACTAGGAGTAAAGAAAAAAACTCGGCCGGGGATGGTCGGGCTTTTGCGTACGTATCGTTCGTATTTTTTTGCAATGTGTTATAATGTAAGTATATTTCTTATCTACCCAATATGTAGTACAGATGCTCGGCACTATGTCTAAATCATCGACTCGGCACATTCAAGATATCTTTCATCGTGCCATAAATTCTAAAAACTATAAGAAGGCTATTGCTATTTATAAAAAAATGCTGCGGGACGACCCAAATCGAGAAGACATTTGGTGTAAATTAGGCTACTTTTATAAAGTCGACGGTTCTACCAAAACGGGAAAAACTCACCTGAAAAATATCCAGCGAGCACTCACCTGCTACCGACGGGCCTTAAAAATTAATCCGAATTCGGAGTGCGGACTCAAGGGCCTGATTGATTATTTTGCTATTCGACGGAACCGGCAAGCGCTCACCTTAACCTGGAGGTTGCATAGAATTAAAAAACGTAACCGAGCTTACCTAATGTTTGTGGGCCATGTACATCGTGATTTTGGAAATTTGAAAAAAGCAGAACAGTACTACCACCAAGCCTTACCGGCCATCCCCAAACACTACGGTCCGCACTACGCTTTAGCTACGCTGTATTACGAGATGAATAACTTAAAAAGTGCGGCTCGCTGCGCCCAAGTGAGCTTAAACCGTTTACAAAAAATGCCGAGGCATTACCAACATGATCGACGGATAAAAAAATATCGTCAAGAGCTACAGAAAATCATTACAAAGTATAAAAAAACGACCTCGACTGCATAATGAATACGGTCAAGGTCGTTAGTTAATTACTATGTGTTAGGAGCGTCTCCGCAATTGCTGCAGCGATTGGCATCAAGGTAAGCTGCTGGACAAAACCCCATTGTCCGTTAGGATTGATTTCAAGAAAAATATACTTACCGTCCGGTCGCTTGATGAGATCTATTGCACCAAATGCAAGGTTGAGTCTTCGTAGAAGTTCTCGATAACGATCAGCCCCCTCTTCCGGTAATGGTCGGGTTTTTGTATGCAAGCATTGCTGGCACCGTCGGACGGGAGAGCCATTTCCTTCACGGCCCTTTTATATTAAGATTATTGGCGAAATCAAGGGCCGCTTTGACGTTAGAGACGTGAATTTTGCTATTAGCAAATTCACCTGCATGACCAGATGAAAATTTTCGAACCATAACGGACTTACCTGCCGCTTTGAGTGCGCGCACAAAGTGAATGATTTGGCGCGGCGGACAACGAACGTCATGCTCGCCATGAAAAATAAGCAGCGGGGCCTGAATATGATCGGCGTAGGTTAGGGGAGAGCTCCGGGTGTATATGTTTGGCACGTGCGCTGGGGTTCCCCCAAACAGCCTTCGATCTATTGCCTGAAAGAAGGCCGGCTCGTCCTCATATTGAAGAACGCAATCAGCAATCGGTGTACCCGCGATACCCCCCGCCCATAGGTTCGGATATTTTCCAACAGCCAGCAGCGTCACGTAGCCACCCCACGACCAACCATACAGGATAATGCGTGCTGGGTTTGCCCACCCTTTCTTCACCAGCCAGTGGCGCGCCGCCACCACATCTTCTACCTCCCACGTTCCAGGATTCCCGTAAATACCCTCCTCGAATTTTTTGCCAAATCCAATTGACCCTCGATAGTTCACCGCGCAGTAACCAAAACCGTGGTCAAGCCAGGCCTGTGCCTCGGCTGAAAATTCATCACTAACCACACCGTGGGGGCCTCCGTGAATAGCGATGATAAATGGGCGAGCACCACCGCGAGTGCGGGGTCGCGCGACCCACATTTGTACCGGTGTACCATCTGATGAGCGAAACTCAACGCTTTCAAAGGTGCTTTTCGGTTTAGCAGTCGGCGTAGGCGCATGGAGGGTCGTTATTTTTTGATAGGTTGGAGCGTGTAGCTTAAGCAGCCGTGGTGGAATTCCGAATGACTGCCACCGCACAATAAGTGAATTATCCGGTAGAGTTGCTACCGAATTAAAAAATAGGTCAAAACTACCCGTGGTAGGGCCGATCCGTCTTGCGCTACGTTTTTTCAGGTCATAAAGCAACAGCCGATGCCGTGCTTTGTGTACATCGCAGAGTAGTAATTTTTGCTCGTTTTCAATCCAGGCCATGATAAATACATCTCCTTTGAAGGCAGGGTTTTTTACTTCCTTAACCTTTTTTTTGGCAGGATTAATAAAAACCGGACGGTAGAATCCGCCTGCATTGGTAAGACCTAGTAGCAGCGGTTCTGGTGAGTGTTGAGCAAAGGCGTACGGTATCAACTGGCCCTTAATAGTAGTCAGTACTGAGCTGATTTTGCTGGTTGTAGTATTGAAGATAAGAATTTTAGAAACCGTGGTGGCACCACCACCTAGCAGAGAAACACAGGTTGAATTTCCATCCGGGCTCATAATTGCCCCTTGAATGAACTGCGGTGACTTGCATAAGAGACGTGGCGCGCGAGGCTCACCATTCGAGTGGAAAGGTACCAGGTATACTTTGTTCGTACCCCTAATTGACGCAGCGAAACATAAACGGTCTCCTTGATCGTTTACACTAACTTCATAAGAGTAATAGGGTGCCAGAGACGGTGTGATATCTACCGGCCTTCCACCGCCAACCAAAGGAATACGCTTAAAATGGCCGTGTTCATCACCCCGATGATCATCAAGAAAAAAAAGAAAGCGTCCATCCGGGGACAGAGAGCCAAACAGCGTTCCTTGCGACCGTCTGGTGAGTTGGCGGGAAAATCCACTCACAAAATCGTAAGCGTGGAGCTGATATTTCCCAGAGGTATTGGTAACCAAAAGAGCCCGATGCGGCACACTCTGTGCGGGGCGTAGCCAGAGAACTGTGGGGTTATAAAACCTCCGCGCCCATCGTTCTTGGGTACGAGGTATGTGATGGTGTGGAGAATTCATATATCGCAACTCACATTATGATATCCCTTGACATGGGCTTTAGGTTACTATAATTGATTAGGGTTTATTTGTTTGTGATGCAAGAGAAAAATGTAGTGAGAGCTGTTCTGCTACACTTTTCCAAGAATAAACACTTAGATCGATAGGTAAGTTGTCAGTTTTTGGTTTTTGAAGTAAGACTTCCTTTAGGGCAACCTTAATGGCCGTAGAAGAGCCAGCCCTAACGGCTTTTATTTTTGAATAATTGGCTAATAAATCAACCGAGCCAGCTATATCGGTTGTGATAATATTTTTACCCAAAAAAGCAGCTTGCAAATTAACCATGCCGAAAGGTTCATAGAGTGATGGCGTTACGAGACAATCTGCCGAATTAAAAACTAATGACATATCCATCTGATTAATGTGGCCCAAAAAATAGAAAGACTTTTGATAAATGTTACTATCTAACAAGCGTTTTACCTTTGCTGCATATGACTCGCTTACATTAGCGCCTGCAATAATAACAACAAAATTTATCTCTCGAAGCAGATTTAGTGAAGCTTCAATCAAATTGATTAATCCCTTTTGTGGGACAATGCGTCCGGCGTAGAGCACCACCGGGACATCTAGGGGTATCCCTAACCCCTGTTTAAATTCTTTGCAAGCTGATTCCGATTGTATCTGAAAATCTTTATTATCTATACCTCCGGTGATAACCGCAAGTTTGTTTGGATTTATATCGTAAAGGCTAGAAATTTCGCTGACCATTCTACGAGATTTTACAAAAGTCATTTTGCTATAACGCATGCACCTGCGTTCAAGGGCAACTAGAACCAAATTTATTATTTTTCGAAAAAGCGATGTTTTTACCTTTTCATTTCGAAGTGTTTGTTGTATACCTCGCATTGTACTCCGAGCATAATAAAATATCGGTATCTTTATTCTTGCTAAATCCATTAAACCAAATTCTAAAGACTGAATGTAGACTGAATCAAATTTTTCTATGTTTATCTTCTCTTTAAAAAACTTCTTGAGTTTAAAGGAAAAAATAAGAAAACCAATGAGGGGTATCTTTTTGAGTGGCAAATAGATGATTGTTATCCGTGGATCGTAAAACTGAACAATGTCAGGATCACTATAGCAATGCACTACGGTAACTGAGTGGCCAAGTGAGATAAGGGCGGTTGCCTCTTTATAGGCTGCGTAGCCCATACCATAGCCGAAGCCAAACCGAGATGTTAACATTAGTAATCTCACAACCGTTTAATAAAATTCCTATAAACACAAAAAATAAACGCTTCAGCTATTTCTGAAAGAATTTTAATAGGTAGTCGCTTTTTTGACAGAAGCCCCGCTTGCTTAATTTCAGGAAATGCTTCACATAGTTTTTTGCCACATAATTTAGAGTCTAACTCAATCTCACCATGAAGATATAGTATTCCGTACTGCAACTCACGTAGCCATCTACTGTATTTGGTTTCCCAAAATGCCACGTCTTTGTTATTCAAATATACAGCCCTACAACCTTGGGCTAAATCAACGGCACGTTTGTAGATAGATTTTGCAGTAATTTCTTCTTCTCTAACATTGCGTAGACAGTCTACACCCCACAGCAATATATTTCGCTGTTTGACCCAAATAAAAAATGTCGGTGGCCTAAAAATATGCCAAAGATTGAAAAACTCGCTACGAAATACAATATTAATATCCAATTTAAAACCCTTTACCCTGGCGCGCGCAACCTTGACTCTTCTCAAAAATTCACACCGGTCCGTTACTTCTTCAACAATAAATAATACATCAACGTCACTTTTTTTATGAAATCCGTTTGTTAATACACTCCCATAAATATAAGCTGACTGAATGGATTTAAAATTTTTAAAATTAGCTCGAAGTATCTTTGTAACTTTTTGAATTAATAAAGTATCAGGCATACTTTTACTTACTTATACTGCTGGTTGATAGTTTGAAAGATAAAAATCAGGAATGCTGTTATCAGGACCATATTGGCCAATAGGTACATCTTTTTTATTGCCATGAAAATCAGACCCGCCCGTGTAGTGTATCGCTCGCTCGCGGACTATTTTTTTTAATAAATCTATTTGTTCATTCGAAGTACTATCATGGTAAACCTCGATACCAGTCACCCCAATTTTAAGCAGATTATCTATCTCCGTCTCATCAAGCGGCTTAGTAACGACACTTACCGACACAAAGGGGTGTGCAATAACAAGATCTTGCGCCACCCCTTTGAATTTTTGCACCAACCATTGAATCGTAACCCCACTTCTTTCTACCGCACAAGACTTACCTGGTGCTTGATACTCGTAATAAAGATCTTCTGGAATAAACTGCTTGCCATGCCTTTTTAGAAAAAGGTCTTGATTGACACTATTCGCACAAATGTCAAGTGCAACCGTGAGGCTGACTGGCTGTTTTTCAGACGGCACTAAACCATGAGTAACCGCAAGCCCCTCTTTACGAGAAAGTTTAATTGCAGCTTCCATTTCCTGTATTTTTTTACGTCGTACGATCTCATTACGCTCCTTTAATATTTCCGCTACTACGTCGATATCAAAATCATAAGCCAAAATATGCACCTCATTATCATTATACTTGGCTGTGAGTTCAGTAGCTGGAATAACTTTGATTCCAGAACCATCAAGACACGTTATTAGTTCACGAATACCGTCGATGGTATTGTGATCGGCTAAGGCGCAGTATTCCAATTTTTTCTGCTTAATAAGCGCAGCCAGTTCGGGAACGGCTAATTTACCATCCGAATAGGTAGAATGAAAATGCAGATCAAAGCTGGCCATAGCTATGAATTTTTATGCTAAAGATTCTTTAAGTGTTTCGAGCTCTTTATCCAAGTTAATTTTGACTTGGTTGTAGAACTGTTTTTCGTTTTCAGACGATGTTTGTTGCGGAGTGTTCTTTAATACACCCAGTCTCCATAAAATTGAATTAGCCAGAACGAACGGCTCATATACTTGAAGCCGCTCTTGTAAATGTGAATCTTTTTCCCATAAATGACCTTCGTATTGTGCTAAAAATTCTTGCTTTTGGTTCGAATCGAAGTCTGACTTTAAAAAAAGCTTTGCTATATCCATTGCATTATCACCAGCTGAAGCCTGCTCCCAATCAACTATGACGAGGTCGCCTTCTTTTTTCGAATAAAGAATGTTACCTTTATTTAGATCAAAATGAATCAAGGTAAAATTTTTATCCAAAAAAGCATCGCCTGCCTCACGTGCCTGATCCTCCATCCTATCGAGTGATCGATTGACTAGCGCTATTGTATCGGTTTGATCGGCAAAAGACAAGGCAAGTTTACGGAGTGTTTCTACTCCATCATGGAGGTAATCCATACGAGTACCCTCCTTCCTTTTGGTAAGAGGTTTACCGTACTTATTGAGTTTAATGGAATGAAGATTGGCAAGTGCTACTGCTAGTCGCTCAATAACATTTTTATCAAACTGTTCTACGGGCGCACCTTCAATTTTTTCCTCAAATAGAATCTTTGTAGATTCCAAATAGCCTTTTGATTTTGGCGCATTCTTAAAATCACGAACCCTAAGTAGTCGCAGAGCTACATTCTCATTACGCGCCCTATCAGAATCATGTTTGGGATTTTTCCATACTTTTGCAACAAGTCGTGCATCGCTATCGGGTAGCTCAAAAAGTAAGGCATAGCTACCCTCTGCAAAATGTTCACCACCAAGAAGCTGAGAAAGGTCTTCTGGTGCAAGGCCGAGTTTAGCAATGGTGCTTACCTCATCTTCTGTCAATGTTAACTTTTCAAAAGGTTCAGCCTCACCTGAAAACGTATAATGCTCATTCATGTTAGTGTATATTACACGCTATTGGCTAAAGAGTAACAACTACTCGGTACTAGGTTCTAAATATACGTAATATTTCTAGATTAACACCAAACAATTTTATCAGCAACTACCGTACTCCGTAATGGCCAAATAATCATATTTTGTTACACTAAAGTAATGGCACACTCCATATTTTTTTATCCGCCACGGGCAGCTGGTGAATTATTTCGAGCCTGTGAGTTTAATACTCAAGTTATACAGTTGCTTCAGCTCCTCATGAAACAGCTCTCGCTTTTGACTTTATATAGATATTTTTAAAATGTCAAGGAAAGTGTTGTAATGAAAAAGCCCGACCACAGATGTGTGATCGAGCTTGGTGAATCTACTTTAATGTATACGCGGGGGGTTACTTCATAAGCAACATCTTTTTGCTGGCGGTATAGCTGCCAGTTTGAAGCTTATAAAAGTAAATCCCACTTGGTAGGTTCGCGCCGTCAAACGTTGCCCGGTATACTCCAGGCAATTTTTGTTCATTGACGAGGCTTGCCACCTCTTGCCCTAACACGCTGTACACTTTCAACGAAACGAGCCCTGTACTCTGAACTCTGTACTCTATTTTCGTTGTCGGATTAAACGGATTAGGGTAGTTCTGCTCAAGCGCGAAGTGGCTTGGCACGGTTGGGCTGCTGGCAGACATGCCGTTTGGTGGAGGCGGTGGTACTTCACCGTTATCGACAATGCGGATGCGTCCGTTGGTTGCCATAGCCTTTTCGGGAGGTTGGTCGTACATCATTTGTC
>Ga0080064_1006822_pt1 | contig 12020 bp, 11 predicted proteins | sample Subgrocontami54m_FD_69260 | JGI IMG/M metagenome (GOLD analysis project Ga0080064, IMG submission 69260) | Subsurface groundwater microbial communities from S. Glens Falls, New York, USA - GMW46 contaminated, 5.4 m (SPADES assembly) (version 2) ...
CCCTCGGCGTTCATCTGTGGTTTCATTCGCTTTTGAAATTGTCGTTTTATGAGACAGCGTCCAGCCAGTCTTTGCCGATCAGAAAATCACTGTTGAGCTTCGCTTCAGCGCTGCCGGGCTCCGGCTGCCAGTCGTAGCGCCAGCGCACGATCGGCGGCAGTGACATCAGGATCGCCTCGGTGCGTCCGCCCGATTGCAGGCCGAACAGTGTGCCGCGATCGTAGACCAGGTTGAATTCGACGTAGCGCCCGCGACGGTAGGCCTGCCAGTCGCGCTCGCGCTCGCCATAGGGCGTGTCCTTGCGGCGTTCGAGTATCGGTGCGTAAGCGCTGAGAAAACTATCGCCGACGCTTTGCTGCAATGCGAAGCACGTTTTGAAATCAGGCGTGTTGAGGTCGTCGAAGAATATGCCGCCGATGCCGCGCGGCTCGTTGCGATGCTTCAGGTAGAAATAATCGTCGCACCACTTCTTGTAGCGCGGATAGCAATCGGCGCCGTACGGCGCGAGCGCATCACGGCAGACGCGATGAAAATGGAGCGCATCCTCCTCGAACCCATAGTAGGGCGTCAGATCCATTCCGCCGCCGAACCACCACGCCGGCTGCGCGGCATCCGTAGGCGGGTGCGCGACGAAAAAGCGCACGTTCATGTGCACCGTCGGCGCATACGGATTGCGTGGATGCAGTACCAGCGACACGCCCATGGCTTCGAAACTGCGGCCGGCGAGTTCGGGACGTGACGCAGTCGCGGACGGCGGCAGGCTCTTGCCCGTCACGTGCGAGAAATTGACGCCGCCGCGCTCGAACACTCCGCCTTCTTCGATCACGCAGCTCACACCGCCGCCACCCTCGGGGCGCTGCCAGCTGTCTCTGCGGAAGGATTTGCCGTCGATTGCCGCAAGCCGCGCGACGACGCGGCTCTGCAGATCGGACAGATACGCGGAGACCGCGGCAACGTCCATGCCGGGTGAGGGGCGGGCAGCGCGCGGCATGGCGCGCTAGTTCGCGCTTTTTTTCAAACCGAGCAACTGCATCATCTGCGCAATCTCGGCGTCTTCCTTGGCGACCACCTTGCCGAACTCGGTCACCGGCAGGAACGCGGGGTTCACCGCCATGCGCTCGCACGATTTCACGAATTCGGGGTTCGCGACGGTCTTGCGGACTGCGTCCTCGAGCCGGGCGATGATTTTCTTCGGCGTGCCTTTGGGAACCGCGATGCCGCGCCACAACTCGGCGCCGACGTTGATGCCCTGCTCGCGGGCGGTCGGGACCTCCGGAAAAGCGCTGTCGCGTTTCACGCTCAGCGCAGCCAGCACCCGCAGGCTGCCCGCCTTGACGTGGGATATCAGCGCGCTCGGCAGTTGCACGACCGCCTGCACGTGCCCGCCGAGCAGGCTCGGGATCACTTGTGCGGCGCCGAACGGCACGTCCAGCACCCCCGCGCCCGCCGCCCTGAACAGCGCTATCGAAGTCATGTGCGTGTGACTGCCGACGCCCGAATTGCCGACGGTAATCTTGCCCGGGTTCGCCTTGGCGGCGGCAACGAACTCGCGCAAGCCCTTCCACGGCGCGTCCGCCTTGACCACCAGCAGCGGCGTTTCCACCTGCACCTGCGCCACCAGATCGAACGCCTTGTAGTCGAACGCGAGCATGCCGGCATGATAACTGGTCGAAATCGAGTTCGAGTTCCACACGATGTGATGTCCGTCCGGCGTCTGCGCGGCCAGATATTTATAGCCGATCGCGCCGCCCGCGCCGGGGCGGTTCACCACCACGATGTTGGTGTTGAGCTGCCGCGACATGCCCTCGGCGAGCACGCGCGCGGTCACGTCGGCCGAGGTGCCGGCCGGGAACAACACGGTCATTTCAATCGGTTTGTTGCCCGGAAACTCTTCCTGCGCGCAGGCGCCCGCCGGCGCAGCGAGAGCGATTACCGCGGCAACGAATGCAATCAGCCCGCGCGATGCTGGTTTCGGTGTACGCATACTCTTTTCTCCGGTTGAAGTTCTTCTGCTCGAACGCTGTACGCGCCGCGATTCCGGTCGCGACCGGCGCGCTGTATGCGCAACTGCATCAGTGGCGCATCTTGACCACGACCTTGATCGCATCATCGATCCGTTCGCGCGCGTAGCGAATCGCGGTCGGCACTTCCTGCATCGCAAACGTGTGGGTATGGATAAGCTCGGCGTCGAAGCGCTGCTGCTGCATCAATGCGGCCGCGCGGTGGGTCGCGCTTTTGCCTTCGCCGCGGATGCCGAAGAGGTAAATGTTGTTACTCACGAGGTATGCGACGTCGACCAGCGCCGGCTCCCGCGGAAACGCCGCGAGGCAAATGCGGCCGCCGCGGTTTAACATGCGCGCCGCTTCGTTCACGGCATTCGGTGCACCCGAGCATTCGAGCACGTAGTGGCACCCCTTGCCTTCGGTGATGCGCCTTACCGCTGCGATCGCCTCTTCGTCGTGCACGTTGATGATGTGGTCGGCACCGAGTTTGCGGCCGAGTTCGAGACGTCTTTGGTCCGCGCGCGTGCCGGTCAGGATCACGGGTTGCGCGCCGAGCGCCTTGGCGACACCCACGCCCATCAGCCCGATCGGTCCCGGCCCGGTCACCACCAACGCCTGACCCGCGATCAGTCCGCCCATCACGTCGAGCCCGTACATCGCGGTGCCGGCGGTGACGATGAGTGTTGCTTCCTCGTCGCTCATCGCGTCGGGAACATGCACCAGCGTGTTGACGTGGTTGACCGCGTACTCGGCGAACCCGCCGTCGGTAGTGAAACCATTGGCGCGGTGTCCCCTGTTGCGGTCGCCGTAATTCATGCCGTAATTCAGGCACGCGGTATACATGCCTTCGCGGCAGCGCTCGCAACGGCCGCAGCCGGCGTGGACCTCGACCGCTACGCGCGCGCCGAGCTCGAACTCGTCGACACCCGGGCCCAGCCTGACCACCGTGCCCATGTACTCATGGCCCGGCGTGAAATTCTTGTTGAACGGTTCCCCGCCCTGAATCAGCGCCGGCGGCCCGTGGTAAATGACTTCCAGGTCGGTCGCGCATACCGCGATTGCGTCGATGCGCACCAGCACTTCGGCGGCACCCGGCTGGGGAACCGGTTTCTCTATCAACTCGAGCGCGCCGGGATCACCGAGTACCCAGGCTTGCATCTTGCCGGGAATCACGGGGCCGCTGGCCGCGCTGACCATCTGCAAATCACCGCGCGGGTCAGACGCTCTCAATACGTGCCGCGGAAAGCATCGTGGCCGCGCACGTAAGCGTTATTGGTCTGCGCCGGATTGCGGTTGACGAGCGGCCGCGCATAGAGCGGATTACGCAGGCTGCGCACCTCGTGCTCGATCGTGAAGAGCACCTTGCCGCTGTCGAGGTCGACGATATCGCGAAAGCGATACTGGTGCTCGTTGCTTTCCTCGGTGATCAGTCCGTGTTTGATCAGCAAGCGATGCGGGCCGGAAAAATCCGCGAGGTAGATCTGGATGTGATGTCCGTCATAAGGCGGCAGCGGATTGCTGGATTCGCGAAACAGCAATTTCTGGGCGCTGCCAACATCCACGCACGCGACGGCGTCGCCGCCGCGCTGCTCCAGCGCCGCGACTGCGCTCAAGGTCTCGCGGTAAAACCGCGCGATTCCGGCGGTGGTCCCGCGCGGCACCTCGAACTCTACATAAGGGAGCGCGAGGTCGGCCGGACCGAATTCGGGGCTGGGCGCGTGGCAACGGAAGCGGTTGCCCCACGGACAGGTCGCCTCGACGCGGTCAGCGTGCGCCTGAAAACCGAACTGCGTGTCCTTGAGCCAGGGCGTGACTTTTTCCAGGCGCTGCGCAAGCTCACCGAGATCGGGCACCACGATGCCGATGGTGCCGCGCAAACGCTGCGGATTGCCGTTCGGAAGATGGCACTGGCTGCGGCCGATGTTGACCCACATGTTATTCAGCCCGACCTGCACATACGGGTCGCGCGTAAATCCCATGCCCGCGATGTAGAACGCGGTCGCGGGCCGCTGGTCAGGTATCGTCACGTTGACGTGCTCGAGCGCGACGATGTTGCCGGTGTCTCCGCGCGTGCGGTCGTAGGACTCTGCCATGGATGAACTCCCCCTGATGCGCCGCTAACGGGCGCGGTGTTTATGCCGCGCCTCAATCGCGCGGTACCCGATATCGCTGCGCATCTGCATGCCGTCAAAGCGGATATGCGCGGCGATCTCATAGGCGCGGCTCTGCGCCACTTTGACATTATGCCCGAGCGCAGTCACGCACAGCACGCGGCCGCCGCTCGCCACCACCTGCTCCCCGCGCAAAGCCGTGCCGGAGTGGAACACGTGATAATCGCTTTGCCCGGCTGCACTCGGCCGTGCCAGCCCGCTGATCACATCCCCCGTGCGCGGCGCGTCAGGATAACCGTGCGCCGCGAGCACCACGCCGAGCGCCGTGCGGGGGTCCCACTCGGACTCGACTTTGTCGAGCGTGCCGGCCAGCGCGTGATCGAGCAGCACGGCCAAATCGCTTTTCAGGCGCAGCATGATCGGCTGCGTTTCGGGGTCACCCAGGCGGCAATTGAATTCGAGCACCCTGACCTGGCCGTCGCTGCCTATCATTAGCCCGGCGTAGAGAAAGCCGACAAACGGCATCCCTTCCTGCTCCATGCCGGCAATCACGGGCTGGATCACTTCGCGCATCACTTTCGCGTGGATGCTCGGCGTCACCACCGGCGCCGGCGAGTATGCGCCCATGCCGCCGGTATTGGGGCCTGCGTCGCCGTCCCGCAACCGCTTATGGTCCTGGCTGGTGGCAAGCGGCAGCGCGTGCTTGCCATCGACCATCGCGATGAAGCTCGCTTCCTCGCCTTCGAGGAAATCCTCGATCACGACGCGGCTGCCCGCAGCGCCCATTTTATTATCGACCAGCATCATGTCGACCGCATCGTGCGCCTGCCTGAGGTCAGCCGCGACCACCACGCCCTTGCCGGCGGCCAGGCCATCTGCCTTGACCACCACCGCCGCGCCGTGCGTCTCGAGGTATTGATGCGCCGACAGCGCGTCGGAGAAAGTCCGGTAGCCGGCGGTCGGGATGCCATGGCGCGCCATGAAGCTCTTCGCAAAATCCTTCGAACTTTCGAGCTGCGCGGCGCGCTGCGTCGGCCCGAATATCCGCAGGCCCGCGGCCTGGAACGCGTCGACCACGCCAGCGGCCAGCGGCGCCTCGGGACCGACCACAGTCAACGCAATCTGCTCGTTCCTGGCGAACTCGATGAGCTGCGCGCAATCGGTAATGGCAACGTTTTCAAGCCCCGCTTCGCGCGTAGTGCCGGCATTGCCGGGCGCGACGAATACCTTGAACACGCGCGGCGATTGCGCGAGCTTCCATGCCAGCGCATGCTCGCGCCCTCCGCTGCCAATGACCAGTAGCTTCATGCGTGCATGTGTAATCAGTGCCGGAAATGCCGGTAGCCGGTAAACACCATCGCGATGCCGCGTTCGTCCGCAGCAGCAATTACTTCTTCGTCGCGCAGGCTGCCGCCGGGCTGGATCACCGCGACCGCGCCGGCGTCGGCAACGACGTCGAGCCCGTCACGGAACGGGAAGAATGCGTCAGATGCGGCCACCGAGCCGGCGAGCGTCAGGCCGGCCTGCTTGGCCTTGATCGCCGCGATGCGCGCCGAATCAACGCGGCTCATCTGGCCGGCGCCAACGCCGAGAGTCCGGCCATTGCCGGCGAACACGATCGCGTTGGACTTGACGTACTTGGCGACGCGCCACGCAAATAGCAAATCGTCCTGCTGTTGCGACGTCGGTTTGACCTTGGTCACCACTTTCAACTGCGCCGCGCCGACCGTGGCGCGGTCGGGCGTCTGTACCAGCAGCCCGCCGCCGACTCGCTTGTACTCACAACGCAAAGCGTTCACGACGTTCCCCTCGCCCTCAGGGAGAGGGGTTAGGGGTGAGGACAGCGGCACTTCGAGGACCCGTACGTTTTCTTTTTTCGCGAGCACTTCTTTCGCTCCGGCCGACACGGCGGGCGCTATCAGCACTTCGACGAACTTGCCGGACGCCGCCGCTGCGGTTGCCGCGTCGAGTTCGCGGTTGAAGGCGATGATGCCGCCGAAGGCGGAGGTCGGATCGGTCGCGAACGCGAGTTGGTAGGCCTCCAACGCGCTGGCTGCAATCGCCACACCGCAGGGATTGGCGTGCTTGATGATCACGCAAGCCGCGTTGTTGTCAAATGAGTCGAACGCCTTGACGCATTCCCAGGCCGCATCGGCATCGGCGATATTGTTGTACGACAGCTCCTTGCCCTGCAGCTGGGTGTAGCGCGCGAGGCTGCCCGGTGCCGGCGCGAGGTCGCGGTAAAACGCCGCGTGCTGATGGGGGTTTTCGCCGTAGCGCAGCGCCTGCACCAGTTCAAAACTGAGATTGAGCCGCGCCGGAAACGCGGCGCGCGCACCGCCCGCATCGAGCGCGGTCAGGTAATTGCTGATCGCGCCGTCATAGGCGGCCGTATGTGAAAACGCCTTCTGGGCGAGCTTGAAACGCGTCGGCAGGCCGATCGCGCCGCTCGCCTCCTGCATTTCACTGAGGATTGCCGCGTAATCCGCGGGGTCGGTGACGACCGCAACGTGCTGGTGGTTCTTCGCGGCACTGCGCACCATCGCCGGACCGCCGATGTCGATGTTCTCGATCGCTTCTTCCAGTGTGCAGCCCGGGCGCGCGACCGTCTGGCTAAACGGATACAGATTGACCACCACCAGGTCGATCGCTTTGATGCCGGCGATTTCAAGCGCGCTCACGTGCGAGGGCAGATCGCGCCGCGCCAGGATGCCGCCGTGGACTTTCGGATGCAGCGTCTTGACCCGGCCATCGAGCATCTCGGGAAAACCGGTGTGGTCGGAAACTTCGGTGACCTTGATGCCGCGCTCGCCGAGCAGCTTGGCAGTGCCCCCGGTGGACAGCAGCGTGACGCCGAAACCGGCGAGGCCGCGCGCGAGCTCGACCAGCCCGCTCTTGTCGGAAACGCTGAGCAGCGCGGTCTTGATGACGGTCATCGGCGGAAAATCACCCTTTGATGCCGTGCGCCTTCATTTTCTTGCGCAGCGTATTGCGGTTGATGCCGAGCACCTGCGCCGCATGCGACTGATTGCCCTGGAGCCGGTGCAATACCGATTCGAGCAACGGCTTCTCGACACTGTTGATCACCATGTCATAGACGCCGCGCGCTTTCTCCCCGTCGAGATCCTTGAAATACCCATCGATGGCCTTGCGCACGAAGCGGGCCATTTCAGTTTCGTTCATCGTCATCATGCCGCCAGTTCCTCAACATAAGTCAGGCACCAGCCGTAGCCCGCCAGCACCCCGAAAAACTCGTCGATCGCCGCAAGCTGCTCGCCGCAACTCTGTAACTGGTTCATCGCGCGCCGGAATGCGGCCGATCCGGCGAGCCCCTTCGTATACCATGAGATATGCTTGCGCGCGACGCGCAAGCCGGTCGACTCGCCGTAGAATGAGTATAGTTCGTGTACGTGCGCCACCAGCACCCTATGGATTTCCGCGACTTCCGGCGGCGGCAGGTGCGCGCCGGTCGCGAGGTAGTGCCCGATCTCGCGGAATATCCACGGCCGGCCTTGCGCGGCGCGCCCGATCATGACCGCGTCGGCGCCGGTGCGGGCGAGCACGTACTGCACTTTTTCGGGTGTGGTGATGTCGCCGTTGGCGATTACCGGGATCTTCACCGCCGCTTTGACCTCGGCAATGGTCTCGTATTCCGCGTCCCCGCTGTAGCCGCAGGCGCGGGTGCGGCCGTGCACCGCCAGCGCCTGTATGCCGGAGGCTTCGGCCAGCTTTGCGACCCGCACCGCATTGCGGTGGTTGCAGTCCCAGCCGGTGCGGATCTTGAGCGTGACCGGCACCGGCACGGCACGCACTACCGCTTCGATGATGCGCCTGACCAGCGGTTCATCCTGCAGCAGCGCGGAGCCCGCCATTACGTTGCATATTTTCTTGGCGGGGCAGCCCATGTTGATGTCGATGATCTGCGCGCCCTGCCCGACGTTGTATTGCGCGGCCTGCGCCATCATCGCCGGATCGGCGCCCGCGATCTGCACCGAGATCGGCGCGACTTCACCCTCGTGATTGGCGCGGCGGCGCGTTTTCTCGGAACCCCACAGCAGCGAATTGCTGGCGACCATCTCGGAGACCGCCATGCCCGCGCCCATGCGCTTGCACAACTGGCGGAACGGACGATCGGTGACGCCAGCCATCGGTGCGACGACGAGATTGTTCTTGAGTTGATACGGGCCGATATGCATGGTGCGAAATCGAGGGCCGTGGTGACCGAACGTTACGGGAAAGGGCGTAATTGTAGTCTCAGCGCCGCGACAAGCAAAGCAACGCGATCAATTATTTTTTGGCTGAGCCGCGGCTCAGCCGCGTGCGCCGAACATCATACGCCGCGCCAGGAAATTTTTCGCGGCGGGAATCGCGCCGAGTGCGGCGAGTCCGATGCCGCGCGCGCCATTCAACAGCGGGATGTCTTTGCAAAACAAACGGATCAGCGTATCAGTGAACAAAATGGTGGCGATTCGGTCGTAACGCCGTTGCGAAAAATATGCATTCAACAATTCGCTGCCGCCGGGGTCGCTCTCGCCGTGCGCGAGGATGGCGCGCGCAAGTTCCCATGCATCGCGTAGCCCAAGGTTGAATCCCTGGCCGGCAACCGGATGCAGCGTTTGCGCCGCATTGCCGATCAGCAGCGTGCGCGGCGCCACCGGCCGCGTCGCAACCTTGAGCGCGAGCGGAAATACCTGGCGCCTGCCCGCTGCCGTAAAAGCTCCCACCGCGCTGCCGAATGCGGCATGCAGCCACCGACAGAATTCAGCATCGTCCAGCGCGGCGAGTTGTGGCGCACGCTCCGGCTGAACCGTCCATACCAGCGACCAGCCGCGCGCAGTCGGCAGCAGCGCGAGTGGTCCGTCGGGCGTGAAGCGCTCGAACGCACGGTTTTGGTGCGGCTGCTCGCTTGCCACGTCGCACACCAGCGCCGATTGACGGTAATCACGGGTTTTGACGTGGGTGATATCCAGCTGCGTGCCACCATCCGCAATTGCGGCGAGGCGCGCGGACAGTTCCTGGCGCGTGCCGCCTGTTTCGACGCTGACCACGGCGCCATTCGCGTCACTTCTGACCGCCACCACAGCGCTGCCCGCCAGCACCCTCACGGGAGTCCGCGCTAGCGCGCCCAGCAGCGCGCGCTGCAGCGCCGCATAGCCGGCGACATAGCCGAGCGCGGGCACGTTGGCCTCGTCGGCGCGCAGTTCAGCGCGGCCGAAGCTGCGCTGCTGCGAAATGCTGATGCGATGAATCGGGGTCGTCTCTGCCGCCAGCGCCGGCCACACGCCGAGCCGCTCGAGGATCAGCCGGCTGCCGTGCGACAACGCAATGGTGCGGGTGTCGTCAACGACCGCGCCGGGCATGCGCGCCTCGGCCAGCACCCCCTGCCAGCCGCTGTCGCACAGCGCGAGCGCGAGCGCGGCGCCGACCGGCCCGCCGCCGGCGATCACAATATCCGCAGGCTCAGCCACGCATCAAGGCTTCAACGTCTTCGACCGTCTTAGGCGCGGCGTGCGTGAGCACCTCATTGCCCGCCGCCGTCACCAGCACGTCGTCTTCGATGCGGATGCCGATGTTGGCGAACTGCGGCGGCACGTCGTCGCCGCGGATGTAGCAGCCCGGCTCCACCGTCAGCACCATGCCCGGCTTGAGTTCGCGCCACTGGCCGTCGCGCTTGTAGTCGCCGGCGTCGTGCACGTCGAGCCCGAGCCAATGCCCGGTGCGGTGCATGTAGTATCGTTTGTAATCGCCGGCTTCGATCACCTTGTCGACGCTGCCCTGGCACAGGCCGAAATCGATGAGTCCCTGCGCCAGCACCCGCAACGCGGCGTCGTGCGGTACCGTCCACGCCGCGCCGGGGCGCACCGCGGCGATCGCCACGGCCTGCGCGGCGAGCACCATCTGATAGACATCGCGCTGCGCAGGAGTGAACCTGCCGCTCACCGGGTAAGTGCGCGTGATGTCCGCCGCGTAGCCGTCGAGTTCGCAGCCGGCGTCGACCAGCAGCAGTTCACCGGCGTTGAGCACCGCGTCGTTGCTCACGTAATGCAGCACGCAGGCGTTCGCGCCGCCGGCAACAATCGATGTGTAGGCCGGCGCCTGCGCGCCGCGGCGGCGAAATTCGTGCAGCAGTTCCGCTTCGATTTCATACTCGGCGCGGCCGGGTTTCACGGCGCCCATCGCGCGGCGGTGAGCATCGGTCGAGATCAGCGCGGCGCGGCGCATGATGGTGAGCTCGTGCGCGTCCTTGAGCAGCCGCATTTCGTCGAGCAGCGCGCGCACGTCGTGTATCGCGGCCGGTGCCGTGACCCCGGTGCGCGCCTGCGCGCGCACCGCATTCAAGGCTTTGAGCACACGCTCATCCCAGCGCTCGTCGCTGCCGAGATGGCAATGCAGCACCGGCTGATCCGCGAGCAATTTGGGCAGCAGGGTATCAAACTCGCCAATCGAATGGCTCTCGTCGAAATGAAATTCAGTGCGCGCCTGATCGAGTCCGTAGCGAAAGCCGTCCCAGATTTCGCGGTCGGCGTCCTTGTCGCGACAGAACAGTATGCTTCTGGCGGGCTCGCCCGCAATCAGCACCAACACCGCTTCGGGCTCGGGAAAGCCGGTCAGATAGTAAAAATAGCTGTCGTAACGATACGGATAATGCGAGTCCCGGTTACGCGCCTGCTCCGGCGCGGTGGGAATCACGGCCACGCCGCGCTGCATCAGCTGCGCGAGCCGCGCGCGCCGCTCGGCATACACCGCGGGAATTGCGCGCGCGCTCTCGGATGGGGTCATGCGGGAATTATAAACCTTGCACCGGGGACGCGGCTGTTATGCGCCGGGCGGGGTGTCGCCAGGGTCGAGCGCCGCGAGTTCGCGCTCGAGCACGGCCAGCCGCTCGGGAGTACCGATATCATGCCAACGTCCGCGGTAATGCTCGCCGCCCACGCGCAGCGCTGCGATCGCCATACTCAGCAACGGCGCAAGCGGCGCTTTCGACCCGCGCGCGATGCCGGCGAAAAGTTCGGGGTGATAGGCGGCGATGCCGCTGAAGGTGAGCCGTGCTCCGTCCTGCACGACTTGCCCGCCGCGCAATGCAAAATCGCCTTCCGGGTGATGGCAGGGATTGTCGACCAGGACCAGGTGCGCGAGACGCTCTGGCGACGCAAGGCAGGCCACCGTGCGTGCCAGCTCGGCGTAGTCGTAAGCACTGAACACATCGGCATTGACCGCGGCAAACGGCGCGGCGCCGAGCAGCGGCAACGCCTGGGCAATGCCGCCGGCGGTTTCGAGCGCCGTGGCTTCGCGCGAATACACGATCGCGATACCGAAGCGGCTGCCGTCGCCGAGCGTGTGCTCGATCAGCGCGCCGAGATGCGCGTGATTGATTACCGCCTGCGTGAAGCCCGCGGCAGCAAGTTTTTCGAGATGCCAGACGATCAGCGGCTTGCCGCCGGCTTCAAGCAGAGGCTTGGGTACGCGGTCGGTCAGCGGACGCATGCGCTCGCCGCGACCGGCTGCGAGGATGATCGCTTTCAAAACGTGTAACCGGCGCGAACCTGCGGTTGGCGCTCGCTCGCGTCGAGCAGCGTAAGCAAAGGCTTGAGCGCGTGATAGCGGCCGGCGACGGCGCGCACGTAACCGGTAAAGCGCGGCGTATCCTCGAGATAACCGCGCTTGCCGTCGCGGTAATGCAGCCGCGCGAAGATGCCCAGCACTTTCAGATGGCGCTGCAGCCCCATCCATTCAAGGTCGCAGTAGAAGCTGCCGAAGTCCCTGTCGACCGGCAGCCCGGCACGCCGGGCTTTTTCCCAATAACGCGCGGTCCAGTCGAGCACACGCGCCTCGTCCCAACTGACGAAGGCGTCCCTGAACAGCGACGCGACGTCGTACGTGATCGGGCCGTAGACCGCGTCCTGAA
>Ga0080064_1006824_pt1 | contig 12016 bp, 10 predicted proteins | sample Subgrocontami54m_FD_69260 | JGI IMG/M metagenome (GOLD analysis project Ga0080064, IMG submission 69260) | Subsurface groundwater microbial communities from S. Glens Falls, New York, USA - GMW46 contaminated, 5.4 m (SPADES assembly) (version 2) ...
CCCTCGACGTTCAGCAGCGAGAGGTCTGAGACCAGCGTCACGAGCATGCGCAGGCGTCCGGCGAGGATGCGCAGCATGCCCAGGGAGAACGACGGGTACTGCTCCACGAGCCGCAGCACGCTCGCCGTGGAGAGCACGCCGACGATGGTCGTCTCCATCGCCTCGACGTTCGCGGGATTGGGGCCGGCATCGAACGCGGGCACGTCGTTGAACGTCTCGGCGGGGCCCATGACGCGCAGCACCTGCTGGCGGCCCTCCGGCGACATGCGGAAGACCTTCACCCGCCCCATGATGACGAAGTAGAGGCCGTCGCCGGGGGCGCCCTCGGTGAGGATGACCTGGCCCCGCGTGAGCGTGCGCTCCTGGACGAGCGACGCGACCTGCCGGAGCTGGGCGTCGTCCAGCTCCTTGAAGTAGGGGATGTTGCGCAGGAATGCGACCGCGACCATTCTCGGCTCCGTGTGGGATTGTGCGGCCATTGTACCAGACGGCGCCGGAGGGCTGGCCGCGCGCCGCTTTGCGGGCGAGACTGCGCGGGGGTATACTCACGGCGGGGGAGTTGCGCGTGCGGTCGCGGCACAGCTAAGTGGCCGTTACCACGATTCTTGGAAGCTAGTGAAGAGATGACGGCGGAGCATAGTAATAGTAGCAGATAGAGCGAGGTCGCGACTTCAAGCTTGTCCCTCAGGGACCGAGACGCAGGGAATTACGCAGTTTATACTGTAGCCAAAGGAATATGCGACATATGCCTGAGCATCCACTCGCCGAGGTTTTTGGTTTCCCAATTACGAATGCGTCCAAAGAGGCTCAGAGGTACCGCAAACGTCGCCTATGCCCTTTCAATAACAAGGTTCCGAATTGTACCAAGGACAAGGCTAGCGACCCGCTAGGAGTTTGCAGCGTTTACAACGGCAAAGAGGTGGTGATTACTTGCCCCATAAGATTCCGCCAAGACTGGGTTATTGCAGAAGATGCGGCAGCCTTTTTCTTCCCTCACAACGCAAAGTGGACTTCACTTGTTGAAGTTCGTCTTGATGATAAGAATGGTGAATCCGCTGGCAATATTGACGTAGTCCTTGTCGCCCATGATGATAGAGGCCGGGTACTTGATTACGGGGCTTTAGAGGTTCAAGCAGTTTATATCTCAGGGAATGTACGTCGCCCATTTGAATACTTCATGGAAGATCCTATAAGTCGTGCAAACTTGATATGGCGAGGGAGGCCAAACTATCCACGTCCCGACTACTTGTCTTCGTCGCGTAAGCGATTGGCGCCGCAACTCATGTTCAAGGGCGGTATTCTTCATGCGTGGAATAGAAAGATGGCTGTAGCTCTAAATAAAGGCTTCTTCCAGACTCTGCCTGCCTTGCTTGAAGTCGAACCTGAGAAAGCAGATATTGCCTGGCTTGTCTATGATTTGCGTTATGAAGCTAGCGAGGATTCCTACATCCTTGAGAAGTACAAGACGATTTACACCGAATTTGAAGCCTGTCTCGATCAGATCGCTAAGCCTGCAATTGGCGAGGAGCACGCCTTCATGGAACGCATTCAAGTCAAGCTTGATGAGAAACTCGACGACGGCGATTCCCCCGATAACCAGACTATCAACCTGGAGATATAGATAATCATGGTTCAAATGGCTCTCATTGCGAATCCACCTAGAAGGCGCGTAGTCAACGTGGCCTCTATACCTCAGAGGAGTCTGTTTCGCTATCCTGGTGGCAAGACTTGGCTTGTGCCATGGATTCGAATGTGGTTGAGTACCATGGCAAAAAAGCCACGTGAGCTTATTGAGCCTTTTGCTGGTGGGGGAATCGTTTCTCTTACCGCAGTATGCGAAGGTTTGGTCGAGGCCGCCACAATGGTTGAGATAGACGAGCAAGTTGCGAGTGTTTGGCAGACAATCCTAAGTGACGAATACGAATGGCTGGTAGACCGCATACTCACATTCGATGTAACATCTGAAACTGTCCAGGAAGAGCTAGCTAGACCTGCAGCCAATGTTCGAGAACGCGCATTTCAGACCTTGCTCAGAAACCGAGTGAATCATGGCGGCATTCTGGCTCCCGGCAGCGGGCTGCTCAGATATGGAGAGAATGGGAAAGGACTAAGATCACGCTGGTATCCGGAGACGCTTGCGAGGCGCATTCGTGCTATTCAACCGTATAGGAATCGACTCTTCTTTGTTCAGGGTGATGGACTTGCGTTCATGGTTGAGAAAGCTCCTCTAAGGGGTGTGGTTTACTTTATTGACCCTCCATATACCGTGGCGGGCAAAAAGGCGGGTACTCGACTGTATGCTCATAATAACTTGGATCACGAGGCATTGTTCGATATCGCCCGGACGGTGGCGGGTGACTTTCTCATGACCTACGATAATGCTCAGGGTGTAGTCGAGCTTGCAGAGCGCTGTGGTTTTGACAGGCAAGCCATAGTTATGAAGAATACACACCATACGGAAATGACCGAGTTACTAATAGGACGTGATCTTAGCTGGGGGCGGATGTAATCGCCCGGGTGTCTCTCCATTCCGCGCTTTCCCCTCTGCTATACTATCCCTTACTATCATTCCACTCGCATCATAGCGCTCGGAAGCACCACGCCCCGACCTCGGAGGCCAGGCCCATGACGGATACCCTCGCGCCCATGAACCCGGAGACGCTGGACCGCATCCTGACGCGCGTCCAGAAGCCCGCCCGCTACATCGGCGGCGAGTGGAACAGCGTCGTCCGCGACTGGGACGCGACGGACGTGCGCATGGCCATCTGCTACCCGGACGTGTACGAGGTCGGCATGTCCAACCTCGGCATCCTGATGCTGTACGACGAGGTGAACCGCGAGCCGCACTACCTGATGGAGCGCTTCTTCGCTCCCGGCGTTGACCTCGCCGCGGAGCTGCGCCGCGCCAGCCTGCCCTACTTCAGCCTGGAGACCAAGCACCCCCTCGGCGCGTTCGACGTCCTGGGCTTCTCCTACGGCGCGGAGATGACCTACACCAACACCCTGGAGTGCCTGGACGTGGCGGGCCTCCCCGTGCTCGCCGCGGAGCGCACCGACGCGCACCCGCTCGTCATCGGCGGCGGCACGTGCATGGTGAACCCGGAGCCGATGTCGCCGTTCCTGGACGCCGTGTACGTCGGCGAGGGCGAGGAGGCCATCCTGGAGCTGCTCGCGGCGTATCGGGAGATGAAGCTAGCGAACGGCGGCGCGCGCCCGCCCCGCGCGGACGTGCTCAAGCGGTGGGCGGCCATCCCCGGCGTCTATATCCCCACGTACTACCACACGGCCTACCGCGAGGACGGGACCGTTGACCACGTCCAGCCCACCGTGCCGTGGGCGCCAAAGGTCGTCGAGAAGCGCACCGTCGCGAAGCTGCCGCCGCCCTTGACGCGGCCCGTCGTGCCGCACCTTGAGGCCGTCCACGACCGCGGCGGCGTCGAGGTCATGCGCGGCTGCACGCGCGGCTGCCGCTTCTGCCAGGCGGGGTACGTCTATCGCCCGGTGCGCCAGCGCGACGCGGACGAGGTGGTGAACGCCGTCGGCGAGATCATGCGCAACACCGGCTACGAGGAGATATCGCTCCTGTCGCTGAGCACCGCCGACTACGCGCACATCCGCGAGGTGGTGGAGAAGATAGCCGACAGCTACCACGGCGAGCGCACCGTCATCTCGCTCCCCAGCCTGCGCATCGACGCCTTCTCCGTGGACCTGGCGGACACGCTCGCGCGGGCGCAGCTCAAGCGCCAGGGCTTCACGTTCGCGCCGGAGGCGGGCAGCGAGCGGATGCGCCGCGTCATCAACAAGTACGTGCCGGAGGAGGTCATCCTGGAGGCGACCGCGCAGACGGCGCGACGCGGCTGGAACAAGCTGAAGTTCTACTTCATGGTTGGGCTGCCCACGGAGGAGATGGAGGACGTTCAGGCCATCGTTGACCTGGTCGGGAAGGTCGCGGAGCGGTACCAGCAGACGTGCGGGAAGCGCCCGCGCATCCGCGTCGGCGTTTCCACCTTCATTCCCAAGCCGCACACGCCGTTCCAATGGGTGCCCCAGGACCAGCCCGACTCCCTGCGAAAGAAGCAGGAGCTTCTGCGTCGTGGCCTGCGGAAGGTCGGCGCGGAGTTCTCGTGGGTGGACCCCGCGGAGGCGGCCATCGAGGGGCTGCTGTCCATGGGCGACCGCCGCGTCGGCGAGGTCATTTACCGCGCGTGGCGCAAGGGGTGCCGCTTCGACGCCTGGGGCGAGCACTTCCTCCTCGACAAGTGGCTGGAGGCGCTGGCGGAGGTCGGCCTGTCGCTCGACTTCTACGTCTATCGCGAGAGGCCGCTGGACGAGGCCCTGCCCTGGGCGCACGTCAGCGCGGGCGTCACCTACCCGTTCCTGCGCAAGGAGCATAAGAAGACCCTCGCCATGGTGGACACTCCGGACTGCCGCAAGGAGCCCTGCCAGGTCTGCGGCTTCCAGACGCGGGACAACCGCTGCTCGCTGAAGTACAATGACCTGGTCGCCTTCGTCCGCGCGAGGAAGGCGGCGACCGAGGACGCGCACAAGCTGGCGGGGGCAGCCGTCCCGTAAACTGACGCACCGCGCGAGAGAACGACACCACTCGATGCGCATCTTCTACGGCTGGTGGGTGCTGGCCGCGAGCTTCGTCATCACCGCCTTCGGCGCCGGCGCGCTGTTCTACGGCTTCAGCGTCTTTTTCCCGTCCATTCAGCAGGAGTTCGGCTGGAGCCGCACCCTCATCGGAGGCGCGTACTCCGCCGCCACCATCTCCGGCGGCCTCGTCACGATAGTGGTGGGGTTTCTCATAGAACGGCTTGGGCCGCGCAAGCTCATGCTCGTGGGCATCAGCGCCGCCGCGGTCGGGTACATGGCCCTGTCGCTCGTCGAGTCGCTGTGGATGTTCTACGCCGTGTACATCGTGCTGATCGCCGTGGGCATCTATGGGGGCGTGCAAAGTCCCACGGAGGTCGTGACGGCCTACTGGTTCGTCCGGCGCCGCGCGATGGCCCAGGGTATGCTCTCTTCGGCCATCGCCGTCGGGGGGATGACCTTCGCGCCCCTGCTGGCGATGGTCATTCTGGCGTACGGCTGGCGTAACGCCGCCTTCGCGGTGGGCGCGCTGATGGCGGTGTGCTGCATCCCCGCGGCGCTGGCGGTGCGCGACCGCCCGCAGCAGATGGGCCTTTCGCCGGACGGGGCGCCTCCGCCGGGCGGCAGGCATGCGGCGGTCGGGTCAGCGGCCACGCGGACGAACGACATGACCGTGCGACAGGCCCTTGCGACGCCCCAGTTCTGGCTGCTGTCCGTGGTCATCGCGCTGAAGTTCATGGGCTCCGGCGCGGTCTTTGTCCACCTCATCCCGTTCCTCGTTGACCGGGGCTTCGACCGGCAGACGGCGGCGAACCTCCTGGGGCTGGTGGCCCTGGTGAGCATTCCTGGACGCTTGCTGTTTGGCTATCTGGGCGACAGGATGTCCAAGCGGGTGCTCATGAGTGTGACAATCGGACTGGAGGCCCTGGGTGTCCTCCTGCTGACGTTCGCGACGACCCTCCCGCAGGTGCTCCTGTTCATCGCGGCTTTTGCCCTGAGCATGGGCACGCTCCCGCTCATTCCGGCCATCCGGGCGGAGTACTTCGGGCTGAGGAGCTTCGCGACGCTGTCCGGCATCATGTGGGGTGTATCCACGGCGGGAATCGTCGTGGGGCCTGTTGTCGCGGGGCTGAGCTTCGACTTGACGGGCAGCTACACCAGCGCCTTCATGCTGTTCATGGGCGCGTACGCGCTCGCCATTCTCATCAGTTCGCTCACGCCGCCGCCGCGTCGCGTGCCCGCGCTGGCCGGACGGTAGCCGCGTGCCGCGGGAAGGGCGCGCGCTCCTGGCGCAGAATGCCTGTTCGGCGCGCCGGGCCTGGACTATAATGGAGCGCGTATGAAGCCACGCAAGCAGGAACAGCCGGAGCGTGTCGTAGCGCCCCAGGCGCACGTGGAGGACGCGACGCTGGACACTAGCCTGCGTCCGAAGAAGCTGTCCGACTTCGTCGGTCAGGAAAAGGTCATTGGCAATCTGCAGATTGCCATCGCCGCCGCCAGGAAGCGGGGCGAGCCGCTGGACCACATGCTGTTCTACGGCCCACCGGGCCTAGGCAAGACCACGCTGGCCTACATCATCGCCGCCGAGATGGGCGTCAGCCTGCGCATCACGGCCGGGCCCTCGCTCCAGCGCGGCGGCGACCTCGCCGCCATCCTCACGAACCTTAAGGAGGATGACCTCCTGTTCATTGACGAGGTGCACCGGCTGGCACCCCCCGTGGAGGAGGTGCTCTATCCGGCGATGGAGGACTTCGCCGTGGACATCGTCATCGGCAAGGGACCGGGCGCGCGAAGTCTGCGGTTGAGCCTGCCGCGCTTCACGCTGGTGGGCGCGACGACGCGCTACGCGCTGCTGAGCCCGCCGCTGCGCGACCGCTTCGGCGCGGTGTACCGGCTGGACTTCTATTCGCCGGAGGCTGTCCGGCTCATCCTGGAGCGCTCCGCGCGCATTCTGGGCATCGCCGCCGAAGACGACGGGCTGTGGGAGATCGCGCGGCGGGCGCGGGGGACGCCGCGCATCGCGAACCGCCTGCTGCGACGCGTGCGCGACTTCGCGCAGGTGCTTGGGGACGGCGTCATCAATCGCAAGGCGGCGGTGGAGGCACTCAAGCGGCTGGACGTGGACGAGAAGGGGCTGGACCTGACCGACCACAGGGTGCTGCGCACCATCATCGAAAAGTACAATGGCGGGCCGGTGGGCCTGGAGACCATCGCCGCCTCCATCAGCGAGGAGGCGGATACCATCATGGACGTGTACGAGCCGTACCTGATGCAGATGGGCTTCCTTGGCCGGACGCCGCGAGGCCGCGTCGCGACGCGGCTGGCCTACGAGCACCTGGGCCTGCCGTTCAGGGAGCAGGCCGACACCCAGCAGCCCGGCCTGTTCTGACGCCGCGTCTCCCTCTCGGCTTGTTTCCGCCGCGTGGCGCGCCATCCATGCGGGTGCCCTTCTCTCCGTGCGACGCGTCCTCTCCCTATTCTATCTGGAGAGCGTCCCCATGTTTCATAACACAACAAGTGGCCTGCGGATTACCTTGCGCAAGGCAAGCAATTGGTTTACAATCCGGCCACGGTGAGGCTTGAGGAGTCGAGAACGCGCGCTCGGCCAGGAGGTGGCACATGTCAGTTGTGACAATCCGTGGTCAGCTTGGGAGCGGGGCTCCTGAAATCGCGAAGCTTGTAGCTGACAAGATCGGCGGCGACTATGTGGACCGTCACATCATCGCGCAAGTCGCCGAGCGCCTCAACCGTGAGAGCGCGGAGGTGCGGGCAAAGGAGCAGCCGCCGGGAACGCTTCTGGGACGCATAGCCGAGGCCCTGACGCGTTCGTCTCCCTTTGACGCGGGCCTGGGTATCGAGGGCGCCTATTTGCCATCCTGGGAGTTGCCCGTGGATGACGAAAGCTACGTGCGGGCGCTCAAAGCCGTCATCACCGCCCTGGCCCAGAGTCCCAACATCGTGATATATGGCCGCGGCAGCCAATTTATACTGAAAGACCACCCGCGCGCCTTCCACGTCCTCGTGGTGGCGCCTCTGGATATTCGCACCAAGCGGGTCATGGCGGAGCTTGGAGCGGACGAGCGCGCCGCCCGCGGCGAAATAGACCGTATTGATGGCAGCAGTCGCGCCTATATCAAGCGCTATTTCGGCGGGGGCCTGGAAGACCCCATACACTATGACCTCGTTGTCAATACGAAGCGCCTCAGCTTTGAAGCGGCCGCAAACATTGTAGGCGCCGGTCTCGACTCGCGGAAAACGCCGTAGCGCGGGGGTTGAGGTATCCGACCTCTCACCACCGTCATTGGCAGCTACCCCGTCGAAGGGCTTGCGCCGGATGCCGTCCTGCGCCGCGCGGTCGCGGACCAGCTTGCGGCGGGCGTGGACCTCATCTCCGACGGCCAGGTCCGCGGCGACATGATCGCCCGTTTCACCACGTCTATTCCGGGCTATGACGTGTCTTCCGGCCGGTCCGCCATCTTCCAGAAGCTGGGGAAGTTCCCGGAGCCGATCACTCTCGCGGACACGCTGCTGGCGCGGGAGTTGGCGGGAGGCCGCGCCGAGGTGAAGGCCGTGCTGACGGGGCCGACGACGCTTGCGCTGGCGTCCGTGGTGCAGCCCGGCGCGCACTATCAGGGCAACGACGACCCCGACCTGGTGCACGCGCTGGCGGACATCATCGCCAGCGAGGTCGCCGCGCTGGTGGAGGCTGGCGTCCGCGTGGTGCAGGTGGACGAGCCGGCCTTCAGCGGCGGCAGGGCGGACATTGACCTGGGCATCAGGTGTGTCAACCGCATAGCGATGGAGGCGCCGCTGGCGGTGTTGCATGTCTGCGGCGATGTGCGCCCCGTCTTCGGCACGCTGCTGCGCGCGGACGTGGCGGTGCTCGCCATCGAGGGCACGCGCGAGGAGCGCTTGCCCCCGCTCAACCGCCAGACGCTTGAGGCGGCGGGCAAGAAGCTGTGTCTGGGCTGCGTGGACTCGGCCAGCGAGCGCGTCGAAAGTGTGGACGAGGTGAAGCAAAGGGTGGAGCGCTTTGCGGAGCGGGTCGGCGTGGAGAACCTGTGGGTGGCGCCCGACTGCGGCCTGCGCCCTCTCAGTCGCGCGGCGGCTCTGGGCAAGCTCACGGCGCTTGTTCAGGGTGCGCGGGCGCTGGCAGACTGATACGGCCTCAGGTTGTCTGTAGCTTTGTGGACTGCTATAATTCCCACGTTATGCACTCCTCAGCCTCTGCCGACCCCGTACCCGTTGTGGCGGCGTTCACCTATGGCCCATGGTCTCTTGAGCAGCGTCACATCCAGCAGATTCTCGCCGTCTCGCCGAGGGTGCGGGCCACTGAAGCAAGTCGACTTTTCGCTCGGGCGGCGCGCGGCGACACCGATGCGGCGCGCGCCCTGGACCCCGTCCTGCTTGATGCGGAGGTCCTGTTCACGCGCTTCGTGCCGCGGGACCTGCTGCGCCGCGCTCCCCATCTGCGCTGGGTGCATGTAGGGACGGCGGGCGTGGACATAGCCCTCAAGGAGTCGAACGTTCTGGGCAGCGGGGTCACGGTCACGTGCTCCATCGGCATGCACGCGGTGCCGGTCAGCGAGTTCATTCTGGGCCTCGTGCTGGCGCTCAACAAGAGGGTGCCCGCCTTCTGGACGGAGAAGGACAAGCGCATCTGGCGGCGCGCCGACCGGGAGATGCCCGTGGTGCGGGGCGGGACTCTGGGAATCGTCGGCTACGGTCAGATAGGGCGGGCGACGGCTCGACTGGCGAAGGCGCTCCGCATGCGCGTCGTGGCGACGCGGCGTTCGTGCGCTGCGCCCGCGCGGGACACCGACGGCGTTGACTTGCTGCTCCCGTCGTCGTACCTGCGCGAACTGCTGGCGGAGAGCGACTACGTGGTCATCTGCGCACCCCTGACGCCGGAGACCACGCGCCTCATCGGTGAGGCGGAGCTGCGCTTCATGAAACCCACGGCGTACCTCGTGAACATCGCACGCGGGCGCGTGGTGGACGAGGCGGCCCTTGTCCGCGCCCTGAAGGAGGGCCGTATCGCCGGCGCCGGGCTGGACGTCTTCGAGGAAGAGCCTCTGCCCGCCGACAGCCCGCTCTGGGGCCTCCCCAACGTCATCTTCAGCCCCCACATAGCGGGTGGCAGCGAGCGCAACCCCGACCGCGCCACAGACCTCTTCTGTCGCAATCTGGCAAACTACCTGTCGGGACAACCGCTGGTGAACGTGGTTGACCCCGCGCGAGGGTACTGATATGCCCGCGTCGTCCAGCCATCGGCTCGTCGTCGCGGTTGGCGTCCCGTACAGCGACGCGCTGCGCCGGGAGATAGCCGCGGGAGTGGCGCGGGTCGCGCCCGACGCCGAGGTGCGCGACATCGCCGCGCTGGTGCGCGAGGAGCGGCGTCTGCGCCGCGAGACGCCCCACGGCGACGCTCTGGCGAAGGCGAAGGCCGAGATGGACAAACATCTGGCGGACGTGGACGTCCTGTTCACGCTGCCCGTGGTCCCAGACCTGCCGGCGCGCGCGCCGCGTCTGCGCTGGGTGCACTTCATCTCCGCGGGCGTGGACCACGTCATGACGCCGGAGCTTGTCCGCAGCCCCATCCAGGTCACCGACTCCGGCGGCATCACCTCGGCGGGCATGGCCGAGTACGTGGTGGGGGTGATGCTCCTGTTCGCCAAGCGCCTCTGGACATACGAGCAGCAGAAGAGAAGGCGCGAGTGGCTCAAGGAGGATAGCATCCCCGTGGAGTTGCACGGGCATACGGTGGGCATCCTGGGGGTGGGCGCAATCGGCCAGGAGGTCGCCCGTCTGGCGAGGGCGTTCGGCATGCGCGTCCTGGGCGTTCGCCGTGGGGCGACGGCCCGCGAGACCGGCGTGGGCGACGTGGACGAGATGCTGCCGTCGTCCGCTCTCCATGATATGCTGGGGCGAAGCGACTACGTGGTCATCGCACTGCCCGCGACGAAGGACACGGAGCGTCTTTTCGGCGAGCGCGAGCTGCGCGCGATGAAGCCGTCGGCGTACCTGGTCAACGTAGGGCGGGGCAGCGTGATAGACGAGCCCGCGCTGGTCCGCGCGCTTAAGGAAGGCTGGATAACTGGCGCGGGGCTGGACGTGTTCTCCCGTGAGCCGCTCCCGCCGGAGAGCGAGCTGTGGGGCCTGCCGAACGTGTACATGACACCCCATGTGTCCGGCAACCTGATGGGCGTGGAGTCGCCGATCATCGCGCTGTTCTGCGAGAACCTGCGTCGCTATCTGGCGGGCGAGCCGTTGAAGAACCTCGTCAACAAGGAAGCGGGCTACTAGTACCTGCTATCAATAAAGGACGTTATGTTGTAAACTCTCGGCATGGGAGTAGCGACACTGATCCAGTTGACGGACGACGAACGAGACACCTTGGAAACCTGGGTACGCAGGACCACCACGGAGCAGCGCATGGTGCAACGGGCCCGCATGGTTCTGGAAGCGGACGCGGGAAAGACGACGAAGGAGGTCGCCGCTTTGTTGCACGTGCGCGCCGCCACGGTGAGCAAATGGCGCACCCGATTCGCCCGACACCGTGTGGCGGGATTGGCGGACGCGGACCGGCCTGGGAAGCCAGCCAAGTACGACGAGACCATCGAGCGACGAATACTGGCTCAGTTGGACCAGCCGCCGCCGGATGGGTACACGACGTGGACGGGCGGGCTGGTGGCAAAGGCGTTGGGAGACGTTCCGGCGCTCCAGGTGTGGCGGGTCTTGCAGAAGCACGGGATTCACTTGCAGCGGCGGCGTAGCTGGTGCGTGAGCACCGACCCCCAGTTCGCGCAGAAGGCTGCTGACATCGTGGGGTTGTACTTGGACCCGCCGGAGAATGCCGTGGTGATCAGCGTAGACGAGAAGCCGGCCATCCAGGCCCTGGAACGTGCCCAGGGGTGGCTGCGCCTCCCCAACGGCCAGGCGGTGCGCGGGCATAACCATGAGTACAAGCGCCACGGGACCACCACCCTCTTTGCCGCCTTGGAAGTCCATACCGGGATCGTAGCGGTGGGCCACTATCGTCGTCGTCGGCGCCGGGAGTTCTTGGACTTCATGAACCGGGTAGTAGCCCATCAGCCCGAAACGGAACTGCATGTGATCCTCGACAACCTGAGCACGCATAAGCCTAAGCATGACCGTTGGCTGGCCCGCCACCCCTTGGTCCATTTCCATTACACCCCGACCCATGCCTCATGGCTCAACCAGGTGGAGGTATGGTTCAGCATCCTGACTCAAGCCGTCCTGCGGGGCCTGAGCGCCACGGCCCCGCACCAAGTACGCCAAGCCATTGACCGATTCACTGATGCGCGTAATGAGCATCCTGTACCCTTTGAGTGGACGAAGGGCGTTGTACGTCCAGGCAGCTTGAAAACAAATTACGCTTATTTATGATATTAGATACTAG
>Ga0080064_1006826_pt1 | contig 12006 bp, 10 predicted proteins | sample Subgrocontami54m_FD_69260 | JGI IMG/M metagenome (GOLD analysis project Ga0080064, IMG submission 69260) | Subsurface groundwater microbial communities from S. Glens Falls, New York, USA - GMW46 contaminated, 5.4 m (SPADES assembly) (version 2) ...
TCAGACATTAGCTCAAGAGTTCAACTTAAACTCACCCTATCCCACTAATCAAGTTATTGTCTTCGGTCGACTTTAATTTTGCAAATTACACTTGTGATAAACTTAAAATATGAATCGGAGAAACCGACCTATTTGGCTTTTAGTCCTTAGTCTTTTGTCCCTAGCTGGGCTTTTGTATGTAGCATTCTTTCTCTCCCCCAATTACCAGGTACAAATTACCAATTACAAATTGCCCATACTACCCGTATTCTTCTTGTTGCTTTTCTCTTTTCTCATGTTTTTTGTTACTTATTTCTTCCGAAATATAAGGAGAGCTACGATTATTGGACTATTAATAATAACTTATCTCATCTTTCGCATGCTGCATTTAAATAGTCCATATTTTCTCCTACTTCTCATCGCTCTTTTCATAAGTCTTGAGCTTTTCTTTAAAAAAAAGATATAAACTGTTAGAATCATTGCATGAACAAATTTTATATAACAACAGCCATTCCCTATGTTAACGCCAAACCTCATATTGGCCATGCTTTTGAATTTGTGCAAGCCGATGCAATTGCAAGATATCATAAAATTTTGGGAGATGAAGTTTTGCTTCTTTCCGGTGGAGATGAAAATGCTCTGAAAAATGTTCAAGCAGCCGAACAGGCAAAAATTCCCATTCAAGAATTCATCGATAAAAACAGCAATCTTTTTTTGGAACTTTCAAAAAGGCTGAATGTTCAATTCGATGTATTTCAAAAAGGAAGTGATAAAAAACATCATTCTTCCTCACAAAAATTGTGGGAGCTTTGCAATAAAAATGGAGATATTTACAAAAAATCTTACGGCGGATTATACTGCGTTGGCTGCGAGCAATTCTACGAAAAAGAAGAACTGAATGAAAATGGCGAATGTTTTGAGCATCCGGGGAAGACTCTTGAAAAAGTTTCTGAAGAAAATTATTTTTTCCGCCTTTCAAAATATCAAGATGCATTAATTAAACTTATTCAGTCCAATACGCTTGAGATTCTTCCTGAATTTAGAAAAAATGAAATGTTATCCTTCCTCAAAAATCCTTTACAGGACATAAGTATTTCAAGATCCAATGAAAGAGCCAAAAATTGGGGAGTAAAAATTCCGGGCGATGATTCACAACGAATGTATGTGTGGTTTGACGCATTGAATATTTATCAAAGTGGAATTGGATTTGGATCGGACAATAAAAAATATAAGAAATGGTGGCCGGCAGACCTTCATGTTATAGGAAAAGGAATATTAAGATTTCATGCAATTTATTGGCCAGCATTTTTATTGTCTGCCAACCTCAAACTTCCCAAAAAAATATTTGTACACGAATATATAATAGTTAATGGACAAAAGATGTCCAAAACTCTTGGAAATGTTTTGGATCCGATTCCACTCATTGAAAAATATGGCGCAGATGCTTTGAGATATTATCTTCTTGCCAAAATATCTCCATTTTCCGATGGTGATTTTTCAGAGGAAAAATTAAAAGAAACTTACAATGCAGACTTGGCAAATGGATTGGGAAATTTAGTCGCCCGCGTTGCAAAATTGGCTGAAAATTCTAATTATTCAGAAATGGAATCGGCCGGCAAAACTTTTACCCATTTAATTTCAATTGAGGAATATTCGCAGGCTTTAGAAAATTATAAATTTAATGACGCCCTGTCTTTTGTTTGGAAAAAAATTTCAGCTCTTGATAAGTTTATCAACGAAGAAAAACCATGGGAATTGCTAAAGACCAACGACAAAAGACTAAAGACCATATTGGATCATGCTGTTGATCAAATTCAGGAAATTGCAGTTCTCCTTAAACCTTTTCTTCCGCAAACTGCAGAAAAAATTGAAGATCAATTCCGCGGCCCAAAAATAAAAAGCGAAAAACCTTTATTTCCAAGAATGTAAAGTTACCCATATTTTCGCTTTAGATAAAGCATAAAAAGACTAAAGATAAAGATAATGATATTAACAAAAAAAATTGGGACTGCCTTCATAATAGCTCCATAAACAATCCAAAGAGCTGAACCTGTAGTTATAAGAGAAAGTGTTAAAAATGATATAGCCTTTGTATTTTTTGTTTTCCAAGACTGGATAATTTGCGGTAAAAACGTCACAATGCCAATACCCGCTGCCGCATAACCAAAAATATCTGCAATTTGCAATAAATTCATTCTTCTTATTGTACACTATAGTTGCTTGCAATAATTCTGATAAAATAAAATTATGATCGATGCACACTGTCACCTAAATTTTCATTCTTTTAAGACCGATTACGATGAAGTTATTAAAAGAGCTTTTGACGCCGGCGTTAAAGCAATTATAAATGTGGGGACTAAAATTGATTCTTCCCAAAATGCAATAGCGCTGGCCCAAAAATACGATTCGCCAGCTGGCAACTTATATGCAATCGTTGGCGTTCATCCCCATCACGCTGATAAGTTGGAAGAAAACTGGCTTGAAGAGTTAGAAAAGCTTACTAAGCATCCAAAAGTAGTTGCAATCGGAGAAATTGGCATGGATTTTTATAGTTACAAATCAAATGCAATTGTTGATCCTAAGCTTCAAAAAGAAGTGTTTATTAAGCAACTTGAGCTTTCTTCAAAGCTAAAATTACCGGTTCAGATCCACAACCGTCATGCGGGAAAAGAAATTATTGAGATATTGCAGGAGTATAAATCTTCATTATTGGAAATTCCCGGCATGTTTCATTGTTTCTCCGGTGATATTGCATTTTTGAAAAAGGTTCTTGATTTGGGATTCTATGTAGGCTTTGACGGCAACATTACATATGGAGCCCTTGCTCCCGGAGAGACTACACCTCTTAAAGAATTGGTGCAATATGCTCCCGTGGACAGAATAGTTACCGAAACAGACAGCCCATTCCTAACCCCGGAACCCCACAGAGGCAGCAGAAATATGCCCGAATATGTTATAATAGTAGCTAATTTTATCGCCAGGATAAAAGGTTTGTCTTTTGAGCAGGTTGCCGATCAAACAACCAAAAACTCGTATCACATTTTCAATCTAAAATATTTATGACGGATTTTTTTCAAACCGTATTTAGTCGTTATCCTATCAAAACCAGAAGATCTCTTGAGATGCTTCCCGGCGCAGTATCGTGGACATTGATTCTTTTCCCTGTTTGGGGATCGCTTCTTTTTCCATACGTTGTTGCTTATTGCGTACTTTTCTTTGATGTTTACTGGTTCTTTAAATCTTTCTCATTAGCGATAAATGCATTTGTCGCCTCTAAAAAAATACACGAAGCAGAAAAGATCAATTGGCTGGAGAGAATAAAGGTAATTAAAAATTACAAAAAAGTAAGTCATATCATTGTAATCCCAAATTACAAAGAAACATTGGAGAAGTTAAGACAAACAATAAAAGCCATTTCCGTTCAAACATTCCCAACTAAAAGAATCTTTATTGTTCTGGCAATGGAGCAAAGAGAAAATATGGTTGAGCAAAAAACTGCAATTTTAATAAAGGAATTTAAAAATCAATTCGGAGATATTTTTGCGACCTTTCATCCTGATATAACGGGCGAAGTAAAAGGTAAATCCTCAAATGAGGCATACGCCGGAAAAGTTGTATACGAAAAATTCTTTAAGTCCGGAAAATTAGATATGCGATTCGCGACAGTTTCTTCAGTTGATGCAGATTCTATATTTGACAAACAGTATTTTTCATACCTTGCATATAAATTCCTGACAGATGAAAATCGCTATAATAAATTCTGGCAATCGGCAAATGTTAATTATAATAATTTCTGGAAAGTTCCTGCCCCAATTAGAGTTATCGCATTTTTTGGGAGCATCTGGAGAACGGGTTTACTCGTTCAGAAGGATAGATTAATTTCAAACTCAACTTATTCTTTGTCATTTTTGCTTCTTAAAAATATCGGGTTTTGGGATACGGACGTAATACCCGAAGATTATAGAATATTCTTTAAGGCTTTTTATAAACTGGGAGGAAATGTTTGGGTAGAACCAATATTTCTAAGAACATCTATGGACTCTCCTTTATCTTCTAACTACATAAGAAGTTTAAAAAATAAATATCAGCAGGAACGCCGTTGGTCATGGGGAGCGTCTGATGATCCATTGTTTATAAAGTGGTGGCTTACAGTTCCAAATGTGCCATTTTTAAGAAAAACGGTTCTTCTTTATAACGTACTGCTTGATCATTTTCTCTGGCCGGTTAACTGGTTTATAATAACAATTGCCGCCAACATAATTCCTTTTGTAAATCCTGTTTTCCAACGAACGGCATTGGGATACAATCTCCCAAGATTGGCCGGATTAATTTTAACATCCTGTCTTTTTGCTTTCCTCATCATGTTACTTATTGATTTTAGAAACAGACCGAAAAACCAATCTTTATCAAAGATAAGAGAATTTTTGTTTCCATTGGAGTTTATAATGCTGCCAATAGTTGGATTTTTTCTTTCAACTCTTCCCGCCTTAATCTCTCATACTCAACTGATGCTTGGTAAAAGGTTGGAATACAAAGTAACGGAAAAATTATGAAGACCTTTTTCCTCTTAGAGAAAAGTAAAAACTTCTGGTTTCTTATACTCACCTCAATTATATTTTTCTTCCTCAGACTTCCTTCATTTGTTGAGCCCTATTGGTACGGGGATGAAGGAATATATCAGGTAATAGGAATGGCTCTAATCAGAGGAAGGCTTCTTTATAAAGAGATCTGGGACAACAAGCCCCCGCTTCTATATTTAATCTATGCCTTATTTAATTCTGATCAATTTGCCATAAGACTTGTTTCTCTTATTTTTGGATTACTTTCTATTTTTGTATTCTTTTTAATTGCAAAGGAAGTTTTTCCAAAAAGCAAACTTTATCTTTTCTCTACATCTTTTTTTGCTCTTCTATTTGCTACCCCTCTTATTGAGGGTAATATTGCCAATGCGGAAAATTTTATGCTTCTTCCCATACTTATTTCTGCCTTTATTTTAACCAAAACCAACTCCTACAAGAATAATGTAAAAAAAGATTTTAGAAAATATAAATTGGATTTTATTGCAGGAATTTTATTGGGCATTGGATATCTTTTTAAAATTGTTGCGATCTTTGATTTTGCCGCTTTCTTTTTGTTTGTATTTATTTCAAATTTTAATAAAAAAAATTCTTTCAGAGATACTGTTAAGTCGGTATTTCCATTCCCTTTAGGATTTTTGGTTCCAATTATATTGACAACATTAGTATTTATATTCAACGGTGCGTTTAATGATTATTTACAAGCGACATTTTTCCAAAATATAAATTATGTAAGTTATGGAAATTCATTCATAGTTCCTCAAGGTCTTCTTATCCTAAAAACCGTTATTCTTGGCATATTTGTCTTATTTCTTTTTAAATCAAGAGAAAGATTACCAAAAACTAACCTTTTTATACTGCTTTGGCTTATTTTTTCTCTTTTTAATGCGCTTTTTTCTCAACGTCCTTATACGCACTATCTTTTAGTTTTGCTGCCAAGTTTTTCCCTTATGCTAGGTCTTCTTTTTTGGGATAAAAAATTTCAGAAATTAAACTTCATTTTATTAACTATCGCTTTATTATTGATTATTAAAAATTTTTCTTTTTCGTATGCAAAAACTTTTCTTTACTACGGTAACTTTTTTTCATTTTTAACTGGAACAAAAACAGTTAGATCCTATCAAGCCTTTTTCGATACAAAAACTCCAATAGATTATGAAATAGCGCAATTCATTAAACCCAAAATTACCAACCGAGATTATTTATTTATCTGGGGAAATAATGCTCAAGTTTATAAAATGGTTGGCTCCCTCCCTCCCGGAAGATATGCGGTTGCCTATCATATAACTTCTTATAGAGATGGATTAAAGGATACGCAACAAGGAATTGATAAGTTCAAACCTAAATTTATAATAGCTATGCCAGATCAAAAACCAATACCGTTTTCATTGCTATATTACTCTAAAAGAATTACCATTGATAACGTTGATATTTATGAAAGAGTTTTTTAGAGATATCATAAGCGATAATACTATCAAATTGGGATTCGCGATTAGTTTTTTATCCATATTTATAACTTTAATTTTTGTTATATTTTCTTATCATAATCTCCCCCCTTTTATTCCCATTTTCAATCAGTTGCCCTGGGGAGAACAAAGATTAGGGGTAACTATTTCAATCTTTATTCCCATAATACTTATTTTTCTAATCTTGATCTGCAATCTCGTAATTTCTTCAAAGGTTTATAAAAAAATACAATTAGCATCACGAATGCTTGCGATAACAAGTCTCATTGTCTCAATAATCACATTTCTCTTTGTTTTAAAAACAATACAATTAGTATTCTAAATGATTATTTTTTTACCCTTTATAACTGCTTTTATTGTAACTACTATTGCAACCCCTATTTCTTTGATTTTTATTAAAAAATTAGGATTATTTGATGATCCCAAGAAACACAAACACCCGGCTATAATTCATAAAAAACCAATACCAAGAGCCGGAGGAATTCCTCTTTTTATTGGCGTAATGGTAGCTTTAATATTATTTTTGCCGATAACTAAAATTACTATAGCAATTTTTTTTGCATCTTTAATTTCTCTTATCGTAGGCGTGCTAGATGATAAATTCGATATTTCTCCATACCTTCGCTTTCCCATAAACATAATTGCTGCGGCAATTGTAGTTGGAAGCGGTATAGGAATTCCTTTTATAACTAATCCTCTTGGCGGAATACTTTATTTAAACTCAATCATACTTTCTTTTGATTTTTTGGGCCATCATTCAATAGTACTTTTTTCAGACATTATTGCCATGATTTGGATTGTATGGGTAATGAATATGCTAAATTGGAGCAAAGGCGTAGATGGACAAATGCCTGGAATTGTAGCAATATCTGCATTTGTAATTGGAATTTTGAGCTTGCGTTTTCCTCTAACTCAGGAAAATACTCTTATTGCCGCTTCTCTTTCTTTTGCAATAGCAGGAAGTTCTCTTGGATTTTTACTGTTTAACTTTTATCCTGCAAAAATATTTCCTGGTTACGGCGCCACTTCAATATATCTTCTATTAGCTGTCGTCTCTATTCTTTCCGGAGCAAAGTTGGCAACTGCAATTCTTGTTATGGGAATACCAATGATCGATGGGATATTCACAATAATCAGGCGAATTTTAACTGGCCATTCTCCTTTCAGACACGACAAAAAACATCTTCATCATTTACTTTTAAAAATGGGGTTTGGACAACGCTCTATTGCAATTTTTTACTGGTTAATTTCCGCTATAGTTGGAACAATTTCTCTTACTCTTTCAACCAAAGGAAAATTATTTGCTATTATAATGCTTGTAGTATTAGTAGGAGGAGCGCTTCTTTTTCTGCATCTTGCTATAATAAACCGTGATGAGAAGAAAATTATTTGATTTATTAAGGTTATTAAGACCGCGGCAGTGGCTAAAGAATTTTGCTATCTTTGCCGCAATAACATTCTCTGGAAATCTATTTGATCCAACAATACTTACGAAAGTTCTGATTGGATTTTTTGTTTTCTGCGGATTATCATCAGCCGCCTATATAATCAATGACATCTTTGATATAAAAAAAGACAGGCTCCACCCCTTCAAAAAATATAGACCCCTTGCCCATAACGATATACCAATATTCTTTGCAATAATAATTTCTCTACTTTTAACTCTTGTTTCTCTATTTGTAGGGTTTTTTGTAACACCCGCCTTTTTCATACTAATCCTTGTTTATGTATTCATTCAATTCTTATACTCAAAATTTTTAAAGTCTATTGCTGTGGTAGATATATTGGCAATAGCAGCCGGATATATCTTAAGGGTGTATGCGGGAGAACTAGCTAGCGGATTTCATATTTCAGTTTGGCTTTTATTAACAACCATTTCTCTTTCATTATTCTTAGCAATTGGTAAGAGAAAATCCGAACTAACGCTTGTCTCGCAAAATAAAGATATAAATATTGCAAATGTCAGAAAATCATTATCTCATTATTCTGAAAGACTCTTGGATGTATATGCTTCCATTTTTGCCACATCAACCTTTATATCCTATGCACTTTTTACATTTCTGGAAAATTCAAAAGGATTTAAGCTTTTTATCAATATACCTCTGCCTGATTTTTTACCTGCCTTTTTTCAAAGAAAATGGTTAATGATAACTATAGCCCCTGTTGTTTATGGATTAATGCGCTATCTTCAGGATATTTATGAAAAACACGAAGGAGAAAGTCCGGAAAAAGTTTTGCTTTCAGATACTCCTTTACTTATAACTGTAATTATTTGGATTCTATTGGTTGTAGGAATAGTTTATTTCATTGGTTAATAAATTACTGAAGTGTAGCGTAATCCGCGCTTATCCATCCTTGTGTGCCGTCTTTAAGTTTTATTTTAAACCAACCGTTTTTCTCATCAATAATGTCAAATGTTTCACCCGGAGAAACCCTTCCAATCTCTGCTCCTGCCAAGGAGAAATCGTCTCTTACTCTCAAAAATCCCGTAGGAGTATTCAAGATTACCGCTTTTTTTACAGTTGGAACTGCGGAAGAAGAAGCAACGTTTTGCGCTGATTGAGAAGATATCGTCAGTTCCTTTATCCCAAGATAAACTAAGGATGTTAATTTATATCCCAATGCCGTTCTAATTCTAACCGACTTACTTTTGTAACCGTCTCTTGAGATTTTTAAATCATGATCTGACTCCGTAACATTTTTCAAAAGAAGAGGTGAAGATCCAACTAAATTATTATCTAAAAAAACATTTCCCTTATCGGGAAATGAGATCACTAAAATCTCTATCTCTTTTTTGCCGGTAAGAGGAGATAGACTTATGACGCTACCCTGGGAAGACGCACTGTTATCAAATGTCCTGTCTACGACCGTAAGTGTCGATTTATTTATAGATATTTTTTCTTCGAATGGCTTAAAATCTCCTTCTGTTGGGATAAGTTTAGCCGTATAATTGCCGCTTTCAAGCATGTCTGGAAGCTCACATCTACAAAGAGGAGTTGTGCCGATCAATTTATCGTTTAAATAAACTTTGCTTGCCGGAGTAGATGTAACCTGCAAAGCTCCCTTGCCGGAGCTTCGATTCAAAATAATTGTAATGACGGAAAATACAACTACCGCCAATATAAGAGGGATTAAAAGAAACAAAAATTTTTTCATAACGGAAACGCTAATAATTGTTAATTATAAATTATTGATTAATAATTAACTAGTAGTCCATTCCGCCCGGGGGCATGCCGCCTGGCATTGGGGAATCTTTCTTCTCTGGGAGATCTGTAATAAGAGCTTCTGTTGTCAAAACCATCATTCCAACACTTGCCGCGTTTTGTACTGCTGATCGAGTTACCTTTGCCGGGTCAACAATACCTGCTTCTATCATAGATTCAAAATTTAGTGTCATTGCGTTAAATCCATAATCGGAAACTTGTGTTTTTTCTTTCTCAGCTTCTTCAACCGTTCTTACAACCCATCCCTCATCAACTCCTGCATTTCTTGCAATTCCTCTAAGTGGCTCTGCCAATGATTTGTAAAGAATATCAACCCCTATTTTTTCATCATCGCTTTTCAAAGAATCTTTTAATTTTAATAAAGATTGACGCGCTTTAAGAAGAGCAACTCCTCCTCCTGGAACAATTCCCTCTTCAAGCGCAGCTTTTGTAGCAGCAACGGCATCGTTTACTCTTTCTTTTTTATCTTTCATTTCAATTTCTGTTGCAGCGCCAACATTTATAACCGCAACTCCGCCTGATAATTTGGCCAATCTTTCTTGATATTTTTCTTTATCAAAATCTGAAGTTGAATCCTCAATTGCTCTTCTTATTTGAGCTATTCTTGCTTTAATTTTTGCATTATCGCCTTTTCCGCCAATAATTCTAGCGTTTTCTTTGTCTGCCCATACTTTATCTGCTCTGCCGCAATCGTCCAAAGTTACGCTTTCAAACTTTTTCCCCGTATCTTCCGAGATTACAGTTCCTCCTGTTAAAATTGCGATATCTTCAAGCATTTCTTTTCTTCTGTCCCCAAATCCGGGCGCCTTAATTGCCAAAGTATTAAATGTTCCCCTTAATTTATTTACAACAAGAGTTGCCAATGCTTCGCCCTCTATCTCATCGGCAATGATAACTAAGTTTTTCGAAACTTTTACCAGATTTTCCAAGAAGGGAAGAAGTTCATTAAGAGCTGAAATTTTTTTATCGGTTATAAGAATGTAAGGACTATCAATTTCAGCTTCCATTTTATCTGCGTTAGTTACAAAATAGGCAGACGCATAACCTTTATCAAATTCCATTCCCTCTTTGTACTCAATAGACATTTCTAATCCTTTTCCTTCTTCAACGGTTACGACTCCATCTTTTCCAACCTTTGACAACGCTTCTGCAATTAACTCACCGATTTTTTCATCCTGTGCGGAAATTTTTGCAACTTTTGCTACATCTGTATCTTGAACTTTCTTTGCCATTTGTTTTATCCTTGCAACAACCTCCGTGACTGCCTTTTCCATACCCATTTTTACAATCATTGGATTTGCTCCGGCTGTAACATTTTTAAAACCTATATTTATAATTGATTGAGCAAGAAGAGTAGCTGTAGTAGTTCCATCTCCGGCAACGTCTGCGGTTTTGGATGCCGCCTCTTTAATCATTTGCGCTCCCATATTTTCAAATGGGTCTTGAAGTTCTATTTCTTTTGCAACGCTAACCCCGTCATGAATTACATTTGGAGCTCCCCATTTTTTATCTATAGCAATATTTCTTCCTTTAGGCCCTAGCGTTGTCACAACAGCATCAGCCAACTGGTTTACTCCTTTAATTAATGCTTCTCTTGCGTCTGACCCGTATTTAATTTGTTTTGCCATATAGAGTTATAAAACTATTGCCAGGATATCATCCTGACTAACCAGTGTCCATTCTTCATTTTCCATCTTTATCTCATTTCCGCCCCATTTTTTGTACATAACTTTTTGTCCAACCTTAACAACTATTGGGAGTTTCTCACCTTTTGGTGTAGTTTTTCCTTCACCTACTGCCATAACAATACCAATTTGCGGCTTTTCTTTTACGCTATCCGGCAATATAATACCGCTTGCTGTTTTGGCTTCTGCTTCTACCGGCCTAATAAGTACATTGTCGAAAAGTGGTTTTATATTTGATTTTTTGACCATATTAATATTTTGGGAATATTTATTTAAGGATAAAAAATATCACTCGGCAGAAGTGACTGACAGATTTTATAACAAAAGCAAAGTCCTGTCAATATCTCATAGTATAACCAAGGGTTGACACAAATTATCTTGTAAGATACGATAATCCTAGATTTAAAAATATGTCCTCTTCGTCTTTAAGCAAAAAATTGGTTTTGTTGGGTTTTATAGTCGTTTTATTGGTTGCCGTACCTTTAACAATTTTCATGCTGCAACGGCAGCAGGAAATAAGAAGCAGGGCAGCGCCCTCCACAACGCTTTCTTTTTCCCCAACCACACAATCAACAACAGTAGGACAACAAATAAGTTTTGATATTATGCTTGATCCGGGGACAAATCAGGTCTCATTTTTAAAACTGGCAATTAACTATGACCCGGTAAAACTTGCAAAAGGAGATGATGGACTTAAAGCAAATGGAGCTGTCTTTCCATCAACCCTCGAGGGTCCAACTTTTGCCACCAACGCAGCCTCAATAACGCTTTCTATAGGAGCAGATCCAACAAAAGTAATCACAACGAAAGTAAAAGCTGCAACAATAAGTTTTACAGCATTAGCGACCACCTCCTCACCAACTCAAATCACATTTGGTAATGCAACACAGGTTTTATCGATAGCATCATCCGATACTGCATCTGAAAATGTTTTAGTTTTATCATCAACAACTCCCGGATCGGTAACAATTGCTACCTCAGTCTCTACAGGTTCAACTGCCCCAACTCCAACTCCAACTCCAACCCCAACAACAACTCCTAGCTCATCATCAACATCCTCGCAAGGAACATCTCA
>Ga0080064_1006828_pt1 | contig 12006 bp, 13 predicted proteins | sample Subgrocontami54m_FD_69260 | JGI IMG/M metagenome (GOLD analysis project Ga0080064, IMG submission 69260) | Subsurface groundwater microbial communities from S. Glens Falls, New York, USA - GMW46 contaminated, 5.4 m (SPADES assembly) (version 2) ...
TCGCCGATCTCGAGGCGGGCGGGTCCGATCGCCAGACGTCGCTCCAGTCAGCGCTCGTGTGCCCGCTCGTCTTCAACGATCGGTTCATCGGCACGCTGACGGTGTATCACTCGGATCCGAGCTTCTACCGAGACGACCATCGCCGCCTCCTCGATCGCGTATGCGAGCAGGCTGCTGCGGTCATTCACAACTCGATCGTGTTCGAGCGGACGCGCGAGGATGCACTGACCGACCCGCTGACCACCCTGCCGAACACCCGGTACATGTTCATGCACCTCACGCGGGAGCTCGCGCGCGCCGAGCGGCTCAAGTCGGAGGTCGCGCTGTTGGTGATGGATTTGGACGATTTCAAAGACATCAACGATCATCACGGCCACCACGTCGGCGACCAGGCGCTGCAGGAAGTGGCCAACGTGCTCCGCTCGACGATTCGGCCGTACGACATCTGCATCCGGTACGCGGGCGATGAATTCATCGTGCTGCTCTCAGGGTGCGGTCACGAGGAAGCGGAGAACAAGCGGCGGGAACTTCAGAACGCCGTCGATCGACTGACGATCGAGGTGCCGTCCGGGGCTCGGATTCCTGTCGCGATCAGCAGCGGCGCCGCCGTGTACCCGCACGACGGCGCGACGTACGAGGGGCTGCTGGCGCAGGCTGACAGCCGGATGTACCGCGACAAGGAACAGCGCAAGCTGGTCGCGCGCTCACGGATCACGGCCGCCATCGCAACAACACCGTTGCCCGACGGCATCTCGGTGCCACGAGCGGTCTAGCGCAAACCAGCGCAAACATCGTCACGACAGCTCGTCGTCGACCCAATCCGGCTGCCTGCCAGTGAGACCGGTCCAGACGAGAGCTGCTCCGGTGGCGCACATCACGAGCGCGAGCGCATCCGTCAATCCCGATTCCCAAGGGAAGTCGCGCACAAGGAGCAGCACGGCCGGGGCGGCAAGCGCGCCGCCGGTCACGACTGCCGCTGTCTTGCGGAGCACGATTCGGAGCAGCAGGCCGCGCAGGCGTCGCCACCGCGTCATGAGCGGCATTATTGCCTGAGTTACACTGCCGTCGGTGCCCGGTCTGCTTACCGTTCCGGTTGCCGCGGTCGCGGCTACCACGCCGCGCTCACGACTGATCACGTTGGATTTCATGCGCGCCTCGTTCACATTTCTTCCTGGCCAGGCCGTGATGATTGGCCAGCACGGGCACGAGATCATGCGGCCCTATTCCATCGCATGTTCGCCGGAGCAGGCGTCGAGCCGACACGTGCTGGAGCTGCTGATCGGCGTCGACGCGACCGGCTCGCCGGGACCGCATCTTCCATCGATGGATTTGGGGCGCTTGGTTGATGTGACGGGACCGCTCGGTTCCTTCGTGTATCCCGAAGGTGTTCCGCAACGGCGGCTCCTGTTTGTCGGCGGCGGCACCGGCATCGCTCCGCTTCGGTCCATGGCGGATCACGCGATGCGCCGACATCCCGACAAGCGCGTGGCCTTGCTGTACAGCGCTCGGCGCGCCGATGAGTTCGCGTTCATCGAGGAGCTGCGCGAACATGCCCGCTCCGGACGACTGGAGCTGCACCAGACTGTCACCCGCGAAGACGAGGGGTGGCAGGGCGGACGGGGCCGGATAGGGCGCGCCCACTTCGAGGCGGTGCTGCACGAGCCTGACGAGACTCTGTGTTTTGTCTGTGGTCCCTCGTCGATGGTGAGCGAGGCCGTGGCCACGCTCGGGGACCTTGGCGTGCCCGAGGAATCAATCCGGACGGAACAGTGGGGATCGAGGACGTAAGGAGGCGGACTGCAGGCTACGGGCTGCGGACTTCAGGGCGGGCCAGCACTGCAGGTCAACAGCTACGAGTTTCGCCCGTAGCCTGTCGCCTGCAGTCCGTAGCCTACTGTTCCGGTATTACTTGCAGTGCATCCTTGACGTCCGTGACGCCAGCGGTGCGGCGTGCGATCTCGAGCGCGCGCTGACGCTCGGCCTCGCTCTTCACCCGGCCTGACAACGTCACAGTCCCCTTAAAAGTATCGACGTCCACACGCATGCCTCCGACGGTCTCGTCGTTGAGCATGGCGGTCTTCACACGCGTGGTGATCGTGGTGTCGTCGATGGCTTCCCCGACCGTCTTGCCGCATCCGGCAGCAAGGGGTGCCGCAACGAGCAGCGCGAGCGCAAAAGCAGTCCAGCGGTTGAGCTTCGTCATCAATGGGCCTCCGTCCGGGCCAGAGACGGTGCAACCTACATGCCTGTGGCGTGAAAGCCCGCGTCGACCATCAGAATCTCCCCCGTGACGCCGCTGGCAGCGTCGCTCAGAAGGAACGCGGCAGCCTCACCCACCTCCGCCGCCTCGATATTCCGACGCATTGGCGCGCGCTCGCGATACACGCTCAGCACGTTGGAAAATCCGCCAATGCCGGCGGCTGCCAGCGTCTTGATAGGGCCTGCCGAGATCGCGTTGACCCGGATGTTGCGCGGTCCCAGGTCGGCTGCGAGGTACCGGACGCTTGCTTCGAGCGCGGCCTTCGCCACGCCCATCACGTTGTAGTTGGGAAATACGCGCTCACTGCCCAGATAGCTGAGCGTCAGAATACTCCCGCGACCACGGCGCTCCATCAGCGGTGCGCCTCCGCGCGCGAGGGCGATGAGTGAGTACGCCGAAATATCGAGCGCGGTGCGGAAACCCTCGCGCGAGGTGTTGGTAAACGGCGATGTCAGCTCATCACGCGGCGCAAACGCGGCGCCGTGAACGATGAAGTCGAGCCCCCCGAAGTGCATGTCGATCTCGGTAAACACCTTCTCGATATCGGCATCCGAGGACACATCGCACGGCAGGACGAGCGGCTGATCGAGACCCTGGGACAGTTCACCCACGTGCTCTTCGAATCGTCCCTGATACGTCAGCGCCAGGCGCGCGCCGCGCCGGGCCGTGGCTTGGGCGATAGCCCACGCGATGGACCGCTTGTTGGCGACGCCAACGATCAGCCCCTGTTTGCCGGTGAACTCTGTCATAGGGGGCGATTGGCTTCCGGCCCTGAGCTTTTGGCTCTTGAGCGATGGGGCTGCCCTGATGCCTGACGCCCGCAGTCAGTCGCCAGGAGAGCTACCGTCCGCGCTTGCGGCCACGGCCGCCGCCCGGGCGTCCCTGGCGCTGGCCACCGGGTCCGCTTGGCGGGTTACCGCTCTGCCGGGGGCCCTGACGGGGACCGCCGAACCGCGACTGGCCGCCGCCGCCCGGACCCGCCTGCGGTCCGCGGCTTGCCCGGCGCTGGTTGCCGTCGCGATTGCTGTTCTCGTTGCCATCGAAACGGCCGCGACGCAGCCCTGGTTGACGGACCGTGAACTCGGGCGGCTTCCGCTCCGGCATCTGCCCTTCCGGGCGGGGCAGCGTGGCACGAATGAGCGGCCTATGCACCGGGCCCTCATCTTCTGGGGGCTCGACACCGACGCTCTCGGCGAGGTCCGCGTCTTCAGGTGTGTCGAGCACTGCGTCGCGGACGTCGCCCTCGACCGCGGCATCGGATTCAGCGCTAGGCGCTTCGTCGACGTCCTCGGATTCCGTCAGGTGCCGTCGCGGCGGTCCTTCGGTGCCCTGCTCCAACGCGGACGCTTCCTTCCGCTTCCGTTGAACGGGAACCTTCGCCTGCTTGTAATCGTGATCGGCGTCGCAGGTGGTGCAGCGAGTCTGCTTCACCTGGTCATCGATCATGGCGACGACCGCGTGGTTCGTGATCCGTCGCTCGCGTGGACAGTAGTCGTCCACGATGTCACCGAGCCGAAGCCGGCGTTGCTCCATGAACTCCCCCGGAGTGCGAGTCCTTTCAGGTGGGATGTCGGAAACTGAACGTGCTGGACGTGCAGGTGAGACGGAGTGTAACAGACGGGGGCGGCCACGGGCAAACCTATCGCGACGCCTCGGTGGATAACGCCGCACGAGCCACCCACTCACGGCATTCGGCGAGCGCGGCCCGCACGGCATCGGGGTTCGTCGACTGCGGGGTGCGCTTCGCCTGCACCGACGCCAATGCCGTGGCCGCCTGCGGTACGTCATCGCCGAATATCTCGCTGGCATCGCGCCACTCGGCTCGCGTCAAGTCACTGAAGTCACGCCCTTCGGCCAGGAGGCGCCGCACCATCGCGCCGACAATCTCGTGGGCGCGCCGGAACGGCACGCCCCGCCGTGCCAGGTAATCGGCGACGTCGGTGGCCAGCAGCAGACCCGCCGCGGCGCGTTCCGCTCGGGCGGGGTTGATCGACAGCCTCGACACGACCGCCCGCGTCGCCGCCAGCGACGCCGCAAACGTCGCCTCCGCGTCGAACACCGCCTCCTTGTCCTCCTGGAGGTCCTTGTTGTATCCGGTCGGCAATCCCTTCATCGTCGCCAGCCATCCGGTCAGATGTCCCAGCGTGCGGCCGCTCTTGCCACGCACCAATTCCAACGGGTCCGGGTTCTTTTTCTGCGGCATCATGCTGCTTCCGGTGGCGGAGGCGTCCGAGAGCGCAAAAAACCCGTGCTCTTCACCGGTGAACAGGATGAAGTCCTCTGCCATTCGACTCAGATGCACCATTCCGAGCGCGACAGCGTAGAGAAACGACGCAACGAAGTCGCGGTCGGACGACGCGTCGATGCTGTTGCGAACGACTCGGGAAAAACCCAGTCGGCGGGCGAGTGCGTTGGTGTCAATGACGTAACTCGTGCCAGCGATCGCCCCGGACCCAAGGGTCAACGCGTCCGCCTCATCGGCCGCCACTCCGAGACGCCCGTAATCTCTCCGCAGCGCCGCGGCATGGGAAAGGAAGAAGTGCGCCACTAGCACCGGCTGCGCGCGACGAAGGTGAGTGTACGACGGCATCAGGACGTCCCCGGCAGACACCGCACCGTCAGCGCACGCCCCGACGACCGCCGCCACCGCCTGCTGGAGCAGGGGAATACGGCGGCGCAGGTACATACGAAGATCGAGAGAGACCTGCTCGTTCCTCGAGCGCCCAGTGTGCAACCGTCGACCCGCGTCGCCGATCCGCTCCACGAGCTTTCGCTCCACAAAGCTGTGGATGTCCTCATCGGGCCCCGCGACAAACGCCGGATCGCGCCGGCCTTCTTCGAGGACGCCCTGCAGGCCGCCAACGATCGCCGCAGTGTCGTCTGGCGTCAGCACACCTGACGCGCCAAGGGCCTCTGCCCACGCCAGGCTGCCTCTCACATCGTCTTCGAAGAGCCCACGATCGAATCCAAACGAAATCCCGAAATCGAAAGCGGCGGGATCGGGGGCGGTGTCGAAGCGGCCAGACCAGAGTGTCATGAATGTGCGGCAAACGACGGCTGCTGGCTGGTGGTGACGGCGCAGCGCCCCTTGACGAGCGACAGGCCGACAACGCCTGTCATGTTCTCCTGAAGCTTTGCCGTGAACGCATCGATGGCTTCGCGCAGCGGGGAGAACCAGAGGCCCGCTCGCACGAGTTCCGCGTAGGTCGCGGCGAGCGCTCGTTTCACCTCGGCCACATCGGGCGACGTGACCCGTACCTCCAACTCGCGGTGGGCCGTATCGAGCACCACGGCGGCGGGTGCGTCGCAGGCCGTCGGCGAATCCGGCGCGGAGGCGTCTTGCGCCAGCGGAATGCGCCCTACTCCTTCACCACCCGCAATCGTCGTGAGGCTCTCGATGAGCTCGACCAATCCCATGCTCACGCCGTTGACGGCAATCGGCACACCTCGTTCGAATTCGATTTCGAGTCGTGCCGAGGTGCCTCGCGTCGGCGCGGGCGGTTCGGACCCATGCGCCGCGCGGGTCCACAGGTTGGCGTCTAGCAGCCGCGAGGAGACAGGTCCCGGCAGGTGGCGCACGCGCGCGTACTCGCGCTCTTCCTCAACCGACATTCGCCAGATCTGCGCCGGCGCGAGCACCTCGACATCCGGCCGCAACGCGCCCGCGGCGCGCTCGAATCGACGATGATCGTCACCACTCACCGCTCCATGTGCGATGACGGTCGACTGCTCCATCTCCGCCACGTCGAGCAGCTTCTGCACGATCAGCGGTCGGGCGAGCGCCGTCGCGAGCCCATGTCCCCAGTGACCAATGGCGCCCGCCTGAAGCGCGCGCCATAGAAACGTCCGGGCAAACTCGTCCCGCGCATCCAGCACGTGGGCACGGATGGCGCCGGCAGCCAGTGCGCGCGAACGTATCTCCTCGAGCTCGCCTCCCTGTCCCAGGTCGAGGGTCACGGCCACGACGTCGGCATCGTAGGTGTCGGAAAGCCACTGAACGGCGACCGACGTGCGAAGGGCGCCCGAGTACGCCAGAACGATGCGCGGTCTCATCACGACGAAAAGCCCTCCAGCCGTTTGGCCAGCGCACGCGCGCGCCGGACGTCAGGAGCGATCACGAGAATCGTGTCGTCTCCTGCAATGGTCCCGACGACCTCGGGTAGACGCGCCCGATCGAGGGCCACGCCGAGCAACTGCGCCTGGCCCGGTCCCGTGCGGAGCAACAGCATCTGCTGCACGCGGTCCATGCGGGCCAGGTATTCCGCCACCGCACGCTGCAACTGCATCTCCGCCCCGGCGGCCGGCAGGGGGGCCTGAGTCGGGGCGAGGTACGCGGCAGTCGATCCCCCCTTGACCAGTCCGAGCTCACGGATATCACGCGACAGCGTCGCCTGGGTGACGTTGAACCCTTGTGCCTTGACGCGGCGGCGGAGCTGCTCCTGGCTGTGGATCGGCTCCCGCTGCACGATGTCGAGGATGAGCGACTGTCGTCGGGCTTTCATAACTATACAGAATGCTGTATAAATATTCTTTTCGTTCCCTACGTTAACACATGACTGGTGCCTTGACGCCCACACCGATCGCCCGCGCCGACATCCCCCCTGTCGGGACCGGCGCTGCAGGACGACCGCGCGTCGCGATCGCCGGCGCAACCGGCTACGCCGGGCAGGAACTCCTGCGTCTGCTGGCGCGCCATCCTGCTGCGACGCTGACGCTCGCGATGTCGTCAGGCGCGAGCAGCACGCCTCGTGCGCTCCCCGCACTCGCGAAGATCTGGAACGAGCCGGTCATCCCGCTCGATCTCGACCGTTTGAGCGCCGAGGCCGATGTGGTCTTCCTGGCGCTGCCAGAGACAGCCGCCGCCGAAGTGGCGCCGGTGCTGCTCGATCGCGGCCGCCGAGTGATCGATCTGTCGGGAGCGTTCCGGCTGCGCGACGACGGCCAGCGGCGGCGCTGGTATCCAGCCACGCCGCTGCTCCCCGAAGGCACCGTCTACGGGCTCGCTGAGCGGCACCGCGACCAGATTCGGGGCGCCCGGCTCGTCTCGTGCCCCGGCTGCTACCCCACCGCCGCCCTCATCGCGCTCGATCCGCTGGTCGCCGCGGGCCTGCTCGAAGGCGCGGTCATCGTCGACGCGAAGTCGGGCGTGTCGGGTGCGGGGAAGACGCCGAGCGACCGTACGCACTTCTCGGAGAATCATGGAAGCGTCGCGGCATACGGCATCTTTTCCCATCGCCATGGGCCCGAGATCGAGCAGGAGATCGGGATGCCGGTGACCTTCGTGCCGCACCTCGTACCGCTCGACCGTGGAATTCTCGAAACGATTTACGCAACGCTTCGGCACGGCGCCACCGAATCTCAGGTCTCTGACGCGTTGACCGCGGCGTACTCCGACGCTCCGTTCGTCCGGCTCACGGGCGGCGCGTTGCCGGAAATCAAGCACGTCGCGCACACCAACTTCTGCGATGTCGGGTGGAAAGTGGACGAGGCCACGTCCCGAATCGTGCTTGTGTCGTGCCTGGACAACCTCGTCAAGGGAGCGGCCGGCCAGGCGGTGCAGAACTTCAATGTGTTGTACGGGCTCGACGAGCGCACTGGGCTGCTATGAAACCGGGCGTGGTGTCGTCACGGCGAAAGAGAATAATCCAGCCCGGTTTCATCTCTCCCCTGGTCCTGAAGCTCGGAGGCGAGCTGCTGGAACAGCCGGCGGATGTCTCACGTGTCGCGCGCGGCATCGCCCGACTGTCGAGGAAAACGCCGCTCGTGGTCGTACACGGCGGCGGCAAGGAGATCGACGCGGCGCTCGCCACTGCGGGAATCGAGAAGGTGCAGGTTGACGGCCTTCGCGTCACCGATGCCCCAACGCTCGACGTCGTCGTGGCTATCCTCGCGGGAGCGATCAATACCCGCCTGGTCGCCGCGGTCCGCGCCGCCCGGGCCAAGCCCGTCGGGCTCACCGGCGCCGACGCCGGCGTAGTGACGGTGAAGCGTGCCGCACCGCTCACCACCGTGAGTGGACAGAGGATCAGTCTCGGACTGGTCGGAGCCCCGACAGGGAACGGCGCGCCGCACCTGCTTTCGGACCTGCTCGCGGGGGGCTATGTGCCCATCGTCGCCTGCATCGGCGCGACGCGCGATGGACAGCTGCTGAACGTGAACGCGGACACCCTCGCGGCCCACTTGGCGGTCTCCCTTCGAGCTCGCCGGCTGGTAATCGCAGGTGGGACGACCGGTGTGCTGGACGCGAATGGGCGCACGATCGGCCGGCTCGACGCGCGCGCGGCTGCTCGACTGATCGGGCTCGGCACCGCCAACGCAGGGATGGTGGCGAAACTGCAGGCGTGCCGCGCCGCTGTCAAGGGAGGCGTGGCGGACGTGCTGGTTCTCAATGGGCGCACGGCCGCATTCGCCGGCCTTGCCGACACGAAGAAGACGCCGGGCGACACAGCCGGCACCCAGGTAGTGGCATGAGCAGACTCGACGACGTCCGCGCGGTAGAAGTGCAGCACATTCTCGGAACCTACAGACGGCAGCCGGTCGTCTTCGTGCGCGGCGACGGCGTGCGTCTGTACGACGCCGACGGCAAGGAGTATCTCGACCTGCTGTCGGGCATCGGCGTGGCGGCCAAAGGGCACGCCGATCCGGAGCTGGCGGTGGCCATCGCCGAGCAGGCGGCCACGCTCATGCACGTGTCGAACCTGTACTACCATCCGCTCCAGGGCGAAGCGGCGCGCCGCCTGACCGCGCTCTCGGGCCTCGACCGGGTGTTCTTCTGCAACAGCGGCGAGGAAGCCGTGGAGGCATGCCTCAAGTTCGCGCGTCGCTACTGGTATACCAGCGGCGAACGGCAGCGCACCGAGTTCGTCGCTCTGGAAGGGGCCTTTTCGGGCCGCACGTTCGGCGCATTGTCGGTCACCCACGATCCGCACTACCGGGAGCCGTTTGCTCCGCTGCTGGCCGGCGTGACGTTCGTCGATCCTAACGACCCCGCGGCACTCCGCGCGGCCGTGACCGACCGCACCGCGGCCATCATCGCGGAGCCGATGCAGGGCGAAGGCGGCATTCGGCCCATGTCTCCGGCGTTCGCCGACGCGCTCAACGACGTGTGCCGCCGCACCGGCGTGCTCTACATCGCCGACGAGGTGCAGACGGGGCTGGGCCGCACGGGCGTGCCTTTCTACTTCCAGGCGCTCGGGCTCCAGCCGGATCTCGTCTCAGTCGGCAAGGCCCTGGGTGGCGGTGTGCCGATCGGCGCGGCGCTGGTATCGGACCGTGTCGCGAAGGCGATTTCGCCCGGCGATCACGGCAGCACCTACGGAGGGAACCTCCTGGCGTGCCGCGCGGCGATTGTGGTGCTCGACCAGCTGACGACCGGCAACCTCCTGGAGCACGTCAACACCGTCGGCGCCCACTTCGAGCGGCGGCTTCGTGCGCTCGCGCTGCGGCACCCGGTGGTGGTGGAAGTGCGCGGCGCGGGGCTGATGCGCGGCATGGAGCTGCGGGTAGACGCCATGCCGGTCGTCGATGCCGCGCGCGATCGTGGCCTGCTTGTGAATCGCACCGACGAAAAGGTCGTGCGAATGCTGCCTCCCCTCACGATCACGACCGCAGACATCGACCGTGCGGCCGATATTCTCGACATCGTCCTCGCACAGGTTGGCACGGAGGTTCCCGCATGAACGCAGTCGCCCAGACCACTGCGCCCGTTCGCCTGGTGAGACCGCCTTCGCGGAGGCCCGCCGCCGGACCTGTCGTCGTTCGACAAGGCACGGCAGCCGACGCGCCGGCCATTCACGCGCTGATCCTCGATCATCTTCAGGAAGGTCACCTGCTCCCGCGCAGCCTCGAGGAGATCGCCGTGCACGCGGAGCGGTTTGCCGTCGGCGTCGCCGAAGATACCGTTGTCGCCTGCGCGGAGCTGGCCCCGCTGAGTCACACGGTAGCGGAGGTGCGCTCGCTCGTTGTGAGCGACGACGCGAGGGGCGGCGGCATCGGCCGGCGTCTGGTCGACGAACTGGTGTTCCGGGCCACATCGGCGGGATTCGACCGACTGTGTGCGTTCGCGCACGCGCCGGGGTACTTCCTCCAGATGGGGTTTTCGATCGTGCCGCACGTCTGGCTGCCTGAGAAGATCGTCACGGATTGCCACGCGTGCCTTCGGTTCCGCCAGTGCGGGCAGTACGCGGTCATTCGTCCCCTCTTCCGTGCCCGTGGGGCGCACGTGCCGCTGACTGCACTCCATGGCTAATACCACGGCGGCACCACAGGCCTCATCCATCGCGGCAACCGACGGGGGCGTGACGGCTCCGTTCGGTTTTCAATCGGCAGCGGTGCATTGCGGAATCAAGGCTGCCCAAGGAGCCCTCGATCTTGCGGTGCTCGCGGCGGATCGCGCGATCTCCGCGGCGGCGTTGTTCACCACCAATCTCGTGAAGGCAGCACCGGTTCGCGTGTCGCAGCGGCATCTCGCTGCGACTGATGGCCGGGTGAGGGCGATCGTGGTCAACAGTGGTTGCGCGAACGCGTGCACTGGTGAAGCCGGGATGCGCGACGCGGCAACGATGGCCTCCGAGACTGCGGCGGGGCTCGGCTGCCTACCCGAGCAGATCCTGGTGGCCTCGACGGGCGTGATTGGCGTCGCACTGAAGATGGACCTCCTAACGCCGGGTATCCGCGCGGCGGCACGATCGCTGGCCCGGGGCAAAGGCGACGAGGCCGCGCGCGCGATCATGACGACCGACCCGTTTCCCAAAGAACGTGCGGTGGTGGTGTCAACGGGCGTCGGGCAGTTCAGGGTGGGCGGGATGGCCAAGGGCTCCGGGATGATCGAGCCGATGATGGCAACGATGCTTGGATTTCTCACGACTGATGCCGCCGTCGCACCGGCGCTGCTCCACCGCGCGCTGCGCGAGGTCGCGCACGACACGTTCAACGCCATCACCGTTGATGGCGAGCCCTCGACGAACGACACCCTGTTTGCGATGGCATCGGGAGCCAGCGGCGTCACCATCGACGAGGCGGCTTATCCTGCATTGCTCGACGGCATGCGCGCGGTCTCGCGTGAGCTTTCGCTTGAGATTGTGCGGGGCGGTGAGGGTGCCACCAAAGTGATTGCCGTCACCATCACGGGCGCGCCTTCAGAGGCCGACGCACGGCGGGTGGCCCGCACGATCGCGAATTCGCTGCTGGTGAAGACCGCGGTGCACGGCGCCGATCCGAATTGGGGACGCATACTGGCGGCGGCCGGACGGTCGGGCGCCATTTTCAATCCCGACCGCGCCACGGTAAAGCTCGGTGGCGTCCTCCTGTTCGAAAACGGGCTGCCGCACGACGAGGCCGCACCGGAGGCGGAGAAGCATCTGCAGGGCCAGCAGATTGCGATCGAAATGGACCTGGGGTTCACGCCAGGGCACACGGCGACGATCTGGACCTGCGATTTGAGCGCCGAGTACGTCCGGATCAACGGAGAGTATCGAACGTAGCCGAGTCCGCGACTGATGAACACGACCAGCTTTCCGCGCACGACGGGAAAGGATTTCCTTTCGATTCTCGACCTGGAGCCGGAGGAGCTCGAGCGCCTGCTCGAGACAGCCCTCCGCCTCAAGGCGGAGCGGCGGCTCGGTCCGCACGCGCCGACCGCCAGCGCGCTCGCCGGCACTCACGTGGCGCTCCTTTTCGAGAAGCCGTCGCTGCGCACTCGTTCGACCTTCGAGATCGCGATACGCGAGCTCGGAAACCAGACGCTT
>Ga0080064_1006829_pt1 | contig 12004 bp, 12 predicted proteins | sample Subgrocontami54m_FD_69260 | JGI IMG/M metagenome (GOLD analysis project Ga0080064, IMG submission 69260) | Subsurface groundwater microbial communities from S. Glens Falls, New York, USA - GMW46 contaminated, 5.4 m (SPADES assembly) (version 2) ...
CCGCCTCCCCCGAGCCCATCGACGACTCCAATCCGCTCTCCACGGACGAGAGGCCCCCCCGCAAGCCCCGCTACGGCGGCGTCATCGCTCCGCCCACGTTCCTGCGCGCCATGCCGCGCCCCGAGCCGAAGGTGGAGCTGAGGCTGCCCACCACGCGGACGCTGGACGGCGGCAGCGACTGGGAGTACTTCGAGCCGGTGCGCGTCGGCGATGTCATCTCCGCCAGGTTTACGATTACATCCATCGTCGAGCGCGCGCTGAGCCTGGGCCCCGCCCTGTTCATCACTCAGGAGATGACCTACACCAACCAGTTCGGCGAAAAAGTGGCCGTGCAGCGCTCCACGCGCATCGGCTACTAGAAGCTATTCCAAAAGTCGTTTGTTCACCCCGCAATGATGGTCATTGAAGAAGGGAAGCGCCACGCGCGATGTGCAGGGGGAATCAGAGGGGCGCCGCCCCTCTGACGGGGGCACGGGGGTGTCCCCCGTTTGCTTCTTCCCCTTCTCCAACAGGAGAAGGGGAGCGAGGGGATGAGGTGTCTTGCCTCACAGCCGGCGTGTTGTTTAGTCAAAGGCCATAATTGCGGGTCATCAATGCCCCGAATTTGTTCGGAGGTCGCAAGCTAGTTTCGGAACAAGTTCCAGCCAGCGGGAGAAAACGATGAGCAAGCAAGTCTACTGGGAAGACGTCCAGGCCGGGCAGGAGATCCCAAAGCTGTTCAAGCGTCCCACGACGCAGCAGCTCGTCAAGTATGCCGGCGCCTCCGGCGACTTCTACCAGGTCCATTACGACGACGCCTTCGCCCGGAGCACGGGCCTGGCGGGCGTCATCATTCACGGCGCCCTCAAAAACGCGTTCCTGGGCCAGCTCGTAACCGACTGGATGGGCGAGGAGGGCGTGCTCAGGAAGCTCTCCGTCCAGTACCGCGGCATGGACGTCCCCGGGGACACGTTGACCTGCAAGGGAAAGGTCACCGGCAAGCACCAGGCGGACGGGCGGCATCTCGTAGAGCTTGAGATATGGCTGGAGAACGGCAAGGGCCAGACAACGACGCCAGGCAAGGCGACCGTCGCCCTGCCGTCGCGCCAGCCCATACCATAGACAAGGAGGATAGGATATGGCAGAGAAACCGTTGAAGGACAAGGTGGCCGTCGTGACCGGCGCGGGCCGTGGCGTGGGCCGGGGCATCGCCCTGGCGCTGGCGTCGCTGGGGGCGCGGGTCGTGGTCTGTGACCTGGGCGGCAACGTGGACGGCACGGGCGCCTCGTCCGGCCCCGCCAGCGAGGTCGCGGAGGAGATACGCAAGCGCGGCGGCGAGGCCATTGCCAACTTCGACGACGTGGCCGTGATGGCCAACGCGGAGAAGCTGATCAAGCAGGCGGTGGACAAGTGGGGCAGGCTGGACGCCCTGGTCACCTGCGCGGGCATCCTGCGCGACCGCATGGTCTTCAACATGACCGAGGAGGAATGGGACGCCGTCATCCGCGTCCACCTCAAGGGCACCTTCGCCTGCGTGAAGTTCGCGTCCATCGTCATGCGCCAGCAGCGCAGCGGCAGCATCGTCACCATCACGTCCACATCCGGCCTGTACGGCAACCCGGGCCAGGCCAACTACGCCTCGGCCAAGTCGGGCATCGCCGGCCTGACCAAGGTGGCGGCGCGCGACCTGGGCCGGTACGGCGTCCGGGTGAACGCGGTGTCGCCCGTGGCGGCCACGCGCATGACCATCACGCCGGAGGTGATGAAGGCGCGGGAGATGCGCACCCAGATGGGCATCAAGCGCGAGGGCTTCGGCGACTGGGGCGAGCCGCCCCTGGAGAAGCTGGACCCGGAGGATGTGGCCCCCATTGTCACCTACCTGGTGAGCGACCTGGCGGCCAACGTCAACGGCCAGATATTCTACGCCGCGGGCGGCACCATCTCCCTGCTCAGCCAGCCCCGGCCCATCAAGACCATCTTCAAGGACGGCCTGTGGACCATGGACGAGATGGAGGGCATCATGCCCTACACCCTGGCCGCTGGACTGGTCAACCCCGCGCCGCCGCCACAGCCCGCGACGCAGCAGCCCACGCCCGCCACGCGGTAGCCGCGGCGACGTAACGACTGAAGGAGAGAGACGCATCATGGGTGAGCGACTGAAGAATAAGGTGGCTGTCGTGACGGGCGCCGGACGCGGCATCGGGCGGGGCATCGCCCTGCTCATGGCCGAGGAAGGGGCAAAGGTCGTCGTCAACGACGCGGGCGTCGCGCCGGACGGCACCGGCGCGGACAGCTCGGTGGCCGCCGCCGTCGTGGAGGAGATACGCAAGAAGGGCGGCACTGCCGTCGCCAATCACGACAACGTGGCATCCCTCAAGAACGCCGAGCACATCATCAAGACAGCCGTGGACAGCTTTGGCCGTATTGACATCCTGGTCAACAACGCGGGCATTCTGCGCGACCGCATGATCTTCAACATGACCGAGGAGGAATGGGACGCGGTCATCGCGGTCCACTTGAAGGGCAACTTCGCCTGCACCAAGTTCGCCGCAATCCTCATGCGGCAGCAGAAGTACGGGCGCATCGTCTGCATGTCCTCCACGTCCGGCCTGTACGGCAACCCGGGCCAGGCCAACTACGGCGCCGCCAAGGACGGCATAGCCGGACTGGTGCGCACCGTCGCGCGGGACCTGGGCCGGTACGGCGTCACCATCAACGCCGTTGCGCCGTCCGCGGAGACGCGCCTGACCGCGACCATCAGCGACAAGTCGCGGGAGCTGCAGCAGAAGGCGGGCATCGTGAGCGCCGTTGCGACGGAGCGCCAATACGCTCGCCCGCCGGAGGCCATTGCTCCGCTTGTCACGTGGCTGTGCACGGACGCCGCGTCCCACGTCAACGGACAGCTCTTTTACGCAGCGGGCGGCGTGTACTCCCTGCTGAACAATCCCGCGCCGGCCAGGACCATCCAGAAGCAGGGCCGCTGGACGTTCGATGAGATCAAGGAGCTGTTCCCCAGCACCCTGGGCATGGACATGACCAACCCCGCGCCTCCCGCCGCTCCCAGGTAGTCATCCACGAGGCTTCGCGCTCAAAACAAGAGAGGCGGCGGGTCTGACCCGCCGCCTCTCTTCATGTGGAGTGTCCTGGCTACTTGCGCGCCTGGGTTTCGGTTGACACGTTTCCTCGCGCCGGGGCAGCTTGCTGCTGCTTCTCCCACTGGTCGCGCGTGATCTCCATGCGGATGAAGCCCCGTCCGCCGCGCGACACCTTGCCGACCGGTACGAACCCTGTCTTGGCGAAAGCCTTCTGGGCGCGGATGTTCCAGTCCAGGGTGTGCAGGTACACCCGCCGCATGCGCGTGCTGGAGAAGATGTGGGAAAGGAGGGCGTGCACGGCCATTGTTCCATAGCCCTTGTTCCAGTACTCGCGATCGCCCACCATAATCCCCAGCTCACACTCGCCCTGGGTCTCGTTGATGTCGTAGTACATGCAGTTGCCGATGTGCGCGCCGTCCAGCGTGTCAATGGCGAAGCGTTGGCGCCGCGGCGAGGGGTAGTCCAGCTCCTCCGCATAGAACATCAGGTATTCGGGGAAGGACATCTTCAGGGGCGCCGCCGCGTCCAGCTCCGCCAGCTCCTCGTCGGCGCGCCAGGCGAAGTCGCGGGCGGCGTCCGTAATGGACTTCTCCCGCAGCAGGACCTTCTCGCCGGTTACAGTCGTCATGCGGGGGCGCTCCCCAGCACCCGCTCCGCGGCGGCGCGCACCATCGTCGTCTCGTTGGCGTACGTCATTACGCGCAGAGCTTCGTCCACGGGGAACCACCGGACAACGTCGAATTCCGGGTCATGCTGGTCCAGCGCGCCGCCCAGGGGGCGCATCAGGTCGAAATGGACCGTCTTGAAGCACCGGATGCCGTCGTGCTGAAACCAGTAGGTGATATCGCCCAGCGGGGCCTCTATCTCCACCTGCAGGCCGGTCTCCTCGCTCGCCTCGCGCAGCGCCGTCTGCTCGATTGTCTCGCCCGGCTCCGGCGTCCCCTTGGGCAGCGCCCACAGGGCGCCGTCTCCTCTGCCGCAAAGAGCGACCTCCATGCGGCCATCCACCATCCGATAGATGACGCCGCCGGCGGAGAATAGCCTCTCGACAGGGGAGTCCGACCGCGGTGCGGTGCTTGATGATGCCATTGTTCTCATGACCCCTTGTGCGTCCATTCTATGCGCCACGCACAGGATGGTCAAGGGAAAAACCGTTCCCCACCGCCCTAGAACCTGCTAGCATAGGCGCGGAGGACGCATGGCTGAGCAGACACCTGACGAAGCGCTCTTAAAAGAAATCGAGTCCGTGGCCGCGCGCCTGGCGGGCGAGACAGGACGCATGCTGATGGACAGCTTCGGCAAGCAGACCGCCGTCGATTTCAAAGAGAAGGGCAAGCGGGGGCCCGTCACCGAGCTGGACCGCATGGCGGAGGAGCACCTGCGCCGGGGCATCGGCGCGCGCTTTCCCGAGCACAGCGTGGTCGGCGAGGAGAACGTCCCGACGGAGCGGCCCGGAGCCTTCGTGTGGGTGCTGGACCCCCTGGACGGCACGGCCAACTACATTAACGGACTGCCCTTCTACGCGGTATCCGTGGGCGTGCTGCGGCAGGGAAGGCCCGTGGCCGGCGCCATCTTCGTGTCCGTGGGACACTGGGGCACGCCCGCCGTGTACCACGCCCGCGAGGGCGGCGGCGCGCGCGTGAACGACACGCCCCTTGCGCAGGTCCCGCCGCCCGATGGCAGCCGCCTGGCCGTCGTGCCCATCCGCGTGCGGCGTGGCATGCGCCGACCCGAGGGCCTGGCATGGGAGGCCCGCACGCTGGGCAGCATCGCCGCGGAGATGGCGTACGTGGCCGCCGGCGTGTTCCAGTACGCATTCTTCCGCTCGCCGCGCGCGTGGGACGTGGCGGCGGGCCTCGTCCTCGTGAGGGAGGCCGGACGCAGCGCCTTTGCCGTGTCCCCTGTCGAGAGCAACGCCCGTCGGTGGCTCCCCATGCAGCAGTTCCCCGCGCCGGAGGGCCCGGACGCGCTGGCCCGACTTCAGGGGTGGTCGGCGCCGCTCCTGGTGGGCGAACCGCGAGCGGTCAACCTCCTGCTGGAGGGCCTGCGGCGACCGTCCCTGTGGGCGACCGTATCGGGATGGCTGCGCGGGCGCGGGCAGCCGCCCCCGGCGGGACAAAAGTAGAGCTAGCAAGTCGTTGAAAATAGGGAGTCCAGAGGGGCTTAGCCCCGTTGGTGGGGGTCTGGGGAATACCCCCAGATATAATTCACCTCTGCTAGACCAGCGGCCAGGGGTAGTGCCGTTCCGGTCCCGGGGACGGATAGGCGCCCCTCTCCAGCAGCAGGTCCAGCCTGCGCTGCAACGCGCGAAGCTCCTCCGGCGCCAGAAGCTCTCCAAGCGCGCTCGCCAGGCTGTCCGGAGGCGCCAGCCGGGGTCGGAGCGCGCGCAAGTCGGCCAGCAGCTCCGGCGGGACAGGCTCGTCGCAGAAGTCCCAGACGACCGTGCGCAGCTTGTAGACGGCGTGGAAGGTCAGGCCGTGGTCAATGCACCACACCTTCCCGTCTCCGCCCTCCAGACAGTGGCCCCCCTTGCGGTCGGCGTTGTTGGCCAGCACGTCGAAAAGGGCGATGCGCCGCAGTTCCGGCTGGCGCCGTTCCCGAAAGACGAAGTAGTGGCCCTCCGGGTCGGCGTCAATGTAGAGCTGGACGGAGCCGACGCCGTATGGCCCGTCGCGGACGACCGTGGGCGGGATGGAAGGCCAGCCCAGGGTCTTGCTCAGCACGTAAGCGGCGCACTCGCGCTGGTAGAGCGTGCCCGGAGGGAAGTCCACCAGAGGGGCCTCGCCGTCGCGGGGCTTGTACACGGCCCGGCCCTCGCCCCGCTCCTGGTCCATTAGGGTCAGCAGGAACGTGTAGTTCGACCCCACGGGCAGCATCTCGCAGCGGGCGACGCGCGCGCGGCGCAGCAGCGGCTCGATGTCAGGGCTGAACGGGTCCCAGCTCATAGCAGCGCACCAGAGAGTGTACAGACCACATACGCACGCTGCTAGTATAGCGTCCGCACGCTTGATGATGCACGGTTTTGGTGTACACTAGCGCCCATGACATCAGCCTGCCCGGAAGACCGTCTCCTGTCCCGCTCATGAGCGTTTTCACACGGTTGGCGGACAAACGGCCCAGGATGTATTACGGGTGGTGGATGACCGTCTTCGCGGTCATCACGGCCCTGCCCAACACCATCCTTTTCACAGGATTCAGCGGGTTCCTGGAGCCGCTTCAGGTCTCCTTCGCCGCCTCCGCCGCCGCCATATCCGTCGCATTCGTCTTCCTGCGGGCGGAAGCGGGCATCGGCACACCCATAGCGGGCTTCCTCGTGGACGCGTACGGCCCCAAGCCCGTCATGCTGTGGGGCGGCATCGTCCTCGGTGTGGGCGCCGCTATTGTCGCGCTGTCCCAGTCGTTGTTTGTTTTCTACATAGGCTTCTTCATCCTGGCGTTCGGCGTCAGCGTCTCCGGCCCCATCGTGGCGAACATCGCCGTCGCACGGTGGTTCGACCGCTATCGAGGCAAGGCGTTCGCCGTCATCAGCATGGGGACTCCCGTGTGGTCACTGTCCATCCCTCTCGTGGTGCTTTCCATTGACACGTTCGGCTGGCGCGCCACCATGTGGGGCCTGGGCATCATCTCCGTGGCGATCATCGTCCCGTTCAGTTTTCTGTACCGGAGGAGCCCGGAGGAGTACGGACTGAAGCCGGATGGAGTCTCCGATGTCGCGCCGAAGCCGCGGCACGCGGCACGCGGCCCGGAGGTATCCCTGCCCCTGCGAGACGTGCTCCGGCACCCGGCTTTCTGGCTCCTGATGGTGTCCTACGGCAGCTTTTCCTTCGTTCACACAGGGTTGTTCTCGCAGTTGATTCCCATGCTGGAAAAGACTTCCGGCGTCTCCCGGTCCACCGCCGCGGCGGTGAGCGCGCTGATTGCACTGGTCAGCCTGCCCGGCCGCCTTGTGCTGGGCGCGCTCGCCGACACCGTCAAACCGGGCTACGTCCTGGCCCTGACGTTCGCTCTCATGCTGGCGGGTGTGCTGGCGCTCGCCGTGGTCCCCGGCGAGCTGGGCCTGATTGCAATGGTCGTCTTCTACGGCATAGGGTTTGGCGGCTGCGTGCCCGTGCGGCATGTGGTGCAGGGATACCTGTTCGGGTCCCAGAACTTCGGAAAGGTGCAGGGGATGCTGCGCATCGCGGACACGGTGGTCGGCGTTCCCGCGCCCATAGCGACCGCCCTCATCTACGACGCCACGCACAGCTACGTCCTGGCCCTGCTCATGTTCGTGGTTGCGTTCGCGGTCACCATCCCGGCGGCCCTCAGCCCGCGGATGTCGCTGGCCGCGCGGAAGGCATAGGCCGCTCCGGTGACGGACGGGCTTTCCCCGAGTAAAATGGTATGGCGTAAGGAGGAGCCGATATGAACCTGAATATGCAGGTACCTGACCTTGGCGCTTTTCTACAGGAGTACATGGAGCGCCGCGCGGCGCTGGACCGCTTCGGCATCTACTTCATTCGGGACATCACGGACGAGGAGGCGGAGGCCTTCTCCAAGACCCTGTTCCTCATGGGAAGCCAGCGCAAGAGCTTTCCGGACGCCGCCATCACCGTCTTCATCAACTCCGGCGGCGGCTCGGTCGGCGCCGGCCTGGCCATGATGGAGATGATCTTCAAAGTCAAGCGGGACTTCGGCGTCCACGTCAATACGGTGGTCACGGGCTACGCCTACTCCATGGGCGCCATCGTCTTCCAGGCGGGCGACAAGCGCTCCATGGGCTACCTGTCCACCCTCATGCTGCACAGCCCATCCTGGTACGTGAGCGGGGAGGAGCACAAGATTTTCAAGGACCTGGACAAGCTGGCCACCGACTACCAGCACGTCCTGAGCGAGCTGCTGTACAGGCGCTCCGGCAAGCGTGACGCCGCCTGGTGGAAGCGGTTCGTGTATTCCGGCCGCGACCGGTTCCTCGCGCCGCGCGAGTGCCTGACGCTCGGCCTGACCGACGAGGTCTGCGACTTCGACACGTGCTACTTCGACCTTCCCGGAGGCAAACTCGCCCCGTCGGCGTCGCCTCGCACCTCATCCAAGTAGCCGCTCTTTGAATTGTTGACCATCGCATGTTATAATTCGTGTGTTGCTAACGTATCGAGGGCGGAAGTCATGAAGGTCCCGATGAAAGTGGACTACGGCGTGCGCGCGCTGGTGGACCTCTCCCAGCGCTACGGTCGCGGGCCTGTGCAGGCCACGGAGATAGCCGCGCGCCAGAGCATTCCGGAGCCGTACCTTGACCAGCTTCTTCTCATTCTGCGGAAGGCCGGCCTTGTCAGCAGCCGTCGGGGGCCGCATGGCGGGCATGCCCTCGCCAGGGAGCCGGACCAGATCACCATGTCCATGGTGATGTCCATCCTGGAGGAGTCGGCGGCCCCCATTGACTGTATTCACGGGACACGGGAGTGTCCCAAGTCCGACCGCTGTACTCAGCAGGAGATCTGGCGGGCCGTCGAGGAGAAAGTCCAGCAGGTGCTGGCGGCCACGAGCATCGGGCAACTGGCCCGGCGACAGGCGGAGCGAGAAGCGCAACACCTCTCCTTCGTCTCATAGCCCGAACGACGCAATTCACGCGAACGCCCAGGTCTCCGGGAGCAAGTCTCCGGTTTGACATGGGCGTTCTCTGTATCTATACTCCAAGTTTGGCGCAATCGAATGACGAGAACCTGCATCTAACTACTGTGGCGGCCGCTCCGGCGGCGCCAGTGCAAAGCGAGGGGCGCAATGGCGACAACAAAGTTTACTGAAGATCAGATAAAGCGGTACAGCCGGCACATCATCCTGCCGCAAGTCGGCGGGAAGGGCCAGCGCAAGCTGCTGGATTCCAGCGTCCTGCTGGTCGGCGCGGGCGGCCTCGGCTCGCCCGCCGCCCTGTACCTGGCGGCCGCAGGCGTGGGCAGGCTGGGCATCGTGGACTTCGACACCGTGGACCTGTCCAACCTGCAACGCCAGATACTGCACCACGTGCGTGATGTGGGCCGGCCCAAGGTGGACTCCGCGCGGGATACCATTCGGGACATCAACCCGGACGTGGAGGTAGTCCCGCTCCGCACCCAACTCTCGTCGGAGAACATCCTGGACATCATCAAGGACTATGACGTGGTGCTGGACGGGACGGACAACTTCCCCACGCGCTACCTCATCAACGACGCCTGCGTGATGGGCGAGAAGCCCAATGTTCACGGCAGCATCTTCCTCTTCGAGGGCCAGGCGACGACCTTCGTACCCGGCAAGGGCTGCTACCGCTGCCTCTACCCGAACCCGCCGCCGCCCGGCACCGTGCCGAGCTGCGCCGAGGCGGGCGTCCTGGGCGTGCTGCCCGGCATCGTGGGCACCATCCAGGCCATAGAGGCCATCAAGCTCGTCGTGGGTATCGGCCAGCCGCTGGTCAACCGCCTGCTGCTCTTTGACGCCCTGAGCATGGAGTTCCGCACGCTGAAGATACGCCGGGACAAGGACTGCCCCATGTGCGGCGAGAACCCGACCATCCATCAGCTCATTGACTATCAGGAGTTCTGCGGCCTGCCGACCTCCCAGCACATGGCGGCCCCGCAGGTCACTCCGGTGACCTCCCGCTAGACGGAGAAGTCGTGTCCTCACTACTTATGCGTGTCCTGTCGCGGCGACGCGGCGGGACACAGAGCGATATGCACTATGCGTTTTAACAGCATCATAGACGCCATCGGGCGGACACCGCTGGTGGAACTCCAGCGCATGAGCCCGAAGGAGTCCGTCCGCATCTACGCCAAGCTGGAGGGCCAGAACCCGTCGGGCAGCGTCAAGGACCGCATCGCCAGGTTCATGATTGAGAAGGCCGAGTCCGAAGGTGTGCTCACCAAGGACCGCATTGTCCTGGAGCCCACCAGCGGCAACACGGGCATAGCCCTGGCGATGGTGTCCCGCTACAAGGGCTACAAGATCAAGGTCACTATGCCAGAGAACGTCAGCACGGAGCGGCGGCAGCTCCTCGCCGCGTTCGGCGCGGAGGTCATCCTCACCGATGGCGGCAAGGGCACCAACGGGGCCATCGAAGTGGCGCAGGAGCTGGCCAAGGACGACCTTTACTTCATGCCGTACCAGTACGGCAACAAGGCCAATCCACTGGCCCACTACGAGACCACAGGCGTCGAAATCCTTCAGGACCTGCCCAAGGTGGACGTGTTCATCGCGGGCCTCGGCACGGGCGGCACGCTCATGGGCGTGGGCCGGCGACTGAAGGAGAAGAACAGCGCCACGCGCGTCATCGCCGTCGTGCCGCCGCCGGACGACGCCATCCAGGGTCTGCGACGGCTGGAGGACGGGTTCATCCCGCCCATCCTGGACCTGTCGCTGCTGGACGGGCGCATGATGGTGGAGAGCAAGGACGCCTTCCACACCACCCGCGAGCTGATGGAGCGCGAGGCCATCTTCGCCGGCATCTCGTCCGGCTCCGTGGTGTACGCCGCCCAGCGCGTGGCGCAGCGGATGGAGAGCGGGAACATCGTCTGCCTGCTGGCCGACGGCGGGTGGAAGTACCTGAGCACGGGCCTGTGGAGCAGGGACTACAGCCAGATCAAGGAGACCACCCAGGGCAAGATCTGGTGGTAGGCCCGGCGGCGCCGTCGACACCTTCCTTTTCCGCCCGCGCGGACCGTTCCAGGAATCCGCCTTTACGTCCAGCGCCCTTTCCTATACACGCTCTTTGTCTTTTCATATCACAACGACAAGAGGACTTCCTGAAAACGTCACCCGCAGGGAGTTGATATGGGAAATCCCGGGTTAATACTCCGCAGAATTGGCAACGGGTTCTGGTCTTTTATCAGATATGGCGTCCACATTGCCTAATATGAAAGTGACGCGCAAGGGGATAGTCTTTCGCATCCTGGCTATTTGCTTCGGCGTGGTCGGTTCTTTTCTGGTCGCTGAGGTTTTCCTCGGTCTCTTTTTCCCGCCGTTCTCTCAATATTTCGTGTGGCCGCCAAACCTTAGTCACTCATTTGACATAACCCCCCCCCCTCACCGCCGACATGATGTCCGGCGTGGAGGGCCTCTCGTACTTCAGAACGAACTCCAAGGGTATTCGTGGAGAGGAGTTTCCTCAAAGCAGGGAAAAGAGTTATTTGATTTTGACCGTGGGCGGTAGCACCACTGAGAACTTTTGGTTGGATCAGGCAAAGGCATGGCCTGCTCTTGTCCAGATGGATTTAGTCTCGACAGCAGATGGACGTCAAGTGTGGGTGGGAAACGTGGGCAAAGCCGGGATGACGACCCGTGACCATGTCCTTCAGGTGCGTTACCTTCTCCCGCAATACCCGAAGATAGACGTGCTTATACTCCTGGCGGGAATCAATGATTTTGAGCTTCGTCTGAGGCAAGGGTCTCTGTACGATCCCAATTACCTAGAACGGCCTGGCGCCGAGGCAATGCAGATGCGTCACGCCTTTTCCCTGGTGCCGGAAGAGGTCTACGACTTGCCCTGGTACAAGAAAACAGGGTTGTGGAGGGTAGCGCGCGCAATACGCTCTCGGATCGGAAGCGATGGAGCCGCCAATCAGATCATTGGCCTTGCGGTCACAGAAGTCCCTTTGCCCCGCTCCGGCGTCCAGAACGGATATGACCGGCCATCTTTCGTCGCGGACATGCGCCACCTCCGTCAGAATGCTGTTGAAATTCTTGGCGAGTTGCCTGACCTGACATCGGCGCTTGGTGAATATGAAAAGAACCTTAATCGCATCATAGATACCGCTCAAGAACGCGGCGTTCGCATTGTCCTCGTCACACACCCGGCAATGTGGCGGGCGGGGGGCCTGGCTTTGTCCATTAATTTGTCGTCGTCGACCCCCCTCGCCACCCGGCCGATGCGCAGCGCTTCGTCGGCCCCGATGAAATCCCCGGTGAACGTCATCCCCCCGGCTTTC
>Ga0080064_1006830_pt1 | contig 12001 bp, 11 predicted proteins | sample Subgrocontami54m_FD_69260 | JGI IMG/M metagenome (GOLD analysis project Ga0080064, IMG submission 69260) | Subsurface groundwater microbial communities from S. Glens Falls, New York, USA - GMW46 contaminated, 5.4 m (SPADES assembly) (version 2) ...
CGTTTCTCATAACGGACTTGCGCTCTAACACTAACCGGTGTCTTCTTTGTTGCTTTCCTTGGCATAAGTAGACACTACACCAATTACTACAGAATGGCAAGTACTTTTGCAACGATTGATAGCATAAACAAAAACCCTCCCATCACGACGCAAGTCTACAGGATGGCTATTCCCAAGGTTTTGATCGAGCCGCTCTAAGAAGCCCACGGTAAAGCCAGCCCGCTTCAACATCAATGCCAGTGCCTTCGGAGTAAAGCACCACCAATTCGTTGAATCATTGTTACACTCAGCCACATCATAGAAATACGCGTATGCTTCAGGGTGGTCAAACACTTTTGTAGTCAGAAAAAGATGGTCTGTTACCACAGCAAGATTTTCCAATACCCATAATGGATGTTTGCTGTGATAAAGGAATCCGAAACAAAATGCCGCATCAAAATGTGGAATCCGATCGAAATTCGCATGATGCACATCTACATCTAAGAATTCCACTTGTGAGCGGAGTGCATCCTTCAGGACGTAGCATGCCTTCATGCCGTTGTAATTAAAGGGAGGCGTGTCAATGGCGATTATCTTTTTGGGACCGAAGCGTTCTAAAAAGAACGCAAGCTCTCCATCTCCACAACCTAAGTCAAGCAACGTCTTCTGGTTTACGAATGTGGTCAAATCCAAACCATACTTTTTCATAATTGATACAATGCGTGGAACGATGTGGACTGTCCCATAAGGGTAATACCCGTGAGGTGGCTCGAGAGGATTTCGGGCGCGCACCTGGTCGAGAAGGGCGGAAAAGGACCTGTATTCTTCAATCACATCAGCACTAGCCATTTAAGCTCACCTCAAGGTACTAGCCGCCTTCCGGCGGGAGGAGGAATATCGAGCGGCCGTGGTGTTTCTCCTGTTACCTCGATTAGCATGCTCCGAATCTTCCGGCCCATGATCTCGGGGGTACAGTGCTGTCGGATGTAGTCCAACGCATTTGCCGATAAGTCCTGCCAGAGTGCGGCATCGGTGTAGAGGCGAATGACCTTTTGGGCAAAATCTTCTTCGCCATTAGCAATCAGCACGTTACGGCCGTCAGTTAGCTCCATCCCCTCCGCACCAATCGAGGTTGTAACCACGGGCAGCCCATAGGAGAGACTTTGCCCGATTTTGCCTTTAACACCGGCGCCGTATCGGAGCGGAGCCACGAACACGCGAGCATCTCCAAAAAAGGGAGCGATATCCTTGATCCAACCGGTTACGATCACATCTGAGCGTTCCAGTTTCTTCACAGCTGGCGTTGGATCACTACCTACAATGTACAATTTGACCTCGGGAAGTGTTTTTTTGATTAGCGGAAAGACTTCCTTGATGAAATATCGGACCCCATCCTCATTCGGCGAGTGCTGGAACCCACCGACGAACAACAAGTCGCTGCGATCAGCGAAAGGTCTGACCGCGGCGCTCACTTCGTGAATGTTCGGGATCACATAAACCTTGAGGTTGGGCAATTCCTGCAAGAGAATATCCCTCTCTACGGGGCTCACGACGAGAGTGGCATCAGTGGCCGTTGCCAACGAGAGTTCCAACCTTTTATAGTTTCTAGCCTTTCTTTGTGCGAACCTACTTTTTTCGAGAGCTGCACGCCTACTTTCCCTCAAGAAGTATAGGTCGACAGTATCGTAAATGAATTTGGCTCGCGGCGCGAATCTTCGAATTAGTTTGAGGTATTGCTTTCCTGGTTCCGGCCTGGCGATGACTACAAGGTTTAGGTGTGGCCCAAGCCTATAAAGATAATCCTTCACCCTGCACGGCCCATAAAGCACCTCGATACCCATTTGCTGAAGCTCCGAGGTGTACGGCTCTGTCTTCGCGAGATTCGCTGGAAGAAACGTCACGACATAGCCCAACTGACCGAGAAAGCCCAGGAGTTGAAACATTCGATTGGATCCTGAATCGCGATCATGAGCGGGAACCTGATGATCGACAACCAGTACGCGTCTCCCTCGGCGTCGGTCCCGGGCAAGTAGAAGGTTCTCATCGATTGCACTAAGTTTCTCAACAAGGAGTGAGCGCCATTTGTCTCGGAACTTTTCCCGGTTAATCGTCTGGAACCGCTTAATTCCGGTCGATAGTTCGATTCCATGTGATACGCCTTCATGGTGAACGACTTCTGCTTTCGGCTGGTAAATTACCTTGTAACCCGCTTCCCTGATCGCAAATGCCAAATCCGTATCTTCGTAATAAGCCGGTGAGTAGCGCTTATCGAACCCTCCTAATTGTTCCCACAAATCTCGGCGCACCGTTATGCATGCACCGGAGCAGTAGTCCACTTCGCGGACGAAGTTGTATTCCGGTTTGTCTGGATCGTCGGACCTGCCGTAGTTCCATCCGGACGCGTCGTTCCAGATTATTCCGCCAGCTTCTTGTAGGTTGCCGTCAGGATAGACAAGTTTGGCCCCTACTAGACCCACAGATGGATCACTCTCCATCGGGCTAATTAGAGAACTTAACCACCCTCGCCGCACCTGAGTGTCGTTGTTTAGAAAGACAAGATAGCGTCCTTTAGCGACCTCTGCACCTGCGTGACAGGACGCCAGGAAGCCTGCGTTTTGAGACATCCTGACAATCTTAATGTTGGCCACCTGGCTCAACATGGCCGGAGTATCGTCGGTCGAAGCATCGTCGACAACGATAATCTCGTAGGGTACGTCGCCTGTGTTTTCCAAGAGCGACTTGAGGCAATTAAAGGTGTAAAGTGTCTTATTAAAAAGCGGAATGACGATAGATGTTTTAGGATGGTCGATTTTGGGAAACGCTAGAGTCTGAATCTCCGTCGTCCAACGGATATCGTCGTGCTTGCGCCCTCTCCTGATGTCGGATAATAACCAGGTCACAACATTTTCTTCACCCTTGAGTATCCGGAGGATCAGTCGACCTACTTTTCTTGTCAGCGCAAGCGTCCCATCGTCCAAGAGAATTTCAGTCGCTCTACGAACTTTTCGATAGAACGCCCAAAATCCGCCAGCTACGATGACTACCCGGGTTGCCACAATCAGTCTGATTTTTATTTCCGCAATGTTTTGCCGTGACTTGCGAGGTCCTTCGATTCAAAGCCTATGCTCGGCGGCGATGTTTCGACGCACCCGTATGAAAGTTCTCTCCATCGTCCTATCCTCGCCTATTGTGATCGCAGCGGCTTGATAAACTTTCTATAGAAGTGATATGCCCACGTTTGCCGAACCGCGTCGGAAAAGGCTTGCAGACGTTTGTTATGCTGCTCTTTCTCTGCCAACTGTGCCTGAAGCGTTCGAACGTGATCATTGAGGTCGACAATAACTTGGTCCTTTTGTCGAAGCAGGAAGCTCTCCCCCTCAAACAAACCACCCGGGATTGCAGGTAGCCGGCCATTGGACGCGACAGCAATAAAGTAGACTGGACGATCTATACCGGGGTGATTCTGTATCAGAGTAAATCCTCCTGTATATGTCTGATACGCAATATCTAAACCTTCTGCTGGCGGCTGGAGCGGAGCGACGTATGAACCCGCTGATACTCGTTGCCCGAATAGGCACACATTCCTAAAATGGGTTCGGAGTAACGCTTCGAATTGATCCCGGTATAGCTCTGCGACATGAAATGGGTTCTTGTATTTAGGGAGATCGGAATATTCGTATCGATTCGGGCTGGAGATGATCAAAGCGCCATCAGGTCGTAGGACGCGAGCAAACTCAGCCGCCATCTCCTCGTGGTCTCCATGGTGCTCAATGGTTTCGAAGCTCACCACAAGGTCCACGCTGGATGTCTTTAACGGAATCTTTGCGCATTCACCCATCGCAAACGTCAAATTGTTCCGGCAATACTTGGCTCGAGCATGTGCGACAGCATCGTGAGCAATGTCAACGCCCACCACCTGTTCGGCTACCTGAGCTAACAGATTTGCCCCATATCCCTCTCCGGACGCGATGTCGAGAACAATCTTATCCCGCGCGAGATCGGTGGCGAGAGCGTATCGGTGGAGATGCTCCACGGCAGTCTGTCCACTTTCCGTCGGCACAAGGCGTTCGCCAGTCCAGGCAAGTGCTCCTACTTGCGCTGCATCGACACCTTGCACCTCTGTGTCTTGGTGTGAATGGCTAGGGATAGTCGCCATGTTCGTGCTCGTCCAGTTGATCCAGTCGTGTCGCGTGACTGACTTGTAGGCCTCGTCGAAAACCTGACGACTGACCTGCAACAATCGGCCAACGCTTGTCCCAAGCGTAATCGCGGGTCATTCTGGCCTTAAGTTATTTTTCTTTAAACCAAACCATTTTTTCTAATGAGCTCTGACACATACAGAATCGTGTCCCACTCCTCCGGGAATTCGTGAATGGTAGAACGTCACGATTCACTTGATGGCCAATGGTTTTATTTATAAAGTCTCGTACAAGACTTTTTCACAATTGATCTTCATTAATCCCATGATTCTTTTCTCGCTTTTTGCTTCCACGACTACGGCATCATGAACCCAATCACACATGGCATGTTCGTCTTGCGTTCCATCGGCTACGCCAGGTGAAAAGGAATAACTTCCCGGCGCAACAAATGGCCATGAAAAAATAAAATTGACAGTAAGGCTTTCCCCCGCTTGCAATCTAGGAAGGCAAATGCCCTCGTATTCGGTATTCGTGGCAAAAATGGTATTGCCCAATCTATCACGGCCTTCTATCCCAACTATTGGCTTGATCACCTCTCGGATGGATCTTACTCGAATTGCAACATTGAACGCACTGCCGGCCCATAAAATACCGACCCTATTGCCTTTGGATTCCACGACCTCCATCCCGACTATTTGTGCGTCACCGTTGCCGAACCTTCTAGGAGCAGAATTATTCAAGTTTTTAGGGATATAAATATTCTGATTTAGCATGGGATCATATGATGAAACTTCCGAAAGAACATCTCTTTTATTCTTTTTGAGAATATAATTATTATTTTGACCGTAGACATATGCCAAGTAACCCTCAGAAACTAACTTGGGGTTTCCCTCTTGCTCTATTTGCCCGGCTTTTAGCCAAATGGCACGGTCGCACAAGTTAACAATCGCACCCGTATCATGTGAAACAAACAGGATTGTCTTTTCTTTTTTGAGATCCTGGATCTTATTCATACAGCGATGCTGAAAAGCTATATCCCCTACGGCCAAGGCCTCATCCACGAGCAAGACATCGGGATCGGCGTGAACTGCCACAGCAAACCCTAACCGCACGTACATCCCTGAAGAGTAGTGCTTGACAGGGGTATCGATAAATTCTGGCAGCCCTGCGAATTCCACGATTTCTTCGAACTTCGCCTCAATCTCCGCTTTGGTCATACCCAGAATGGCGCCATTGAGATAGATGTTTTCTTTCCCGGTCAGTTCGGGGTGAAAGCCGGCGCCTAACTCGATGAGCGCTGTCACCCGGCCATTGATATGAATCTCGCCTTCGGTCGGCTCCGTGATTTGGGCCAATAGCTTCAAAAGCGTGCTCTTGCCGGAACCGTTGGGTCCGATGATACCGACGGTCTCTCCCTTTTTTATTTCAAAGGAAGCATCTCGAAGCGCCCAGAAGGAGTTAGATGGCTGCTCGCGGGTCGCGGTCGCAGAATCTGATCCGACTGCATCACGACCGTTGGCCCCGAATGTCAAAGCCCGAAACGGGGCGGACATTGCGCGAGTCAACGTTTCGCGCAGAGTATGGTAATGCCCTTGCCTGATCTGGTAAAGCTTTCCGAGATTCTGCACGCAGATGGCCGTATCGTTCATGCTATATTCTCAGCGTTTGCCTCTATGTAAACCTAAGCAAGTTTTGCCCGGACTCGCCAGCTCAATTTCGCAGCGCCAACTCACACGACGTCGGCCACGGTTCTTTCAACGCGGCGAAAGTATAACAGACCCGTTACCAGGACCAACGCGACCGTCGCCACCGATAAGGTGAGAGCTTGACCCGTCATATTCCCTTTGCCCAACAATGCCCAGCGAAACCCCTCGATGATTCCAATCATCGGATTGATGTTGTAAATAGCTCGCCAATTCTCCGGAATCAGACTGGCCGAATAGGCGATCGGGCTCGAAAAAAACCATAGCTGAGTAAAAAATGGGATCATCTGTCGCACGTCGCGATAGCGCAAACCCAACGAGGAAAGCCAGAGTCCGACTCCCAAACCAATGGCCAGGGCCAACAGAACAAAGAACGGCAGCGCCCAAAGCGAATTCCCCAGATTCAAATCGTAATAAAAAAGCATCCCCAATAGAACCAGCAGAGCAAACGCAAAATCGACCAGCCGCGCCAATACGGCGGCCAATGGGATGATCAGGCGCGGAAAGTAAACTTTGGTGATCAAATTCTGGTTGGCCGCGAGGCTATTGCCGGCATCAGCGAAAGAATTTGCAACCAGCTGCCAGGGAACAAGCGCGCAGAACATAAAGACCGGATAGGGGATTCCGTCGGAAGGAACCTTGGCAAGAAAACCGAAGACGATGCTAAAAACTAACATAATCAAAAAGGGCTGTAGAATCACCCAGGCAGCGCCCAGTAAAGTTTGTTTGTAGCGGACCTTGATGTCCCGCCATACGAGAAAATAGAGTAAGCTACGGCGCTTCCACAGGGCGAAAATATCAACACGAACCCATCCTCTGGATGGTCTGATGATAAGCTCTTCGGGTTGCAGTCTCTCCGCCTTCGACATTCGAATTCTCGGGTATTCGCTCTCTTCGCCGCCTTATTGCCGGTGCCTTTTGTTTCTGACGCAACGGCCGACTCGGAAGTCAGCCCAACCAGGAACCGGGAAACCTACGTCTTTGTTCCGTCAACCGCCTGGTATAGAATTGTCCATCAGAATTTGAATGATGACATTTGTTACCGCCGCAAAACAACTCAGAGCATTATACTATCATAGGCTCACGGCGGCTATGAAGAAATTACCCATTCAATGAAGATTCTCGTCCTCACCAAACGCCAGTATATGGCGAAGGATCTCATCGATGACCGTTTCGGCCGGTTCCGGGAATTGTCCCTTGAGCTGGCACGGCTCGGGCACGAGGTGCAAGGGCTTTCGCTCAGTTATCGTAACCGGCCTGAAGGGGCGTTCACGGACGGGGACGACTCCGGTGGCGAGAGCGTAACGTGGCATTCGGTCAATCTTTTGAACGGTTTCTCCTTGGCGCTCGGTAAGTATCCGAGACGCGCTGTCGCGCTCGCGCGGGAGTTTCGGCCCGATGTCATTTGGGCTTGCTCCGATGCCTATCACGCGATCTTCGGGAGCTGGCTCACCAGGCATGTGCGGACTCCATGCGTCATCGATCTTTACGACGATTTCGAAACCTTCGCCGCCAGCCAATTTCCCGGCGTTCTACCGTTATTCAGGCGCGCCGTTAGGGCCGCCGACGGTGTCAGCGTCTTCAGCCGGCGATTAGCCGACCATGTTGCGAGAACCTACGTACGAACAAAGCCGATATCGGTCATCGAGAATGGCATCCGCACGGACCTTTTCTATCCGCAAGATCGAAGCCTATGCCGCCAACACCTTGGCTTACCGGCAAACGCCACGATTATCGGCACCGCCGGCGCCTTGGACAAAGGCCGCGGGATCGAAGCGTTGTTCAAAGCGTTCGAGCTGCTGTCGGCCGAATTCGATGATATTCATCTGGCGCTCGCCGGTCCGCGCCAACGCGGACTGCGAATTCCTACGGGACCCCGGGTGCATGACTTTCAGCAATTGCCGCATCCTACGGTTCCGGTACTTATCAACGCGCTGGATCTCGCCGTCGTTTGTTATCGGCGCTCCGCCCAGGGTGAAGTCAGTTTTCCACAGAAAGCCTACGAGATCCTGGCTTGCCGTGTGCCGCTCGTTGCCGCGGCCGTGGGATCGATGAACGAGCTGCTCGCTGAGTATCCCCGATGTTTGTACGAGCCGGATGATTCAAACAGTTTAGCGCGGGCCATCGAACATCAACTGGAAACGAGAACCCTTGTGGATTTGCCAGCGCCTTCCTGGGCGGACTCGGCGCGACAATTGGCAGATCTTTTCGAAAAAGTAGTCAACCAGAATCCACTCGCGCGACAAGATTAATCCGTCTTGCACAGATGGTGCGATCTCAGCGCCCCAAGGCCGTTTCATACCTGGGCATGATTTTTCCCCAGGTGAAATGCTCGTGCAGCCGTTGCCGCGCGAACGCTCCCATCATCTGTCTTTTCTTCTCGTCACCCAGGAGATTGACGGTTGCCCGACTCAATGAGTCATAGTCGCCGGCCTCGACCAGGAGCCCGCTCTTGCCCTGCTCGACGGCGTCGGGAATGCCGCCGACGCGGGTGGCCACAACCGGCTTCCCCGCTGCGGCAGCCTCCACTAGAACGATACCGAAACCTTCGACATCATCCGGCGTCGCCAGCGCAGGCAGCACAACTAGGTCACAGGCTTGGTAGAGTCTTACGACGGCCTCGTCGCTCAGTGAGCCGAGCAATATGACATGCCGCTCCAAACCGAGCTGCGCCGCCGCCGCAGCGATTTCGGTGACCATATCATCGCGATGAGTCAGTGATTCCGTGGGATTGCCGCCGACGATCACGAAACAGGCCTGGGGAACGGCCGCAACGATCTTTGGCAACGATTCTTGGATAAATTCCTTGACGCCCTTGCGTCGCGCCAGCCGCCCGACAAAGAGAATGACCCGCCTACCTTCCAAACCGAAGAACTTCTTAGTCGCCGCCCCGTCCGAGGTTACGGCGAAACGCTCCGGCTCGACTCCGGGTGGAATGATCGAAATCCGATCCGACGACACACCTTTCGATTCAGCCAGCATTGCCGTGTAAGCGCTGTTGGCTATGATTCGGTCGCAACGCTTGAGCCATCGGACGCAGAACAGCTGATACAAAGCACTGCGATAAATAATATCCAAGCCGTGAACCTGCACCACTGCCCTCCGGCCAAAGAGTCGCGCGAGAATCCATACCAGTGGCGCTGCCAAAGCGCTGCCGCCGAAGACGACCGATATTCCCGGATCACGACGCAGCGAAAGCATGCCGCGCCAAAGCGCGAAGAGCGCAAAGGGAATCAAACCGGGGCAGGGCGCGCGCAGGACATCTACTTCGCTGAATTCGGAACTATGATTGTAAGCGGTAACAACCCGCACCGAATGATGCTTTCTGAGACTCGCAACTAAATGATCGACGAGATACTCGATGCCGCCGCGGCGCGGCGGGTAGTTCCAGGTGATAAAAAGAATCCCCATTGCTCAGCAATACGGAAACGACAGAATTAACCGTCGGGCTTGATCGGCTGCGCCTCGTAAAGAATGGCAGATTCGTAGATGCGCTGTATCTTTGGGGCGGTCAACTGCCCCGATGGAATCCGTCTTTTCTCGACGGCATCGCGGAAAGTCTGACGCTGCGCGAGATTCACTACCACCCACAAGCGGTTGGCCGCCGAAGGCTGTGCCGTCAGGTAGCCGAGTGGAACGTCGTGAATGTGGAAGTAATACGCCAGCGGCGCATCCGATGGGATGGCTGCGACCACTTTGTCGCCGCTGCGAAGGTTGAGCTTGAGAAAGAGCGCGATGGCCTCTGCGTCCCTCAACGTGCCCGTTTCCTCGGAGTATACGATAGACTGATTCAGGAAAGCGCCGATGCCTGGCACCAAGAGCATGATCACGGAAAGGCAAGCCACGCGCCGACCGTGAACTCTCGGCCCGCTCGAAAACAGGCCCAAGATATGATTGATCCCTGCCGCGCAGACGACGGCACACCAAGGCAAAAGAAAGAGCCATACCCGGCCATAGGGAACAACCGGGTAAAGAAGCAGAGATATCGTCAGCCAAAACACAATCACAGCGGTCACGGGAACGCGCTGGCGCGTCAAACGCGAGTGAAACAGGTGCGCTACGACGAATCCAACCGCCAGCAACCCGATCATCGCGGCTGGCACGTCCCGGGTCCATTGCTGCCATGGCTCGACAAGCGAGGGGAAAAAGCGCGCGAGGAATTCTTCGCGACTCAGCGGAGCGACGAACCGGTTGCGGATGACCGAATCCAAGCCGGTGTTCAGAAAAACCGGGGCGTAGAGCATGACAGTAATCAGCAACGTGGCGCCGCAAGAGAGGACAAGCAACGCGAGCGCCCGCTTTTTCGAGCCGTGCTCAGGACCGCGGGCGATGGACAGCGCGAGCCACGTCACCAATGAGCCGTAGCCATAAATCATGACGGGAACGGTATAAAACCCGATCGCCGAAATTACCCCGAAGAGCAGCCAGTCGGCCCGTTTCTCGCTATGCACGAGTGCGCCGGCGAAAGCGACCAACGAGATAAAGATCAGGCAAAGGAGCATGTACCCGCGGGCGTTGGTCGAGTATTCGATCAGGATCGATGAAGACGCGACGAAACTCGCCGCCAGAGTCGCCGCATATTCATCGTAAAACCGCCGCGCGGCGAGATAGGTCGCGGCGATCAACGCGACGCCCGCGCAATACGCAGGCAGACGCAAGGCCCAAGGTTGGGCGCCTAACAGTAAATAAGTTCCGTGTGCCAGCAGGGTATGAAACAAATGATTATTGGGCACAGAATAATCGGACAGCCCAATGCTTAGAGGCTGCGACACGAAATATAGGAAGCTGAAGGCTTCGTCGTACCGCATCGGTTGCTGGAGAAAGACCAGCCTCAGTAAAGCTCCGACGACAAGGACGAGCAGGAGCCAATAATACTTCCGTCGAGAGAGACCCAGGAACACTTTTCCAGCATCGCCCGCTTTAATTTGCGGAGAAGACTCGCGCGCACCATTGCTCTCAACACCGACTGTCATTCCGACTCGCGCCACTTTCTCACGCACTGATGGTAAACCTGGTACTGCCAGGAGAGCGGCCAGAACGGCAATGCCAACGCCTGAGCCGCGCGCATGGGCCGCAAATGCTTGGGACCCCGCATGATCCACGACCAGGATACGACGTGAAGATCTCTCCATCGCTTTTCGATCCTCAGTCCGACGGATTCGAACAGCCGCTGCCATTCCTCCAGCGAGCGAACCTCTTCCCGTACCTCAACCTGCCGTGTACCGGCAAATAGTCCGAGGCGGCGCGTGAGGAAGCCCGCGTTGGGAACGAGCAATAAGAAGTCGGCGTCGGGCTTGGCCACTCGAATCATCTCTCGAAGCGCCGTCTCGGGCTCCAAAAAATGCTCCAGCGCTCCCAGGCACGAGATGAAATCGAACCGCCCATCAGCGAACGGCAGCCTTTCGGCGGGCGCGCACAGAAGCCCGGCCCCCGGCAACGACGCCTTGCAGACATCGAGCGCGACCGGAGAAATATCGATGCCGACGGGAATCGCTCCCAGCTCCACCGCCGCCCTCAACCACAAGCCGACACCACATGCGACATCCAATAGCTTTTTCCCGCGCCAGGGCTGGAATCGACGCGCAAGCCTCCGGTAGTGTGCAGAAATCTCCCGACTACCCGCACCACCGTAATAAACGTTGTCATAGTAATCTTGGATGGTGGCGAACTCGAAACGGTGCTCGCCCGACTGAGGTTTTTTTTCTACATCGAGGTTAGCCATCACACTCTACCCTTGGTTGTCCGATGCGGCCGTTCACGTTGCCGCACCTAGTTTGCCGTCGCAATCGTCCCATCCGGAGCACGGATCAGAATGCGAAGCCCCAGCATTGTTTCAAGCTCCTTGGCGTCCGGTAGATAGCTACGCCAGTGCACCCGGTCGAAATGTACAACAACACCGCCGCTCCTCTTGAGTTTGCTTTTCATGTCCTCCAATTGCGCTAAGAAATCTCGGTTCGGTTGGCGAGTGTCGGGATTTACTTTCCGCGGTATCATGTAAGCCGAACGCCCCAACACGGTGTAAAGCAGGTCCGGTGCATTCGAAAATATGCCGGCTGGCGGTCCCAACGTTTCCCCCTGCGGCAGTAGATGCGAGCCCCGCCATACCCCCGGCTCGCGTAACCCATCCCCTCGCTATGGGTCAATTGCAACCACCGCCAGGTCGGTACCGACTGCAAGCCG
>Ga0080064_1006835_pt1 | contig 11996 bp, 10 predicted proteins | sample Subgrocontami54m_FD_69260 | JGI IMG/M metagenome (GOLD analysis project Ga0080064, IMG submission 69260) | Subsurface groundwater microbial communities from S. Glens Falls, New York, USA - GMW46 contaminated, 5.4 m (SPADES assembly) (version 2) ...
AAGGGATTTGATAATCTCGATAGGTTTCTTGCCCAAATGAATCAAGATATCGGGCTCACACTCGAAGTAGCCGAAAGAGTCATCTATAGTCCCGGGACACAGGCGTTCAACAAGTGGGTTTCAAAGGCAGGCATTACCGCAGCGGCAAAGGGATTGGGACGAGCAGTCGGCCGGGTCGCAAGAACAGGATTGAAAACCCTTCCGGTTCTGGGCGTGCTCGGAGTTGCAACTCATGCAAGCGAATTTCAAAATCAAATCCTCGATTACGGATTTAGCAAAGCGAGAGAAGATTCTGCAATGAATCTGCTGGATGCAGCTATTGTAACATCAACGTTTCACAATATGACAGGAAATTACTATGCGAGTTACGCACTTTTGGATGAACTGTTGGATTAAAAGCCTATGCCTAAGAAGAATGCTTTCAAAACTGGCCTGTTGAGGCAGAGTGAATGGAGCGGGTTCTGGAAAGCGAACGCTAATGATCCCCCCATGACTGGGGAGGAATGGGATGAGAAGTGGGAATCGTTGAATGATTGGCTTGGAAAACAATACAACCTTGAGCCAATCCCTGTGCGCAAAAGGCAGTGTTATGTTGTCGACGACTACGCCGAACCTGAACGAATGCTACAGATCGAAATCGAGTATCTAGACATTTTTACTCGAGCTTTTCTGCAATACGTGCAAGAATGGCTTCGGGCGAAGGCACCGTTGTGGAGAGTAGCAATTCCCACGGACGATACGGATAAAAACTTGGTTTTTGTCTACCCGCAAGGGATTCGAATAAACCCCGAAGCGGAGGCAGATTTGGATGGGTTTATCGAGAGGATAAAGCCAGCTTTTCAGGCAGCCATCAAAAAGGCCAGACTCGCAGTCGGCATTGAGTGGTAGTAAGCGATAAGCACACATTTTCCAAAACATCTTTTGCTTACGATTATCTCAATCCGGAAGTGTCGGGATTTGAAACCGGCGACCTGTGCGAAATGACGTATTCGGATAGCACGGCACGGGTGCGCTACCGGGATTTCGACCGGCGCGGCAATCCCCGCATGATTCAAACAATTCGTAGTCATGGCCCTTCCCTCTCCCCATCCGTGGAATCCGAGTCATCCGTGGCAAAAATCCCACCAAAAAAAATAAAAAAACTTTAAGGGTGGGACATCCTGTGTCCAACCCCCTCCTTTATACTCCTTGGCATGATACTGATTAACGAATCAATCGCGGTGCCTGTCGAGGCCCGAAAGTCTCGCCAATCCGCGGCGATATCGGTTCCGAGGCTGCAACGTTTCTTTCTTCCGCGCCGCCCCGCGGCTTCGCTCCGAGTGGCGGCTCGTTCTGGTGCAAGCCTCAGCCGGGGCGGCCTGAGCAGTTTGAGCAGTTTGGCCGCAATAACTGCCCAGACGGTAGGCGTCCGCATTGCCCGGCAGCCTTCCTCTCAAATGTTACCGATTTTTTTGAGATCATACTTTTTCCCGAATTGTCGTCGCAGGGTTTTTGAGGATTTGGCCGGACTGGCGTCGGGTTTTGTCGCCAAGTTGCCGCGCTTGGGTCGTTGTGCTGCGATGGGTTTGGCCAGACCGAATTGGCATCGTAGAATGAACCGGATTGGCATTGTAATTTGGGCCAAATTGAGATCGTAAATGTGGCCGCATCGGCATCGTAGGTTTTTTGCCGCGCTGGGATCGCAACGCTACGACCGCTTTGGCCGGGCCGAATTGGGCTCGTAGTTTGGGCCGGATTGGCAGGGTAAGTCGGGCTGGATTGAGATCGTAACTGGCCCGGATTGCGGTCGTACTTTTTTGGCCACGCTCTGGTCATAAAGGGCCAGAGCGCGGCCCGTTGTTTTCGGCGGACGGCTCGCGCGATTTAGGATTCAGGCTGGCCGCCGGCGGTGATCTGGCGCATGGCCTGGTGAAAGGACAAGCCCAGGACTTTGGTGTAAAAGTCGATGGCGTTGCCGGCCTGGTTACGCTCCGGCCACCGCCAGTAGCTTTCTTTGACGATGAGGCCTTTGTAGTCCGCCAATGCGTAATTTCCAGCCTCCCGCTCGATGAGTTGGAGGCCGCGTTTTTGGAGCAGCGGCAGCAGCGGCGCTTGCCGGGCGGCGCGGATTTGCTCCCGCGTCCAGCGGGGGTTAGGGGAGGGGTTGGTCATGTTCCTCCGCTAAAGCTACGGCAACACATCGCAGTCTTTCCTCCAGTGGGGTTGGATGAGGACGCGGTTGACGTGTTTGAGATCGACGATGCGGGTCTGGTCCCGGACGGCTTCGATCAGGCAGGACAGGCACAGATTACGGGCGCGGCGCAGCAATCCTTCGGTGGAGCGCACAATCAGGGCCAGGGCGTCGGGGGTGAAGCTGTTATGCCCCAGTCCAGCCCGGTCGAGCTGATCGAGGATGAACTTTTCGGTGACTTCCGGGCTCAGGCGCGGGAGCAGCACCGAATAGGTGACGCGGGAGCGGATTTCTTCGTTGATCGACAACGACAGAGACTGCAGCAAGGGCGGCTGGCCGAGCAGGACCAGGTTGTGGGAACGGGGAAAGTCCTCGAAAAGCAGGCGGAGCTTGCGCAGGCACTCGGCTTGCATGAGGTGAGCATCGTCGATGATGGGCACGAGCATTTTGCTGCTGCGATGGAGGCGAAAGGCTTCCTGCACGAGCAGGCGCTCGCATTGGTGGTCGTGGCCGGTGAAGTCGATCTGGAAGGCCGCGCAGAGAATGCGCAGGGTGTTGTGATAGGTGTGGAGGGTGCGGTTGACCACGGGAGTGATCTGGCGTTTGGGATCGTGCTGGACCAGGGCGTGTTTGAGGACGGACTTGCCTGTTCCCGGTTCACCCAGGACCAGGCAGAGGCCGCCTTGCTGGGCGTGGACCTGGAGGATGTCCAGGACCTGCTGCTGATGTTCCAGAAGGGTGATGGTCTCCGGATCGAAGGGCTGGCGTTGCAGGCCGAAGTGAGAACGAATCATAAAAAAGTTCCGCTGAGAGTGTTCAGAGTTGGAAGTGGATGCACCCCTCAGGCGACCGCCGGAGGGGCGGGGGGATTGGGTTTGCGATCATTGGCGACTGGATCCAGGGGGCGGGCTTCGCCCATGCGTTCGCCTTTGTAATAGACGATGACCCGCGCCGCGGACTGGTGGCGCTGGAAACGGATTTGAATGGTCCGGTCGGGCAAATGGCGGGGAGCTTCCCAGCGGATGGATTTGAAGGAGAAGGTGTTGTCGGCGCGGACCTGGCGGTCATCTTCGACGAAGAACAGTTCGTCATTGGCGGCGTTGGGCGGGAGGAATTTGACCCGGTTGCGATCCAGAGCAAAACGGTCCAGCGGGGTCATTTCCAGGATGGAATGTTTCTGGGCGTTATACTGTTCCTCGGCCCATTGGGTGAACTGGCGGTTGAGCGCTTCCAGCGAACCCAGGTCCAGGGCGCGGGCCAGGAACTGCTCGCGCACACTGCGGAAAAAGCGCTCGATTTTTCCCTTGGCGGCTCCATCCCGGACGGGCGTGTGATGCAGGAGGCAGCCAACCCGGGCGCAAATCTGGATGATTTCCTTGGAACAATAAATGGAGCCGTTATCGACATAGAGCGCTTGGGGGACGCCTCGTTTATAGAAGGCAGCCTTCAAGGCCTCAATGAGAGTGTCGACATTCTCGGCCGGGAAGAACTGGCCATGGGCGCAGACGCGTGAGGCGTCGTCCAGAAAGGCGATGAGGCGGGTCTGGACCGAAGCGCCCTCGTGTTGGACGTAAGGGCCGACCAGGGTATCAGCCTGCCACAGATCGTTGGCGTGGGCTTTGGCGAAGGCCAGACGGATTTTGGAACAGACCTCTGAATCGGGTTTGAGCAGTTCCAATTCCTTGACCAGGCGGGAGAAGGTGTTGGGAGCGATTTGGGAGCGGGTCAGCAGCCCCTCTTCCAGGCAGACCCGATAGAGCAGAGTTCGTTTGGGAAACTGGCCGTGCAGTTTGGGCAGGGCCGCGCGGATGGCTTCCAGCAACTCTTCCGGGCGGACCTTGCGGGTTTTGCCTTTGTCGGAGCGGGGCTTGTTCTCCAGGCAGGTGGCGCCGTGTTTATGGTAGCGGGTGTACCAGGTCTGGATGGTGCGCCAGGTGAACCGGCGCGGATAGCCGTCCTCGTCGGTGAAGGTCATCTGGCTGACAGCCTGGATGCGGGCTTGAATGGAGGTGCCTGTGGCCATGTCGATGGCGCCCAGCACGCGCATTTTCAGATAGGAAGTAGGATTTCTCATGTGCGATCCGTTGTTGTGCTTTGCATTTTGGTTTTACCCGACCCCGCGCCATGCGCGGCGGACGGTTTTGTGTTGACGCAAGCAGGCTAGGACCAATGCCGTTAAGATATTAGTGTGTTTTTGGTTCGAATGATTGCATCAGATTTGTCAAAATTTACCTTGTACGATTAGAGATTCTACTGCATTAAGCTTGGGATGCGCTATGCAAACGTTCCCATCTCGTCGTTCAAACAACTCTTTCGTTCTTTTCTTCCCACCAAAGTCATCCGGTACTGGTTCAAAACCCTCGGCCTGGCCCGCCGTCGGCCACCTGACATTTCGATCCAGGAACTGTTGATGAGTTTGGTCTTTCATGTTCAAGCCGGAGCGGGCACCTTGTCCCAACATGTGAGACAGTTGACCGGCAAGTCCGTGACCGACTCGGCGTTGTCGCAACGCCGCAGTCATCTGCCCTGGCAGATGTTCGAAACCCTCATGGAGGAGACCCTGCATCCCAAAGCGCAACAAAAACTCCATCCTGAGGCCTTCCATAAGGGGTTGCTGGCGTGCGGTTTGGATGGCAGCCGCTTTTCGGTGGCCAATACTCCGCAGATCAAAGCCAGCATGTTCAAACCCGACAGCCGCCGCTTCCAGGCCGCTTTTGCCAAAGTGGGAGTGGCGGTGCTGGTGGAACTGGGTTTGCACAATCCCATCGCCGCGGCCATTGGCCCCCAGGAGGAATCGGAAATGGTTTTGTCCCGCCAGTTGCTGGACCGGCTGCCGGAGAAAAGTCTGCTCATCTGCGACCGTTACTATGGCGTGCCGGTGTTGCTCATCGAGTTCAAGGAGATTCATCCCAAAGGCCAGCGGGAGTTTCTCGTGCGCGCACGGAAGAACTTGAACCGGAAGTGGATGGAAAGCTACGCCGACGGCAGCGCCCTGGTCGAGATACGCTCGGGGAAAAAGAAGTTGCTGGTGCGGGAGATTGTCGGGCAAGTGCGGCGGGGCAAAGGGGCCTGGAGCAAGGTGCGCCTGTGGACGAGCCTGCTGGACTGGAGACAACACCCGGCCAGTGAGTTGCTGGCGTTGTACGCCCAACGGTGGGAGCAAGAAAGTTTTTACCGGGAATTGAAGGTGGACATGCGCTCTAACCCGCTGGTGCAAAGTCATACGCCGCTGACCGCAGCGCAGGAGATTGCGGCCTTGATCATGGCCTATGCGATCCTGGTGGATGAGCGCATCAAAGCGGCCAAGACTGGGGAGGTGCCCGTCTTGAGAATCAGTTTTCTCAAAACGCTGGAGGCTATGCGAGGATTGTGGCAATTCCTGGAAACAACGGCGGGTCTGCTGGACGAGCGCGGCGTGCGATTGGTCGTGCGCCGGACCCTGCAGCGGATCGCCGAACGGGCCATCCCAAAGCGCCGGCAAAGGTCCTGTCCGCGGGCCTTGCGTCAACCTGTCAGTTCTTGGCGATGCGGCTAAAAGGATTTGACCCGCCCCATGGCGAGATAAACTGTTCCGGCAGATCTTTTGGACGAGCGAAGTTTTCTGTTTTGACAAAGTGGACGCAGAGCCCAACCGAGCAACGGTGGTTGAACCGGGTGGTTGGAGTACAAAAAAGTCCTCGCCCTACTTCCTCGACACTTTCGCGCCGACTCCGTAAGACGAGGGTGTTTTACAAGCGATTAGTATCTTAAGTGAGTCTCTTGGTTTTTTGCAATCACGATCGCCGGGTATTTCCAGTTCCGTCCCGAGTGGTATCGAGGGGATAAGATTGCCCCTTTGGTCTTGCAGTACTACGTGATCCTGCGATCGGTGCTCAGAGCCAAGCCTCACTTGCGCCGATGCTTGACCCGATGCTGGCATTGCGGTATTTTTTTTCTCACCGATCCCCGCAATGCCGGTCGAAGGGATCTGGGCTGTCCTTTCGGCTGCCAGGAGACTCACCGCAAACAAGAGTCCACCCGGCGGAGTGTCGAGTATTACGGCGACGAGGAGGGCAAGAAGAGAAGGAGGATCCAGAACGGCGATCGCGCCAAACGGCCCGCAGCCACGCCCGGACCAGAGCCAGTGGCGGAGCCGGAGCCAGCCAAAGAGAACGATCCCCCGGCAGTGGGGGAGGATAAGGCCGCGAACTGGGCTGCCGCCGCGGGGTCGTGGCACCCGCCGATGGTGGAGTATGTGCGGAGGGTGATCAGCTGGATCGAAGGCCGGAGGGTGAGTGGCCAGGAGATCCTGGCGATGCTGGCCAAAGTTTTGAGACAACGCAGCATGGCTCGGCGCAGGAAGATCGATCATGTTATCGAATGGTTGCACAAAAACCCTCCATAGAGACCCAAACATGACCCGCGAAGTCGAGCTTGCACAATTGGACCTGCGTTATGAGGGCCACCGCATGAAAAATGCGGGGCTGGAAGAACGGCTTTTGGGTTCGCTGGCCCAACGCGGCATCCAGGAGCCTCTGGAAGGGGTGGAGGCGCAGGAGAAGGTCGTGTTGCTCAATGGGTTCAAACGGTATCGCTGCGCGCTCAAGCTGCAAATCCGCAGGGCGCCCTATACGTCCCTGGGCCCGGACGAAGTCGGCGCCATCATGAAATTGCTCCGGGTTTCCAACCAGAAGGCGTTGAGCATTCTGGAGCAGGCCGCGTTCATCGACGAACTCAACACGGCGCGCCTGCTGAGCGTGGCGGAGATCGCCACGGAACTGGCGCGCAGCAAGTCCTGGGTGAGCATGCGTTTGGGCCTCATGGCGGGGATGAGCGCCCCGGTGCGGGAGCAGCTCTTTAACGGGGCCTTTCCGGTCTACTCCTACATGTACACCCTGCGCCAGTTCATGCGCATGGATGGGGTGACGGGAGAGCAGGTCGAGCAGTTCGTGCGCGCGGTCAGCGGCAAAAAGCTCAGTGTGCGCGAGGTCGAACAACTGGCCCATGGCTTTTTCCGCGGGCCGGAGTCCTTTCGGCAGGAGATCCTCAAAGGCAATCTGGCTGTGCCTCTGCAACAGATCCGGGAAGTGCCCCAGAGCCCTGACGGGTGCAGCCAGTTCGAGCGGGTGCTGCTGGGCGATCTGGAGCTCACGCAGAAGTACATGCAGCGGGTCATGGGCAAAAGCCAGGATCCGCGACTGCAGAGCCGGGCCTTTCACGCGCAATCCAATCTCTTGACGGCGGGGATCCTGAGCCGGACCAGCGCCTTTATCCAAACCGTAAGGAAACTCCATGATCGAACCGGACAAACGTAAGGCCATTTTTCTGCTCCACCAGGAAGGGATGAGCGTGCGCGAGATATCCCGGCGCCTGGGGATCAGCCGCAACACCGTCAAGGCGATCATCCAGCAAGAGGGCGTGATGCCCCGGCCGGTTCGCTCCGACAAGCAGCAAATCGATCCGGAACTGTTGCGGGGGCTCTACCAGGAATGCGGGGGCTGGGTGCGGCGGATGCATGAGAAGCTGGTGGAGGAACACCAGATCCAGGTCAAGTATTCCACCTTGACGCATCGGCTGCGCGAACTGGGCATTCCCGCTGCATCGGGACCGGCCCGGTGCGGGCGGGTGCCCGATGAACCGGGGGCGGAGATGCAGCATGATACCACCGTCTACCAGCTCCATCTGGGAGATAAACGCGTCCGGATGGTCGCCACTATGGCCTACCTGCGCTACTCCAAACGGCGTTACCTGCAGTTCAGCCGCACTTTCAACCGTTTTCAAATGAAATGCTTCCTGCACGAGGCCCTGAGTTTCTGGGGATATGCCCCGCGCCAATGCATCATTGACAACACCAATCTGGCGCGCCTGCACGGCACCGGCCCGCGGGCGGTCATGGTCCCGGAGATGGAAGCCTTCGCCCGGCAGTACGGATTGGTGTTCCAATGCCATGAAGTCAAACACCCCAACCGCAAGGCCGGCGAGGAACGCAGCTTTTGGACGGTCGAGACCAACTTCCTGCCCGGACGTCTTTTCCAGAACCTGGCAGACCTCAACCAGCAAGCGCTGGAATGGTCCACCGTGCGTTGGGACCACAAGCCTCAAGGCCGCGCAGGGTTGATTCCAGTTCAAGCCTTTGAACACGAACGCGCCTACCTCACCCCGCTCCCGGCCCATTTGCCCGCGCCCTATCAAGTCCACGATCGCGGCGTCGATCAGTACGGCTACGCCACCTTTGACGGCAATTACTACTGGGTGCCCGGAACCGGGCGCCAACCGGTCAAAGTGCTGCAATACAGCCGGAGCTTGAAGATTTACCGGGAGCGGGAACTCCTGGCCCAATATCCGTTGCCCGCCGACGGCGTCAAGAACCAGCCCTTCAGCCCGGAGGGACTCCCCGCCCCGCCCCAGCAGCCCGTGCATCGCGAAAAACCGGCCCACGAAGAAGAAAAACGCCTGCGCGCCCTGGGTGCAGCGTCCGGCGCCTATCTGGATTTTGCCCTCCCGACCCCGGGTTTGCAACGGCACCAATTCCTGCGCAAACTCTTCCTCCTGAGCCAGAGGATCAGCTCGGAACTGTTCCTCAAAAGCCTCGCTCGCGCGTGCCAATACCGCATCACCAGCTTGGCCACCTTGGAACGGATCGTCCGGCTCTGCCTGGCCGAGGGCTGGACCGGCCACTTTTGCCCCGTGGAGATCGACCCGGACTTCCGGCAACGCCCGGCGTATCAAGAAGGCTCCCTGACCGAACAGCCCGATCTGTCTGCATACCAAGACCCAATCGCCCCAACCGATCCAATTGATCCAATTGATCCAATTGATCCAATTGATCCAATCAGCCAAGACCCCACATGAATGAAGAACTGGCCCAAAATTTGAAATACCTGCGCCTGGGCGGACTGCTGGCCCATTGGGACGAATACCTCAAGCTGGCCGCCGAAAAGAACTTTTCCCAGGCGCGGCTGCTCACCCATGTGCTCGAAGAAGAATGCCGCCTCAAACGCGACCACGCCCGCAAGCTGCGGCTCCAGCACGCCCATCTGCCCGAGCCCTGGGTCATCCAGACCTACCCCTTCGAGCGGCAACCCAAGCTCAATCAAAAAAAGATCCTCGCCCTCTACGACACCTTTGGCGGGGGCGCCGAGAGCCAGAACCTCATCTGGCTGGGCGTCACTGGCTGCGGCAAGACCGGACTGGCCACCAGCTTCCTCACCCACGCCATCGACCAGGGCCGCAGCGCCCGCTACGTTCTGTTTGCCGAACTGGTCGCCCAACTCTACCGTTCCGTCGCCGACCATTCCGAAGAGAAAGTCCTCCAAGGCTACCTGGCCTGCGACTGTCTGCTCATCGATGAAATCGGCTACGTCCAGGTCGAGCCAGTCCAGGTCGGCCTGTTCTTCACCCTCATGCAAAAACGGCACAAGAAAAAGCCGACCCTCATCACCTCCAATCTGGGCTTCAGCGAATGGGGCACCTTTCTCAAGAACGACCACCTCACCGCCGCCCTCATCGACCGCCTCACCGAGAACAGCCACGTCATCAACATGAAACAATGCTCGAGCCTGCGGCCCAAACTGAGCCTCGACTCATGACTCACCCCTCTGTCCGCCATGCCCTCATCCATACCCCCAGAACCCGGAGCGCCGGGACGGAACCTTCCGGCGATAGTTCACCGCATTGCCCAGGCTCACTCCCTGTATGGCCAATTGACCGGCCAGCGTCTGAGCCTGGGTTTTGATCGCGAACGCGCGTGGTACGAACTGCTGCGCTCCGGTTACACCTTGGATGACCTGCGCCAGGTAGTGGGCTATTTGCAGCAGGAAATCCGGGCGGGCCGCCGCAACGTCGGCGCGCTCAAGCTTTCCAATCTGCTGCAATTGGATCGATTTGAGGAAGACTTGAACATCAGCCGCATCCGGCTGCGACCGTCGGTGGCGGCCTCCCGCCCTCCGAACCGGCCGCCCTCCGAACTGTCCGCCGAACAACAGGCCCAGGGGCGTCAAAAAGCATTGCAACTGCTGGCCAAACTTAAAGCCGAGCAGGGGCTCTGAACTCCACGGTCCCCAGGCTCCGGCCCGCCACTTCAGAGTGGCTCCCGCTCCGTTGCCCTGCCTACAGCCCATCGCCCTCCACGACAGAGATCTATCCTTTCTCCCGTTCCTCCATCTCCCCTGGCTTTCAGCGAATGGATCAGTCTCTCCGAGCCAGTTTTGTCAATCTAAAGTAGCCCCGTCGTTGGACACAGGATGTCCCAGTGCGCGCGACAAATTTCTTCGGCTAGGCGGCCAGCGCTAAGCAATCATTGGCGGCGGCGTGGGTGTTGAGTCGCGCTTTCCAGAAATCGTCGAGCCGGCGGCTGGCGCTGACGCAGCGCAGAGCCAGGATATTTTCCGCTCCAGTTACGCCCCAGAACATGCCGGACTGTTTGCAGCGCGCGCCGATGATCGTCTTGCACCCGGCTTCGATGACCCCCGAACCGATGAAGAAGCCACGACTGCGGAAAGTGCCATACTGCATGCGCTCGACGTTGCGGACGAAGTAGCCCAACTCCTTTTCGACCGCCTCAGCTCGGGTGGTGCCAGCACATTCCTTGCGGGCGGCGGCGATGAGTTGTTCGACTTTATCCCGGAGTAATTGTCGGGCCCAACGGCTGAGTCGCTTCTTGAAATCGGGATGCTCCTTGCTGCCCAGCAGGGCCTGCAGCACCTTGCGAGCGTGCTCGAGGGCGTGATAGAAGTCCACAATTTGGAGGGGGGTCGCAAAGCAGAGTCGCCCCATGTTGGCCAAGCCCTCAGCGCCATCGATGAGCAACACCACAAAGACGGCCAGGGACAGCCCCCGGCGGATGGCCTCCTGCCGCAACAGCGGGCCGAACTCTTCGATTGGCCCCAGGGTGGAAACGTAAGTGGTCGAGTTGGGATCGCGGATGGGGTGGCCCTCGTCATCGACTTGATGCTGTGTGAACACGCAGCCCAAGTTGGCCATCCGCGTCTTGGCCTTGCCGTCGGGACCTTTGCCTTTCCGGCCCTCCAATTCCTCCTGCCGCATGGGCACGCCCGAGGCGTCGCCACTCAGATACATAATGGGTGCCCGTTGGGTGCCCGGCAAAGGGACCAAGGCCTCGCGCTCTTGCCAGGCTTGGGCGCCGGGGCCCACGCTTTGGACTAACCGCTGAATCTGGCGGGCCGAAACGGCAATGCCTCCAGTGTCTTGCAAATGCTGCTGGGCCTTTTGGAAGCTGGCCTCATCGGCGCCTTCCAAGCAAACTAACCGGGCCAAGGCCGGGGTGCAGCCTCCCTCCAATCCCAAGGCCGCATCGGCTGGATAGTGCCCCTGCTGCTTGCCCGGATGATAGTAATAATCACGTTCCAGGGTGAAGAACCCGAAGATGCAATCGACGTTGAGTGGCGCTCGTCCCTTGCGCTGCCAGCCCGGTTTGGGCTGGTAAGCTGCGTCGATGCGGTCGGCGGCTTGCTGCAACAGATAAGCAACCACTTGGCTGGCCGACTGGAAAACGGCCGCGCGTACAAGCACCTCCAGTTGCTGAACGGCCACACCATTGGGTTGGGCGGCCTGGAAACGGGTCATCAACTGCCGGATTTCCTGGTCTTGGGCGAGGCGGATTTGGGGCGGGAGTTCGCTGGACTGGGCCGGGACTTTTTTTTTAACGCCGATATGCAACTGGGCGCGGGTTTGCTCGACCATCTGCTGAGCGTATTGCTGGGTGAGTTGCTGGTATTTGTGGTAACCCTCGATAGCCTGTTGGACCTCAGGAACCTTATCTTGAGGCAGGTAGCGGCAGCGGTTCTTTCCGTCTTCCCAGGGGTTGAGATTGTAGTAGGGGCCGTTG
>Ga0080064_1006840_pt1 | contig 11988 bp, 9 predicted proteins | sample Subgrocontami54m_FD_69260 | JGI IMG/M metagenome (GOLD analysis project Ga0080064, IMG submission 69260) | Subsurface groundwater microbial communities from S. Glens Falls, New York, USA - GMW46 contaminated, 5.4 m (SPADES assembly) (version 2) ...
CCACATCCACACTGTAAACGCCTCCCGCGCGTTCAGCCCTGATCTTCGCCCCGGTTTCACCGCCACTCGCCCCGGAGTATTCCATTCGGATTCCGTTAAACGCCCGCTCAAAGCCTTCCGTGAGCGCCGTTCTAATGGCGTCGCCCGGCGGTCCGAAAACCACGACCTTCCCCTCGCTTTTGGCTTTCGCCACGGTGTTATCCCAGCGAGCCTTCCAATCCTGCGCCGCATGGATCGAGGAGCGCGCGTCCAGGACAATAAAGCCCAGGGCCGCCAAAAACCATAAGCCGCGCATCGATCGCAAAGTTCTTCTCCTTATTCCGGGACGCATGCCATCCAACCTCGATGGGAAAATAGGCATCTACACACTCAGAAGTCAAGTGCCCTTTTTTCAGTAAAGGCGCGGGCCATTGGACATCCTCTCCGTCACACGATACAAACGCGAGCGGGCCAAAAGAGATGATCACCGTTCACGCCGACGTTGTTGGGAGTCTGCTCCGGCCGCCGGAACTGCTCGAAGCCCAGAAGCAACTCGCCGCCGGGGCTATCGGCGCCGATGAATTCACGCGGATCGAAGACCGCGCCGTAGACGAAGCGATCCGGCTCCAGGAGGACGTCGGACTTCCCGTCGTCACGGACGGGGAGATGCGGCGGGAGTCGTTTCAGAGTCAAATGACCGCCGCGGTCAGCGGTTTTGGGGAATTCAATCTGGACGCCTTTCTCTGGGGCGAATGGTATGACGAAGGGGGAGTTCATAGAAAAAAGCGGCCGCCGGTCCTGGGGGCGGTGAGCAAACTCTCGCGGCGGCGTTACCTTTCCGTTGGTGAATTTATCTACCTGAGGACCAGGACGAGCCGGATACCCAAGATCACGCTGCCGAGCCCCGGCCTCTGGGCGAACTTCTGGTCTCCCGAGCGCTCCAAGGCCGTCTATCCGACGCTGGACGTTTTCCTGGCCGACATTGTCGAGATCTTACGCGACGAAGTCAAAGAGCTGGTCCGCTCGGGCGCGACCTACATTCAGATCGACGCGCCTCATTACGGTCTTCTGCTTGATCCGAATACCCGCGCTTTTTACGAAAGGCTGGGCTGGAGCCTGGATCAATGGCTCAGTCTGGGCATCGAGCTCGACAACGCGGTCATGGACGGTTTCCCCGAAGTCACCTTTGGTTTCCACCTTTGACGGGGCAATCAGGGCAGCCGGTGGCTGTCGGAGGGAGGATACGAAACCATCAGCCATGAGCTTTTTCGCAGCATAAAAGCCCAGCGCCTCTTGTTGGAGTACGACGACTCTCGCTCGGGCACCTTTGCGCCGCTCAGAGAGATTCCCGAGGAGAAGTTTGTCGTCTTGGGATTGGTCACAACCAAGAGAGGACGTCTGGAAAGCATGGCGGAATTGAAGCGGCGAATATCCGAAGCCGCCCGCTACGTTCCCCTCGAAAGGCTTGGGCTGAGCCCCCAGTGCGGCTTTGCCTCGTCCGTTATGGGCAACAATATTTCTCCCGAAGATGAGCGGCGAAAGCTCGAATTGGTGGTCGACACCGCGCGGGCGGTTTGGGGCCAATAAGACCTCGAACAGCCGGAGTCCTCTCTTCTTTTTGACACCTCGGCGAAACTCGCCTATACGATACGAACTCTATGCGCCCCACTTTTTTTTACGGCTATGTGATCCTCGGCCTTTGCTTCATCAACATGATCTTCGTGCGGGGGATTACCGGCTCTTTCGGCATTCTCTATGTCGCTCTCTTGGAGGAGTTCCACTGGTCGCATGGGGTGGGCGCCAGCATCGCCTCGGTCAATGCCCTGATCTATGCCGTTTCCTCGCCGCTGGTGGGCTGGGCCTTCGACCGCCTGGGGCCGCGCATCGTGATGTCGCTGGGCGGAGGGTTCGTCGGCGTCGGGCTTTTTCTCTGTGGCCTGAGCGATTCACTCAGCGAGCTTTACCTCTATTACGGCGTCATCGCTGCCGTCGGCATCGGCGGACTTGGCTTCGTCAGCCACAATGCCCTTATCTCCCACTGGTTCGTCAGGCGCCGCGGCTCCGCTATCGGTTTGGCGACCATGGGGCTGGGTTTGGGGGCGCTGATCATACTACCCCTCACCCAGTACTTGATATCCTACGTGGGCTGGCGCTCCACCTTGATGATCTTGGCGGCGCTCTTGTGCCTAATCACAGTACCTGCCAATGCCCTGCTCCAACGGCGCAATCCTCAGGAAGTCGGTCAATTCCCGGATGGGGACAAAGGCCCTATGACGGATGCACCCCTCATCTCTCGAAACAGGCCGTCCCCCTCCCGCGAATGGACGCTTGGCTCGGCGCTCCGCTCCTTTCCGTTTTGGAGCATCGCGCTCGGACATCTGACCCTTGGCGCGGGTCTCTTTATGATCTACACGCATGTGATGGCCCACCTGGTCCACGAAGGATCGGAAAAACTGGCGGCAGCCTTCATTGTCGGATTGATGGGCTTCATGCGAACCGGCGGCACAGTCCTGTGGGGCTTCATCTCCGACCGGATCGGACGGGACAAGGCCTATGGCATTTCCATTCTCGTTACTTTGTTGGGGATCGGCTGCCTGATGGCCATTGACCCTTCGTCTTCGAGGTGGATCCTCTATGCCTTTGTCGTCTTATACGGAATCGGCCACAGCGCCGGAAACCCCACCTACGGCGCCCTCATCGGCGACACCTTTGCCGGGAGTAAGGTGGGAACGATCTTTGGCCTGCTCGAAATCACCTTCGGATTGGGAAGCGCCTTCGGCTCCTGGTTTGGAGGTTATATTTACGATCTCACGGGATCGTACCGCTGGGCTTTTGCCCTTTGCCTGCTCACGTTTACTATTTCCTACCTCGCGGTCTACGCGAGTCTCCACTGGTATAAGAAAGAGTAGAAAAGAATCGGCAGTTTCTATGCGGCGCATCCCCAGAGGAACTGAACCCGGGCAGGTTTGACAACAAACCCCCAAAACTTTACTCTATGAGAAATCGGCTGAAACCTAAAAAGGGGGTTTTATGAGAAAATTCTACGCTCTTGGTTTAATGATCGGTCTTTGGATGGCCTTTTCCCCGGCCCACGTCCTTGCCGGAGATGAGTATGATGAGAGCCAGTCCCATCCCTTAAGGGTCGTCGCCTATATAGTCCACCCGGTGGGCGTTGCCATTGAATGGCTGGCGGCCAGGCCGTTTCACTGGATCGTCAGCGGTTCGCGGGCGCAGGAATACGCCTTCGGCCATAGACCCCATCCCCCAATGTTTAACGAGCAGTCTGCATATGATTTTGGCGTCAATAAACCGGTTAGTCCCAGGGCGCCGGCAACGTCCCCAAAGCAAGCTCCCCCGGCGCCGATGGCCGAGAGGATAATCCTTCAACAGATCCCGGTTGAAAAGATCGTGTTTAAAGAGGTTTCCAAGGTCATAGAAGCGGAAAAAGTGGTGTTTTCCGATATCGCTTTTCAGTTCAACTCCGATCGACTGACGGATTTAGGCAAGGGAAGGGCCTATCTTGCGGCTCAAAAACTCAAAGAGAAAGCCGATGTGGTGGTAGTCATCGAGGGTCATGCGGATTACGTCGGAAGCGAGGAATACAACCGTGCGCTGGGCCTCCGGCGCGCGGAAACCATCAAAAATGAGTTGGTGAATCTCGGTGTCGATCCAGCGCGGCTCTCCATCGAAAGTTTCGGGAAATCCAAGCCCCTCATCGATCAGGAAAGTGACTGGGCGCGGGCGGCCAACCGGCGGGTGGAATTTAAGGTTACCGTTCAATAGATTTATAAATCCGCGCTCGTGCTCGTAGAAATCGGGGACAGAGCGCGCGCCCCCATACCACGTCTTTTTTATTTTTCTCCCTCATTTCTGGGCCGTGAATTACAATCCTAAAGATCCCTTTTATCGCAGAGCCAAAAAAGAAGGTTACCGATCTCGGGCCGCCTACAAGCTTTTGGAGCTGAACCAGCGCTTCCATCTGATCAGGCCCGGAGACCGGGTCGTAGATCTGGGCGCAGCGCCCGGAGGATGGCTTCAGGTGATCTCTCAATTGGTAGGACCGAAGGGTAGGGCGATCGGCGTGGACCTGCAACCCATCATCCCTTTTCCATCAGAGAACATCGCTGTGCTTCGAGGCGACGTTACCGATCCGGGGATGGCCGCGAAGCTCAAAGGGCTTTTGCCTTCCGGCGCGAATGTCGTCCTCTCCGATATGTCGCCGCGGCTCACCGGCATCCGCGAAGCGGATGTGAGCCGCTCGGTGGAGCTGAATCGGGTGGCGCTCCAGGCGGCCACAAGCTTGCTGAGGGCCGGCGGCCATTTTCTGGTGAAGGCCTTTGTGGCCGGCGAGATCGAAACATTCTTCAAGGAGTTGAAGGAGCGGTTTCGATCGGTCCAACGGACGCGGCCCGAGGCCACTCGCAAGGGCTCTTCCGAGATTTACTTGATTGCAATGAGTTTCACAGGGTCGCTCAAGGTGTCTGACGAAATTAAAATCGGTCGATAAGCTCATAACAGGTCGGACACCCTGGCCGTCCTAATTAGCATTCAGCTGTCAGCAATCAGCGATCAGCAAAAGGGATCGGAGCTGAGAGCTGAAAGCTGAGCGCTGACGGCTATGGTTGCAGCAGGCGTCCCTTATCGGCGGCCAGGCCTATTCCACCGTCACGCTCTTAGCCAAGTTCCGTGGTTGATCCACGTCGGTGCCGCGATGGACCGCGATGTGATAGGCCATGAGCTGAAGGGGAATCGTCATCACCAACGGGGTGAGAAAGTGAGAAGCGGGCGGAATCTCAAAGGAGCGATACACGGTCGCACCGCGAAGGCTCGTGGCAGAATCGGTGATCGCAATGACCTTGCCGCCCCGGGACTCCACCTCTTTTAAATTTCCCAGCGTCTTTTGAAAATGGCGATCTTTGGGCAGGAGCAACACCACCGGCATCTTTTCATCGATCAACGCGATGGGCCCGTGCTTCATCTCCCCCGCGGGATAGCCTTCCGCGTGGATGTAAGAGATCTCCTTGAGTTTTAAAGCTCCTTCCAATGCGATCGGGTAGTTGATGCCCCGGCCTAAGTAGAGAAAATCCCTGGCGTGGCTCAGCTCCATGGTTGCGTGCGCTAATTCCTTGTCGAGCTTCAGGGCATGCTCGATCCATTGAGGCAGCCGCAGAAGGTCTTCGAGGAGTCTGCGGGCCTCGCCACGGGTGAGGTTTCCCCTCATCCGTCCCAATCCTACCGCCATGAGGTACAGCGCCGTGAGCTGGGTGGTGAAGGCCTTGGTGCTGGCGACGCTGATCTCCGGCCCCGCGCGGGTATAAAGGACCCCGTCTGACTTGCGGGTCAAAGAAGAATCCACCACATTACAGATGGAAATTACTTTGGCCTTTTTCCCTCGGGCCATCTCCACGGCCGCGAGCGTGTCGGCCGTCTCTCCGGATTGGCTGATCAGGAGCAGAAGCGAGCGGGAATCGATTAAAGGGGCCCGGTAGCGAAACTCCGACCCGTAATCGACTTCAACCGGCACCCCGGCAATCTCCTCCAGCATAAATTTTCCCACCAGGGCCGCGTGCCACGCGGTCCCGCAGCCGACCATGTGGATCCTCCGGATTCGCTTGGCTTGCTCCGCGGTCAGCGGGACCCCCTCCAGGGAGACCTCGGCTTTTTGGAGCGAGATGCGGCCCCGAAAGGTATCCGCAATGGCGCGCGGCTGCTCGTGGATCTCTTTCAGCATGAAGTGGCGGTAGCCGCCCTTTTGCGCGGCCACAGGGTCCCAGGTGATTTTCTTGGGTTTTCTCTGGGTCCGTTTTCCGTTTCCGTCCAGGATCCGAAATCCGCCCGCTTCGACCTCGGCCACTTCACCATCCTCCAGAAAAGTCACTTTGCGCGTGTAATCCAACAAGGCTGGAATGTCGGAGGCCACAAAGCTTTCCCGTTCCCCGCGGCCGATGACAATGGGGGTCGCGTTCTTGGCGACGATCAAGCGATCGGGCTCCTTTTGATTGAGAAAGACCAGGGCGTAGGAGCCTTGAATTTCTTCCAGGCTTTTCCGGACGGCGGTGAGGAAATCCGCTCCTCTTTGGATTTTTTCGTTGACCAGGTGAGCGACAATCTCGGTGTCGGTTTCAGAGTCGAACTTCGCTCCCCGTCTGGCGAGGTGTTCTTTGAGCTCCAGATAGTTTTCGATGATTCCGTTGTGGACCACTACGACGCTGCCGGCCCGGTGAGGGTGGGCATTGGCTTCGGAGGGGCGGCCATGGGTCGCCCAACGGGTATGTCCGATGCCGATATTTCCACGCGCGGGCTCCTGAGCCAGCAGATCCGCCAGGTTTTTCAATTTTCCCAGGCAGCGGCGAATAGCGATCGTGCCTTGGTTCATGACCGCGATGCCGGCGGAGTCGTATCCCCGATATTCCAGTTTCTTCAGGCTTCCCAAAATAAGGGGCGCGGCGTTTCGATAGCCGACGTAACCAACAATTCCACACATATTCGTTATTCGTGTCCGTTTTTCGCGCTCGCGATTCGTACCTGCCGGGATTTCCCAATCTTTAGGCGGGCGCGAGCTGCGAGCGCGATCACTTTTTCTTCTTGTGGTTCTCCCTGAAGCGCTTCACCCATCCCTCGACATTCTTTTGCGGAACCCGGCTGAGGGCCAAAGCCATTGGAGGGACGTCTTTCGTGATCGTAGAGCCGGCGCCGATATAGGCATCATCTCCGATGGTGACCGGGGCGACCAATTGGGTATTGCTTCCAATTTGGACCCGGTTGCCGATGATCGTGCGGTGCTTCTCGAAACCGTCGTAGTTACAGGTGATCGTGCCGGCGCCGATATTGCTTTCTTTGCCCAGAACCGCATCGCCGATATAGCTCAAGTGATTAGCCTTGGTTCCTTCATCGATCACCGAGTTCTTGACCTCCACGAAGCTGCCGATGTGGACGTTCCGCTTCAGAACCGCCCCGGGGCGGAGATGGGCGAACGGGCCGACCTCCGCGGCCTGTCCCACGTCGCACTGGGAAAGGACTACGGAGAATTTGAGCCGCGCATCGTCGCCCAATCGGACATCGGTCAAAAAGGCGCTGCCATCGATCACGCAGCGCTCGCCGATGACGGTGTGCCCTTTGAGGTGAGTATTGGGTCCGATCACCGTGTCTTTACCGATCACCACCTCTTCGTCGATGTAGATGGTCGGGGGGTCCAGGAGCGTCACCCCGGCTTCCATCCATCTCCGGTTGATCCTCTCTCGCAAGAGCCCTTCCATACTCGCTAGCTCCTCTCTTGTGTTGATGCCCAGGATCTCTATAGGGTTTTCGCTTTGGACGGCTTGAATGATCTCTCCCCTCCGGCAGGCGGTGGCGGCGATGTCGGTTACGTAATATTCTCCTTGCCGGTTGCCTTGAGTTGATCCCTGCAGGGCCGAGAAGAGAAAGCGGGGGGAAACCGCGTAGATCCCCGCGTTGATCTCTTTGATTTTCTTTTCCGTCTCCGTGGCGTCTGCCTCTTCTACGATCCCGATGACCTTCCCCTGTGCGTTGCGCAGAATCCTGCCGTAGCCTCGGGGTTTCTCTACAGAGGTGGTGAGGAGAGTGACTGCCGCCCCGCGTTCGCGGTGCCGATCGATCAGCCGGGCCAAAGTATCAGGGGTGATGAAGGGGACGTCCCCGCTCAGGATCAGGAGGTCTCCAGGGAAATCTTGGAGCTCCCCTTGGGCGCAGAGCACGGCATGGCCCGAGCCGAGCTGCTGCTCCTGATGGATCCAGACGATGCGGTCACCGCCGTAGCGTCTCTTCACTTCTTCGGCCTGATACCCGACCACGACCACTATCTTGTCGGGTTCCAGCGTCTGCACGGTTCTCAGGCCGTAAGAGAGAATGGGTTTTCCGCCCAGGCGGTGGAGAACCTTGGGAAGGCTCGACTGCATCCGCTTTCCCAGACCCGCGGCCAGGAGAATGACTCCGAGTGTGCTCATGGTTTGTCTTTGCTCAACAGGGTGAATTATAACCGAAGTGAGAGCCCGGTCAAATTGGGGTAAGTCCCGACGGATATGATACCGATCGCCTATTATATCAGCGGTCACGGCTATGGCCATGGAGCCCGCTCCTGTCAGGTCATGCTGAGCTTGAAAAAGAGCTGTCCTGAGCTGGAACTTCATTTGAGGACCACGGTGCCCCACTGGATTTTCCAGGATCTGCCTTTTCCGGCCTCGTATGAGCGCCGGGCGGTGGACGTGGGCGTTGTGCAGGAAGATTGCCTTCAGCTGAAGATAGAGGAGACTTTCCGGGGCTGCCGGAACTTTCACGATCGACTCCCGGATTTTATGGAGGAGGAGCTGGGCTTCATCGTCAGGCATAAGATCCGTCTCGTGGTCGGCGATATCCCCCCGGTCTGCTTTGAAATCGCGCAGGCCGCGGGCCTGCCTTCCGTCGCCATCGGGAATTTCAGCTGGGACTGGATCTATCGCGCCTATCTCCCCGAGTTCCCCTCCTTTATTTCTCTCATCGAGGAGATGGAAGGATTCTACCGTAAAGCCACCCTGGCCCTCTCTCTGCCCTTTTCGTGTGATTTGGGAATCTTTCCTCATCAGAAACCGATTCCCTTGATCGCCCGGATCTCCACGCTGGACAAGATCGAGGCGCGCAAGCGGTGGAGTTTGCCCGCTACTGCTCAGGTGATTCTCCTGAGTTTCGGCGGCCTGGGATTGAAGCGGTTTCCCTGGGCGCGGCTCCTGCGTTCAAAGAGCTTCTTTTTTGTCACGACCGGCGGCGACCCGCGGAAGGACGACAATCTTCTGGTGCTTCCCGACGTCGTGCCCCACTATGAGGATCTGATGCGGGCGGCGGACGCGGTGGTGAGCAAGCCTGGCTATGGCGTGGTGGCTGACGCCATTTCTCACCAAGTCCCGATTCTTTATACCGCGCGCGAGGATTTTCCCGAGTACCCATTCCTGGTAGAAGCTATCGAGCGTTGGGCCACCTCGGAGCTCATCCCCCAGGAGGAATTGCTGGCGGGGAATTTAGAGCCCTATTTGGAGCGCCTTCTGGCAAAGAAACGAAACTGGCCAGCGGTTTCTTTGAATGGGGCCGAGATCTCCGCGCGGGAGATTATCTCTCTTCTATGATCCTTGCAGGGATCCATTCCATAGAGCTCTTCGGAACGACTCTTCCGAGCGCAGCCGATGGGAACCGCGCCTTTGATGATGAGCTACAGGAGTTGACAGGGAGTCTCTCATCCCTCAGACTAAAAATATCATGACGGTTCGAAAGGTCATTTTGGCGCAGCCGAGAGGTTTTTGCGCGGGTGTGGAAATGGCGGTGGAAACGGTGGAGCGGGCGCTTGCCCGGTACGGTTCCCCGCTCTACGTTTTCCATGAGATCGTGCACAACCAGCACGTGGTGCGGGAGTTTTTCCGTCGAGGAGTCGTCTTTGTCCAGTCTGTTGAGGAAGTTCCTCCGGGGACTCGATTGATCTTCAGCGCCCATGGAGTCTCCCCTCAGATTCGGGAAGAGGCCAAAACCCGCGGGTTTCAGGTGGTGATCGATGCGACCTGCCCCTTGGTGGAGAAAGTGCATCGGGAAGTGCGCCGGTTCGCCGCCCAGGGTTACTGGATCGTTCTCGTGGGCCATCGAGGTCATGACGAGATCGCCGGGACAAGCGGGGAGGCGGCGGAGAGGATCCAGGTTGTCTCCAGTGTCCAGGAGGCTGAGCAAGTAAAAATTCCTGACCCGGAGAAGGTCGCCGTGATGACTCAAACCACGCTCAGCGTGGACGATACCCGCGAGATTGTCCAGGCTCTTCATCGGCGCTTTCCCCGGATGTTGACTCCCGCCAAAGAGGATATCTGTTACGCCACGCAAAATCGGCAAGACGCAGTCAAAAAATTGGCTCGCGCAGTCCAATTGATTTTGATCATCGGCTCCGCCAACAGTGAAAATTCTATGCAGCTTTGCAAGGTGGCCCGCTCTGTCGGCGTCGCGGCCTATCTCATCAATCACTCCGGCGAAATCGATCCGATGTGGCTCGAGGGAATTCAGATCGTGGGAATCAGTTCAGGCGCCTCCGCGCCGGAAAGTCTGGTTCAGGAAGCGGCGGAGTTTTTTCACCGCCAGGGGGCGGAAATCAGTCATATCGGTTTTGTCGAAGAAGACATCCACTTTGCCCTTCCGAGTAGTTTGGAAAACTGACAAGCGGCTCTTCAAACTTTTCTCAACTTTCTATAGAGCTGGCGCTTATTTGCCTAAAATATAAGCAATTGCCTAAAGTTTAGGCGTGCAATCATCGAAGCAAGGCAGCCTAAGAGTTTGAAAAAGCTCAACTTAGGTTTTTTCATTTAGTGGCATAAGTATTGCGTTTTCCTAGAAAATCGGCCTATTTTTTGCTTAGTAAAAGGGACGCTTTACTGCGCGTTGAAGGAGGGTAGACAAGTGACAAAGACGAAGATAATTCCGTGGATGATCTTGTGCCTTTGTATTTGGGTCGGGGCGTGGTTGGTCCCAGCGATAGTTTCGGGAGAAGAAGCTCTGCAGGCCCCAGCGGTAACCGCTGCTCCTCCCGCTCCTCCGCCCGCCGCCGCTACGCCTCCTCCGGCAGCGCCGAAGGTCGATAAAGGGGACAACGCCTGGATGCTCACCTCCTCGGCGCTCGTTCTCATGATGACGATTCCGGGACTATTTTTATTCTATGGCGGTTTGGTGCGCGGGAAAAACGCGCTCGGCACCATTATGCACAGTTTTATCATTACGGCGTTGATCAGCGTCCAGTGGGTCCTTTGGGGCTACAGCGTATCTTTCGGTCCTGACATAGGGGGGATCGTCGGCAGCTTAGCCTGGGTGGGGCTTAGCGGGGTCGGTTTGGACCCCAATCCGGATTATGCCGCCACGATTCCGCACCAGACCTTTATGGTCTACCAGATGATGTTCGCCATCATTACGCCGGCGCTGATCACAGGGGCGATCGCCGAAAGGGCCAAATTCAGCACTTTTATCGTTTTCATTCTCCTGTGGGCGACTTTTATCTATGATCCCTTGGCGCACTGGGTTTGGGGGGTCAAAGGGTGGCTGAGAAACATGGGAACGCTCGACTTTGCCGGAGGCACGGTGGTCCATATCAGCTCCGGAGTCTCCGCCCTCGCCGCGGCTCTCCTGTTTGGGAAAAGAGTCGGCTACGGAAATGAGCCTATGCCGCCTCATAATCTTCCCTTCAGCGTAATCGGCGCTTCCTTGCTCTGGGTGGGCTGGTTCGGCTTCAATGCCGGGAGCGCCCTGGCGGCTGACGGCCTTGCGACCAGCGCGTTCGTAGTCACGCATACCGCGACCGCTACGGCGGCGCTCGCCTGGATGTTTTCCGAGTGGATGAGTAAGGGAAAGCCCACGGTCCTGGGGGCGGCCAGCGGAGCCGTAGCGGGCCTCGTGGCCATCACGCCCGCCGCCGGTTTTGTGAGCCCCCTCTCCGCGATTATCATCGGCATCGGCGGAGGAGTCTTTTGCTATACCGCCTGTAACCTCAAGGCGAAGCTGGGCTATGACGATTCTCTGGACGTGGTGGGAGTGCACGGAGTCGGCGGCACCTGGGGGGCGATCGCCACCGGTCTCTTCGCGAGCAAGGCGATCAACGCCGCCGGCGCCGATGGGCTCTTTTTCGGCAACCCCGGACAGCTCTGGATTCAGATTGTGGCTGTGGCGGCGACTTGGGTCTTTGCCTTCGTGGGCACCCTCGTGATTCTCGGAATCCTCAAGGCGCTCATGGGTCTCAGGGTCTCGGACGAAGAGGAACGTATGGGTCTCGACTTGAGCCAGCACAACGAAAAGGGCTATTCCCTGTAGCCGATCGGGGGCTGGCTCTGGCGCAGGGAATGTGATAACAAAATCTTCGACTGAATTTATTTTGGCGTGGGGGGAGTCATGACATCGAAGGAAGTCTTAGAGGTAGTGAAGAAGAACAAAGTCGAGATTGTGGACTTCAAGTTTGTGGACATGCCTGGATTATGGCAGCACTTCTCCATCCCGGCGGTCGAGCTG
>Ga0080064_1006842_pt1 | contig 11985 bp, 8 predicted proteins | sample Subgrocontami54m_FD_69260 | JGI IMG/M metagenome (GOLD analysis project Ga0080064, IMG submission 69260) | Subsurface groundwater microbial communities from S. Glens Falls, New York, USA - GMW46 contaminated, 5.4 m (SPADES assembly) (version 2) ...
AATTCCCAAAGGATTCAAAGCGTTCAGAGATAAAAACAGGCCAATCCGTGAACGCTTTGAATCCATTGGGAGGTTCATGGTGAGGGAGAAAGGCCACAGTCTCCAGCCGCGCAACCCGAACACCGCGTGTGCCTCTCTGTTCATTCTAATTCGCGTTCATTCGCGTGATTCGCGGGGCACCGCTTCGTGCTGAACTAGCGCCCCTGGTTGATCCATTCGCCGAGCACGTGGCCGAGCCAGACGCCCACCAGGCAAAGCACAACCGACAACATCACGTTGGCCCCCGCGTAAAGCCATTCGCCCTCGCGCGCCAGGTTCAAGGTCTGGAGGCTGAACGACGAGAACGTCGTGTAGCCGCCCAGCACGCCGATCATCAAAAAGTTTCTCGCCAGCGGACTGATCAGCAGCCGCCCCTCGGGGTCGCTCAGCGCCGCGAGCAAGCCGATGAGGAACGAGCCAGTGACGTTCACCGCGAGCGTGCCCACTGGAAAAGTCTCGCCGAAGCGCCGCGCCAGCACGCCCGACAACCAGTAACGACCCACGCCGCCCACGGCGCTGCCGAGGGCGATCCACGCGTATTCGATGGCCGTCTTCAAGACACGGAAAACAAAACGCGATTTGCCTGGCGAAGACAAGCGCGGGCTTGCGTGGTTGGCCGGTGGGCGGCGGGACGAGACGAGTGTTCGCGCTGATTCCGATCACCACCCGGCGCACGTCTGCCGAACGACGCGTTCAGCACCAGCCGAACTCGCGGTGTGAGCCGATCAGCCGCGGTGTACCGTCCTCAACGCCGGGCAAGGCCGTTGACTCTACGGGAGAGTCTGCGGCTCGCGCGGCACGGGTTCGTGAAATCGACAAGCGATCCGCCGGTCAACCTGGCCCCCGAAGTTCAGACCGCGAAATGCACGAACCACATGAAAGCAGAGACGGATGGGCCGTCGGCCACGTCCTCCCCCTGGGTGACTGTCCGCGGCACCCCAAGCCATTCCTTTTTCGTGTCTTTCGTGTGTTTCGTGGTTCCAACTGCTCCTGTTAGGGTCAGTGCTTGTGCGCGTGCGGCGGGAGGCTGCCGCCGGATTCCAGGTAGGCGAGCAGATCGAGAATCTGATCTTTGGAGAGCGTGTTGAGCAAGCCGACCGGCATCGCCGAGGAGGTCTGCGGCTGGCGCTCCTTGAGGTCGGATCTTTTCAGGGTTTGGATCAACGCATCGGACGCGCCGCTCTGCACGGTCACGGTTTCGACGTCTTCCTTCACGATCATGCCGGTCCCGCTCTCGCCGTCCTTTAACTCGAACTCGAAGTTCTGGTAGCGGTTGGTGATGACCAACGACGGCTCGAGGATCTGGCGCAGCACGTCGGCGCGGTCATTCTTGTAACGCGGAAGAACGTCGGTCAGCTCTGGGCCGTAGTGGTAGCCTTCGGTGCCGAGCTTGTGGCACTGGGCGCAGGCGAGCCTGATGAAGAGGTCCTTGCCGTTCGCCAGGTTTCGGCCCGCGGCGACCTTGGCGAGATCGGGGGCCAGCTCGTCCACTTTCCATTCGGTGATCGTTGGCTCCGGCGTCGCCGCGCGGCTGGCGAGGTAGGCCTCGACATCCTTCACGACCGCGAGCGTGCCGACCATGCGCCGCCAATGGCCGGGGAAGGTGCAGACGTACTGGTAATCGCCCGGCTCCGTCGGCGCGGTGAAGCTGAGTTTCGTCTGCTGACCTGCGTCGATCAGCTTCGTCGCGTGAAGCACCTTGGGCGACTCAGGCACATAGAGCCGGCCTTGGGCGTCCGGCTCGGGCGGCAGCTTTTCCGCAGCGGTGCCGATCTCCTCGACCGTGGCGGGCATGACGACGACGAGATTGTGCGGCATCGCGTCGTCGTTGATCAGAATGATTTCCACGGGCTTGCCGGCTTCCACGACGATGAGCGTCTTGTCGTAAAGCATCTGCTCCGGCACGGTGCGGATGACAAAGACGCTCACGCCGATGCTGCGCAGTGTCCTGCCGATCTCCCTGGCCTTCTCCGCCGGCAGCAGCGTGGCCAGGTCAGTAGCGAATTGAAAAACGCTCACCACATCCGGCCCGGTGCGTTGTTCAACCGGCACGGTCTGCAGGTGCGCAAGGAGGCTTTCCAGCAGCGGCCCCGCTTGGTCTTTCGGCCACGACTTGCGCGGAATCCGCTGCAGGCTCGCGACGGCAACCGTGCGTTCGGCACCCGATTTCACCAGCGCCGCAAGTGTGTTGAACGTCTCCGCGTCGTGACCCGGCACCGCAGCGATGGCCGTGATCGCGGCGCGGCGCACTTCCGGCGGATCGGCCTTGTGAAGCAGCGGCTCGACCTTCGGGTAGAGGGCGGCGCGGATGGCCTGGTCCCGAAGCAACGGAATCGACAACAGCAAATCCGCCAGCTTGGCCGCGTCGGACTCGACCTGCTGCCAGGTTTTGTCGGCAGAACCGTCAGCGGTGATCAGCGCCGCGTAGCCGATCTGCCGTCCCAACGGCAACTGCGCTTCGCTCGCGAGCTTTCCCAGCTCGCCGCGCTTGACGGTCAAGTCCGCGGGTTTGTTCTGAACGAGAAGCGTCGCGAGATCCCGAAGCCCTGGCTCTGCCTCCTCGCCTTTCTTGTCAAGCTCTCCGATCCCGCGGATGAGCTCGGTCAGCGGATCGGTGTTGCGGATCTTGGCGAGGCCCTCCAGCGCCTCGACGCGATACTTCCGCTCCAGCTCGTTCCGCTGCAGCAGCGCCACATAAACGAACTCGCTGCGCGGCGCGTCGATCAGCTCCTTGTTCGAGAGCCGGTTCAGGATATACATCGCTGCCGTCGGGCTTTTCGGCAGGAAAAGGATTTTCTTGGACGGCTCCTCGGCGGCGGCGAGGACGATCACTGGCAAGAGCAAGAGCGCTACGAGCAGTGCAAGCCGCCCGTTCGTGCCACGAACTTGATGCGCCTCCCGGGCTGCGCTCACACAGGCAGGTTTGGTATCCGTCGATGACTGGGGCGAGCACACCTTGCAGATCCAGAGGGAAGGACTCCGTGCCATAGACGGAGACGGTTCTTCACTGTGAGGATTGAGGCCATGCCACCCGGTGCCGCCAATAACCTGGCCGGCGTTTGCAGTGGATCACGGCCACAATCCAGACTCGGTCAGGCTGATCCAAGTAAAGTACTGCGTAGGAAAACACCAAGGAGAGATGGCGTCGCACCGGAGGATCGAACTCCCGAAAGCGGTCAGGCTGTTGGCGGATCTCCCTGACTAACCGCTCGATCTCATCGTAAAATCGTCCACCCAACTCGGGGTGGATGTTGGCGTAATACTGCGCGGCTTGCGCGTACTCTTCCGCCGCTTCTGGATGGAAGGCGTGCGGCTTCACCGGCCGACGATCCGGCGAACACGAGCGGACACCTCTTCACCAGGCAGGCCCGGCACTTGGCCCCCCTCGATCTCAGCCACGCGCCGGCGGGTCTCGGTTCTCCACGCAGCTTCGATCTCCACCGCTGGCTCCAACTCCTCTGTGAGCCGGTCCACCAAGTTGGCCACCTGATCGGGCGGCCAGTGGCGGGTTTCTTCGACAATCTGATCAAGTGTCAATGGCATGGCCCGGAAGATACAATGGTCCATGCTCAGAGTCGAGTGATGATTCGAGTGAACGAGCAGTCAACCCGGTGCACTCCGCGATCCACGGCCCGAAGAGCCGGAGGTTCGTCTGTGCGAAACGGCCGCCGACACTCGTAAGCTCACGAACTGCGCCGCCGGGTTAACGCCAGCCTCCAACGGCCTCATTCAAACTCGTCCTTCTGCGGGCCGGCCGCGGCCCGCTCCATCGCGTGCTCTTCTCTCCACTCGCGGCGTGTTAGCCGCCCATAGCCCTCCGCCAACATCCGAGTCGGATAGGCCAACAGACCTTGCGCCTGCTCGGTCTCCGCTTTCGGCGCGACAAGATTCAAACGGTTGCGATTGGCTTTCATCATTGAAGCCGCGCTTGAGCGGCCTCAGACGCCGGGCCGGCATCATTGGTTCACCGCCTACTTCGTGTACTTATCCAACTGCTTCATCGTCTCATCGAGGCAGTACTTGATGTAGTAATCCGGCTTGTTCGGGTCCTTTTCCTTGTCGAGCACGGCGAGCGCGACTTCCGCCGCCCTGGCCGTCTTGAAGAAGCTGCAGGCGCGCACGGCTTCGAGGCGGACGCGCGGATGATCGTCCTGCGCCTGCGCTTCGAGCAAGGCGAGCGGCTCCTTCACGCGATCGCGCCAATAGCAAAGGACGCGCGTCGCGGCGGCGCGGGCGTGGTGGTCGGGCGAGCGGAGCATCCGCTTGAGCAGCTCCTCGTCCACGACGTTGTGCCACTGGTGGACCCAAAGCGCCTCCATCATGTGGTGTTCGTAGGCCTTGTCGTTCTTGTCGAGTTTCGCGATCCACTTCTTCACGGCGGCGATGACCTTCGCGCTGTCGTGTTTGCCCAGCTCGATCTTCGCGCGCGTGCGCACGTTGTCTTCCGGCTCCTTGAGCGCGTCGAGCAGCGCGGCGATGGGCTGGCCGTCGATTTTCACCGGCTTGAGCAGCGGGCGACCCTCGTACGTGATGCGGTAGATGCGGCCGTGGGATTTGTCGCGATTCGGGTCGCGGATGTGATGCTGCATGTGGCCGATCAGCGGCTTGGCCCAGTCGAGGAAATAAATCGAGCCGTCGGGCGCGACGTCCACCGCGGACGGCCGGAAGTTCGGGTCGTCGGATTTCACGAGGTCTTCGAGCGACTCGCCTTTCAGGCCGGAGCCTTCCTCGGTGACTTTCACGCGGAAGATGCCCTGGAAGCCGATGACGTTGCAGTTGAGAAAATTTCCCTGGAACTCCTCGGGGAAATGCCGGCTGGAAAGCAGGCCGGTGCCGGGACACGGACGCGAGGGCCGAATCCAGAACTGCCGCATCCCGCCGTGCTTCGCCGGGTAGTCGAGATAACCGCTGAAGGCCGGGCCGAAGAAGTTGTCGTTGCCGGTCGCGTCGGTGATGATGTCGTTGCCCCAGTAGTCGAACACGCGCCCATGCGGATTGGCGAAGCCGTAGGGGACATAGCGCTCGAACTTGCCAGTGAGCGGCTCGTAGCGGTAGATGCAACCGTCGGTGTTGCGCACCGGTCCTATCGCGGTCTCGACCTGCGTGCGGTGGAAGACGCCGTCGCTCAGATAGGTCGCGCCGCCGGGGTCGAGCACCATCGCGTTGGCGGTGTGGTGCGAATCGGCGGAGTCCATGCCCATGAGCACGCGCTCCTTCCAATCGGCCTTGCCGTCGCCGTTGGTGTCGCGCACGAACCACAGGTCAGGTGCCTGCATCACGAGCACGCCGTCCTTGAAAAACTGGAATCCAGTCGGGCAGTTCAAGTCGTCGAGGAAGTGCGTGACTTTGTCGGCCTTGCCGTCGCCGTTCTTGTCCTCGAACACGAGCAGGCTGTCGCCGACGGTGCTGGTCGGCGTGCGCTCTGGGTAGCTCGGCCAGGCGGCGACCCAGAGGCGGCCCTTCGTGTCGAACGCCATCTGCACCGGGCTGACCAGTTCGGGGAAATTCTCCTCGCTCGCGACGAGCGTCACTTCGCAGCCCTTCGCCACGGTCATGTGCTTGATGGCCTCCTCGCCGCTCAGATACGGCTTGATGTCGGGCTTGTTCGACTGGAGCGTCCGCACTGACGGAAGATTCGAGTCATCGACCTTGAGGTCGCCACCCTTGGCCACGGCCCAAACGCGCTGGTCGCGGTTCGCCGTCTTCACATCGCGCTGCGACATCTCGTCCTGCATCACGTCGAAGTTGGTGATCTTCGGCGAGTCTTTGCCGGCCGACGGGAACTCCAGCTTCGACCGGCCGCCATACACGTTGTAGCCATCGACCGTGCGATAGCGGGCGTGCCACTCGGCGTTCTTCTCGTTGATGGCGGCGCGGAGTTTTTCGAGATTGCCGGTCGGCGACGTCTCGTTGAAAAGCGCGCGGAAGATTTCCGGTGCGAGCGCCTTGTCGCCCGCTTCAGTGAGATGAATGCCGTTGAACGTGAGCGAGCGCCCTTGCTTGGCGGCTTGCGCATAGAGCCGGTGCGACATCGCGAAAAGATCGACGAAGGGCACGTCGTTGGCCTTGGCCACTTCGGCCATCGCGGCGGTGTAAAGCTGCAGGTTGGCGTTGTTTGCTTCCGGGGCAGGGAAATTCGGGTCGTCCAGCTTTTCGTTGGCGATGGGCGAGAAGAGCACGAGGCGCGGCGCTCCCTTGCCGCTGTAATTCTTCGTCTTCGTGTCCTTGAGAAACTTGTCGAGGTCCTGCTTGAACTTCTCGAGTCCGGCGGGGCCTTTGAACGACTCGTTGAAGCCGAAGAAAGCGAGCACCACGTCCGCTTTGGTTTTCGTGAGCCACTCGTCACGCGAACCGAAGCTCTCCGACCGATGCCACGTGGCGACTTCATCACCCGAGACGGCGAGGTTCCGAAAGATGAGTTCAAGCTTCGGGAATCTTGCCACCGTCAGCGTCTCCAGCCAACTGTGGTGCTGCATCCGGTCGGCGAGGGCGTGGCCGATGAGCGCGACGTGGTCGCCCGCTTTCAATTCGAGCGCGGGAGCAGCAGTGACACGGCCAGGCGCCAGCAGCGCGAAGGCCAACAAAACGCAGGACAAGTTCGGTATGGGTTTCATGAAACAGTGGGAGGGACGTTACTGAAAGCCGCGCACTTCAAAAGAAATTTCTGTCGGGCGCTTCCCCCCGTCGTGGCTCGCCAAGTTGTTGGCGCCGACACCATCCCACCGAGAAGGGAACGCCGGATTCATCCGGCAGCGGGCTTGGCCGACCACCGTCCTGCCGGATGACTCCGGCGTTCCGCTCCGTTTCCGACCGACGATTTCGGGATGCACCGTTCTCGTGGCACGGGTGCGGCCTGCGATTGGACTCCCATCTCGTGAACAAGCGAGGCGTGTTCCGCGGCGACTGACCACCGGTTGGAAACGGGCTGCGTCTCGGCGGGACGACGGGATCGAACGCTCCCAGCCGCGCCGTGGCTCACGCAAACGAAAAGAAAAGGGGTCAGTTCCTAGTTTATTCAACATTTACACCTCGTTTTAGCCCTAATGCCTTTCGGAAATTCATGGTTAGACAAATGTGAATTGCAAGGGTCCTTGGATGGATTGGTTTTTGACCAGGCGGGGCCAGCCGCTGACGGGTTGTCGCACTGCGCGTGGGCAAGAGCGCGAACGGCGAGGCTTGGTCAAAGAGCGCCGGGCTTGCTCATAGAAACGTTCCACCAGTTGGACTTTCTGTTCTTCGCTCAACAAATCGTCTCCCAATTCGAAGACCAGCCACAACGGGCGCATCAGTTCCAACGTTTTGATGAAACTGACCCGCAAGACCGGGACCTGGCCCGCGGCCGCCCGGGATCGTTCCTGCGCCAACAACGCGCTGGCCAGCACCACTGCGGCGATTTCTTGCGCGGCGCTCATCACCGTGTGACTCTGCAACAACTCGCCTTTGCGCAAGGCGTGCTTCAATTCTCGATAATACAATTCGTGCTCCCAGCGCCGCGCGTACAGTTCAACCAGTTCCAGGGCGGGGGCGCTGGCCGGATCGAGCAAACTGGTCCACAGCCGCAGTTCTTGCGCGCGATGGCCCTTGCGGCTGACCCGCACCCGAATCTCGCGCAGCTCCAGCCATTGCACGATGACGCGCGGCTTGCCTTTCTGACGCACTGGCACTCGCACCCGTCGGCTGCCGTCCTTGAAACGCCGCACGGTGCGCACTTTGATTTGCGTGCGGGCGCGGATCAGAAAATGACTGCCCACTCGTTGACAGGCCAGGAGAGCCTCGACGGCGAAGGCCGCGCAGCCGTACAAGCGATCGGCCAAAAGCAACGTTTTCTTGGGCAATTGGGCCAACAAGCTTTTGGACAATTCCCATTCCGATTGGCCCTGATGGCCGATGGCCGCAGCCAGCGGATTGTGCAAACCGACTTCCAGCAACACGCTGGTCACGATTTTGGCGAAGGCCGCGCGTCCGCGCCGGCTTTTGGCCTTGCGCACTGGCCGATTTTGCGGCGTGTTGCTCAGGCTCCATTGGGTGGCGTCCAAGGCCAGCAAGCGCCAGCCACGCCAGAAACTCTCCGTGTGCCGGCGGACTTGAGCCAAGGGACGCAGCGCTCGTCGCAGCAATTGCGTGAAGACCTCCCACGGCAGCCGAGCCCGCCGATCCGAGCAAGCGCTATCGCAGAGCGCATCCTCAAAGAGCATCGCGAAGTGCTCGCCCAAAGTCCCCGTGTGATGCATGAAGTGAAAGACAAGCGCCGTGAGCAAATCCCAAAGGGGCACTCGTGGGCTGCGCCCGCGACGCCGGCCAATGGTAGGCACGGCTGCTCCGGCCAACAATCGTTGGAAGGCGGCGACAAAGCCAAGGACTTCCTGGCTGCATGCTGCCGAGCGCGGGGATTTAGATTTTCGAGAACTCGCGCGGGTGCGCGACCGATGAGACGCTTGAGAATGCTTTCGCATCCCAAGTGTAAGTAATTAAGTACCAGCAAAGTACAAGGACAAAATGGCACACCTGCTGAATTTCCGAAAGGCATTAGCTCTAACCCGGATATTTCATACGCCGATTTGAAAATGAATGTTTTCGGGGCGAGTTGAGGGTGAGTCAGGGCGAAGCTTCAAAATTGTCCCAGGAAATCCTTCAAATCAGTTCGGGGCGCCAGAAAAATAAGTTCCACAGCGGTGGATCGCCAAGGCCGTACACACTTTTACCCGGAGAAGCTTTTTCGAGGTGTGCGATCGATTCCGGGATCAACCGGTTGGCTCGGTCAGAGCACTCAAGCGCTTTTGGCAAAGACGGAAAAGGTTCTGTAGAGGAAACGCGCTATTCAATTGGACATAAACTCGACGCACGCTCACCTTCACTTGCGCCGCCACTTTCATCAGTTTGAGCCGCAAGGTACCCGCAGTGGCCCGCGCCAGCTCGGTGCCCTGGCACCCGAGGGTCCGGACCCGTTCCATCAGCATATACGCAAAAGTGGACAGCCAGAGCCGTAATTGATTGCTGGCCATATGATGCGTGCTCATCCGGTCCCCTTGCAAATCCAGGACCTGCTGTTTGAGCACGTTCTCCATCTCGCCACGGGCGCAATACAACTGCTCGTACAATCGGGCCGGAGTAAAACGTTCCGGGTCCTGATCCTCGGCAAATCTTTGCTTGGGCAGGTTCGTAACGACGAAGCGTGGATTGTCCCCTCCCGCCATCACTTCGGCCTTGCCGATCACCCGGCGTTTTCGGCTCCAACTGGTTTTGGTTTGATATTCAAACTCGGTAAAGACTCGAGTGCTGGCACCGGTCAAACAGTGGCGAGCGCGGGCATCGGCCAAGGCTCGCTCCAGTTTTTCAATCAATCCCGAGTGCTTGCCTATGCCCAGGCAGTAGTAAACCTCCGATTGTCCCTCGCACCAAACCATGATTTCCTCCACGCCAAAGCCGCTGTCTCCACGGACGATAATGCGCGCCTTGGGACAGCGCTTGCGAATGGCCGCCACCATTTTCTCCAACGCGGGCACCACGCCCTGCGCCGCAGAGTGCTCGCAGGTGCGCAACTGGGCCCACAGCGGGATCTCTCCGACAAAGCCGTAGAGCGGCAGGTAACAATAATCGTCGTAGTAGCCATTAAAGTGGCGGCCCTCTTGCATCCCGTGGATCCGGTGACCCATTGCGTCGAGGTCCAGCACCACCTCGCGCGCGTGCTTGGGCAGGCAGCGCGCCCCCATCTCCAGCAGGCAGGCTTCGATCTTGGCCGGATCGTGCGGGATCTTATGGGCGCGGGTCTCTTTGTTATTGGACAACTCCAGTCGATTGAGGGTAGAGGAGCCGGCCAGGGCGATGCCGCGATGCTCGGGATGCACACGGTCCAGACCCAGGGGATCGCGCTTGTCACAAGCCACCGCCAGAAGGTGATCCCGGCGCAGCCGCTCATGGTCATTGAGATCTTCATATCCCAAGCCCAGGCCATAGAGACGCTGATCCAACAGTTCCTGGACGGAATGATCGATGTAGTCCGGGTTGCGCTGGTCATGAAAGCACTGTGCCAGACGGCGGGTTAATCCCAGGCCGTGATTGACTTGTCGGAGCAACAGGACACCGCCATCACTGCTTAAGTGACCGCCGGAAAAGTCTGCTTGCACGCTGCGAGAGCCCAGGTCATCAAAGAAAAACGATTGATAAGTCGCGGACATGTAGCTAGTCTATAGGCTAGATATGGAAAATCAAACAAAATATTCATTAAAAGTGCAGGCCATTCGGCCCAAAGGGCAAAACCCAAAACTATACGTGTATTTCCCCATCCCGCTGGCAGCGGCGATCGGCCTGCAACCGGGTGAGGAGGTGGAGTGGGAACTGCTGGACCGTGGGGAACTCCACTTGGTCAGAAAACATCCTTCGCCACCTCGCACCCGCCAGCGCGCCACTCAAAGCTGACACACTGTCGAAAACCATCCCTAGATGGGGCCAATCACCGAACTCGCGTAAACATTGGCCAAACTACGCGAACACTCGGAAACTTCCATCGGCGTATGAAATATCCGGGTTAGAGCGTGTCCGAAAACTCGATTGTGGGTAGCACAGGCTACCAGCCTGTACCGTCCGGCAACCTGCCGGACGGAATGGGGAGCGCGTCGTTATCCAATCCTGGCGCTGATTTCCCTGCGACATCCCCTCCCGTTCCGCTCGGCAGGTTGCCGAGCGGAGCGGGCTGGTAGCCCGCGCTACCCATTTTTCGGACACGCTCTGAGGCCGGGCGGCAAGATGCGCGCCCTCTACGGCAGGCAGGATGCCCGCCGCTACCCGGCTCGGCCCGAGGAAACCGAAGATCGAACCCTTGGCGACGGAGAATGAAACGTGATCAACGGCCGTGAAATGGCCGAAGCGTTTGGTCAACCCTTCGCATTGAATCATGGTTTCGGCGGGCATGGCGGAGAAAACAAACCTATTTTTTACGAAACCCGCGCAAGAGTTGTTCAATAAAGGATACTATGCAGGCAAAGGCGTAGAGAACAGTAAACACCGCCGCAATCCCAGTGAAAATTGCTAACAAAAGTCTTACCAACACGCCATGCGATGAGCTTGCTGAAAATCCGAGCACACCGCCGACAATGGCTACGCAGATTAAAAACAAGATTGCGCCTATCTTGAATACGTTCATAGGTCATCTACATGATAATTCGTTAGATTTCCAATGCACTTGGGCTCGGGCTTCATTTGGTCAATATATTTGCTCCGTGAACATCTGTAATAAAAAATCATTTCACCACATCTGGGAAAAATACATCCGCCGCCATGCCGGCGCGGAGTTGGCCCTCGGCATTGTCCAGCCGCACCTTCACGCCGAAGACTTGCTTCACGCGTTCGCCCACGGTCTGCACGTTGCGCGGCGTGAATTCGGCGCTCCGCTGGATTTGCTCGACCGCGCCCGCGAAATCTTTTCCAGGAAACGAGTCCACGCGCACCTTCACCGCGTCGCCCAGCTTGATGTGCCCCAGCCACGGTTCGGGCACAAACACACGCACCCAGAGGTGATTGGTCAGCAGCAGCGTGGCGACCGGCTGATTCGGCGCGAGCACGTCGCCGACTTTCACGCTCAGGACTTCCAGCACGCAATTCGTCGGCGCGGCAATCCGCATCTCAGCCAGATGCGAGTCAAGTTCGGCGAGTTGCGCGCGGATTTGCGCGATGCGTTCGGGTCGCGTGCCCGCGAGCAAGAGATCGAAGCGCGCTTTGGCGGCGGCGACGTTTTGTTGTGCGGCTTGCGCACGGGTCACAGCGCGGTCGTGTTCGGTGGCGGAGATGGTTTTCTCGGAGAACAACTCGGCGGCGCGCTGCCGTTCCGAGTTGGCGAGAAGCTGCTGGGCCGATTGCGCCTCCCAATCGGCTTTGACGGCGGCGATTTCCTCCTTGCGCGGGCCGGCTTCCGCTTCGGTGAGTTGGGCGGCGGCTTGATCGCGCCGCGCA
>Ga0080064_1006843_pt1 | contig 11984 bp, 6 predicted proteins | sample Subgrocontami54m_FD_69260 | JGI IMG/M metagenome (GOLD analysis project Ga0080064, IMG submission 69260) | Subsurface groundwater microbial communities from S. Glens Falls, New York, USA - GMW46 contaminated, 5.4 m (SPADES assembly) (version 2) ...
CGTCACCGGCAAGAATGCCAGCCTGCGGCCCGCCCAGCAGCTTGTCGCCGCTGAAGGAGACCAGACCGACGCCTTCCCGCAACGCTTCCTGCGGCCGCGGTTCGTCAATGCCGTAGGCGCTCAAATCGGCCAGGCAGCCGCTGCCCAGATCCTCGTACACAGGGATGCCGGTCTCGCGGCCCAGCGCCACAATCTCCTGCCGCGCCGGCTTTCCGGCGAAGCCTTCAATCCGGAAATTGCTTGGATGGACAATCAGCAGCAGCCGGGTACGGTCATTGATCGCTTCCCGATAATCCTCGATGCGCGTGCGGTTGGTGGTGCCCACCTCGCGCATCCGCGCGCCGGACCGGTCCATGATGTCGGGGATGCGGAACCCGTCGCCGATCTCGATCATCTCGCCGCGCGAAACAATTGCCTCGCCATCGCCGGCCAACTCATTCAGCGCCAGGTAAACGGCGGCGGCGTTGTTGTTCACCACAACGGCCGGGGCTCCCAGCAGTTTCTCCAGCAACACCGCCACGTGCACGTCGCGCTTGCCCCGGCGTCCCACCGGCAAGTCGTATTCAAGATTTGAATAGCCGCCGCTCACCAGGTATTCCCGTAAGGGTGCGCGGCCGAGATTCGTGTGGAGGACGACGCCGGTGGCGTTGATCACCCGTTGCACGGAGCTGGACAGGAGCGCCGCCAGCCCGGCACGCGCCATCGCCTCCACATCGGGAACGGCCCCGCCGGCCTGCACCGCCGCCCGCGCGGAGGCAACCGCCGCGCGAACCTCATTCAAGATCAACTCCCGGGGAAAACGCCCCGCCAGATCCGCCAGCCGATCCAGAACCAGGTGCACGGCCGGCAGTTCTTTCAACTGCGCTTGAGGGCTCACGGCTACCATTCTACTTCGGTTGTCGAATCGCTAGTAAGGTTCCATCCCCGCGCAAGTAGATCGTTCCACCCGAGATCGCCGGCGAGGCCACGAACCTTTCTTCCAACACATTCTTCGCGAGCACCTCCGCTTTTCTTCCCGCTCGCAGGACGAAGGTCTCGCCCGTCTCGCTGACGAGATAGATCTTCCCATCCGCCGCCACGGGCGAGGCGAAAAAGATCCCCATCAGGCGCTCCTTCCAGACCACCGCCCCCGTCGCAGCCTCGACACAGCTCACCACCCCTACCTCATTGGTCATGTACAGCAATCCCTGATAGTGCAAGATCGACGGCACATAGGAACCCCCGTTTGCCAGCCGCCACTTCAATTCACCGCCCGGCGCCAGCGCCAGCACGTCGCTGTTCCGGTATCCACGTGTCAGGTAGATCACGCCTCCGGCGTGCACGGCCGACGGAATCGGTGTCTGCCGGTCCGACCCGTAACTCCATTTCAACTTCCCATTGGCCGGATCATACACATCGATCCGCTCGCTCGAATTGATGAGCAGTTCCTCGCTGCCGGGGCCCGGCACAACAACGGGGGTGCTATGCGAAGCTCTCCCCCGGCCGCGATCCACCTTCCAACGCTCCTCGCCCGTCCTGGCGTCCAGCGCCAACAAATACGACACAGGCCGGTGATCCACCAGCAGCACCAGCAAACCCTTGTAGAGCGTGGGCGAGCTCCCGTGCCCCCACTGGGTCACAAACGATCCGTGCCGCGGCGCCAGTGCCCTCTTCCAAATCTCCTTGCCGCTCCAGTCGAGCGCCACCACCTGCCCATTCCCAAACCAGGCATAAATACGCTCACCGTCGGTCACCGGTGTTGGCGTGGCCAGGTTGTGCTTCTCATGCAGTTCCGGTTGCTCGCCGGTAGCCTCCAGGCGATATTCCCAGGCTCGCTTTCCGTCGGCGGCGCGAAACGCCTCCACGGCGAGGAAGACCTTTCCGGCAGCCCCGCCAATCGCTTTCTCACGAACCGCGAGCGAGCGGTCATCGCGCGCCAGCCGGGGGTCGCCTCCGTCTCCGCTTCCATAGGAGCCAATTTGGGAAGTGACCATCACCAAGCCGTTTGAGACCACTGGCGAGGAGGTTCCGGTCCCCGCCAACGCAGCCTTCCAGGCAATGTTCCTGGATGAAGCCGACCACTCCGTCGGGAGCCCGGTCTCGGCGGAAACCCCCAGACTCGCCGGCCCGCGCCAGCCCCGCCAATCCTCGGCTTGCACACACAGCGCAAATGCCAGCCAGATGAATTTCATGCCGGCAGCAACTTTAACAGGGCGAGGGCTTCTTTCAAATGGGGGAACTCCTTCTCGGCCCGCTTGAATTCGGGGGTGTGTACGCAGCGCCGCGCGCCGCGGTGCTCGGTGGGATAGCGCAGGTGCAACATCTCGTGATACATGACATACTCTACCGCCAGTGAGGGAACGGCGGCCTGATCCAGGATCCGGCTGAGCACAATCGCGTTGTGCGACGGGTCGTAATGGCCGAGCATGGTCCGCGAGCGCTGGCGGCTCCAGCCGAGCGCGGGCCGCGACATGAGGCCGTGGAAGAACTTCCGGTTCAGATCCTCAAACATCGGTTCCAGGTCGTAATGCTCTCCGCGGGGCCCGCTCAGGAACTTGCGCCCGCGTTCCTGCCGGAGCACGTCCAACTGCTTGCGCACATCGGCCCGGTTCAGATACCGGCGGTATCGGGCCGCATAGTTTCCGGAGATCGTCTTGCGGTACAGCTTGGCAATGAGAATATAGGCGAGCGCTTCCTGTATCGGGGCGGGCGCACTTTGCAGCGCGTCGGCGATGCGCACGTGCAGGCGGTTCCCGTCCAGCCGGATGAAGCTGTTCGCGTTGGCAAACCGGCAAAACTCCACCTGGATTTGCGGCAGCGGCGTGCGGGGTTTCAGATCCTTAAAGACACGCCCGTACATCTCCTCCACGGCCTCAAACAAGATAGAACTATTTAGCGAATCGCGCAAAACGAAGCCTCGGCGCGCAAAGCAGATGCGTTCATTGGAGCCTTGCCGGCCCGCGCCGGGCCCTTTGCGCTCTGGACTTGCACCCTTCCGAGAATCTACCATATCCTTTGACGCACACGTCGGGTGGCCCATCCAGTTGGAGGAGTTTTGCCAGGAGCTAAGATCACTGCACTCGGTACCTATGTACCGCCGGGAATGCTGACCAATCAGGACCTCGAGAAGCTGGTGGATACCACCAACGACTGGATCGTCGATCGCACTGGTATCTCCACGCGCCGCATCGCCTCGCACGACATGGCCACCTCCGACATGGCCGTGTACGCCGCTCTTTCCGCGCTTGAGGAGAACGGGACAGACCCTGCTTCCATCAACGCTGTCCTGGTCTGCACGGTCACCCCCGACATGAATTTCCCGGCCACCGCGTGCCTGGTGCAGAACCGCATCGGAGCTGTGGGAGCCTGGGGCTTTGATCTCATGGCCGCCTGCTCCGGGTTCCTCTACGGGCTCACCACGGCGGCGCATCTGGTGATGAGCGGCTCGCACCAGAAAGTGCTTGTGATCGGCGCGGATACCATGTCCCGCATCATCGACTACCAGGACCGGTCGACCTGCATCTTGTTTGGAGACGGGGCCGGCGCCATGCTGATCGAGCAGTGCGATGCCAGCGAGCCCGGATTCCTTGGCTTCCACAATGAAGTGGACGGATCCGGGGGCTCCTATCTCATGATGCCGGCGGGCGGGAGCCGGATGCCGGCCTCGGTGGAGACCATCGAGCAGCGCCAACACTACGTCAAGCAGGATGGCCAGCAGGTATTCAAGTACGCCGTGCGCAAGATGCAGGAGGCCTGTGAGAAGGTGCTCAACAAGACCGGTGTTTCCGCCGCCGACGTAACCCTGATGATTCCGCACCAGGCCAACCGCCGCATCATTGAAGCCACCGCGGACCGCATCGGCATTCCGCTGGACCGGGTAGTGATCAACATAGGCAAGTTCGGCAACACCACCGGAGCCACCATCCCGCTGGCCACCGGGGACGCGCTGGCCGAGGGCCGCCTCAAGAAAGGCGACCTGGTTCTGTTCTCCGCCGTTGGCGCCGGCTTTACAGTCGGCGCCAACCTATGGCGGTGGAGTTACTAAGTGCATCGTTTCAGAAGTGCGGTAACGTATTCCGGCGGACCGCTCCCTCGCGGTCGCGGCTCGGTTTCTGAGCGCGCGGGTGAGCAAGCGGTTCTTCGATACGTGGCTGAACTTCTGAAACGATGTACTAAGCAGCACACGCAAAACGGAGCTGCCGCCTGCGACGGCGCCCTTTGCGCTAAAACTCAAGGCGCAGGGCGAACATGCCGATACGGTTGCCGCCCGAATCCGCGCCGCGAGCGCTGGTGGTGCGCCCGAAATTCGCGCTGGTGATGTTGGTGCCCGGATCGTTCAGGTTGGGGTGATTGGGCAAATTCGTAAAGCTGCCCTCGAACTTGAGCGCGGCCTTCTCGGTGATCCGGAAATCCTTGCCGAAGCCAAAGTTGAGATTGATGGTCCCTGGCCCAAGCAAAGTGCCGGAGCCCGCATTGCCAAAGCGGCCGATGGGTGTGACGTTGCAGGTAAACTGGTTTGCGGCCCCCGGTGAGCGGCCCGGGCAAATGAAGGCGGAGCGGTTCCACCAGACGTCAGCGGTTGGGTTGGAAATGACGGGGTCGCCTACCAGATCCGGGCGCTGGTCACCACGTACGGCGCCGTTGGTGCCGGAAGGATCGCCCCCGGAAAAGATGGGAGTGAGATAAGGGCCGGTTTGCGCCAGCAGAATGCCGCTGAGGCGCCAGCCTCCGGCGATGCCGTTCACCAACAGGTTGGCGTTGCCCATGTAGCGCTTGCCGCGTCCGAAGGGAAGCTCGTACATCGCCGATGTGATCCAGCGGTGACGGCGCGTTGGGCCGACGTTGCCGCGGTCTGCGCGGCGGTCCAGCGAGTTGGCGTTACGGCCCCCGCCAGTATCCCCGGTGAAGCCGTTGGAGTTGCCGGCGGCGTCGCTGAGATTCTTAGCCCAGGTCCAGGCGGTGTTGAAGACAAGACCGTTCGAATAGCGATGGACCAGTTCGGTCTGCATGGACGAGTAAAGGCCGCTTGCGCCGGAGTCACGGCTGTTGATGCGGCCCCAGTAAGGAAAGGGGCGTTCAGTGAGGGGGCGGGAAGTATAGGGTGTCGTGGACGGTGCGGGCTGGTTCAGATCGGGCGCCCAGGGCAGGTTGACGCTTCGGTTGCCGATGTAGGAGACGCGCAGGCCCGTGCTCCAACCCAGATCACGTTCCACGGTGAAGTTGTACTGCATCATGTAAGGATCGCTGAAGGTGGGCTGGACGGCGGTGCCGAAGTAGGCTCCGCCGTAAGTGGGGGTGCCGACGCCGCTGCCGCCGGTACTGGATTGCGGCCACCGGAAAACCGGCTGGCCATTGGTGATGGAGTTGTTGAAGTCGCGGACGTCGGAGGCGTGAATCCCTGTGAGGGAGTAGAAGATGCTGCCGAGAATGGTCATGGTGTAGACGCCGAAACCGCCGCGAACCACGGTGCGGTTGTTATTGAAGGGGCGGTAGGCGAAGCCGAAGCGGGGCGAGTAGTCGTTCTTGTCAGGGAAACGCAACTGCTCGGGATAGCCGGCCTGCTTGGCGGTGAGCAGCGGGGTGCACGGCACACCGAATGAGGTGGTGGGCGCGGGGCAGGCATTGATGCTGAGGGCGAAGCCCGGGGCGGTGATCTTGGTGGCGAGAGGGTCGGAGGGAATGATCACGCGGCCGGTGACCGGCACGGAGCGGTCAAAGTTGGTGATATTGAAGGCGGCGTCTGCGAAGGGGGGATGGTATTCCCAACGGAGGCCGAGCTCGAGGGTGAGCTTCTGGCTGACTTTGAAGCTGTCCTGGGCGTACATGCTGTAGTGCCAGGAGAGGCCGTTGGTGTCGTCACCGGTTTTGGCCAGTTGGCTGTTGAAGGGGATGCCGGTGAGGAAATCAGCGACCTCATTGCCGGTGTAGCGGCCATCGAAGCGGAACCTTCCGTAATCGTCCTCGCCGAAGAAATTGAGATCGCTGGCTGCGCGGAGGCGGCGCACGTCGAAACCGAATTTCATGGTGTGCTTGCCCTTGATCCAGGTGAGGTTATCGTTGAACTGGAAGTTTCGATTGTTGGTGAAGGGCGCCTTGGACTTGCCAAAGTTGGTGGTTGCGCCGGAGAAGGCGACGCCGGTGAGGCCGTTAAACGGGAACGGCCCAAGGCCCTGAAATCCGAAGCTGGAGGAGATGGCGCGGCCGTCGAAATTGTAGACGCGGACGACGTCGCTGTGGGTGATGCCGACACGGAATTCATTCAACAGGCGTGGAGTGATGGCATAGTTGTGCGAGACAACCATGCTCTTGCTGAAGTTGGTGGCGTCATCGGAGGGGATCAACAGATTGTTGGCGACAATGGCGGACTGGTCTTTGTAAGTCCAACGGCCGAAGATCTGCTGCTTGCTGCTGATGACGTGATCGAGGCGGACGTCGTATTGCCAGGAACTTATGGGCGTGGCGATATTGTTGCGATAGTTGTTGGATTGGTAGACGACGCCGGGGGGGATATTGGGCTGCGGATAGTACTCAAGGATCTTGTTGGCCTGGGAGGTGATATGGGAAGCCGGAATGCGGTTGTTGGGATATGGTTGGCCGGTGAAAGGATCATTAATCGCACGCGGCTCATTGCTGAAATTACCCTGACGCATGGACGCCGTGGGCACGGTGTTCTGGATGGTCTGGCCGCGCCGGAAGTTCATGCGTTCAAAATCGCCGAAGAAGAAAGTCTTGTTGCGGAAGATGCGGCCGCCGATGGAGCCGCCGAAAGTGTTGGCTGTCTTTTGCGGTTTGGTGACCGAGCCGAAAGGATTGGCATCAAACTCCCGGTTCTGCATGTACTCGAACAAGCTGCCGTGATAGGAGTTAGAGCCGCCCTTGGAGGTGGTGGTGATGTCGCCCACCTGGCCGTACTCGGCGGCGTTGCCCACCGCCTGCACCTTCATTTCGGCGATGCCTTCCACCGACGGAAACAGTTCACCGAGCGGCCCGTTGCTACGGACGCTGACGGTGGAAATCCCATCGAGGGAGACCTCGGACTGGTTGGGTAGTGCGCCTTGCGCCGAGAGGCTGCCGCCGTTGTCGGACTGCACACCGGGCAGGAAGGCAAGCACGCGTAGGGGTGAAGTGCTGCCCGCGCCGCGGAAGTTAGTAGGAAGTCCGAGGACCTGCTTGGAATCAAAGGTGGCGGCGATGGTCTGTGTTTCGGTGCTGACCACGGCCGCTCCGGCCTCTACCGTGACCTGCTCGGTGACCTGCCCTACTTCCATGGTGAAGTCGGCGCGCAGAGTTTGCCGGGCTACCAACAGCAGGCCGGCCTTCTTCGCAGTCTTGAATCCGGGCGCCTCGACGGTAACCGAGTAGGTGCCGGCCTTGAGATTCAGCGCCTGATAGGTGCCTTGCTCATCGGCTACGGCCGCCCTTGGCACGTTCTCCTCAATGCTGGTGACCACCACTTTGACATTGGGAATCACCGCCCCACTGGAATCGGTGACCGAACCAAGTATGTTCCCAAATGTAGATTGCGCCCAGACCGAGCCGGCGGCCAGGACTGAAACAAGAAACAACCTGTGAAAAGCTGTGACTCTCATGTACCCTCCTGAAGGGAAATCGTTCTAGAAATTGTACTTCAGTCCAAATTGGATGTTGCGTGGTGTTCCCACCTGGGAAGTGATCTGTCCGAAGCTGGCCAACGACGTGATGTCGCGGCCGGGCGGCCCGAAGCTGACGTGGTTGGCGATGTTGAACAGCTCCACGCGGAAGTCAATATTCTGCCGTTCGGTCAACCGGAACTTCTTGCCGATGGAGGCGTCCAGGTTGAAGAAACTGGGCGCGCGCTGGGTTCCCACTCCGCCCGTTCCGAAAGTGCCTAGAGCGGGCACGCCATAGGCGCAGGCGCCGTTGTCGACGCCGGCCGCGCAGAAGGAAGTGGAATCCACCGGGCCAAAGAACCGGTCCACGTTCTGCGAGGTGATGTTCATGGTGCGGTAGTAGTTGGCGCGCACGTTGCCGCGCACGGACTGGCCGGTGTTGGTCTGCGCCGCAGGCGCATTAATGCTGACCGGGAATCCGGCATGTGCCGAAACGAAGTAGCCGATACTCCAGCCACCCAGAATCAGGTCCGAGGCCTTGGCCATCGAAGAGCCAAAGCGTCTGCCCTTGCCGACCGGCGGCGCGTATAGTCCGCCGATGGTGAAATTGAGCGGGGAGTCAAAGCAGGCCGGCCCGTAATTGGCGTGGCGATCATAGGCGTTCTGCCAGTAGGCCCCGTCCGAGTTCACTGCGCCGCAGCCGTAGTAGCCAAGGTTGTCGGTGAGGGTTTTGGAGAAGGTGAAGGCGGAAATCAGCTCCAGCCCGGCTGTCATCCTGTGCTTGGCCGTCATCTGGAGAGAGTTGTACTGGCTGGTGCCGCTCGATTCGGTGAGCGCGATGTTGCCCACGTTGGGGAGCACCTTGGCGAGCGGCCGCCGGTCGTTCAGGTTGATCCAGGTGCTGAAAGGGCCGGTTCCGGGCAGCGGCTGATTGGCTTCATGAGGAACAATCAGGTGGGTCGCCTTGTTGCCGACATAGGCCGCCGTTACCGATGTGGCTCTTGAAAATTGGTATTCCAGTGAGACATTGAATTGATTGGTGAATTGCGGCCGCAGATCCAGGTCCCAGGCGCGGGCCTGATAGAAAGGAGCAGATCCGGTACGGGGTCCGGTCAAGTCACCAGCGCCGATCACGTCGGCAAAACCAACGCGAATGTCGCCCGGGGTAGCGGCGTCAAAGTTCACGTTGGATTCGATGAAGAAGGGGGGATTGAGCGGGAGGCGAAGGTTGGCTCCGGTGCCTTCGAGGAAGCTGGAAAAGCGGTAACCGCCGCGCACAACCATCTTGTTGTTGAAACGGTCTGGGGTCCAGGCAACGCCGATGGTGGGCATAAATTGCTTCCAGTAGGGCTTGTAGAGCGCGCGGCCGAAATCGGTCTTGCCCGGATAGATCAGCGCGCCGGTGTAGGTGTTGATGTTCACCTGCCGGTCCGCCACTTCATACAACGGTGAGATGTATTCCCAGCGGAGGCCCAGATTTACGGTGAGGTTGCGGCGCGCCTTCCAATCGTCCTGGAAATAGACTGCATTACGCCAGTGGCGCTGACCCCACTTGCCCGTCACTGCGCCGCGGCCCTTGGCCGACAGCGTGTTCAGCAGGAAGTCACCGAAATCGAGACCGGAGTAGCCGCCCGAATAGGTGAAGGTGCCGAGTGCGCCATTATTTCCGGCATAGTAGTGGTTCTGCTGGGCGCGGAACAACTGGCCCCCAAATTTGAGCAGGTGGGCGGCCGCCTGATAGGTATAGTGGGTCTGGCCCTGATAGTTGTTTTGCTTGGAATCAGAGATGGAGGCGCCGGCGCCAATGCTGTTGAGCGAACTGCTGAGATTGATCCCGCTGATGCCGGCGATCGGCTGTCCTCCGGCGATCCCCAACTTCGAATTCCCGTCGGCGCCCAATTGGCCGGACCAGTCGATGGTATTGGCGGCAACGCCGGTACGGCTGTAGGAAATGCGGCTCTCGTTCACGAGCCGCGGCGTATAGGTGCGCGTCCAACTCACCACGGCGCTGGTGGTTGGGCCTTCGTCACCGGCGGTGAGGAAAACCGGCAGCGCGGCCCGCGAACCAAGCGCGGAGTAGCGGCCAATGGACCAGCGGGCGGAAAGCGTATCCTTGTCGGTCAGGCGGAAATCCACCTTGGCGTCGGCCTGATGATTGCCCAGCTTGCTTGCTGAACTGGACAGATAATTCGAAGTCACGCCCAGTGAGCCCGCGCCTCGATTGTTCGGCAGCGGATAGAGGTCAGGGCTGGAGAACAGCTTCAGCGCCACTGGACTCGTGATGCGCGCCGCCGGTATGATGTTGCCCGGGAACGGCGTTCGGGTAGCCGCCGAGGTGCCGGTCAGTGGATCGCGCACTACGGTGCCGGGAAGGAATTGCGACAGGTTGCCAGAGCGCCATTGCTCCGGCGCGACGCTGGCCGTTGCCGGACCCGAGGCGCGCTGCTCCGTGCCCTCGTAGTCCATGAAGAAAAATGCCTTGTTCTTCTTGATGGGACCGCCGAAGGTGCCGCCGAAAATGTTCCTTCGGAAAGCGTTGCGCTGCGCGCCGGCGCGGTTGGCGAAGAAACCATTGGCGTCCAGTTTGTCGTTGCGGAGAAATTCGAAGACGTTGCCGTGGTATGCATTGGTCCCGCTCTTCAGAGTCATGACCACGCTCGCTCCGCCCACGTTGCCATACTCGCCGCCGCCGTTGCCGGTGATCACTTTCACCTCTTCCAGCGCATCGACGCTGGGCTGGTAGCCGACGCGGTTGCCGACCGTTTCTCCGGTCTCGACTCCGTCCAACAGAAAGTTATTGGTCTGCTCGCGATTCCCGTTTACCTGCGGCCGGCTGCCGCTGCCCTGGAACCGGCTGGAAGTGTTCATCAGGCCAGGATTTGTGCTGATCGCTCCCGGAATCAGGAGGGTCAAGCTGGCGAAGTTCCGGCCGTTCAACGGCAATGCGGTCAGTTTGGTTGAGTTGATTGCGTCACCCGTTGCGGTGGATTCGGTTTGCAGGATTGGGGCCGCACCGCTGACCTCCACGGTTTGGCTCAGTTCGCCCACTTCGAGCTTGAAGTTCACGCGGGCGATCTGGTTCACCTCGAGCGTGAAGGGTCCCACGGCGGATTTCTTGAAGCCGCTGTTCTCGGCGACGACATTGTAGCTGCCGAGCGCGAGAAACGGCAGATTGTAGACGCCCGCGCTGTTGGTCACGGCCGTGTAGGTCAACCCTGTTCCGGCATTGGTGGCGACAACTTTTGCGTTGGGCACGCTGGCGCCGGTGGAATCAGTTACCGTTCCGGTGATGGATCCGGTGATGTTCTGGGCAAAGCCGAGCGAAGCGAAAAGGCCCATCTGAAGCATGAGTGAGAGTAGTTTGTTTCTCATAGTGATTGCCTGAAGTCTAGCAAGCCTGCCGGTGGAGCGCCAGGGGGGGTCCCCCCGGTATTTTTGCACGTACAACGGGCGCGGGCAGAGACACGTATCGTAACTGGAGCCGGGATGGTCATGGGAGGGGGCGCTATTTTGAAGCCTCCTTGTCGATGGGTTGGGGCTCAATGGCCGGGGAAAATTCGCGGCGGGACCGTTTTGTGGCCGCGATGAGAGTGTTGATGGCCATTGCATTCCAGTATTTGTGGGTTCGTTTTGCAAGGGCAATGATTTCAGTAGGTTTGACCAGGGCCGGGAGGGCTCCCTTGCCGAGTGGTTCGGGTAGAACGGACTGCGCGATGCGGTTGGTCTGGAGCGTGCGGAGCTGGCGGATGGAGCGGTGGAAGCCGCTTTGGGCGCGGGCGTGGTAGCGCTCGATGCGATCGAACTCTTTTTCGCAGGTAGGGTCAAACAAGGGGTCCACTTTGCACGCGCAAAACGGAGCTGCCGTCCGCGACGATAATTCGCGTTGTTCTGACTCGTTAGGGGGCGCGGACGGCGCCCTTTGCGCGGTGCCGGATTCGGCCATTTCGGCTTGCCGGAGCTCGACGCGATGGAGAGTCCAGGCATCGCGGAGAAGCTGGTGGAAGAGCGTGGTTTCGAGCGCGCCTTCCGGGCGGACTTCCGCGATGAGGTCGGACTGAAGTTTTTGGAAATCGTCTTCCTGGCCGGGCATGACGATGAATTTTTTCGATGAGAAGCCGTGTTTGAGGGCGTTCATCGAAGAGATGGCCTTGCCTTCCGGGGTATTGGGCCCGGTGAAATTGGGTAACGCGGACATGTGATTGCTCCTTAAATGTTCCGATTCGGCGGTGGTGCCGCCTGTGTTGACGGTAACAGGAGGGTGGTGAAAACATGCAAAATGTGAACACTTATGTTGTTGAAAAGGGAGGGAGATAATAATTTTGCGACTTTTGAAATGCAAAAGGTTTCCTCGCTCGCGCGGCACCAATCTTGTGGCGAAGCCGGTCTGCACCCCGCGCGAGTGAGGAAACCGTTCAG
>Ga0080064_1006844_pt1 | contig 11983 bp, 6 predicted proteins | sample Subgrocontami54m_FD_69260 | JGI IMG/M metagenome (GOLD analysis project Ga0080064, IMG submission 69260) | Subsurface groundwater microbial communities from S. Glens Falls, New York, USA - GMW46 contaminated, 5.4 m (SPADES assembly) (version 2) ...
CCGACGTCCCCGTGGCCATCGCCTCCGCCGAAAAAATGGCCTGCCAGCGCACTGATCAAAGTGAACAGCAACCCCACCACCAAGCAGATCGCGTAGATAATCATAGGGCTTCGCTGAGTTGATCGCCGCTCACAGTAAAAGTTCAAACAGCCCATCTAGCAAGACAGAAATCAGATCGACCACGCCCCAGCTCGCGTTCCACTCCACGCCCTGTTGCCCGTCCGGCTGGCAACTCGGGTTGCGCGGCGTTGATGGAACCTCATGCATCATTCGCCGCTACTGAACACGCGGGTGGAGGCCGCCGCACTTACAATTCCCCGGGGGCTTTGTAAAAAATCCGCGGCGGTTGAATCCCAAAGTCCAAGCTCCAAATCCCAAAGAACTCCCAAGTTCCAAATTCCAAACGCACGCGCGCAAGCTGCGGTTTGGAACTTGGTGTTTGTAGCTTCTTTGGAGCTTGGAGCTTGCTTCCGGGCTTCCTTCCATCTTCCCAAGCGGTCGGCGCGTCTGCATTTTCGCGCCATGCAATCCCATGAGCTTCTGCGCGAAGTCCCCGAACGCACCAGCGCCAAGCAAGTCGCCGACGAACCGAGGCTTTCCCGCTCGCTCATTTACAAGTGGGCCGAGCCGCCCGAAGCCGGCAGCGGCCAAGCACGGGCTTCGATCACCACTTCGCCCAGACTCGTTCGGATCACGGTTTGATGGCTCTGGCAGGACCATGAGGGAACCCGCGGCGGTTACCGGAAGCAGGCGCTGCGTCCGCGGAGCCTCCGCGGTCCGACTGCGTTCTGGTGCCTACTGCGCCGCGTAATAGGCATCGACCTTCGCCGCCACGTCTTTGTAGCCGATGTCCGTTTCGTAGATGATCTTGAACTGTTCGATGGCTTGATCGGCCTTGCCCATTTGTTCCAGCGCGCAGCCGAGCAGGTAGATCAACTCCTTCTTCTCCTCGTCGAAGACGACCTTTTCCTTGATCGCGTTCTGGTAGGTGCGCGCGGCCAGGTCGAACATGCGCCGCTGCGCGAAGCACCGGCCCAGGTACGTCAGCGCGGCGATACGCTTGTGCGGGTTGTTCTGCGCCTTCTGAAACTCCGCGATGGCCTCGGCGAGCTTGCCGGCCTCAAAGTAGCGCTCGCCCAGCTCGAACCGGATGGCCAGGTCGGTCGGATAGTTATCAGCCCGCGCTTTGCACTCGGCCAACACGTAGGCCTGTTTCTCGGCCTGAAGGCGCGCGGCCTGCTCGGCGGAGTCGGGGGCCTGCGCATCGAGTTGGGTCAGCAAATGGTCGAACTTTCTCACCGTCGTCTCAGAGATGGATTTTTCGAGCGTCGGGTCCGACACGCCGTCGGTCTGGCGCATCCGATCGTAATACTCGAGCGAGCGGTCGAAGTCTTTTTTCTGCGCGTACAGCTCGGCCAGCGAGCGCAACAGCTTGAAGTTCCCCGGCTCGTTCGGCAGACGCAACTCGTATTCGTGGATCAGCCGCTCGACGACGTCTTCGGTCTTCACTTCGCGTTTTTCCTGTTCGAGGCTCACGGCTTCGTCTTTGTTTCTCAGGATGTCACGATAGGAACCTTGGCCGTCCGCCAGCGCCTCGTAGCCGCCTTCGCTCATCGTGCGGCGCGCGGCGAAATCTTTGAGGGCCTGGGCGATGTCGGGATCGCCGGGATTGTTCTGCTGCAATTCGACGAGGATCCTCTCCGCGCGATCGTGCTGGCCGATCTGGCTCAAAGCAGTGGCTAGCTTCGCGGCCACATCGCGGTCGCGCGGCGAATTTTTGAAGGCGAGTTCGAGTGACAGCACCGCGGTCTTGGGGAAACCGGCCACCAGGGCCGCTTCAGCGAGGAGTTTGTGGGCGGAGCCATTGTTCGGGTCACCGTTGAGGATTTGCTCGGCGATGTGCATGGCTTCGGCCGGATGGTTGCGCAGCACCATCTGCCCTTTGGCGAGCATCGGTGAATTGCTCACCGTGCCGAAGGCCTTTTTGAAGAACGTGGTGCCGGTGCCGGCCTTCTTGAACTGGGTCGCCCGCAGGGCCTCGCGACACTCGTAGAAGCCCGGCTCCTTCTGAAGCACTTGGTTAAAGATTGCGATGGCGTAGTCGTAGCTCTGGCGTTCCAGATTGACCCTGCCCTTTTCGTACTGCTCGCGGATCGCGCGCGGGATGTCGTTGCTGCTCTTTTCTGCCATAACCGAAGTCTATTGTGCGCCGTCGAAAAATCCATCCGAAAACCGGCCCGGCGTCACGGAGTTTTGACGCGCACCCCAGCCGGGCGCTTCAAAAGATCAGACCGTGCCGCGGCCGTAAACTCACGGCGCGCACCGCGTGTGGCTGAATCCGGCGACCGCGCGGCGGCCAGCGTGGGGCCAGGCCGCCGGACGGCCCGTGAGTCTGAGCCGGCCCGCGGCGCGCCTCAGTTCGCCTGACTGGTTGTGCGCTGTTCTTGGTGGGCGAGTTTCCGAGGCCGAGGCTCAAAGCATCGCCAAAGGGATTTGAAATTCTGACCTGCCAAACCAGCCGGTTGGCCAAACAAGAACCTGTGGAAAAACAATTCTGCCCTCAATGATTCTGTCTTTCCGAATTGGGCCGCTTCGCCGCCGTGCCAGACCGGCAGGATCATTGACGGCAGGATAATCATCTGGCCAGGCTTGCTCCGGGTCCGCACTAGCGGGCCAATGCAAAGCTGCGGGACCTTTCCCTGAGATTTGCGCTTTGCGCTTTCCTGACCACCTCCGCGCTTGCTCTGCATTGCATTTCCGCCGCCAACATCCTCACGATCTGAGCAGTGCTTAGGGCGCGCGTTTTTTTTGATTTGACCACTTGCCAAGCCGTGCGCCCTTGACCAGACTCCCCGGCCCTTGATCGCGAACTCTGATTCAGGTGTGAGACTTTTTTGTGCTGGGAAACTGCGGCTTGACGCGCTTCAGTCCGACCCCATGATGTGCGGGCTAATTTCGCGCTGCCCCTCGTGTCGGAGCGAATTCAGTTTTTTATCGTGAAATCGAAGGCCAAAAAATCGGCCGCCGCGGCCGATGCGAAGAAACCCTTTCAGTTTGCTGCCAAGTCGATGTCGCCATCCACCCGTCGTGCCGGGCACGTCAAGGCCGCCAGTGAGGCCGACCCGCTGCCCAATCATGCTCCCAAGAAACTTCCCGAACCCAGCACCAACGGCCAGCTCGCGGCCGCCGCGGTGGCCAGCCAGGCGCTGGCCACGGCGACCGCCGTCGCGGTCGTGGGTGTCTTCAAGGTGCAGTCGGGCAACGACCTGTCCGAGAAAATCAAGGAATTGGTCCGGCTCGCCCAGGAACAAGGCTACCTCACGTACACCGACATCAACGACGCCCTGCCGGACAGCGTAGTGACCCCGGAGGAGCTCGACGAAATCTACGTCAAGCTCCGCAACCTCGAAGTCGAGATCGTCGATCAGCAGGTGGTTGCCGTAGCCCTTGCGCAGGTGCTTGGCCTCGATCACCAGATCGTCCTCGATCGGCACGATCTGCATGATTTCTTCCCCGGGCCGCGCAACGCCGCCACGCGTGGTGATGCGCACGTTGCGCACGATGCCGTCCATCGGCGCGATAACAACCGTACGCGCAAGCTGATCCTTGCGCTGCGCCACGATTTGCTCGAGGCCAGCCAATTCCTCGAGCGCCTTGGACCGATCCGTCTGCGCATCCTGCCGGTACTTGTTGATCTTGTTGCTGATCGTGGCCTGAATCTCAGCCACCTGGCGCTGCAGCTTGAGCACTTCGGCCTTGCTCACGTCGCCGCGCTGCAACAGGGGGAGATTGATATTGAGCTCGGTCTGTACCAATTCGAGTGATTTGCGCAGCGATGCCGCTTCCTCATGCAGCGCGGTCTGCCGCGTCTTGAACAGCATTTCCTGGTTGGAGCGAATCGAGGGGTATTGCGCGAGTTCCGGCGGAAACTGCGGTTCGCCACCCTCGATTTCCGCCCTGAGGCGCGCTGCTGCGGCCTTTAGCGCTGCGGCTCTGGCGCGGCTTTCGAGGTAGCCTGCCTCCGCTTTAGTCTTGTCAAATCGGACCAGGGTTTGTCCTTGCTTTACCAGCGCGCCTTCCTTGACCAGAATTTCCTCGACAATGCCGCCATCCAATTCCTGGATCACCTGGTTGCGCGAACTGGCGATGACCTGCCCGGCGGCGCGCGTAATCTGGTCGACATCGGCCCAGCGCGCCCAAAGAATGGAGCCGGCGATGGCGGCTGCGCTGGAAAAGATCAGTATGCGTCCCGTATATGGACGGGAGTCGTCTTTAGTCTTGCTCATGGTATATCAGGCCGATGCTGACGCGTCGGCGTCCTTGTGAAGGGGGGTTACGGAAGCGGATTGACTGCCCGCGAGCTTGGCGAGAACAAGATCGCGTGGACCGTCGATTGCGACGCGCCCGCCCTGCATGACCAGCAGTCGGTCGACGATCGGAAGCAAAGCGCTCTTATGCGTGGCCACCAGCAGGGTCGCACCATTGGCTGCCCTCGCCTTGAGCGTAGTCACGACTTTGGCTTCCGCGGCGGCATCCATGGATGCCGTCGGCTCGTCGAGCAACATGACGCTGGGTTTGGCGAGGAGCATCCGCGTCAGGCCGACGAGCTGTTTCTGTCCGCCCGAAATGCCGCGCCCGCCTTCGGTGATCGGCAGCGCCAGTCCTTTCGGATGATTGGAAACGAGCGCGATGAGCCCGGTCGCGCGCGCAGCCTGCAGCAGGGCTTCGTCTCCGGGATCGGGCAGGCCCTGGAGCAGGTTGTCGCGCAAGGTGCCGCTGATCAGGCGCATTTCCTGGGGCAGGTAGGCAACGGCCTCGCGCACGAAGTTCGGCGCAATCGCCGCCATGTCGATGCCCCCGAGGAAGACCTTGCCCTGCGCGGGACGATACAGGCCGGAGGCCACTTTTAGCAGTGTGCTCTTGCCGGAACCGATGGCGCCGATGATTCCGACCTTCTCGCCCGGCCTGATTTCGAGCCTGCCGATGTCGAGCACCGTATCCGCCTTCCTGCCGTAGGCGAAGCGCGCCTCCTCGAAGCGGATGCCGCCTTCCAATGCTTGCGGGGTCAGCGCCTGCACGCGATCGTCGATCTCGTTCGGCAGCGAAATGAGTTTGTCCAGCCCATCGACCGCAGCGTGCGCATGCGCATACTGCACCATGAGTCCCGGCAGCTGGGCGATCGGCGACAAGGCGCGGCCGTTGATGATGGTGCACGCAATCAGCGCTCCCATGGTCAGATGGTTCTCGGTGACCAGATAGGCGCCGAGCGCGACCAGCCCGACGTAGCCGATCTGTTGCAGCGATACCGTCACGTTCTGGGACACCGAGGAGTACTGTTTGATCTGGTAATCGGATTCTCCGGCCTCATCCACCAGCCGGCTCCAGCGCGCCTGTAACTTCCACTCGGCGCTGTTGGCTTTCAGCGATTCGGCGCCATCGATCGATTCGACCAGCAATCCCGCCTTGCGATTGCTTTGCCCCTGGTTTTCTCTTGTATGCCGGACGATCTGGCGCTGAAACATGAGGCCGGTGGCCAGCGAAATCGGAAGCAGCACGACGGGCACTATCGCCATCCACCCGCCCACCGCCCAGATGACCGCGATAAAGAACAGCGCAAACGGAACGTCCGCAAGCATGAAAACCGAACCTGCGCTCATGACGCCGCGTACCAGTTCAAATCCCTTTATTTGAGAGGCCAGCGTTCCGATCGACGGCGGACGACATTCAAGCCGGATGCCGAGCGCACGCTCGAAAAACCACTCCGACAGCTCAGCGTCGATGCGCGTTGCCGTTTTCTCGATCGCATGGCTGCGCACGTGTTTGAGCAGGTGTTCCAGCAACAACGCGAACACGACGCCGGTGGATAGGACCCAGAGGGTCTGAAATCCTTGATTCGGGATGACCCGATCGTAGACCTGCATGCTGTATACCGAAGTGACCAGCGCGAGCAAGTTGACGAGAAAAGTGGCGAGCAGGGCTTCGGCGAAAATCCCCTTGCGTCGCCAGAAAGCCCTCCAAATCAGATGCGAGGCCTTGGGAACGCTGGCCTCGCCCTCCTTCTTGGCCGGAAGCGAAACGCATTCGACGTCATCGATGCTGTCGATGCGCTGGGTCGAGCCGTCGGCGTTTTGCGCGAGCCAGCTACCGTCGGCGTTTTGCGAAGCCACCACGAACCAGCCTTGACGAAGGTGCCAGCCAATGAACGGGCAATCGTTGGGGCGCGGGACGCAAAGGGCCGATGGTTCGCCCTCCAGCGCAGCCGCGTTCCACGCCATTTGGACAAGGCGTGACGCGGGTGCCGTTTCGCTCTCCTGACTCATGGCCAGCTCGATTTGATCCATGCGCTCGCGTTGCGGCGCTTGTCCGGTGAGCCTGGCCGATTGCACGACAACAGTCGCTAGAGTCTTGATCTTCATTGAACGAGCCCCTACAAGTTTCCGGTTTCAAGCTGCAGGCGCAGTTTCGCGCCTGTCACCTGCGCGCGCGCATCCACGGCTGCCACGTCAGACTGAGTGGACTCGCGCACCGTGTTGAGCACGTCGAGCCAGGTCTTGCGCCCGGCGGTGTATTGACGCGCATAGGATTCATAGACTTCCTTTGAACTCGTGCTCGCGAGCACGGAATTTTCAAGGCGCTTGCGCGAGGCGATCAGGTCATCCCAGTCTACGGAGACGCGCTCGCGCAGATCGCGCAGCGCGGTCTCGCGTTGCAGCCGCGTCGCTTCCCGCTTCGCAATTGCCGCGTCAACACCCGACATGGACGACAGGCCCGCGCCGGTCTGCGCCTCGACCACCAGCAGCACGCGGTTGGTGGTAAAGCCCGGTATGCCATTGATCGGCGCGGATGCGGATGCATGTTCGTAGCGCGCGGAGACGCGCGGCTGGTAGATCGCCTTGCTCGCTTCGATTTCGGCCTTTGCCGCCTCGTCTTCGAAGGCGAGCCGCCGCAATGTGGGCGAGAAAGCGATGGCCTGTTCGAGCGCGGTCGCCATGCTGTTCGGGCCCGCCAATGCGTCGACATCAACCGCGGCCACCGCGTCTATGCGCTTCCCCGCGAGCTGCGACAACTGGGTGAGCGCGTTGGCAAGGGCTTGTCTCACCGTCGAAAGATCATTGTTGGCCTGGTATAGCCGCGACTGCGCGAGGTCCTGATCGACGCGGGGACTCGCCTCATGCTCGACGCGCCGGGTAATCAGGCCGAGCAGCCTTTCGTGCTGCTCGACTCCGCGCGCAATCGTCTCCTCGCGGCCCCGCTGGCGCAGCGCCTCAACATAGGCGGAAATGACCCTCAGCACGACTTCCTGTTTCGTTTCGCTGATCGCGGTCTCGGCGGATTGAAATCGAGACTGGGCCGCATCGATTCCGGCGGTGATGCGGCCGCCGGCCCACAGGGGTTGCTGCAGGCGAAACAGCGTAGAGCGTGTGCTTCGATTATCGTTGTTGAACTCGACGCTGGGCGTTGGATAGCGCTGCCAATCGGCTCCTTCCACATCTGCCTTGGCCGCCAATGAGGATGATTGCTTGGACAGGATCGCCGGATGAGTCGCCAGGGCCAGTTTGACGATTTGCTCGAATGACGGCGCCTGCGCCAACGCCGCGGCGCTGGCCAGCATGAGGCTAGCGGCTGCGAACGTCTGTATGACTACGAAGGTATGCTTACGCACCAGAGCCTTTCGCCTATGCGGTCCGGGGTCGGGTCTATGCAGGATGAAACGGCATGAACACCTTTTGCCGCTTGTCCTGGTCGTAACCCGAGTTTTCTTTCATGGTCGGCGTTCCGTCGCTACGGTCTGTTGCTGCCGAAGCGGATGCGCAAGGTTATTTTGGACAGGAGTAAAGAACACTGGGGCGAAGCCCCAGTTCCCGGCTAGCGCAAGGCTTCATGTGGAGTGGGCAATTCACTGTATCGAACCGCGCGCGCCGTAGATGGCAGGCGCGGGTTGCGCGGTAGGCGCGCCGCATTGGCCGGATCGCGGCCGCGCGCCAAGCATGTCCGCCTGCGCTGAAGGCATAGTAAAATGCCGGTTTAAGTCCACGGGGCGCGCGGCACCAGGCGCTCTTTGTCACCCATCCATGTCAGGCAGGAGCAAGCATGTGCATGCAACCGCTAGGTATCCTCTGAAAAACCTCGAGCGATGGTTTCTCGATCGAGGTTTTTCACTGACATGGGGGGATTGGAAAAGGGGGCCATGGGCCCCTTTTTCAGAGTTTCCCCAGGTCGCATGAATAACCATGTGGTGCGGCCGGTATTTCGCTTGGGTCGGTCCCGCTTTTCTCAATGCCTGCTGGCGTGTGGCATGCTTGCCGCGCTCGCCGCTGTCCTTGCGGGCTGTTCGCGCGACGCCGAGCCACCGGCGGCGCCCAAGAGCCGATCGGTCACGGTCGCGCTGCTCCCTGGACTACCGGGCGCGCTGGTCCCCTTGGCCGCCGCAAAGGGCTATTTCGCCGACCAGGGCCTGGAAGTCACACTTACGCCGACCGCTACATCGGTGGCTGCGATCGACGCGCTGGACAAAGGGCAAGCGGACCTTACCATGACCTCCGAAACACCTTTCGTTCTGGCCGTGCTCGACAAGAAAAACGTCCGCCTCCTCGCCACCGTGTACCGCTCGCGCAACGCCATTTCGATCGTCGCCCGGCGCGATCGCGGCATTTCACGAGCGGCCGACCTCGCCGGCAAACGCATCGGCTTGGTTGCAAATACCGCCCCGGATTATTTCACGGTCCGGTATCTCGAATTTCAAGGCATCGAAAGCGATCGCGTCGCCCGTGTTCTCCTCCCTCAAGAGCAGATCGAACGCGCCTTGTTGGACGGCAACGTAGACGCAGTGGCGACCTGGCCTCCCTACAGCTCGCGCCTGATCGCGCGGCTGGGCGCGCAGGCTGTCGTATTCAACGAGCCCTTGACCTATCAAATGCGCTTCGGTCTCCTGGCGCGGCCCGAGTTTGCCGCTGCGCGTCCCGCTGTGGCGCGAAAATTTATCCTGGCGCTCGGCAACGCGCTCGACTTCGTGCGCAAATACCCCGAGGAGGCCAAACACGCGATTGTGGAAGCGACCAAGCAAGACCCGGCGCTATTGGGCAATGCCTGGGAGCCGGACGCGTACATGTTTTCGCTGGACCAGGGACTGCTTGGCGGACTGGAGGACCAGGCGCGCTGGGCTTTGTCCGAGAGAACGACGCGCGCACCATTGCCGAATTTTCTCGAATTCATCGACGCCCGGCCGCTGCGAAGCGCGCGGCCCGACGCGGTGTCGATTCTGCTTCCATGACCCTCGCCAAGCAACAATGGCTGTTTCTCGGGCTTGCACTCGCCTTGCTGGTCGCTCTAGCAAGCGTCTTGCTGCTCAATCACCTCAGCGTGGCGCGGTCGCTGAACGACTTGACGCAGGCGCAGGAGCTGATCCGCACCGTTGTGCGCATGCGCAATATTGCCGTCGAGGTCACCACCGAGCGCACCGAACGCCAGATACAGCAATGGCAGGCCGGGATGCGCGAATTTGCGCACTCTCTCACGCCCATGCGGACCGCTTTTCCCGACGAAATTGCGCTGATGCGGGCGATCGAGAAGAATGTCGAAGACGCCGACCAACTGTTCCAACACTTATTGGCAAGCTTCGCGTCGCAACAGTCCAGGCCATCGAGCAACGTGGATGCCCGCCTCGTTTCCGCACGGATCGCGAGTGCCTTGCACGTCGTTCTCGGCGATGTGAGCCTGATGGCGCTGCGGCTCGGAGAAATGCAAACGACCGAGGTTCGGGCAGCCAGACAGAATGTACTGTTTACCTCGGTGCTCCTGTGCCTGGCCATTTTGGCAATCTTGGTCACCTACCAGGTGATCTTTCGCAAATTGGTGCTCGCCCCGATCAAGCTCTTGCAGTTGGCCACCGATCGCATCGCCTCGGGCGACCTCGAGCACCGCGTGAATATGAGGACGGGCAATGAATTTGGCGAACTGGGAGAGCGCTTCGACCATATGGCCGAGGAACTGCAGGCAGCGCGCACGCGCATGGGCTCTGCGATCAAGGAACTCGAAGCCTTCGCCTATTCGGTGTCGCACGACCTGCGCGCGCCGCTGCGCGGCATGGATGCGTTCTCGCGCATCCTGCTGGAAAGATACGCGTCGCACATGGAAGAGGACGCGAGCCATTGCCTGCAGATGATCCGCGACAACGCGCTGCAGATGGGGCACTTGATCGACGACCTGCTGGCATTCTCGCGCTTGAACCAGCAGCCGCTCAAGAAAGAGCTGGTGCAACACGAGGAACTGGTGCGCGTCGTGCTACGGGATTTGGAAAAAGAGCGAAACAACAGGCAGATCGAGGTCATCGTCGGCGCGCTTCCCGCAGCCGAAGCCGACCCGCGCTTGCTCAAGCAGGTATGGGCCAACCTCATAGAGAATGCGCTCAAGTACACCGGAAGCAGGGAGCGGGCTGTGATCCGCATCGATGCCAAGTCCGAGGACGGCGTTCCAGTGTATTTCGTGCAGGATAACGGCGTGGGATTCGACATGCGCTACGCGCACAAGCTGTTCGGGGTATTTCAGCGCCTGCACCGCGCCGAGGAGTACGGGGGCACCGGGGTGGGACTGGCCATCGTGCAGCGCATCATTGCCCGCCACGGCGGACGCGTCTGGGCGCAAGCGGTGAAGAACGAGGGCGCTACCTTCTATTTCACCTTGCAGGAGGCGAAGGATCATGCCGAGCAACGCGGTTGAGATCCTCCTCTTGCAGGATAAGCCGATGGGCTGCTGGATTTCGACCAGTTCAAGGACGCGATGCGCACGATCGGCATGTACTGGCTGCTGCTTGATCGCCCGCCCGCTCCGCACTAGGCATGCTACGCACCAGCGCCGCGCCGGAGCGTGACTTGAAAGCCTTGCGCGTCCTTATCCTTGAGGACTCCGCGAGCGACGCGGAGCTGGTCGTGCGCGAGCTGCGCCGCTTCGGCTATGACCCGCTATGGACCCGGGTCGAGACGGAAGAGGAATTTCGCGCGCATATCGGCCCCGAGCTGGACATCGTCCTCGCGGATTACACGTTGCCGCAATTCGACGCTCCCGGCGCCTTGAGCATATTGCAGGAGCTTGGCCTCTCCATCCCTTTCATCATCGTGACCGGCACCATCACCGAGGAAACGGCGGTCACCATCCTGAAACTGGGCGCCGACGACTTCTTGCTCAAGGACCGGTTGGCGCGGCTGGGACCGGCGATCAGCAACGCGCTGCAACAACGACAGCTGCACTACCAGAGATGGCGTGCGCTCGAATCACTGGTCGAAAGCGAGGCGCGCTACCGCCGGCTGGCAACGAGCATGTCCGCGCTGGTGGTCGAACTCGATCGCAAAGGCACTATTCTGTTCGTGAACGAGGCCGTGACCCCGCTTGCGGGGTTCTCGCCCGAGGCGCTGCTGGGCCAGAACGCATTCGAACTGTTCTTTCCGAGCGAAAACCGCGATCAATTCGACGCCGCGGCCCGCATCCTCGCCCGCGGGGAGGATCTGCGCAACTATGTGACGCGGTGCCGCACCAGGAACGGCGCATGGATTTCCCTGGAGTGGAATACCGCAAACGAACGCGACGCCGATGGGCGGCTACGCAAGATCATCGCCTTCGGGGTGGACATTACCGAGCGCGAGAGCGCTGCGCTGCGCATACGGCAACTCGCGCAGCTCAATGCCGCGATCTCGGGGACGAACGAGGCGCTGGTGCGCAGCCACAGCCCGGACGAGGTATTCGCGGCCATTTGCCGCGCCTGCGTAGAGCATGGCGGCTTCAGCCTCGCCTGGGTGGGCCTGGCCGATACCGAAATGCGGCGCATCGTCGTCGCCAATGCGTTCGGGCCCGCAATCGATTATCTCGACGGGATCTGTGTGAGCACCGAAGCCGATGATGCGACGGGGTGCGGGCCTGCCGGGATCGCCTACCGCGAGAAACGCGTGTACATCTGCAATGATTTCAGCGCCGATCCGGCTACCCCCCCTTG
>Ga0080064_1006846_pt1 | contig 11978 bp, 8 predicted proteins | sample Subgrocontami54m_FD_69260 | JGI IMG/M metagenome (GOLD analysis project Ga0080064, IMG submission 69260) | Subsurface groundwater microbial communities from S. Glens Falls, New York, USA - GMW46 contaminated, 5.4 m (SPADES assembly) (version 2) ...
GCAGCGTCAAGGGTCGAGATGAACGGTCCGACAAACAGCGTCGGACCGCCCTTGACTCTGCTCCCGGCTTCAAACAATACACGTGTGCCTTGACAACGCCGACGTCGTTATAGATGGTCTAAAAGATCCGAATCTTCACCGAACAATTTTGAAGAGCGCACGAAGCGCAGCGGAAGAAAGCCGTTCCTCTTCCGGCGTTGAAAGCCTACAAGCTTTTTCGGGATTGGTGTATAGCTCACGGAAAGAGCGCAGAAGTGCAGATCCCTCACTTCGTTCGGGATGACACCGTATGTGAGCTATACAGTAACACTGAAAATGCGCTAGACAGCTACTAATTCCAGCCTGAGACCGCCGCCCGCTCGAAAACACGCAGGCAATAGACCTGCGTCCCGCCATGACGTGTTGATCGTCGCTCGGAGCCAGTGCTCGAATCTCTCTTGCTTCCCCAACATTACCTACCCCCAAATTCCTCCCTCGAAATTTCTCGCTGAAAAGCAATCTCCGATAAAAATCCCGAAGTACATTGCAGAAGTCTCTTACAGCATTTTCGCAATTGCCGTAGACCGCCACTCCTGAAGTTGCGACGCCTTCCGGCGCTCTCATCCGGAGTGTTTGCGAAGGACCTGCTATTCGTTTGTGAGCCGGCGATCCGGCGATCAATTTCCGGTTTACACCAAGGCGAAAAAGCTTCTAGGAAAATTCCCCAATAAAACTAAGGCGAATTCCCTATTTCGCGGAAGGTTCCTAGGTAAATTTCCCCCAAAACTAAGTCGCATTCCTAATTGTTGGGTTCTCCGGCTGAACTCATCATGGCTCCTGAGGCGGAGGAGACCATGGCCGATTTTATCGAAATGCTCAGACCGGAGGGATACCCAGTGGGAAAAAACGAAGTTCTCATTGCAGTCGAACCGGCCGCATTGCTACAGGTCATCGAGCACCTGTTCGAGCGGTCGGAGTTCCGGGTTGTAGAAGGTCTCAATGCGTGGCCCACGCTGGCCCGGGAAGCATCGCGCCTGCGTCCCAGCCTGATCATTGCGAACGTGAAGTTGTTGGGCCACGGGGCCGCCAGGATTATCTCCGAAGTCAAACTCGCCAGTCCCGATTCGAAGGTGCTCGTAATCAGTTTTCCGCACCAGCTTGGAAAGACCGCCCGTGAGTGGGGCGCCGACGCCTATCTGGAGGAAGAAGATTTGGTCCGGCAGCTAATGCCCACGGCACAAAAGCTAATGGGCCAGGCGCAGGCGGGTGTCAGGAAGAGCGGCAAATCGAAAGGCTTGCCTAACCCTCGAACGAAAGTCCAGGACGGCATGACTGCCAGTCCTCACAAACACCAACATTTTTTACCAACTCCGGAAAGTTTCCGCTGGAAGAACCAGCAGAGTCCGGAATGAGAAAGAACAGGGGGATCCCAATGCGCCGACCTTTCTTAAAGAGTAGTTTTCTTTTGGGGCTCGTCATCTGCGTGTTGTTCGGTTCAACGGCCGCCGTTGCCTATCTCAACGACACCAGCATCTATCCGGCGCCGAACTATTATTCGTTCGTGCCGCCGGCGGCCGGGGGCAGCTATGCGGATCCCGTCTTCGGGACTACGATCACCCGGGTCAGCAACGCGGCGGGCACAACTCGCGCGGATAACGGGGGGCTTTTGCAGTCGGTCGAGGCTGAATACTCGACCAAATCCCCATTCAATGCGGACAACTCCAAAATTCTGCTGCTCGAATTCAGCTACTTCGCGATTTATGATAGCGCCACGCTGAAGCGGATCAAGCCTTTGACATTCGTGAGTTCCTCGAGCGAACCTCTCTGGTCCCGCACCGATCCGAACATCTTCTATTTTCATCCCAACAACTCGAATCGGCTGATGACGTACAACGTCGCGACGGATGCACAGACGCTCGTCCATACCTTTAGTGAATATAGTTCCATCTATTCCCAGGGCGAGTCGGAGATGAGCTATGACGGCGATCATCTTGTCCTTGCGGGAGACGGGAATCAAATTTTCGTCTATACGATCAGCACCGACACGAAAGGCCCCGTGTTCGACGCGAGCGGTCACGGCAAGTGGGATTCCGTCTATATCAGTCCTAACAACAACGTGTTGATCTCCTGGAGTGCGAACGGGTCTGGCCGTTATCACGGTGAAGAACTTTACGACAGCAATATGACATTTCTCCGTCAGATCGCGAACAACGACGGGCATAAACACATGGGCAAAGACGTGGATGGCAGTGAAGTGCTGGTCCAGACCAACTCCGGTGATCCCACTCCGATCGCGAATTGCCCGAATGGAATTGTCAAGATCAAGCTGGCGACAGCCGCTCAATCCTGCCTGTTCGCTCTGGGCAACTACGACAAGTGGACCAGTGCGGTACACATAAGCGCACCGGATCAACAGGGATGGGTTCTCGTCGAGGCGTATAACGTCAGCGCTTCAGCATCGCCGTGGTATCCCTACACAAATGAATTGCTGCAGGTGGCGCTGGATGGCAGCTACGTGCGGCGTTACGCGCAGCACCGCAGCAACACGGCAACTTATGACGGACAGCCGCACCTGTCGGTGAGCCGTGACGGCAGCCGGTTCGTATTCAACAGCAACATGATGGGCTCGACCCCCGATGTCTATTTGGTGGCCCTATCCGCCACTGCTGTTACGTCCAGCGGAAGCGAAACAACGACTACTAGCGGGGGGACAACTGCCAGTGGAGAAATCTCGACGACCAGTGGAGGCGCCCCGATCACCAGCGGAGGAACCACGGTCACTACCACTACGACGACCACGACCACTACCACGGCCACTCCTACGACAGCCACCACGGCCCGCACAGAGCAGAATGATTCCGCCGTGAGTTACGTCGGCAGTTGGTACACCCATTCGCAGGGGAGCTTTAGCGGCGGCAGCAGCGCGCAAGCCATGGATCCGGGGATCAGCGCCACTTTCACCTTCACGGGAGTAGGGGTTCGCTGGATGGGGTATCGCGACGAGTGGTCAGGTATAGCCAACGTCTATCTGGATGGGCAGCTACAGGCGACCGTGGACACATACGCAACGCCCTCCCAGGCTCAAACGGAAATTTGGCGGGCCAGCGGTCTCACGGCGGCGACCCACACTTTGCAAATTAAGATGACCGGCACCCACAATGCATCCTCTGCGGGATCGTGGGTCTGGATCGACGCTTTTGATGTGGACACTATCAGCACCACTAGCGCCACGGCCGGTGCCAGCATTGCTCCAACCAGCACCAGCACCACCACCGGCACGACCGCGCTATCCAGCATCAGCGGCACTATAACGGCCACGGGTACATATATCGAGCAGGATAACGCTGCGGTGAGCTATGCCGGTCCCTGGTCCGGAGTTTGGGCTACCGTAAAAAACAACATGTTCAGTGGCGGCAGCGCCGCGGAAGCAATGGACAAAGGATCCGTTGCCACCTTGAATTTCACCGGAACAGGCGTTAGTTGGATCGGCTACAAGGACCAATGGTCCGGTATCGCTGAAGTATACGTGGACGGGAATCTGGCGGGACAGGTTGATACTTATTCCGCTGCGACCGTAACGCAAGCCGTCCCATACGCAGTGACCGGCCTCGCTAGTGGAAATCATCAGCTCAAAATCTATGTAACCGGGCAAAAGAACAGTCAATCGGGCGGGTCCTGGGTTTGGGTGAATGCCTTCGATATTAAGCCCTAGCCCACCAGAAGCGGACCGTTTCAACCGGAGGCGGGGCGTTGCGAAACACCCCGCCTTTCAGAGGCACGCGAAAGTTCACAGACTCCATATCGGGAGGGATAATGCAGCAGGTAAAAGACTCGAAGTTGGGAATATTTCCGTTCCGTCGGCGGCCGCATTGCCGAGCGGACCAGAATCATGAAATGAAACAGGACAGAGGATTTCGTATCCCTCGGCTTAGGTCGGCGGAGAATTTCGAATCTTCTCTTCCTTCCTCCACAGGCTTGTCACCGCAGAACAACCGGGCGAAAATAATCGCTTTCCCGGAACCAACGCAGTCGAATTCTCAATACCAAGAGGATCTGCGCGCGATGCTTAAAACTTGGCTGCAGTTTGCGTCTCTGCCATTCACCGTGACTCGCATGCTGGTGAAAGAAGAGAAAACTCCCCCCTTTGAGCCGCTTCAGTCGAGGAAATGGCGCGACGGGAGATTCCAGTAAGCGACGGGTAGGATCGGCAATTCCGGGGTTGAAAGCGTTTCACTTTCTCCTGCCACAGCCGGCGGACCGCTTTCCCCTTAAGCCCATTTGACGAGGGTAGGCTGCTTCACGGCTGGCTGTATGGCATTCCATTTCTTGAGCTTGTTGAGCAAAGATTTGTAGCAGATGCCCAATTGCCGCGCCGCCCGCTTGCGGTTCCAGTTTGTCTCATCCAGCATCCGCAGCACCATTTCTTTCTCCGCCTGGTCCGCGGCCTGAGCGGAGATTTCCTTCAGCAAGAGGGATTTTGCAGCCGAGGAACTGAAGGGAATCGGGGGCGCTCCATCCAGCTCCGAAACCACCACGTCCAGCTCGGGCATGATGAGATAGCGTCGAATCGAATTCTCGAGCTGGCGAACATTTCCAGGCCAGTCATGGCGGACGAAATTATCCAGCAGTTCCCGCGGCAATTGATCGAGAGCACTGGAATAGCGGTCGCGATACTTCTTGAACAAGAAATTGCAGAGCAGCGGAATATCATCCCTTCTGTCCCGGAGAGGCGGAATTTCGATCTGGATTACATTGATGCGGTAATAGAGATCCTCGCGGAACTCGCCGCGGGCGACTGCGTCGGCGATCTTCCGGTTGGTGGAGGCCAGGATGCGGCAATCCGCCCGGATGGTACGCTTCCCCCCCAGGCGGGAGAATTCGCCGTCCTGAAGCACGTGGAGCAGCTTGGCTTGCAAATTCGGGCTCATCTCCCCAATCTCGTCCAGCAGAATACAGCCCTTATTCGCCAGTTCGAATTTTCCGGGTTTTTCCGATAGGGCGCCGGTGAAAGCCCCGCGCTCATAGCCAAAAAGCTCCGATTCGAGCAAATCGTGAGGCAGGGCCGCGCAATTCACTTTCACAAAAGGCTTATCGCGGCGCTGGGACTGCTGGTGGATGAAGCGGGCCAAAACTTCTTTTCCTACTCCCGATTCTCCTAAAATCAGGACGGGCACATCGGCATCGGCGACCTGCCTTGCCACCTCCCTGATTCGCAACATCTTCGGATTCGTGGAAACAATATCGTCGCCTTCGATGGATTGATCCAGTTTCTGCTGGAGATTCTTGATCTCGTTCTTGAGCTGCTGCTTTTCCAGAACGTTTTCGATGGCCAACTCCAGCTCGACTTCCTCAAACGGCTTGACCAGATAATCGGAAGCCCCCATTTTCATGGCCGCCACGACATTGCCGATCTCTCCCATCCCGGAAAGTATAATCACCGAGATCGCGGAATCCTGGCTCTTCAATCGCGCCAGGACGTCCTGTCCGCTCATTCCCGGCAGACCGAGATCCAGCAGGACCACATTCGGAGAATACCCCGTCGCCAGCCGGGCAAACGCTGCTTCTCCGGATTCAACGCCTTCGGAGGTGTACCCGCGGGAGGAAAGAAATCTCAAAAGGTATGTGCGGGCACTCTCATCGTCTTCCACTACCAGGATTGTTCTCTTGTTCATAATAGATTCTTGTAGCTAAAGCATGGGCAGGGCGATTAATAACCTAACACCCTCCCCGGGATTGCTCGACATGGAGATTTGGCCTCCGTGCAAGCGAAGGAGATCCTGAACCAACGAAAGCCCGGCACCCAGGCTTTCGCGGTCGCTTGACATCGAATGATCGGGCTGTACCGGTTCGCTGACAACCTTGCTGGCGATCTCCGCGGGAATTCCTGCGCCCGTATCGGAAATCGTTAACGCCACATCTCCCTCATCGCTGCCGGACAACTCCACAACGATTTCACCGGCTGGGTCCGTGAACTGGATCGCACGCAAAAGGAAGTCGGTGAGAACTTCCGTCAGTTTTTGCTTATCGCCGAAGACGACCAGTGGCACGGGAGAGATCCGTTCCGTAATCTTGGCGGCCTTGCCCGGGACGCGGAGCCTCATCCACTTCAGAGTCTCTCTCCACAGGTCGCGTGCATCGAACGCCTCGAAATGCAATGGTTGTGCTCTGGTAATTTGCGCGAGCTGGTTCAGCAGTTCGATTATACGGTTGGTATTTTCCGCTGCGATGGTCAGGTATTCCCGTTGCAATTCATTGATGGGTCCCGCGCGATTCTCCAAAATCATCTTGGTATAACCGCGTATGGCGACGAGCGGGGTGCGTAAATCGTGAACCAGATTAGCAATCAACTGAGAGCGCGCCTGGTCTGGCAGTTCTGCCTTATTCTTGGCCTGTCCGGAATCAATGCGGACTTCTTCCCCTACTGCGACACTGGGAACGGAAGACTGGGATTCCATATTCGTGGTCCTGTCTGGCTCTGCTCTTTCTCGCATCCCAGTAGCCTCAATAGGCAGCATCTGCGACGGCCCGCCAAAAACCGGGAATGGAGCACTCATTTCGCCTACCATACCATAGTGCTCATACGCCTTCAATGACGTAATCCCAAGATTTCGCGCCACATTTGGCGGCCCTTTCCCGGCCCGAAAGTGCTTTCCCGCCGAAAACTCAATTTGCGCATCGTCCCCAACTAGAAGGCCGCCCATTGGGCCTCGTGGCATGCCGTACTCTTTCCGGAACTGTTCCCTCAATCCGCATCCGGATTGCCGACCGAGTGGCGTTATGCGCTGGAAGGAAGCCGGGAACTGTATCCACGCGAGCCTCCATCTGAACTTTGACTCCGGCCGATTACCCTTGGCTTTCGGTCCGAAGGTATTCGTTTCGCACAATGGATACATCTCCCCCTCCACGTAGGGGTCGCCAGATGGCAATTGTCGCAATAGATTTGTTCAATACTTCCCGTCAAGATATCCTGCATCATGAGTCGCTCCTTTTTAATCGCTTGCATCTCTCACGCATGGAACACCTTGAAGCACGTGCAATGCCATAAGACTGAATGACGGTCCGAGAGTTAACCTATGAGAATTAAATCGTTTACGAACGGCATCCCTCCTCTTTAATCATAAATCCAATTACGAAACCTCGATAGTGGTATTATAATACTCCCCTAGTGGAATTCAAATACCACCACCAGCGTCTCGGTATGGAGTCGCGAGGCTCCTCTTAAATTCGCAGACAAGGGGGCTATGCAGACAAGGGGGCTATACCGTCCATGGGCATAATGATAAGTTCAACTTCTCTCCGATGGATCGCTCGACTTCTGAATGGGCAATGGTGACAAGATAGTGGTCTCTTGGTTGCTTAAGCAGCTAGGAGGTACGAGTTCTGCGGGTGCTGCCCAGGTGTAATTAGACCATTTTCAGAGTTGCTGTATAGCGATTCTGTTCAGCCCCGGAGGGGCGGTAGATAATAGCCCACGGCGTAAGGACCGGCAGGAATAAGACACCCCAGCCCCGGAGGGGCGACAGATCGTTTGGCATTAGAATCTGCCGCCATCTCTATATACCAACCCTGAAAATGGTCTAGAAGTGAGAGTCACACCCGGCAGAAAAAGCAGATCCTTCCTCCCGTTGATCGTCAGGATGACATGATCCTGAAATCTTACAGGATGACATCATCCTGAAAAATTAAAGCACGATGTCATCCCGAGGAGTCTTCGACGAGGGATCTGCTTTTCATTTGAGGTAGCTGACCCTCACTTCTAGGGAGGTTTTCCAAAAGGTGTATCCCGTTTCCCTCCCTGCACGACGTCGTCATCCCGAACGGAGTGAGGGATCTGCACTGCGTTTTGTTCCTCTCGCAGAGGGCTACACCAATTGTCAAAATGCTCTAATTGCACCCGTGCTGCCCGCGAAAAATGTTGGCGTGATAAAATATTTAGAAGCTGTCTCATAGATGGACTTCTTGTGGCAAACGTAAGGGCACGGTTTCAACCGTGCCGCTAGAACGCCCTAAAAATAAGGGCTTCAGCCCCTGAGGGTTCTTACCTCTTGCCCGTTGCGTCGTTTCGCACATTTATGAGACAACTTCAGTATCATTTGCGGCTAGAGCAATTTTTGGGTTGCTGTATAGCGCTGCAGTTTAGCCCCGGAGGGGCTGGCTGCAGTTTAGCCCCAGAGGGGCTGACCGTGAATAGCCGTAGGTTTCAACCTACGGTAAACCACGAAATGAGCAGCCCAACCCCGCAAGGGGTTGACCCCGGTGTTGCTATACAGCAACCCTGAAAACGCCATAGAGCATCGGATGCTTTGCAGGCGCTCTGGAAGCGATCCGATCGAAAGTATCGAAAGTGATGATGCGTGTGAATGCCAGCTAAGCGTAAACCATCGCAACAGAGCTTTCCGTTGAGCGGTCGCCGGCCGATTCCAGATATTCCTTCCAGCCGCGCTGGATTCGCTGTCCTGGACTCTCGTTTACGTTTCCTCCAAATCGACAAAGGATTGGCCGGGATGCAAGGGTTAACTGCAAAGGGAGGCCTCGGAAAAACAGTCCGGGAGGCGATGCCCAGCCTGGCTCCGATTCTCGAGCCTATTTTGGAAAAGGTTCTTCGGACCGGGGAACCAGTCCTCAACTTCGATGTCACCAGCGAAACACAAGGCAAGCCCGGCGTCCCCGGCGTCCTCGATCATTGGGTGGCCTCCTGCTTCCCTGTCAACGGAAAAGATCGAAGCCGCAAGAGCGTTGGCATGATCCTGGAGAACCTCACGGAACGCAAGCAGGCGGAGCAGGTATTGCTCGAAAGTGAAAAACGGCTTCAGGCCATCCTGGATCACAGCCCCAATCCCATTTTTCTCAAGGACCGGGACGGCCGCTACCTGCTCGTCAGCAAGGAGTTTGAAAGAGCCTTCCAGATCGGCGAACAACAGATCAGAGGCAAAAAAGACGAAGAAGTGTTCCCGCTGGAACAGGCAGCCCGGTTTCGTGCCAACGACCTTAAGGTCCTCCAGACCGGCCTTCCGATGGTCTTTGAGGAAGTTACCTTGGGCCGTGACGGCCCTCGCCTGCGTATCCTCCATAAATTCCCGTTGCGAGGGAAAGAAGGGAATATCTATGCCATCGGAGGCATCGCCACTGACATAACGGATCGCAAGAAGGCGGAGGAAAGGCTGCGGGAAAGCGAGGAGCATTTTCGCCTGTTGGTCGAGGGCCTGAAGGAATACGCCATCTTCATGCTGGATCCGGGAGGGATGGTGGACAATTGGAACACAGTTTCCGAACGCCTGACGGGCTACCGGGCCGGGGAGATCGTGGGACGGCATGTTTCTTGCTTGTATACATCCGAGGATCGAAAGGCTCGAATGCCGGAGCAAGCATTGGCGATGGCTTCCGCCCGAGGCACATTCCAAGGCGAAGGGTGGCGGTTGCGAAAGGACGGAACGCGGTTCTGGGCGGATGTGGTTATTTCCGCTTTGCGAGACGAGAGCGGGCGACTGCGCGGCTTCGCAATGATCACCCGCGATGCCACCGACCGCAAGCAATCGGAAGAGGCGCTGCGCCGGTTGTCGGCGCGTCTTCTCCGGCTGCAGGACGAGGAACGGCGGCGATTGGCCCGCGAACTCCACGACAGCACCGCTCAGCAGCTCACTGCTATCGCCACCTACCTCGCGGTCATCGATAAGTCCGCCGGTTCCCTCAATCGGCAGGCGCTCAACGCTCTTTCCGAGTGCCGCTCCTTGACGGAGGAATGCCACCGGGAGATTCGCACTCTCTCCTACCTGTTGCATCCTCCCATGCTGGATGAGATCGGCCTGCCGGATGCATTGCGCTGGTTTTGCGATGGATTTACCAAACGAAGCGGAATTCCGGTGGATCTGAAAATATCTTCGGAGGTGCGGCGCCTCCCCTCGGAAGTGGAAGGGACCTTGTTTCGAATCGTGCAGGAAGGTCTCACCAACATCCATCGTCACTCCGGCAGTCCCACGGCCAGGATCCGGATTGATCGGAACGATACTCAGCTCATATTGGAAGTGCGGGATGAGGGCCATGGCCTTCCCGTGGAAATGCTTGTGGGTGGTAGAATAAACCGGGGAAGATTAGGGGTGGGTATCGCAGGCATGGAAGAACGCGTGCGCCACCTCCAGGGCACTCTGGACATCGAATCTGGCAAGGGGGGAACCACGGTTACGACCATGATTCCTATTCCGGAAGGCGGGATATAATGCCGGTGCGCATCTTGGTGGTGGATGATCACGAATTGGTTCGCCGGGGATTGCGCGCGCTTCTTCCGACGGAGTCGGAATGGAAAGTCTGCGGCGAGGCCAATAACGGCAAGGAGGCTGTCGAGAAGGCAAAACGGCTGAAGCCCGATTTGGTCATTATGGACATCACCATGCCGGAGCTGGATGGACTGGAAGCTACCAAACAAATTTTGAAGGAGCTTCCCCAGACCGAGGTGATCATTCTCACCGTCCACGACTCCCAGCAAATGCTCGACAGGGTTCTCGCGTCCGGAGCCCACGGTTGTGTGTTGAAATCCGACGTCGCGCGCGACCTGATAACCGCCGTAAAAACAGTGAGCCAGCATAAGCCTTTCCTGAGTTCCGGAGTCTCCGACCTGGTATTGAAAGGGCACCAGCAGAGGAGCACCATGCCTGTGGCCGAGGAAAAGCCTCGCCGTAACCGTTTGACAACGCGGGAGCAGGAGATTTTGCGTGCGATTGCGGTCGGGAAAAGTACCAAGGAAGCGGCGGCCGAACTGGGAATCAGCGTCAAAACCGCTGAGACCCACCGCATCAATCTCATGCGCAAGCTCGATGTCCACTCGGTTGGCGAGCTTGTCAGCTATGCCTTTCGGAACAAGCTCGTGGAAGGCTAATTCCTCTTCATTTCCCCTACTAAGAACACCCGACAGAATTTACCCGATTGTTCGTACCAATCCCACTGCCGTAAACTAGCGCTAGTACGGAGATATTCCCGCCACCCTTGTCGGAGTGGCGAGGAGGATGAAAGATCAGGTAAGGCCGGTATCCCGACGGTGCTCAATTTCCCGTTGGCACGTAAAATGCACAATTCGCATTTGGAAAGGGGGATATTATGACATTTCAACTGCCCGAGCTGCCATATAGCTACGACGCATTGGAACCTTTTATCGACGCAAAGACCATGGAGATCCATCATAGCAAGCATCACGACACCTACGTCGAAAACCTAAACAAGGCATTGAAAGGCCAGCGTGAATTGCAGGATTGGACTTGCGAGGAATTGCTATTCAGGCTGGAGGAAGTTCCAGCCAGCATAAGAACCGCCATCCGTAATAATGGTGGTGGTCACCTCAACCACTCCCTTTTTTGGACAACAATGAAAGGAGGCGGAGGCGGTCAACCCAAGGGCGAAGTGGCCGACGCGATTAAAACCTCATTCGGTTCCTTCTCCGAATTCAAGTCGAAGTTTTCGAAAGCCGCTCTGGCACAGTTTGGCTCCGGATGGACATGGCTCTACTTTCACGGCGGCGAGCTCTCCATCGAATCTACTCCCAACCAGGACAATCCCTTGACGGATTGCATTGGGACTCCCATTCTCGGCTTGGATGTCTGGGAACATGCTTACTATCTTCTCTACCAGAATCGAAGGGCCGATTACGTGGAGGCGTGGTGGAATGTTATCAACTGGGAGCAGGTCTTAGAAAACCTGACTGAAGCGAGAAAGTCGAGTCGGGTGTATCCAGGTCCAGTCCGGATCGCCGCGCAGTCCATGCGTAACTACTAGTGTCCTGAGTCATTAATTCGTCGAATATATCTCAGCCAGCGAACATTGCAAAAGAAAGGCTTACCGATCGAATTGCACCGATTTTGATGTGACGAACTTCCGACTCAGGATACTAGATCAATTTTTGGGTTGCTGTATAGCGCTGCAGTTTAGCCCCGGAGGGGCTGACCGTGAATAGCCGTAGGTTTCAACCTACGGTAAACCACGAAATGAGCAGCCCAACCCCGCAAGGGGTTGAC
>Ga0080064_1006849_pt1 | contig 11978 bp, 8 predicted proteins | sample Subgrocontami54m_FD_69260 | JGI IMG/M metagenome (GOLD analysis project Ga0080064, IMG submission 69260) | Subsurface groundwater microbial communities from S. Glens Falls, New York, USA - GMW46 contaminated, 5.4 m (SPADES assembly) (version 2) ...
CACATATCCGCGCTGGGCCAGTTGGTTCGCCCAGTCCAGACCCTCGTAGTATCTCTGCTGATGGCTCACCATCAGCGGATGCGGGTCATTGGACATGCGCGTGATTTTGCGCAGCCCAAAGTACTTGTTGCCGCCGTGATCATGCAGCCCGACGATGCCGGGGAGCTTGCCGGTGGCGCCGGCCGGCTTCAGAACCAGCGCCTCCGTTGGCGGCCCAAATGGCAGCTGCCATTGGAGATGCTCTATCGATAATCCGTCAAACTCCAGTTGATGCTGCACGACGGCTATCGGCCTCACCGCGCCGCCCGGCCCCAGCAGGGCTTCGCGGTACCGCGCTCGCGCCACCGGCCGCCACGCGTTCACATCCTGGAACATCGGTTGCCGGAACGATAGCCGTGCCGGATCTGGGGCAGACTGTGCCGCCCATTCCCCATAGGCGCCAATCATGTTCGGGATCATGGCTCTCATCTTTGCTGACTTGCTCTGTTTTTGCAACTTTTTCGCCACCGGAACAGTCTTAATAGGCATGAGGTATTGGGCATACCTGGCGGCAAAACTGTTGGTTGCGGCGAGTTTGTTCTCAGCCGGCTGGTACGGCTTGCATGCTGTCTGGCCGCGGCCCCAACCCTTCATGCGCGTCCAGTTGGACCCCTTTGCCCGCGACCTCGGCTACACCGTGGCGGTGATGACGTTCGGTCTCCTCGCCTTGGGCGTGATTTACATCATTCTGCTCGATCAACGCTTCCGCTGCCGCACCTGCCTCCGCCGCCTGCGCATGCCGGTCACATCCGGCGGCTGGAACCAGTGGCTCATGGGACCGCCGCGTACCGACTACATTTGCCCATACGGCCACGGCACGCTTCGAATTCCGGAGGTCAACATAGGCGGTACCGCCGATCCTAACTGGAAACCGATCGATGACATGTGGAAAGAGTTGGAAGAGTTGGGCCCGCCCCGCAAATAACTCTGCGCTACAATTGAGTCTTTCCAGAAGGAGGGCATCCATGAGCGTTCCCGAAACGCATGCCACAGCCCAAGCGCAGGAATCCGGATCCGCAGACAATGGAGCCTCCAGTGGGTCCGCGCCGGCTCCGTCCGGCTACCGCATCACCCATCGCATTGTTGATTGGATCACCAATGACCGCATGCAACTCCTCAACATCACGGACCGTATCAACGAGATTGTTCGCAAGAGCGGCATTCACGACGGCATTGTGCACCTGCAGTCCCTCCACACCACCACGGCGGTCTTTTTGAACGAATGGCAGGACGCGCTTCTGGTGGACGTCAAACGCTATCTGGACGAGGCCGTGCAGCGCGACCGCTACTACCGGCACAATGATCCGGAACACTCCGATTGCGAACGTGCCAACGCCGACTCCCACCTCCGCGGCATGGTCATGGGACAAACCCTCAGCCTGCAAGTGCGCAACGCAAAGGTGTTGCTCGGTACTTGGCAGAGCATCATCCTGGCCGAGTTCGATGGACCGCGCAGCCGGTCAGTAGCGGTGCAGGTTTCCGGCATCTAGCGGCCTTCCTTCACTGCGCCGAAAATCCGTAGAGGGTAGCACGTGTGCGCACAAACAGTTTCCCGCCCGACACGGCCGGTGTAGCGAAGCAGTCTTCCTCGAAATCATTCACCGCCAACACTTCCCATTGCGCCGAGGCCTTCAACACGGTCAGTTTCCCTTCCTCATTCACGAGAAACACCTTGCCGTCGGCGGCCACCGGTGAGGCAAAATATTGGCCGATCGCCTTCTCGGTCCGCCCTTGCTTGAGCAGCGTGCCCGTCGCCGGATCCAGCGAGGTGATGATTCCACCGTCTTTCACCATGTAGAAAACCCCGTCGTAAAGCACTGGAGCGGGAACGTAGGGCAGATTACGTTTGAAGCGCCAGCGAATCGCGGCGGGCCCGAGCTGCCCTTTCCCGCCCAGCGGGATCGACACAGCGCCGTAGTCGCCCACTCCGAACGAGCGCGCCTGGTTCCATTCGGCTGCGTCGATGTTCTTGTCGTGGTTTGCATCCACCCATCCGAAATGCTCAAACCAGTCCGCTTCATCCTTGCACTCCTGGCTGGAAAGCAGCCCATCCTTGTTCTGATCCAGTTTCGCCAACGCGGCTTCAAAGGAAGGCAGCCATGGCTGGTCGCTCCCGTTCGCCGTGACAATCAGTGCGTCGTTGTAGACAACGGGAGAACCCATCGATCCCATGCTGGATAGGGGCAGCCACCAGTTCTGCTCTCCAGTTGCAAGAAAGTAGGAGTCCACGCGAATGCTGCCAAATACGAGGATCTCGTCCTTGTACACAATCGGGACCGACCAGCCCACCGGCATTCCCTTCCGCTCCGTTTTCCACCGCTGCTTTCCGGTGTCCTTGTCCAGCGCCAGAAGGAACGAGCCCTGAGCTTGATCGCAAAGAAGGAATATCAGCCCCTTGTCGATCACCGGTGAGGAGGACATTCCATAAAAGTTTTCAAACGGGCCCAATGGATGCCGCCACCTCTCCTTTCCGCTGAAGCTGTAGCAGATCAGGCCGAAGTCCGGAAAAAAGACGTAGACGTTGCTCCCATCGGCGGCCGGAGTGGGTGAGGCCGCGTCGTTGGCCTTGTAGATCTTGTGTCCGTGAGCGGCTTCCACCTCGCGCCGCCACAGCTCGCGCCCCGTTCCGGCGTCGTAGGCCAGCGTGATCAGCTTTCCGCCTTCGCTCGCCGTGAGGAACAGCCGCCCTCCGGCCACAATGGGCGAGGAGCGGCCAAACGGAACCGGAGTTTTCCACGCGACGTTCTTCCGCGGCCCGAATTCCACGGGAAGTGTTCCGGCCTCTCCCACACCAGACCCATTGGGCCCGCGAAACCGCGGCCAGTCAGCAGAGAATGCCGACGCGCAAAACAACAGCAGCGCCGGGATTAGCATCGATTGTTTGTGCATTCGCCTTATTATATCGGTCAGCCCGTCAACGGCTGGATAGGAGCCGGACAATCTCCGGCAGCGCGTGCAACTGGTCCACGTGATCGGGAGCCGAGTTGCCCGCATAGCCCAGTACTGTTAGCCGGCCAGAGCTGGTCTCGCTCAGAAGTTGCATGCCCAGCGGACCCCACTTCACCACTGGTTTGCGCGTCAATCCCACTGCGCGCAGCAGTGCGTCTGCCACTTCCGTCGTGCTGGCGAAGGTGCCTGGAAAAATCTCGGAATGGGTGATGATCATTTGCTTGCGGCCGGCTACGGCGTCCTTGGCGAACTGCAGGAACACATCCAGATCCGAGGCCACCAGTTCCGATTCCTCCGGACCCGGTTTTCCCGATACGTATCCGGCATGGATGGAATCGATGGCCACATAGCGGTCCACGCGCGCGTAGTGTTCGGGCCGCCGCAGAATCTCCCGGACAGCGCCGTAGCCGGCGCTCCAACTGGAAAGCGTGACCGGTGCAAATCGGGTGCCGGCTTTTTGCTCTGCTTCCTTTAAGAGTTCCGCAAAAAATCCGGTGTCCCGAAACGGTTCGGCATACACGCCGGAACCTGCGCCGGAGTCCACCGAGATCACCGCCGCTCCGCCCAACTGGCCTCCAGCCATCTCCGCTATCCACCTCGGTCCGTGAAAATGGATCAGCAACGGCATGGACTTTTGCTTCAAGCGAGGGGCCAGATACAGCACCCCCAAGGCGAGCTGATGCCGTTCCCCGCGCACCGTCTGCTCGGTCAGCCGTTCATGCTTGCGTGTGTGCTCCACCATCGGAGAGGGATTCTGGGGCATCTGCCCCAACAGGACGGTGGCCAACAGCAATGACATTCCGGCACGCATTCCTCAATCCTACACCGCGATTGGTATACTGCCTTACATGGAATTCCCACGACTTTATCTGGTGCGCCAGAACTTTGTAGATCGCAGCGTGAAGGACATCCCAGGCACGGTGCAAAAGGAATTGAAAGAGGCTGGATTCGCGGCCGGACTCAAACCCGGCTCGCGCATCGCCATCGGTGTCGGCAGCCGCGGCATCGCCAACATCGCCACCATTGTGAAGGCGGTCGCCGATTTCTGGAAGTCGAATGGCATGCGGCCGTTCATCTTCCCCGCCATGGGCAGCCACGGGGCCGCGACGGCGGAGGGCCAGGCCGACGTCCTCGCTCATTACGGGATTCACGAAGCCACCATCGGCTGCCCCGTCGTCAGCTCACTCCAGGTCACGCCGCTCGGCAAGACCGGTGATGGGCTGGAAGCGTTCATGGACTCCAACGCTTGGGCCAGCGACGGCGTCATGCTGGTGGGCCGCGTGAAATGGCACACCGATTTCGCCGGCAAGATCGAGAGCGGCCTATTCAAGATGATGGCAATCGGGCTCGGTAAGTTCTCCGGCGCTCAGACCTACCACACCTATGCCTACAAGCTCGGCCTCGAACATGTGATCCGCAGCGTCGGACGCCAGGTGCTCAAGTCCGGCAAGATCCTGGGCGGCCTCGCCATCCTCGAGGATGCCAATCACAATACCGGACAGTTGACCGCCGTCCCGGTGAACGGCATGGAACAGCGGGAAGAGGAGCTGCTGGCGCTGGTGAAGTCCTGGATGGGCCACGTTCCGGTCAAGCATTTGGACGTTCTCATTCTCGACCAGATCGGCAAGCCCATCAGCGGCGCGGGCATGGATACCAAAGTCGCCAATCGCAGTGTGCATGGCGCGTACAATCCTTGGCCCAACACGCCGTGCTTCGAACGCATCTTTGTGCGCGACCTCCACCCGAACTCCTATGGCAACGGCGTAGGTCTCGGCATGGCCGACGTCGTTCATGACCGCCTGCTCGAAAAGATGGACTGGACGCCCACCTGGATCAACTCCCTCACCGCTTCCACCCCGGCCGCCATCCGGACTCCCATCCACTTCTCCACGGATCACGAATGCCTCACACGCGTCATGCCCACCGTCGGCAAGTTCGATATGCAGCAGGTGACCTTCGGTTGGATTCGCAATACCATGGAGCTGGGCCGGGTCGCGCTGAGTGAAAACCTGCTGCCGGAGATCCAGCAGAATCCCGCGCTGGACATCATCGAAGGGCCTTTCGCTTTTCCGCTGCAAGCCGACGGCCAGCTTACTGAGCTGCTGGCGGTACAGGAAGAGATGGAGCACGCCCACTAATGAAGGACAGCCGGTTCCGCAAAGTTGTTGCCGCCGGCGGCATTCCCGTGGGCCACATGGTATGGGAATTCGGCACGCGCGGCATCGCCAAGATTCTGGAATCCACCGGGATCGATTTCGTCTTCATCGACATGGAGCATTCCGAGTTCGACACTGAACGGGTGGCGGACCTGCTGGCATGGTTCAAGGCCACCGATATCACACCGTTCGTGCGCGTTCCGCAGGGGCTCTATCACTTCATTGCCCGCGTGATGGATGGCGGCGCCCTCGGCGTGATGGTGGCGAATGTGGAATCCGGTGAACAGGCAAAGCTCATCGTCAATGCCGCCAAGTACGCCCCGCTCGGCAATCGTGGCGTCGGCCTGGGCGGAGCGCACACCGATTACGTTTTGCCCGATCCTATTGCCTATTTCCACAGGGCAAACGAAAACTCCACCGTAATTTGCATGATCGAATCCCCTGCCGGCCTCGCCAATGTCGAAGACATCGCCGCCACGGCCGGCGTGGACATGCTTTGGGTCGGCCACTATGACCTCTCCCAGGCGATGGGCATTCCCGGTGACTTTCAGAATCCCAAATTCCTTGCCGCTCTCCAAAAGGTAGTGGATGCGGCGCGCAAATATCGCAAGCTCGCGGGTATGCAGCCCGGCAATATGGAGCAGGCGGATCAATGGTTGAAGCTGGGCTTTAACGTAATCAGTTGGCGCGGTGATGTGGCCGTCTACGCCGGAACCTTGAAAAGCGAAATCGCGAGCCTGCGCAAACGGATCACCCCGTAGCCGTGTATTTTCTCCAGTTAATCTGATATATTCTATCTGCTAAGGATCCGTGTGCGGTTGAATTTCGCTCATTTACCCGCATAATCGGCCGGGCAGGGAGGATGCCTATGAAACACAGGCAGGTCCTGAAGTGGGTGGTGGCCATCGCCACCTTTGGCGTCATCTGCATCACGCTCGGCTATTACCTGCTGCAATACATCCCGGAGCAGCGCGAATACTTCACCAGCCTGCGCTTTCGAGCCCTGGCCGTCATGGGGAACCAGCTGCGCAGCAAGATCGGGAATCTGCATAGTTCGCTCGACAATCTATGTAAAGCCAAGTACGCGGACCAGGCGTCCTACATCGGGGCCCTGCTGCCTGACCTGGACCTGGCCATAAAGGCCAGACCGGCGGATCCGGAATGCAAGGCGACTGGCTTTGAGTTCGCCATGCGCAAGGCCGGCACCCGGTTATCCTTTGGCTTCGGCGATAGCGTGGCAACGGTTCCGGTTAGTTCCATCCTCGCCGACATCACACCCGACGACCTGTTTGCGGATATTATCCTGGCCCTTGCGGATGGAACCGTCGTGTTTCAGCGTTCCGAGTTAGGCCCCCGCCTCTTGGATGCTCGCGAACTCCTAGCCGCCGCACAGGAGAGCCAAGCCGCAAAAGCCGTTACCGCCGGCGAGGCCCGCCCCGCCAAGGACGCACCGGTTGACCGCAGCCCGTCCAAACCACACCTGTTCGCGGATGTGCCGATCAACGGATCCAAATTTCAAGTGTTTGAACAAAACATCCGGCTCGACCTGGATTCGCAGACCACGAATCTCGTGATTTATGGATTGGTTCCGTCCTCCCGAGTCAGCGACGAGATACAGCATGTTTCGCCGAAAAACCTGCTTTGGATCCTGGCCCCGCTCGTCATCATTGGCCTCGGTGGCCCCATGCTGAAACTCGTCCTGTTGCCCAAGACCGCCCGGGTGGAGCTTCGCGACGTGTTTTCCCTCACCATTTGCACCATTCTTGCCAGCGGTCTTGGCATCCTGGTGTTGCTCTCCTGGGACTCCTTCTACGTCGGCAAGCAGCAGGTACGATCCAATTTGCAACAATTGGCGAAAACGATCAACCAGGACCTCACCAGCAACTTTTCGGAATTGCTGGAGAAAGCACGCTACCTGGACCAAATGGCGGCCGAGGCTGATCGCGGTTGTCCGCCGGCCGCTTCCTGCCTGCCACGCTCTTCGGTCCCCTACGTACCTGCCGTGGTAGACCTGTGGAATCCAAACAACAAGAAACCGCTCCCCTACCTGTTCGTTGAGGACGGCCATAACTTTGATTTTGTCCTCTGGGCGGACGAGAAAGGGGAGCAGTTGGAGAAATGGACCACGAAACGGTTACCCACATTCCCCGCCCCGCTCACCCGGTCAGAACACTTCGTCAACATGCGAGGCCGCGATGTCTTCACGCTGCGCGGCTCCAGTGGCATGCCGTTCACACTCCAGGGCCTTGTGTCTCCCAACACCTCGGATCTGATTTGGATCATGTCCCTACGCTCCCAGCGAGGATCGGTAGCCTTTGGCAGAGGCAATGCCGGCAGCGAAACCCCGCAGCCCAAGAAGGACGTTTTTTCCATCTCCATGGTCGCCGAGTCCAAGGACCTCCTGCGTCCCCTGTTGCCGCCAGGCGTTGGCTTCGCCATCCTGGAATCCAGCGGAAAAGTCCTCCTCCATTCCAGGCCCGAACGCAACCAACAGGAAAACTTCCTCTCCGAGTCCGATGATGGCGGAGCCATACGGAAGGCCATCCGCACCAGCGCCGAAATCTCCATTGCGGGTAACTATCGCGGGCGGGAACACATTTTTCATGTGCGTCCGTTCACCAGCATCGTAGGGCACCCCTGGCATATTGTCGCCTTCCAGGAAATTGAATCTCTCCAGGAACACGTTTGGCGCGTGGCCGGATCCGTACTGGTGGTGTACTTGGTTGCCTTTGGCCTTTCCCTACTGCTGCTTGTCGTGATGGTCTTCTTTTCCCGGAAGCTTTGGTCCTATACTCCGCAGGGCAAGCTGTTTGCCGCCATGAGCACCTTCTGGCCCTTAAAAAACAGTCCGCATGTCTACTTGCTGATGCTGGTTCTGCTCATCATCCTTGTCGGGCTGCGCCTGGTGCTCATCTCGCTGCTCGAACGCGCTTCCATCGAGTGGCATGGCTTGGGCATGATCATGAGCCTTTTGATCCCTGCCGCCGGTGTCCTCGTGGCCTTCTGTATTCAAAACTGTTTCAAATCCAGCCAGGAACCGGACAAGCGGACCGGCCTCGCCAGGCTTTTGACGCGAGCCGCCGGCTATCTGGACGCCACAATTCTGAAACGGCTTCCGATTCGCGACGCCAACCTTGCCACCGGTTGGCTCTATACTCTTAACCTCGGCCTGCTATGTTTCCTGTTAGGGGTTCTCACGGCCAGTGGAATCTATCGCACGTTTCACAATCACGAAAGCAGTCTTGAGGTGATGCAGCTCCAACAGGCGCTCACCCATCAATTGCTGGATCGGTGGGAAAAAGATCGGTCAGAACTTTTCCGCAGCGAAGCTTATACCAAGGAGGGCAAGGAATTTGTGGAAACGCAATTTCTGGCCCCCTACCGCTGCGGAGGCCAAAAGCTCCAACAGGTGCGGGAGTATATGGATGTCTTTCTCACCAACCACAAGCTGGATTGCCTTGCCGGTGACCAGCAAGCCAACCTCTCCCAAACGCCCGATTGGTTCAATTGGGCCGATTCACTTCGCAAATGGCTTCCGGTGAGCGAAAGCGTGGCCTCCAGCCAAGTCGAACAGCGCGGTTCCGGAGCAAAACGGGACTGGACCTGGGGAACCATTGGCAACGATTCGGTGGTGCAACTCAACGCCACGCTCATTGAACCGTTGGCAACGGGAGCCAAGTCACTCCACGCCGACCTGCGCACCCTGTCGCTCCAGTCAGAAATACCCCTCATGGACCTCCCCTTCCGGCCCGGGTGGTCCTTTGCCTGCATTATTTGTAGTGTGCTGTTGCTGATGTGGATTCGCAAGACCACTCGCCTGGCCTATCTCATGGACTTCGAGGATGTCCTCCTGCCTACCTTGCATCAGGCTTTCGTGCAGCCGCAGCCAAGGAAGCGCATCATGCTTCTCGGTCTTCCACTATCCGGCAAGGACGGTGAGATCAAACGGGAGTTGGACCAGTTGCCGGATACGGCCTACCTTCGCATCAATCTGTATGAGGAAAGCTTCTATTCCTTATGGGCCGAAACGCAGATGGAGGTGGTCGAACGCGCCTTGTTTCCTCCTTTGGTCATGCACACTACCGCTAGCACTCCGTCGAGCCCGCCTCCCGCGCAAACAAGTAAGCAACGATGGGTCCATGTCTCCAACCTCGAATGTAAACTCAATACGCCCTCGGATCGCAAAATTGTCCTCGACTTTCTCGCCAGACTCCTTCGTAAGCGGGAAGACGGCAACGAAATCAACGTGGTCATCACCTCAACGTTTGATCCGATGGCCCACTTCCAGGGCATGCTAAAGGAAGAGGTCGCCGAGGGCTATACCAATTCGCTTCCCGAACTCGACCTCCAGGGATGGGGCCGGCTGCTGAACTCCTTCAAGAAGGCCCTTTTGCTCAGGCCCGTGGTGCCGGAGACGTTGAAGGATCAGCCCTGGAAGCATCTCCTCGCCGCCGAATGCGACGGACACAAAGAGCTCATTCAAATCTTTGATGACGTGGTTGCGGAACCCCATGATGAGCATCCGGACCCTTCCTTCATCCTCAGCAAGGTGGCCGAGAAGGCGTCTGTCTTTTATCAGCTTGCCTGGGCATCTTGCACAAGACCGGAAAAACTCCTTCTCGTTCAACTCGCCCAGACCGGATTTGTAAACCCCAAATGTCTGGACACCCTCATTGGCCTGAAGAGAAAACGGCTGGTGACCATCGATCCCCGGCCGAGAATCATGAACTTCACCCTACGCAACTTCCTGCTCACCGTCGAAGATGACGAGACAGTGCGCAAATGGGAGAAGGAGGGAGGCGAGAGCTCCTGGCCACTGATCCGCAACATCCTCACTGTGATCGTGATTGGAGCGCTTCTAGTGGTGGCGGCGACACAGCGTCAGGCCTTCCAGAGCCTCGCCACCATGGTCACCAGCATCGGCATTGTCCTTACGGGTCTGTTCAAGGCCTTTGAAATCGTCGCTCGAAGAAGAGTCGTGAGCGGAGAGTAATCCGCAAACCTGGGAATTAAACCTGCTCCGGCACGACAAACCCGGCGCGATAATCCCGCGCTAATAGTTGATTGGCCTGATAATCGCTGCCGAAGCTCTCCGTCTTCCCGTCAAAGTTCAGCGCGCGCCCGGTGCGGTAACTGATGTTGGCCAAATGGCACAACGCCGCCGACAAGTGGCCTTCCTCAATATTGCAGTTCAGGCTCGCCTCCTTGCGGCTGCGCACGGCGCCAATGAAATTCGACACTAAAATTCTCGAGAGCGGGAACAGCCCGTATATTCTTCCGCATACGCGCCAGGCGATCATGGATGCCTTCCGCCGCGCTGTTCTCGCCGATGTGTGGTGTGTCCAAGGCATTGAAACACACGACTGCTTTACGACCTCCGAGTACATGGCCATCGATCACTTCGGCATCACGCAGCCGGGGGAATCATGGAAGGCGATCGAAGAAGGAATCATTGATTTCGACGGCAGGCTCCCGGTCAATGCCAGCGGGGGGCTGGTCGGCGGCGGTCACCCGGTTGGAGCAACCGGGACGCGGCAGGCCCTAGATGCTTTCAAACAAGTGACCGGCCAGGCCGGTGATTACCAGATCGACGGCGCCCGGAAGATCGCTACTCTCAACATCGGCGGGTCAGGCACGACCACAGTGGCGATGGTGATTGGAATATAGCAAGGAGCAGGGTAGGCACAGTTTGCGCTTAGCTCTTTGCCAATTGCCCGAGTTGACATAAGGGCCACGGGGAAGATCTTGCCGCGGTTGCAGGAATAGGGATCGAGCCGCCGGATGGCCGACCCAAGAGATGACACCCGCCTGAACCCAGGAGCTTTCGGCAGCGCCGGAAAAACCTTTCTCCTATTGAGCTGCTGCCTTCAGACCCAAGTCGCTTAGCACCGTCATCGCGGAATTATGGCCCGGCGCTCCCGTGATGGAGCCGCCGGGAAAGGTGCAAGCCGCCGTCAAGTAGAGGCCGCGGATCGGAGTGCGGTAATCGGAGATGCTTGGATGGGGCCGCAGAATGCCTTCTTGAGAGGGAAAGTGACCCATCCCGCCGATGTCGCCGCGATAGAACATGGCGTTGCTCGCCTCGATATCCAGCGGCGTTTCCACCAGTTTGCCCACGACGGTCTTCTCGTCGACGTTGGTAATGTACTCGCGCACCCGCGCCATCTCGTGGCGCAGCAGTTCCTCTTTGATCTCCCTCCAGGATTCCGGTCGGCCGGAAAGTTCGTAGGGGGCGTAGTGGCCGATGTTCAACACATGGTGGCCCTTCGGCGCGCGTTTGGTGTCGAGTAGGGTGTGACAAATAATCTGGAACGGCGCGCGCGGATAACGATTCCCCTTGCGGTACTCGGCGTAGGCGGCGATCAGATCGGCGATCGACTCGGCGGCATGAACATGGACGACGTCGTCCACGCCGAGGCCCGGGCGATAACGAGGACGTTCGGAGAGGGCCAGGTGGAGCACAACTTCCGAAAGGCCGGTTTTCACGTTGCTCATCGCTTCTACCAGAGCGACATCGAGCCACTGGGGATCGATCATCTTGGTGAATAGCGACCGGACATGCAGCCCAGCCACCAGCGCTTTATGGGCGGCGAAGCGCCGGCCATCCGCGGTGACCACGCCTTTGGCGGCGCCTCCCTCGACGACGATCTCCTTCACGGGAGCAGAGGTGATAACGTCGCCGCCATGCGCGCGCAAACATCGGGCAAGAGCCAACGGCAGCTCCAACGCGCCGCCCTCGGGAATCCCCCAGCCGAAGGTATGGCGCGCGCCGGTGCCGCCGGTGAAAACCGCTCCGCCGCTGCCGGGCTGGTCCGGTAAAATTCCGCCTTGAAT
>Ga0080064_1006851_pt1 | contig 11975 bp, 8 predicted proteins | sample Subgrocontami54m_FD_69260 | JGI IMG/M metagenome (GOLD analysis project Ga0080064, IMG submission 69260) | Subsurface groundwater microbial communities from S. Glens Falls, New York, USA - GMW46 contaminated, 5.4 m (SPADES assembly) (version 2) ...
AGAGACGAGCACGTCGAGCGTGGTGGTGATCGAGCCATCCTGCCTGGCGATCTTGGCCCGGTCCTCGGAGAACACCACCTCGTACCTGTCCGGCTCCAGTCCGGCGGGCTGGTAGCCGGCCGACCAGACCTGTCCGCTGTGCGCATCGCGGAGGTAGACGTACGTGCCCCCCACGTCGCGCGTGACGTCCTCTCTCCAGCGGGTCACGGCGATGCCGCGCCAGCGGCTGTACCCGGAGCCCGCGGCCGTGACCATCACCGCATAGCGCCCATTCGACAGGATATGGGTGCGCGGGAGCGCTCCGTGGGGCGTGGTGAAGCGCCGGACGACCGGAGGGACGAACTCTCGCGCGTCGCCGATCGCCATCACGTCTTCCGCAGGCGGTCGGGCGACCGCGACGTCTCGCGGTGTCCGCTCCTGCAGCAAGAGGTCGGTCGCCTGGACAAGGGGTTCGGTGTGAAAGCGCGCGCGCATGATCCCGCCGTGAAGGACATTGTCGAGGGCGACGATCGACATGCCCTGGTGGTGCGCCATGTATGCGCGGACAATGGCCACTAGGGCGTTCTCGGGAAGCCGGGACGGCGTGTAGTCGAGAGCTTCGTAGAAACCGTAGGCGCCGCCGCCGCCCGCGTCCGCGAGACGCCGAAAGTTTCGGACCGCGGCCCCCGGATCGATCATGGCCGCCAGCGCAGTCGCGTACGGGGCGACGACGACATCGTCGCTCAGCCCCCGCCGGAGCCCGAGGCCGGGTACGCCAAAGTTCGAATACTGGTAGGTCATCTCGAGGTCGCGCGCGTTATAGCCCGACTCGGAGACTCCCCACGGCACGCCGCGCTCCGCGCCATACGAGATCTGGCGGCGGACCACGAGCCGGCAAGTCTGATCCAGCAGGCTCCCCGCCGGCGCGCGCATGACGAGGGCGGGCATCAGGTACTCGAACATCGAGCCCGACCAGGACACGAGCACGGAATCCTGTTCCACCGGCGTCAAGGCGCGGCCCAGCCGGAACCAGTGTGAGACGGGGACATCGCCCTTCGCGATCACGACGAAGCTGGTGAGACGGGCCTCCGAGGCAAGCAGGTCGTAGTAGCCGGAGTCGAGACTACCGTCGGCGACACGGTAGCCGATCGAGAAGAGCTTGCGCACCGGATCGAAAAGGAAGCCGAACTCCATGCCCCTGGCCACCGCTTCTGCGATCTGAGCGAGGTTCGTCAGGCGCTGGATGAGAAGCTCGGACATCGGGCTCGTTCCATCGAGATCGCGGGTATGGCTTTCGACGGTTGCCTGCAAGGCAAGAGCCCAGACGATCACCTCCTCCGACGGTTCCTCCGATGGCGAGCTCCTGCGATCGTCCTCGACCACGCCCCGCGCGAGGTCCGTCACGGCGCGGGCATGGGTCTTGAGCCCGGCGAGTCGCCCCGACCACTCGGCCGCCTCGGGCACCTCTTTGACCGCCGCCAGGACGACGTCCAGGGCCTCGTCCAGCCGATGCCGGGTGACCGAACGCGTGCGCCGGCCATCGGCCGGGGCGCGCGCCGACTCACGGACGAGGAGCGCGGCGTCCCCGATCCCGCCGAGATCCGTCGGAGGCAGGAGCGGCCGCTCGATGATCTCCCGGCAGGCGTGGCCGAGCGCGATGAGGTGGCCCGCGAGATTGCCGCTGTCGACCGACGACACGTACCGCGGATCGAGCGGACGGAGGTCCGTCGTGTCGTACCAGTTGAAGAAGTGACCGCGGAAACGCTCGAGACGCTGCATCGTCTGGAGCGTGGCCTCCAGCCGATCGACGGCGTCGAGCGTGCCGATCCATCCGAAATCTCGAGCGGCCACGATTGACAGGAGATAGAGGCCCAGGTTCGTGGGCGAGGTCCGATGAGCCACGACCGGTTTCGGGTCTTCCTGGAAGTTGTCGGGGGGCAGCGAGTGATCTTCAGGACCCGCGAACGTGGTGAAGAACCGCCACGTCCGGCGCGCGATCAACCGGAGGGCGCGTGCGTCGGCCGCGGACAGCGGCGAGGTCCCGGCGGCGAGCCCGGGCGAGCTGACCCATCGCGCCACCGCGGGGGAAGCCATCCACAGCAGCAGGAAGGGCACCACGGCGGACAAGACATCGGGCCGCCGCCAGCCGACGATGGCCGCCGCGCACAGGGCGAGAGCAAGCCCCCCGCCCATTCGGCGATAAAAGCCCCAGAGACCGAGCCCGAGCCCGGACCTTGCCTGTGCCGCCGTGACCCACTCCAATAGATGACGGCGTGTCACATACACGCGAACGAGCGTCCGCACGATCGCGTCGCTCATCAGCCAGGCCTGATGCGCCAGCATGGTGATCACGAACGCCGTCTGCGAAACGGCCTGAAGCGTATCGCGGCCGACCGCGCGCAGGTGGCTGCGCTTCGAGATGCCGCGCCTCCTGGGAATCAGCCCGTTGAGGGCCGGCAGGAGCGCCGGGACCGCGATGGTAGCGAGGACGAACGCGGTCCACGTCGCGGGCGACGTGCCCCGCATGGTCCACGCGGCGACCAATGTGAGGAAAGCGGTCGGGGCCGACAGGGTGCGGCGCAGATTGTCTGCCATCTTCCAGCGGCCGATCAGCGGGATCCGCGCTCGCAGGATCCATGGCAGCAGCTGCCAGTCGCCACGCGCCCATCGATGCTGGCGGGCCGCGGCGACGCCGTAGTGCGAGGGCGCGCTCTCGAACAGCTCGACGTCGGTGACCAGGCCCGCACGCGCGAACAGGCCCTCGAAGAGGTCGTGGCTCAGGAGGGCGTTCTCCGGCACCCGCCCGGCCAGGGCCGACTCGAACGCGTCCACGTCGTAGATCCCCTTGCCGGTGTACGAGCCCTCACCGAAAAGATCCTGGTAGACGTCGGACACGGCGGCCGCGTACGGGTCGATGCCGGACTGGCCTGACGAGAGCTGTTGGAAGATGGAACCCTGGCGCCCCGGCAGGGGCGGCGTGACCCGGGGCTGGAGCACGCCGTACCCTTCGACGACGCGACTCGTCTTTGGATCAAGCCTCGGCCGATTGAGCGGATGCGCCATCGTACCGACCAGCCGGTTGACTGCGCCTCGCGGCAGACGTGTGTCCGCGTCAAGGGTGATGACGTAGCGGACGTCCCGCGGCGCCGCGGCGGCGGGGCTCGGAGACGGCAGAAACGAGGTATCGGTGGCCCCTCGAAGCAGCCGGTTCAGCTCGTGAAGCTTCCCGCGCTTGCGTTCCCACCCCATCCAGACCTGCTCGCGCTCGTTCCAGAGCCGGCGGCGATGGAGGAGCAGGAATCGGCCGCCCCCATCCGCGGCAGTTCCATGCCGCTGGTTCAACCCCGCGATGCTCTCGCGCGCCGCCGCCAGAAGATCCTCGTCACCCGGCATGGTTTCCGCGGGCGCATCCGTCCAGTCGGAGAGGATGGCGAAGCGAAGGTCGCCGTCCGAATTCGCCAGATAGTGCACTTCCAGCCGCTCCATCTGCTCGTCGATCTCGGGGCGGGCGCCCAGCAGTGTCGGGATGACGATCATGGTGCGCAGGCCCGGCGGGACGCCATCACGAAGCTCGAACCGCGGCAGCGAGCTCGGCTTGACCACGGTCGCGACGAAGCGATTCACGAGCGCTATCGCCAGATCCGAAGCCGGGATGACGGCCAGTAGCCCGACCACGAGAAGGGCCGTCGGCCCGCCCCCGGATGCCCAGGCGGCCAGGAGGGGCAGCGCGAGAACGCACAGGGTGAGGAGAGCATTCGTGCCGAGGTACCCGAAGGTTGCCGTCGCGATATATGCGCGAAGCAGCCGCCGCGGCATGGAGGTCCGGAAACCGAGTGTAGCTTCCAAGGCCGGGCGCCCGCCACCGACGAGATAGAACCCGGGATCATTCCGGCGGCCGTCGCGCACCTCGCTCCGCGCCGCCTGGGCGATCGCCTCACGGGCGACGTCGAGCTCAGCGCGGCTCGATCCTCTCGCGAGCTCCTCGATCGCGTGTCGGTAGCTGTCGCGCGTCGCGAAGTCCATCGCGGCATAGTTGACGTCCGCCCAGAGCACTCGGTCGACCAGGCTGACGCTCTCGAAGAACTCCGTCCAGTCGAGCGCGGACATCAAGCCCATGCTCATGATCACGTTCCGGACGGTGACGTTCATCGCGGCCTGCCGCTGGTGTTCGACCCGCACGATGTCGTCGGACGTCGTCCCCTGGGCCGCCAGGCGCTGGTCCAGCCACTGGAGCGCGGGCGTGACCGCGGGATCCTGATCGCGGAGTCGCTGGACGAGCTGCACCGCGAAGGCGGTCTCCAACGGGGCATCCTCGAGGCGCCAGAGTCCCCACTCGGTCGGCGTGGAGGGGAGGCCGCCGAGTCCGAGGAGATCGTCCGCCAGCGCGTCGGCCTCCTGACGTGCCGCACGCCCGCGGACGATGCTCTCCGCGAGGCGCCGGAGATTTTCCACCAGCACGACCCGCAGGGTGATCGCGACCGCCCAGAGTTCGCCGATGGTCAGCGGCTGGACGCGCTGGTAGGCGTGCACGAATCGGCGGAGAAGGTCCGGATCGAAGCGACTATCCGTGTGCGCGACGAAGGCCCAGGCGATGCCGTAGACGCGCGGATAGCCGGCGAAAGGGCCGCCCGCCAGCTTGGGCAGCTCGCGATAGAAGGCCGCCGGCAGGTCGTCGCGGATCTCGCGCAGCTGCTCGTCCACGATGTGAAAGTTGTCGACGAGCCATTCCGCCGCCGGCACGATCGAGCGCTCCTCGCGGATCGCTTTGGCGACCGCGCGATACGTCTCGCGCAACACGCGTCCGTTGTCCTGAACGCGCGGGAGCAGTGGACGTCCCCTGACGGATCCGCTGAGGACGGGCTGGGCGGCCGCCAGGCTCTCGGCGTGCTGCTCGAGGCGCTCGACACCAAAGAGCTCCGCCCGGATCGGCTCTTCGAGCGTCTCGGGGGTTAGCTCCGTCGACCGGTGAGCGGCAGCCATGGATCTCCTGGTCGTGTCCTGAGCGTGAGCCGCGAGGAACGGTGGCGCCGCCGAAGGGAGACCGTGAACTGCTCGGGAATTCGAGAGGTGGCGGGGGCGCCCGACCCCGCACAGCACGTCTTCGAGGTGGTATCAGTGTACAGGAAGCCCCTGACCCGCGCGGCTCGAACTAAGATCTCCGCCGGGATGCACTGGAGGTGCATACTTTAATCTGTATTCAGCTCCGTACCAACGCTTCAGCGCACCAGCCGCGGATTGTGACAAACAGTCCGGCCGACATTTTTCAGCCGGAAGTGTCTCAAGCTTTCTAGAGATCATCAACGCCGCGGTGACGGCACCGCCTCCCAATCGAGCGCCCACTTTCGGGTCAGTCTTCCTCGAGCAGGTCCTGGAGCGCCCGCAGCACGTCCACGTAGCTGATGATCCCGAGGACTTCCTGCGTCCCCGGCTCGACGACCGGGAGCGCACCGATCTTGTGCTCGAGCAGGAGGCTGATCACATCGCCCACCTCCGTGTCGGGCTCGACGGAGATCACGTCCGAGCTCATGACCTCGGCGATCGGTGTCTCCAGCTCCCCCCGGAGCGCGTCGGCCCCCTCGACCCTGAGAACCCTGGCGAGATCGACCTGGGCGAGATCGCGGTCGCTCAGCATGCCCACGAGGACACCCTCCTCGACCACCGGGACGTGGCGAACCGCCAGCTCGCGCATCACATCCCACGCCTCCGCAATGCTCGCCTGCGGCGCCACGGTCAGCGGGTTCGGAGTCATCAAGTCGCGAGCGATCATCGAATCCTCCTTGGCGTCAGCTTGGTCCATATCAAAGCAAGGACAATGCCAGCGCCGCACGCGACCGATCGGCCTCCTATCACCGCGACAACCTCGCGGCCGGGAGCACTCGGTGGGGCGGTGGCTCCCCGCCTGAGGCGGCAGCGTCCCGTGGCGACCCGCCCGATCTTCCGCAACTGCACGAACCGGCGCGGTTCCCGCGTGGCACAGGCCTTGCTCTCCATCGGCCCAGGGAGAGGGTCAGCGTGACGCGCAAGCCGGCGGTCCTGGTGACCGGCGCGAGCGGTGAGGTCGGGCATGGCCTGATCCATCACCTCGCGGATCTCGGCGTCTACGATGTGGTGGCCCTCGACGTCCGGGCCATGGACGACGAGGTGGCCCGGCGCTGCGCCGCAACCCGGATCGGGGACATTCTCAACCGTCACCTTCTGGACCGGCTGAGGAGCGAGTTCGAGATCTCGATCGTCTTCCATCTGGCGGCGCTCCTGTCCACCCGGGCGGAATTCATTCCGGAGACGGCCCACGAGGTGAACGTCCAGGGCACGCTCAACCTCCTCGGCCTCGCCGTCGAGGAGGCTCGCTCGCTCGGGCATCCGGTCAAGTTCCTCTTCCCGAGCTCCATCGCGGTCTACGGCCTCCCGGATCTCGACACGAAGCGCACGGCCGGAAAGGTGGCCGAGGGCGAGTGGCTCACGCCCATCACGATGTATGGGTGCAACAAGCTCTACTGCGAGCATCTCGGCCGATACTTCGCGCGTCACTACCGGCAGCTGGCGGCCGGGGAGCCGAGCGGCGTCGACTTCCGGGCGATCCGCTTTCCCGGATTGATCTCGGCGTTCACGGACCCGAGCGGAGGCACGAGCGACTACGCTCCGGAGATGATCCACGCGGCCGCGCAGGGGCGCGCGTACGCCTGCTTTGTCCGCGAGGACACGCGCATCCCGTTCATGGCCATGCCCGACGCGATCGAGGCCCTGCTGGCCCTGATGGACGCTCCCGCCGAGTCCCTCACGAGCCCCGTGTACAACGTCTCGGCCTTCAACCCCAGCGCTCTCGAGCTGGCCGAGCTCGTGCGGCGCTCGTTCCCGGACGAGCGGATCACGTTCGCGTCGGACCGGCGCCGGCAGGCCATCGTCGATTCCTGGCCCGAGGACGTGGACGATGCGCGGGCCAGGCGCGACTGGGGCTTCCGGCCGGCGTATGACCTCGCGCGCGCGTTCGAGGCGTACCTGACGCCGAATATCACGCGGCGCTACGCCCCGCGCCGAGAAGCCGGCCGGGTGCGGACCCGGGCCGGTGGGGAGACGGGTCATGTACGGTGAAATCAAGCGGCGGCTCCAGGCCGAGCTCGACGGGATCCGCGAGGCCGGACTCTGGAAGGGCGAGCGGGTCGTGGAGGGACCCCAGGGCGCCCGCCTGGCCGTGGGCGGACGCGAAGTGCTCAACTTCTGCGCCAACAACTACCTCGGGCTGGTCAACGAGCCCGCGCTGATCCGGGCGGTCCAGGACGGCCTGACCCGCTGGGGGTTCGGGCTCGCGAGCGTGCGATTCATCTGCGGCACCCAGACGATCCACAAGGAGCTCGAAGCGGCCATCGCGCGCTTCCTAAGCGTCGAAGACGCCGTGCTCTACACGTCGTGCTTCGACGCCAACGGGGGGCTCTTCGAGACGCTTCTCGACGAGCCCGACGTCGTCATCTCAGACGCGCTGAACCACGCCTCGATCATCGACGGCATCCGCCTCTGCCGGGCCCAGCGCCAGCGCTATGAGCACCGCGACATGGCCGACCTCGATCGCATCCTGAAGGCCACCGCGGCGGCGAGGACGCGTCTCATCGTGACCGACGGCGTGTTCTCCATGGACGGCGACGTCGCGCCCCTGGCCCAGATCTGCGATCTGGCCGATCGGTACGCCGCGCTCGTGATGGTCGATGACAGCCACGCGACGGGGTTCTTCGGCCCGACGGGCCGCGGCACCCCGGAGCACTGCGGCGTCGCCGGTCGCGTGGACATCATCACCTCGACGCTCGGCAAGGCGCTCGGCGGCGCGAGCGGAGGCTTCACGGCGAGCCGTGCCGAGATCACGGCGCTCCTGCGCCAGCGCTCCCGGCCCTATCTCTTCTCGAACACCCTGCCGCCGGCCGTGGTCTGCGCCGGTCTCGCCTGTCTCACGCTCCTCTCGGAGTCCACCGAGCGCCGCGACCGGCTCGCAGCCAACACGCGCTGGTTCCGCCAGGCGATGACGGAGGCGGGCTTCAGGCTTCGCCCCGAGGAGCACCCGATCGTGCCCATCATGCTCGGGGACGCGCGGCTCGCTCATCGGATGGCGGCGGATCTCTTCGACGAGGGCATCTACGTCGTGGGCTTTTCCTACCCGGTGGTACCCAAGGACCAGGCGCGTATCCGCGTGCAGATCAGTGCCGCCCACGAGCCGGCGCATCTCGAGCGTGCCGTATCCGCGTTCGTGAAGGTCGGCCGGGCTCACGGCGTGATCTGAGCCGGCGGGCCGGCAGGTTAGGGGGCAACCAGGTCCGGGCCGCCCAGTTCCTCGGGATCAACCGCAATACGCTCAGGAAAAAACTCAAGGAGCACGGGATAGATCCGAGCGTCGTCTAGACACAAGTAGCTGATCTAATACGTCTAATTCCATCATTCTGACGAGCATAGAAAGTTTCTTGACTATTCCGACTGAGATAGTAATATTTGTCCATGGAACACGCCCCGACTGCCTCAATCAAGCGAACCCTCGATTGCCGGGAGACGCTCTGCCCTGGTCCGGTGGTGGAGGTGTCCAAGGCCATCCGGGCACTGGGTCAGGGCGAGGTCCTCGAGGTGCTGGCGACCGATCCCGGCTTCGTGCCCGACATCCAGGCGTTCTCCAAGCGCACGGGGCATCCGCTCCTCGCCGTCGAGAGCATCGAGGAGGGTTTCCGCGCCCTTCTCCGTCGCGCCCGCTGATGGCCAACCCGGCCGCCGCGGAGCTTGCGCTGCCGGTCGAGCCGCGCCGCTGCCCCACCTGCCGGACAAAGATCGTCGTGCCAGGTGAGCAAGGGCTCGTTGTCAAGAACTCCATCCTGCGCGTGAGCGCGGCGACGGGCCCTGCCAGCGCGAAGGGTCCTCGCTGTAAGACCTGGGTGGAGGTGCCGCTGACGTACTGCGAGTAACCGGTTCCCACAACAAGGCGGAAGTCGCTTCAGGACAGAAAGCCGAGTGGTCGGGCCCTTCGAGGCCCGGCCCTCGGCTTTTCTTGTTCCGTGAGGAGATGACGATGAGCGAGCGGATCGACGAGTCATGAGTTCGGAAGCGTCCCTCTTCCCTGTGTTTCTGAAGCTCGAGGGTCGCGCCGTGGTCCTGGTCGGCGGGGGCGCGGTGGCCCGCGTCAAGCTGTCGGAGCTGATCAGAGCCGGAGCCCGGGTGACCGTCGTGGCCCCCGAGGTTCGCCCCGAGATCTCGTCGTCCGGCGTCACCGTGGTGCAGCGCGAATTCGTTTCGAGCGATCTCGACGACGCCTGGTTCGTCGTCGCCGCCGCCCCGCCCGAGGTGAACCGGCGCGTGGCCGCCGCCGCGGCCGAGCGCCGCGTCTTCGTCAATGCCGTGGACGACGCCGACCGCGCGAGCGCGTATACGGGTGGAGTCTTCCGCAGAGGCGGCGTCATGATCGCGGTCTCCACCGAGGGCCGGGCGCCCGCCCTCGCCGGGCTCCTCCGTGAGGGGCTCGAAGCCGTGGTCCCTGAGGACGTCAAGGCGTGGATCGCCACGGCGCGGCAGCTCCGGCAACAGCAGCGGACCGCCGGTGTGACGATGGGCGACCGGCGGCCGCTCCTTCTCGGGGCGCTCAACCGCCTGTACGACGCGAGGGCGATCGGCAGATCGGAGGCAAAGTCATGAGCGGGTTCGTCTCACTCGTGGGCGCGGGTCCGGGGGACCCGGAGCTGCTCACACTGAAGGCCGCGCGGCGCCTCGCCGAAGCCGACCTGGTCCCCTACGACGCGCTGGTCTCCCCCGAGACACTGGGCCTCGCTCCCCGCGCGCACCGCTTCCTCGTGGGCAAGCGCGTGGTGCGCCTCAAGTGCGGCGATCCCTTCGTTCTCGGTCGCGGTGGTGAGGAAGCGCCGGCCCTGGCGGCGGCCGGCGTCCCCTTCGAGGTGGTCCCGGGGCTCACCACCGCCGTGGCGACTCCGGCCCCCTCGGGGATCCCGGTGACCCATCGCGGCCTCGCGTCGGGCTTCGTGGTGGTGTCGGGCCATGCCGAGGCGGCATACCGTCCCATTCTCGATCCCCTCTTCCCGGCGAGCGCCGCCTTGAGCAGGCCGGCGCGCGGCACTTCCTTTCGGCTCATCGTGAATGTCTCCCATGTCTTCATGGGGTGACATTCTCACTGAACAGTTAAGGGGTGACATTTCTATAGACCAACAGCACCCTGACAACCGCAGCTTGACTGCCCCGCGGTCGCCGGCGCAAGATCGCCGTTGATGACTGGCCTGGCTGGGGGATCGATCCTGCGGTCCGCAGGGCACTCTCGGTGCCAGCCACCCCGCCGCCGGGCCCCGCCGGCCCCGGCCCGGTCTGATAAGGGCCTTAAGGGCTATTCGCTTCGCTCAACCAGGCCCTACCGACTGTGGTCGGCGTCGCCCCGAGTAGCGCGTCGGCGCCCGGGGCGACCGCGCCCGGTGTCGAGGATGAGTGCGTCGGTGTCGATGTGCGCGGTTCGCACGGCCTGCGAGAGCAGCCGGTAGAACAGGGGCCCGCGGGCCTTGGACGTGCGGCGGTTGAAGCGGAAGGTGACCTCGTCAAGGTCGTAGGGCAGGTGCTCCTTGCTGATGGCCCCTTGATGGGTGCCCAGGCGCCAGCGCTTGAGCAGCGAGGCGACGCGGTGGACGCCAGGGAAAGGGATGTGTGCCGGCTGGTCGGACGTCCTCGTCACGGTCACGCGGTGTCGGAAGCCCTTGGCGGCGATGTTCGCGTAGCCCTGCCATCCGTCGGTGTGGATGAGGCTGCCGGGCGTGACGGTGTCGACGACGAAGCCCTGGAGGCTCGGGGCATTGACGTTAGGGACGTGCCGCAGGCGGATGCGGCCTATCTTGGCCTCGTTCATCTCGACACCGATGCCGACGATCGCCCTGTTGATCACCCTGCGGCCCTTGATGCCGGGCGCTTCCTCGCCCAGGTACGTCTCGTCGACCTCGACATCTCCGAAGAGGTGATCCCGATCGGGCCGGACCATCACCCTGCGGAGCTTGTGGAGCCACGCCCAGGCCGTTTCGTAGCTCCCGAGCCCCAGTGCCCGCTGGATGCCGAGCGCGCTGGCCCCGTACTGCTGGCTGGTCACCTCCCAGGCGGCGAGGAACCACTGGCGCAGCTTGCGTGTGCCCTCGAAGAGCGTGCCCGCGGTGGCAGAGACCTGGCGTCGACACGTCGGGCACACGCTGAGGCCACGCTCCGAGCGCCAGGCCGCGGCGGCCACATGACCCTCCGGGCAAACGAAGCCATCGGCCCACCGCAGGCGCTCCACGTACGCTACGCACGCCTTCTCGTCGGGGAAGAACTCTCCGAACTCTATGAGGGTGCGGGGGTAGTCGATGCCGGGTCGAGGCTGGGCAGGTGGCGAATCGGCCATGACCACAGCATATAGCGGCCGGAGGAGGGAAGCGAATAGCCCTTAGGGCCTTTATCTCCTATCTATGCTCTGAACTTTTTCACTTGACAGCCGTATGCGCGGGGAATCAGCGCGTATCGCGGGCGGCGGGTGGATGCCGGCCCAGCCCGTCGCACGGGCGCGATGATGGACGGCGCGGTGCGGCCGCAGCGAAAATCATCGCGCGCCCCCGAATCGCCCGTCCTGGAGGCTCCCGGACGGCTCCGAAACCGGGGTGTAGGGTCTTCCTAACAGAAAGGGAGGCCCGCCATGGAGATTCACTGTCCGGACATCCCCGCCACGCTGGAGCCCGCCGCGGCATTGGACCGGCTGGGCGACGAGATCGCCGAGCTGTCAGCACACATCGAGGCCGCCACTGCCCGCCTCCTCGACCTGATCCGCGAGTTCGACGCCCGCGGGGGCTGGAATAGCGGATTCCGCTCCTGCGCGGCCTGGCTTAGCTGGCGGGTGGGGCTCGACCTTGGGGCCGCCCGCGAGAGGGTCCGCGTGGCGCGCGCGCTGGGGACACTGCCGCTCCTGGCTCAGGCCCTCACCCACGGGGAGCTCTCCTACGCCAAGGTCCGGGCCCTGACCC
>Ga0080064_1006856_pt1 | contig 11969 bp, 7 predicted proteins | sample Subgrocontami54m_FD_69260 | JGI IMG/M metagenome (GOLD analysis project Ga0080064, IMG submission 69260) | Subsurface groundwater microbial communities from S. Glens Falls, New York, USA - GMW46 contaminated, 5.4 m (SPADES assembly) (version 2) ...
CAATCATCTTGAGCAGCGTCGTCTTACCGGCTCCGTTGCGGCCCATCACCGCCCAACGCTCCCCCCGCCGGATGGTCAAACTGAAACCCTCATACAGCACGCGCGGCCCGTACTGCTTGTGAACGCCCTCGATCACCGCTACCTGATCGCCCGACCGCGGCGGCGTGCGAAACTCGAACTTAACCACCTGCCGCTTCTTCGGCAGCTCGATCTTCTCAATCTTGTCCAGCGCCTTGATCCGGCTCTGCACCTGCGCCGCCTTGGCCGCGTGCGTCTTGAACCGCTCGATGAACCGCTGTTCCTTGGCCAGCATCGACTGCTGCCGCGCGAATGCCGCCTGCTGATTGCTCTCGCGGATCGCCCGCTCGCGTTCGTAGAAATCGTAGTTGCCCGAATACGTGATGATCTCGCCCGCATCAATCTCAGCGATCTTTGTCACCACCCGGTTCATGAACTCGCGGTCATGCGTGGTCATCAGCAGCGCCCCCTCGTACGACTTCAGGAACTGCTCCAGCCAGATGATGGACTCAATGTCCAAGTGATTGGTGGGCTCATCCATCAATAGCGCATCGGGCCGCCCCAGCAGCACGCGTGCCAGCGCGACGCGCATTTTCCAACCGCCCGACAGGGCTCCTACATCGCCGTCGATCTGATCATCCTGAAACCCCAGCCCATGCAGCACCTCGCGAGCCTGCGCCTCCAGCGTATAGCCGCCCAGGTGCTCGTACTCTTCCTGCACCACGCCGAATCTGTCAAGTATCCGGTCCAACTCAACCGCTTGCCCAGGGTCCTCCATCCGGCGGTGCAACTCTTCCAGTTCGTGATGCAGATCGCCGGCCCGGCCGCTCCCGGCGATGGCCTCGTCCAGTACCGTCCGCCCCTGCATCTCCTCCACGTCCTGCCGGAAATAGCCGATGGTCAGCTTCTTCGGAACCGTCACATCTCCCTCATCGGGAGCCTCCTCGCCCACCACCATACGGAACAAGGTTGTCTTCCCGGCGCCGTTGGGACCCACCAGTCCCACCTTCTCGCCCGGGTTCAATTGAAAGGAAGCTTCTACAAAAACCAGTTGCCTGCCATACTGCTTGTTGATATTCGAAAAAGAGATCATCCGAATACCAACCTAGCAGAGCGGCTCTGTCAGATCTGCTTTTTTGCGAACCGGTTCAGCGAGAAGAACGGGTCTACCGCCCGCTTGCCCAGAACGATGGCGGCCGCCCGCTCGCCCATCGCCGGACCCATCTTGTAGCCGTGCCCGGAACCTCCCCCCACCAACCACGCGTTTCCAGCCCCGGGGTGGCGGTCCAGAATGTAGTGATGATCCGGGCTGTTCTCGTATTGGCAAACCCGTGCCTCCACCAGTGGAGCGCCTTTCATGGCCGGGAACCGAAAGCCCATGTACTGTCGAGCGGCGCGCACGCCTTCGGCTGATGGGGTTCGGTCACCCGATGTCGGGTCGAAGTGGGGTCCACGGCCATCGTCGGCAATTTTGAACCCGCGCCACTCGTTCCCCGGGATTCCATAAAAGTGCGGAGCCCCGGCGTCGATCCAGGCAGGCAATCGATCTTGGAGGAAGCGGCCATCCCCGGCCGGCGTCCCGAAGAAGAAAATCTCCTGGCGTGAAGGCTGGACTCGATCGCCAATCACTTCCGGGAAAAGCTTGCCGAGCCACGGACCGCAGGCGAAAACGTAATGGTCGGCGGTCAGCCGCGAGTTATCAGAAAGCGAAAGACCCTGCATCGCCCCGCCAGAAACCGGTCCGGGCGTCACCTCAAGTTGCTTGTACTCACCGCCTTCCTTCAGGAAACCGGTGAGCACCGCTTCGCAGTTCCGGCGCGCCGTGAGAAAGCCGGCGTCCTTCTCATACAAAACCCAGCGCACACCATCGAAGTTGATCTGCGGCCACCGCTTGCCTGCCTCGGCCGGCGTCAATTCATCAATCGTGAGGCCCGCCTCACGCATGATTGGAACCGCGGCCCGCTCGTAGTGATCGTCCCTGCCTGGCATCCGCAAACAGCCGATGGGATGGTAGAGCGGCCGGCCCCATCGCTTTTCGTTTTCCCTCCAGAGGGCAAGCGCGCGAACAACCATTTCCACGTAAATGCGATCCGGCCCGTACGTCGCACGAATGATGCGCGTCTCCCCGCCTGAGCTCGCGCGCGAATGGCCGGGACCCCAGGCGTCCACAAGAGTCACCTGCGCTCCGAGGCGAAGTAGGTGAAGAGCGGTCCAGCCGCCAAACGCGCCTGCGCCGATCACGGCTACATGTGTTTTCCGCCCTTGCGCCGACAAGCCGCCGGTAATGGAAATAGCAGTACCGGCCTTGAGAAGAGACCTTCGGTTCATAACAAGAATTTCCTACTTCCAGACCGGCTGCGTCCAGGCAGCATCCCCATTGGATGCCTCCACCCGCGCCCGTACGTAGCTGTCTCCGTCCGTGAAAGCGTACTCAACCTTCAGGTCCGTCACAGTCTTCAGCACCTTTCCACCCTTGCCGATAAAATGCGTCCGGTACTTGAGAGGGTTGGCCGGCTTGATTTCCAGCCGCATCCCCTTTTCCATCGTCTCCACACTCACTAACTCCACTCCGGTCGACGAGTAAAAGTCACCCGTTCGGATCGCTGCAGCGATCGCTCCCGCTTCCAGGCTCCCCGCTCGTACCATCACCCAGCCGCGGCCGGGATTCGAATACTGCTTCCCCAACACCTTGAAGTGATGCGCATCATCCACGGCGATACCGTGCCACCGCTTCCCGGCAGTCAGCAGCACATCCCACATCTCATCGAGCGATTCATACCCGCCGCCGCCGGCATTGTTCACTCCCGGATGGCCATTGTACACCTCAAACAGGCTCGCTCCCTGAATCTGTAACAGCTCCTTGGACCCAAACGCCCATCCGAAGTTCGGATGGTTGATTGATGGTTGTCCACCCGCCGCCGCAATCGCGCTCACATTGCCTTGGATGGTCGCCTCCATCGTCGCCCCGCCCGTCGGCAACACCAGCTTGGAAAGCGCCACTCCATTCACGTGTACCGGCTTGCCACCATAGGAATCCGTAATCTCCTCGCCTGGAATCAGTAGGAACTTCTCCTGGGAGGCATGCGCCTGATTCAATCCTTCCACCTCGGTGAGGTAGTTATGATCCGTCAGCACCAGAAAATGGTAGCGGTTCCCCTTGTACCAGGCCGCCACTTCCATCGCCGTTGAATCACCATCGCTGTGCGAGGTATGCGTGTGCAGGTTTCCTTTGTACCACCGCTTCCCGTCCTCCGGGGCCGCCTGGCCAGGAGATTGTGCCCACCACGCAAGGCCCAGGCAAATCAATCCCGCCGCCACGCGCGTCGCCGCCGTTCGAATGTGCATAGCATACATACTATAGGATTTGAGTGCGGTGTAGAATGTCACGATGAACCTTCTGTGGTCCACATTTCTCCGCCACGCGGCCCGGCAATCCAATGTAGGCTCCATCCGCCAGCTCGACGGCGTGGAAGCGGCTTGGGTACATTCGGTGCTGATCATCAACAATGGAACTTATCTCACCTCGCCGGCCTCCGGCGAAGCGAAATTAAGGACACGTCTCGCAACAGCCTCGGAAGACGCCCTCCCCCACAAACTGCCCTGGGCCCTTTATTTGTATGGCCCATACGTCGCGAGCCTAACCAGCCAGCAGGTTTCCGCCGCCGTCGCTGAGTTTGGACTCGCCCCGGTGATGGGTGTGCAGGTCATGACCGCCGGCGTGCATGCTTTGAGACCGTCGGCGCGCCCACTACCAGCCTTGGAGTACCGGCGGATCACCACGCGGGAGGAATCCTGGATCGCCTTCGACATCAACCTTCGCTCCTATGGCATGCCTCTTTTCATGGCCGACAGCGTGCTGGAAACCAGTGCGTATTTCAGTGACAGGAAACGCGAATTTGGCTTTCTTGCATTTGCCGGTGGTGTTCCGGTCAGTACTACCACGGTCATCGAACTTGACGGCTGGCTCTATGTCGCTCTTGTAGCCACCGATCCGGACCACCGCCAGAAAGGGTATGCCGAGGCCGTCATGCGCCATGCCCTCACCGTAGCCGCTTCTGAATGGAAGATTGACCGCACCTCGCTTGACGCAAGCCTTATGGGCGCCCCTCTTTACCACCAGATGGGGTATCAATACACAGGCGAGATCTGGACCATGTACGCGCCTGCTTGAATAGCGCTGGATCCATCCTCACTCACGCGAACGAGTTCCGAAGCTCAACCAAACCCCGGCGACACTCAGCAAAACAAACAGACCCGCCACAATGAGATTCGGTGTCATCAGGCTTCCTGTCAACCGCGGATCCTTCTCCGGCGCCCCAGCCCACGACGTCGAGCCAGGAAGAATCGAAGTGATATAGAACAGCGGCGTCCAGAACGACAGTGACACAAACGATGCCGCGCGAATCGCCACCCCAATCTCACCCGGCTGACGCCACATCAACCATATGCCGGTCGCGGACACGCCAGCCAGCAGAAACAGCAGCAGCGCCCCATGGAACCTCGCATGTGGATGCCACAACGGATTGAGCAGGTGATTGGGGCTCCAATCCAACACAAATGACAGCAGCGTGCTCAAGGCAAGCACCAAGGTCATCAATGCTCTTCCAGCGGATAGTCGATCCAACACCTGTTATACGCTCCCGGTGGCAGGTTCGTTCGATAAATCGGGGTCCCCCATCAACCCTATCTGCGATAAACTAGCTGCAACCACATGCCGCTCTCCCCTGGCGAAAAGCTTGGCCCTTACGAGATCCTATCTCCCCTCGGCGCCGGAGGCATGGGCGAAGTCTACAAAGCCCGCGACACCCGTCTGGACCGCTTTGTCGCCATTAAGGTCCTGCCCCAGCACATCGCCAAGCGTGAGGATCTCCGTCAGCGCTTTGAACGCGAAGCCCGCGCCGTCGCTTCCCTGAACCATCCCCACATCTGCGTGCTCTACGACATCGGCAACCAGGACGGCACCGGTTTCATGGTGATGGAGTACCTGGATGGCGAAACCCTCACTGCGCGCATTGCGCGCGGCGCGCTTCCCCTCGATCAGGCCCTGTTGTACGCCACGCAAACCGCCGAAGCGCTCGATCGCGCGCACCGCGCCGGTGTCACGCATCGCGACATCAAGCCGTCCAACATCATGCTCACTCGCGACGGCGTCAAGATTCTCGACTTCGGCCTTGCCAAATCAGCTCCCAAGGTCGGACCCTCCGAAGACACTCTCACCGCGGCCCTCACAACCGAAGGCTCAGTGCTCGGCACGCCGCAGTACATGGCGCCGGAACAGTTCGAAGGCAAGGAGGCCGACGCCCGGAGTGACATATGGGCCTTTGGCGGTGTGCTCTACGAGATGGTGACCGGCCAGAAAGCGTTCCAGGGCAAGAACTACTCCAGCATGGTCGGCGCGATTCTCTCCGCTGACCCGCCGCCCATGTCGGTGAAGCCCTTTACTCCAGCGCCCCTGGAGCGGCTGGTGAGAAGATGCCTCGCCAAGGACCCCGAACGCCGCTACCAATCCATGCGCGACGTTGTGCTTGATTTGGAATTGCCGCCCGAGGCTCGATCGGCCGCATCACTGAGCAGCCGGTGGCCGTGGGCCGTGGCAGCCGTCTGTTTGGGGATTGCGCTGGCCGCGTTTGTTCTCACGCGTTCAAAACCGGCGCGGGAAGCCGCTCCGATGCACTTTGAAATCATGCCGCAGGGCCTGGAAACGGTAAGAGAGATTTCTGTCTCACCGGATGGCAAAATGATCGCCTACCAGGTCGCGGGCAGTCCAAGGCGGCTTTGGCTGCGCCCAGTGGACTCCGTGAAAGCGCGCATGGTGGACGAGATGAGCCCGACACACCTGAGCTGGTCTCCTGACAGCCGGTCCATCGCATACAGTGTGGACGAGGATCTTAAGAAGATGGATATCACGGCGGCGTCGGGGCAAACCATCCTGAACAACGCTTCGGTGTCTTATGGCACCACTTGGTCCCAGGTTCCCAGCCAAAGTGGATATATCATTTTCAGTCGAACCAACGGGCCGCTTCAGAAAGTAAGCGCTTCGGGAGGCGTGCCTGCTCCAGCCCTCGAACTGGATAGGGAATCCGGAGAGGCCTCCCAGCGTTATCCGGTTGTGCTTCCGGATGGAGAACACCTGCTGTATGTGTCGCGCCGCAAAGATCCTTCACAGGATGGCGTCTATCTGGCGCGCTTGGATGGAAAACAGCGCCCACGGCGTGTCCACCGGACCGTTAGGGGATTCCAGTACGTGGAACCGGAAACTCTTCTGGTGGAACACAATGGTGGTTTGGCGGCCGCGAAGTTCGACGCGGAGTCAAAGGAGTCCGGCGACACAGTGATGCTCGGCGAGGAGTTGAGGTCAAATATCATTGGCGGTTTGACCTTTTCGGCGTCCATTGATGCTCGGGTGATCGCGTTTCTGACGGGGGCCGTAGGCGGAGAACAACTGGTGCTCTTTGACCGCACGGGCAAGAAGCTGGATACACTGACCGGCGCTACTCCCAGGGAAACCAGTCACCTGGAGATGTCCCCTGACGGTAGGCGGCTGCTGCTCGAACGCGGCACGGCCGGCAACACGGACCTTTGGACCGTCGATTTGGGCCGCAAGATTGCTTCCAAACTCACTTTTAATCCGGCCAATGAAGGGCCGGGAGTCTGGTCCGCAGATGGTCAGAAGGTATTTTTTTACAGCATCCGCCCCGACACTGGTCCCGCCATTTGGGAGATCCCTGCCAATGGTGCGGGAACAGAAAAGCTGGTAGCCAAGACCGCCACCCATCACATGCACGCATCCCCCGACGGGAAATACCTAATGTTCGAAAGCGTGCGCGACGTTCAGATCGGCTTGGCGGTGCTCGACCTCAAGAACGGAAATAAAATGATCCCGTACCTGGAGCAGCCAAATCTAGTTGGGCCGCAGTTTTCCCCCGATTCGCGTTTGGTCGCCTATGAGTCCAGTGAAACCGGACGATCCGAAGTGTACGTCCAGACCTTCCCCGCCGGAGGAGGCAAGTGGCAGATTTCGACCAATGGGGGCATTGAGCCACGTTGGAGCGGAGACGGGAAAGAGATCTTCTTCGACCAAGGCAACGGAACGGTGATGGCCGCTAGCGTGGTGATGCGAGGCGGATCGCTCGAGGTGCTCCAAACCAAGGAGTTGTTCCGTTTCCGGAGGACGGGTGCGCCCGGTACCGCAATTGCCGTAAGTCCGGACGGAAAAACCTTCGCCATCCGGGAATCGGCGGCGGAGGTGCAGGCTGTACCGATTACCGTTCTGTTGAATTGGAGGCTTGGCCCGGCGCGCTAAGGGAAACCGGATCCCGCCGCACCGTTTCCCGTCCTCCAGCGCCGCCTGGGTCCATTCGGCCATGATCATCAATGATGGAACCTATTTCACCGCGCCCGTCTCCAGCGAAGCCGAACTAGGGCTCCAATCCAAAACGAATGACATCAGCGTGCTCGCGGCAAGCACCACCGTCATCAATGCCCTTCAAGCGGATAGTCGATCCATTATCTCCTTTACGCTTCCGGCAGAATGTTCGTTCCCCTAATAGCCACAAAGTCGCACACCCTGGGCCGGCCGCCCGCTTCAAAAATCAAATAGGTAATTGAACTTGAAAAACAGCGCCCGGCTCATGACGCGGTGCTCCACCTGGTGTGGGTCGAAAAAGTCGACCGTTGCCGCACGCGTATTGTAGACGAGGAAAAAGCCGGTGCTGGATGTGGAAAGCACGGCCAGCCGGACGTTGGCGCCAACCACATTGGCCCGGCTGTTGTACTGAGTAAACGCCTGCAGGTAACTCTTCGGGGTGAAGGACCAATTAAAGCGAAGGCCGGCCAGGTCCGTGTTGAAGTTCCCCTCGGGCAGCGTGATGAAGTTGCGGATGTAGCTGCCCGTCCATGTGATGTTCTGGCCCTTGCGAATGCCGGCGTTGACGTTGATGGTCCGGATATTGCCGCCGTAGAACCTGCCGACCGACGCGTTGCCGGTGGCAAAGACCTTGGCCGTCTGATCCGTACCGTAGTTCGTCACCATCTCGCTGTAGCCATAGCGGCCCGGCGGGATAAGGATGCCCGGGAAAACCTGGAACGGCTTATCAAGGCGCTCAAAATTGCGATTCCAGGCGACCCCGAGACTGGAACCGTTTTGCCAGCGGCTGTCGAGGTGATAGTGCTGGAAGCCGGACTCCTTGTTGTTGGTCTCGATGGTGTACCAACTGTTCCATTGAAAGTGAGGAAAGATACTGCGAATAAGTCGGCTCTGCGGGTAGTGGGTGTAGCGGTAGCCGAAGGTGGGCTTCCGGTATCCCAGGCGGCGCACAAACCCCACTTCCGGATTGAAGTTCCTCCCCACCTCGGTGTAAGACATGTCAAAGCGGTGGTGCTGGTCGTCGTATTCGAAGTTGGACGCGCCGGCATGATCGCTTCCGTGGACACCTGGAGTCTGGCTTTTGGCGATGTAGGTAAACCAGTTGGTGTATTTTCCGAAACCGAGGTTCAGGTCCGTCCCGAAAGTGCGATTCCAGGGGTGGCCACCCGCAAACGGGCCGGTGGAATTGCGGTTGACGCCGATGAGACCGATGGACGATCGGTTCCTCAATTCGCGGCTTACGCGCAGCACGCTGAAGTTGTTGGCGGGCGTGATGCCGCCCACCTCGCGCGTCTGCATGTTTAACAGTCCGACATCGAATTTTCCAGCCTTACCGCTCAACCGCATGCCACCCAATATGGGAACCTGCGTACCGGACGCATCAATGCCGATACGCCGGGAAAAAAACACCTCCACTTCGCGCGCCGTGCCGAACTCAAAGGTGCCGGAGTTTTCCAGAAAGAAGGGGCGCTTTTCGGGAAAAAAGAGGTCGAAGCGGGTGAGGTTCACCTGCTCTTCATCCACCTCCACCTGCGCGAAATCCGTGTTGAGAGTGGCGTCCAGGGTCAAGGAAGGAGTGAGGCTGTACTTGACGTCGAGGCCGGCGTCGTGGACCAACTTCGACTGGTCTTCGGCCCGTGCGCGGTCCTGCTTGAAACCGCCGATCACAAACGGTAGCAGCTTGAGACTGCGGTGCGTTTTCAGCTCCAGGCCTTCGAGATCGCCGGCGGCGCCCACTTGGTTAATCGTAAAGTTGCGCGTGACCGGAGTCCAATAGGACTGTTCGTTGCGGCGGCGCAGGTTACGGGTGACGTTGAGTCCCCACACGCCGGACTCCCCGGAGTTGTAACGCAGCGTTTTGAATGGGATGACCATTTCACTTTCCCAGCCGCGCGCGGTGATCTGCGACTTCACTTTCCAGACCCCGTCCCAGTTCAGGTTAAAGGCCGCCGCGCCGGCCTGCTGGGCTCCGCCACCGCCGCCCTGGCCGCCCGCACGGGCCGGAGTACCCACGCCCCCGCGTGTCTGGCCGGCCTTGGATATCTGCCCGTCGTATTCGATTCCTGTGGGGCTGGTGCCGAACAGAAATGCATTCTGGCGGTCATGGAAAGTATCGAGCATGATGACTATCGAGTCTGTGTCGGTGAGGGCGGCGTCGCGGCGGTTCTGAGTGACGACAATGTTGCTGGGCTGGGAATCGAAGCAGATGATTCCGATGTAAAGGTTGTTATCGTCAAAGGCGATGCGGACCTCGGTCTGCTCCGTGGCGGGCGAGCCGGAGTCGGGCTGCTGCTGTGTAAAACCTGTTGCGGGCTGGATTTGCTGCCACAGGGGCTCGTTCACCAAACCGTCAAGGACGGGCGGGTGATCAATGCGCGAGGCGCGGACACGGTGCTGCGCCCGCACAGGCAGAGCTAAGGCGGGGAGCAGTATCAGCAAAAATGCGCGAAAAAAATGCAAGATGATCGTGACCGGTCTTGGTTTGTTCCCGATCCATCGCAGTATATAACGGATGGGGGCTGGTCATCCGCGGACCGAGCGCGCCCCTATCCAATCAGCGCTTAACCTTCGGCGTTGACTCGATCACGCAGCGCCTTCATGTAGCCGAGAGTGTAGGCGTAGTTGGCCTGCGGGTACATGGGGCCGCCACCAGGGACGTGGTCTGGAATGATGATGCCTTGAAAGTCGACCTTGCGCAGGGCTTTCATTACCTTGTACATGTCCAGGTAGCCGTTGTCGACAAAGGTTTCACGGAATTTGGGGAGTGGTGAACTGACGTTGCGGAAGTGGATCTTGAAGAGCTTCTTGCGGGCGCCGAAAGAGAGAGCTGCTTCCACCGGATCCTTGCCCATCCCCTTGCCGCCTTCGCCCCAGGTGCCGACACACAGGCAAGCGCCGAAGTTGGGGCTATTCGCGATTTCGAAGGCGCGCTCGTAGGCCGCGTAGTTCGTGAAGACGCGGGCCACCCCTCCCAAGGCTGAAACCGGCGGGTCGTCGGGATGAAGGCCGATTCTCACGTTGTTCTTCTCCGCTACCGGGGCGACGGCGCGGATAAATGTCGTGAAGGTTTTCCAGATATGTTCGGCAGGGTACTCCTGATCGAAGGAATTCGGAAGTTTGCGCGCAACCTCGACGTCGAACTCGCGCGTGGGTGAGTTGCGGGTGATGGCGTTGGAGGTGGCGTAGAAGCCCGGTATAGGCTGGTTCTTGATATTGGCCATGTGGGCATAAGTCGTGTAGGGGATGCCCGCGCGGCTGAGATTGGCGAGATATTCCTTATATTGCGCGATCTTGGTCTCCACGCCGCTCAACCCCAGGACGATCGTGGGGTCGCAATGCAGATCGATGAGGCCGATGTTGTAGATCTTGACGCCGTGCGCCTCGAGTTTCTTGCGCATCGCGCTCATCCAATCCGCGTTGTTGTTTGCGATGGTAGTCCAGATGGAGACCGCCTCGATGCCATTGTGAGCCAGGAGCGCGAAGTCTTCCTCCCGCGGGCGGTCCGTGAAAGACATGCCGACCATAATCCCCGGCGTCTTGGTTTGGGAGTAGGCGAGCTGCAGCAGGCTCGCCGCGGTGGCGGCGGAGCCGAGGCGGAGAAGTTGCCTTCGTTCCATGGTGTGACCTCCTAGAAGAGCAATCTTAATCCAAGTTGAACGTTGCGGGGAGCCGAGCCGAAGATGATGCGGCCGAAATCCTGATTGGTGACGTCGGTGGTCTGGTTGCGGGCTTCAAAGAAGGGGCTGTTGGTCAGGTTGAAGACCTCGGCTCGGAACTGAATCTTGTAACGCTCGCCGATTTGGGTATTCTTGAAAACGGACATATCGAGGCTCTTACGGCCCGGGCCGCGCAGAGCGGGCTGGGTGAGCGAATCGGTGGGAACGGTGTAAGGGGCGGCGCGCCGGAAGGCGGAAGTGTCGAACCACTTGTCGATGGACTGGCCGCTATCGAGAATGCCGCTCGCCAGACGGTCGGCGCGGCCGTTGGTGTACTGGAAGTTAAAGAGGTTGGTGACGTCCGGCGCAGTGATCAGGATGGGACGGCCGGATTGGAAGATGGTGATGCCGTTCCATTGCCAGCCGCCGAGGACCTGACTGGCGAGGCCGGAGTTGGCAAACCGTTTCCCTTTACCGAATGGCAGATCATAAACGTGGCTGATGACGACGCGGTGGGGAAGATCGTTGGCTTCCAGGCCCCGATTGTACTTGGGATTGAAAAGAGCGTTCGATGGACCGACGACCCAGGTATTGGAGTCGCCGCCGATGGTGGAAATGGTCTTGGAAAGTGTGTAGGCGAGCGAGAAGGTAAGGCCTTGCGAATAACGTTTCTCGAACCTGGCGGTCATGGACTGATAGCTCGAATCGCCGTAGTTGGCCCGAATGTGGAGCACTTCCTGATAGTGCGGGAAGGGGCGCAGCAGTTGGCGGCGCTGGACAGTGGGGAAGCTGAGCGCACCGATGGTCACTTTTCCGAAATAGGGATTAGGTACGGCGTCCAGAAGGCGCGAGCCCCACTGCTCTAGCAGCAGCGGGTCATTGGCGTTGTCCTGGCGGTTCCAGAACAGGTGCGTGATCTTGGAGCCCAC
>Ga0080064_1006857_pt1 | contig 11968 bp, 12 predicted proteins | sample Subgrocontami54m_FD_69260 | JGI IMG/M metagenome (GOLD analysis project Ga0080064, IMG submission 69260) | Subsurface groundwater microbial communities from S. Glens Falls, New York, USA - GMW46 contaminated, 5.4 m (SPADES assembly) (version 2) ...
AGTTTTACCGATATTTTACATGGAAATTTAATGAAGGCCCTCCGCTTGAAATTGGACAAGAGGTAGTTGTTGAAGCTGATGAGTATTGGGATTTAATCTTTGACCTTGTGCGCTATTATTATGGTAAACCAATCCAGGTAATTATTCTCAATCGAGTTTCGCAACAAAGGTACTCATGTCTTTTACCCGAAGGTGTTATTATTCCACACCACTCATTTTCATATAACGACACTCAACACGCCGTCGAACTTGACCGCTCATGTCTTGTTACGATCTCTGAAACATTTGAATTAGAATAAAAATGTTATTAGCTCATTTATAACGACCCTTCGTATTATGGAGGGTCGTTTATACTACTGTTGACAGACGAGTAAATGAGTGATATTATCGAGAAGTTTTATAATCCATTGTTTTTTGACAATTATTATTATGTAATCCTTCGATAAACTCAGGGTGATTTTTGAGTACATAAATCAAAAAAGAGGAGATATACCATTGAAGAAAGAGATGGTTGCGGCAGGTTTAGTATCTCTTATTTTATTCATAACCACCGTACAATATTGTTGGCTTACAGCCTTTAGTGATGTTGAGCCGGTTCTCGCGTCATGGCTTTTATTTACGGTAGTTACTTCTTCAAATTGGCTAACCTACTGGTCATCACCAAAACGAAGCATTGTTCATAATATTGGACTCGTTTCCAGTTGTATTAGTATATGGATTATTACGAGTACCATTCTTGTTTCGGGCTTTTTTCTTGGTAAAAATATTCGACTTGGATTTACGCAGTTTGAGATCATTTGTTTTTTAGTTTCCGCTGTGATCTTGCTATGGTGGAAATATACTAAAGAATATGAAATTCCAAATTATGCCTTTCAAGTATTAACACTGATAGCATGGTTTCCGCTCTATATTCATCTTTGGTTTACGCCAAGAAATACTGAACCGTTTAGTCTTTGGCTTGTTCAGCTAGTGGTTACAGGTATTTCTATTATTCCCGCAGTTGTCGGCAAAGATAAGTTTGCAATAATAAATTCAGTGCGCGGATTTCTGTGTGTCGTATGTATTCTTCTTTTAATGATACGTTTTGAATTATTTCATTAATGAAATTGTAAAATCAAAAAGAGGAGAAATTTACATGAATAGACAAGAAGAAATGGCAATGCTTAGTGAGCTTCAAGAAAATTATGGAAGGCATGGCGTCGTTCTTTTTTTTGGTGAACTTACTCCAGAAAAAGCAGAACACATTAGATTTTGGTTGATGAGGCTTTCTCTACAATATCAAGGCACCCAGATCAAATTGATTATTGATAGTCGTGGAGGCTCTGTTCACCATGGATTAATGCTCGTTGACCTTATTCAGTCTTTACCGAAACAAGTCATAGGTATTGTTAATGGTGAATGCCATTCAATGGCACCAGTTGTACTTCAGGCATGCAGTGAAAGAATTGCTACGAAGCATAGTAGATTCCTTCTTCATAATATTAGTTATAGTCCTCGATATTCACTTTTTGATGCACAGGCACGGTTTGATTCAGATTATAAAAATCTTAAGCGGTATCAGGGACAAATTATTGACATTCTTTGCGGCAGAAGTGGACTTCCCCCAGAAAAAGTTATCGAGCTCATTACTGGTGGAGATGTTGTTGAAGAACTGCATTCATCAGATATGATATGTGAACTCAAACTAGTTGATCGTGTTGTTGAAAAATTTGAAATGCTTGGCTCAATCAAAAAAAATAAAATTTCTGTTCGGAAGTCAAGAAAATAATTTTGTACATTTTTACGACCCCCGTTTTCACGGAGGGTCGTTTGCTTGACATACATATATGGGTGAGGTATCCTATAACCATAACCTATGGATAAGGTATGCTCGAACCCTATACAACACAATCAAAAACAGCCCTTAAAAAGGCATTGGGACAGTTAGAAAGTGCGCTTTCTATGCTCGAAGAGGGTAGATATTGCATGGATATTATCCAACAAAGCAATGCCGCACTCGGGCTTATTAAAAGTGCAAATCTCCTGATGCTTGAAAGTCATTTGAAAAGTTGTGGCAAAAAACTCGCCTCCTCAAATAAGATTGAGCAAGATAAGTTTATTAAAGAAATTATTCGGGCATGTAGCGTTTCTTCCCGTAAGGCGTAATATGCAGCAAAAAAAAATACCATCATATTCTATTGTATTTGTGATAATCTCATTTATCACGCTTTTTGTTGCGAGCTGTTTCCTTACAAGTGTGATCCAAACGAAAGGGCACGGCATGGAAGATATGGGCATGGCATCTACCCAAACGCTTTCTCATGGCCACCTCGCTATTCCCTTTGACTTGCCTGAACCATTAAGCATTCCGTTAAACATAGCATTGCTTACCTTCGTTTTTGGATTTTTTATTGTACAAACAGTAAGTCGTGAAGATATACAGTTTGTACGGCAGCGATATCGCAAGCGAACGCTTTTTCGCATTCTCACTTCAGATTATCTTTTTCTATTCCAAAATGGAATTTTGAACGGCAAATCATTTTAAAAGACCACTTGGTATGTTAACTAAAATACCTAAAGGTCTTTTTTTGTTTGAAATAAATTGTAAATACTATGACACTACTAAAGAAAATTATCATCATTATTTCCTGTATTGTTGGGGTAAGCGGAATTGCTTTTGCCACAACATCAATTCGAAATAATTCACAGAAAAAAGAAGATACGGCTTCACCTAAAAATACTGTCCAGCAAAAACCAAGCTTACCGATTGAAATTGCGTCTGACAGTGGATTAGACCAAGCGGCAGATGCTGCCCTTACGTGGCCGGGAGAAATCATATCGCCAACCGCACTTGAGGTGCATCCGTCAAGCGAAGGAGTGATTAGTTCATTAAGTGTTCGCGTAGGGCAAACAGTACGCGTTGGGCAAGTACTAGGGAAACTATCAGCGCCTCCAGCATCAATGGAGCGCGCAGACAAGGCGGCAGAGCGAATTCAAATGTTAACCAAGGCACGCGCGAATGTTAAAACCACTTCTCGGCTGGTACTGGAAACAAAAAAACAACTCAAAAAAGAACTTGAGTCTTTAATGAGTGTACAAAACATGTCCACCTCATTTATTGAAAAAGATGCTGAAAAAGATCAGTCCATGAATAACAATATACCCCTTGAATATGAAAAAATGAAACAGCAAAAAGAAAAAGAAATTTTACTTGCAAAAGCCCAGCGTGATCAAACACGCATTGAGTTATCGATAAAAGAATCAAAATTGCGTGTGAGTATGCAGCAAATGCTTGAAAAGGATTTACCCATGATTACTGATAACTATATTGATCGGCGGACAGATTGGAAGACGCTTGTGCCGCGTTTTAAAATGTCTGTGGGAACATTGGGGCGTTCTCGCATTGAATATGAAAGGGCGTTCCGCAAGCTTATCGACGACCTTGAAAATCAATCATCAACAACACTTGGTGAAAGTTCACTTACCTACGTACAGAGTTTCAAAGATTTGGCATTTGCTACTGAAATAAGTGATGATATGTCATCTAGTGATATTGCCAATTTACGAAAAATGGCGCAGGCAAATACACTTATGGTCCTTGATATGGTAAATGATGTTAAAGAAAAAAAGAACATGGTGATTGTGAAAGAAGCCGAAGTTTCAAAAATGATTGCCGAAGTTGAAAAAGAATTAACGGTTGGTTCGCTCGGTATTTCAATTTCAAAGATCAATACCGAAAAAATTGAGGGTTCTCGAAAAAAAATGATTGCCGAAACAAAAAAAGATTTTATTGAAAAACAGCGGGAAATTGAATCAAAAATCATTGAGCTTGATCGAGAACTTGATAATGCAAACGCAGAAGTTCGTGCTGCTGAAATTGGGTATAAAACATTTACGAGCGAATTGGGGGCGCAAACAATTATTTCGCCAAAGAACGGAATTGTTACGGGAATTTTCAAAACAGTCGGTGAATATGTTATGCCGTCCGATTCCATTGCGCTTGTGAGTGATGGGAAAGAAACGAAAATTTTTGTCCGTTTTCGTATGCCAAGCGATGAGGCAGTACTTCAAAGAGGTGATGAGGTATTTGTGATTCGTCCGGGTTTTCCATTTGATAAAAAACAAGCTGTTATTAGTGGTTCAGGAACAACACTTGATGAAAACGGTTCCTATACGGTTGAGGCAGAATTTCTTAAATCTCCTCCTTGGCCACTTCATGCGCTTGTTCGCGTTATGCCAGTAATTCCTACCGAACGTATCATTATTCCTTTTACTGCCCTATGGTGGGATGAAGAAAAGAATTCCCATGTGTATGTTGTGGTGCAAGGGGAAACATTGGTAGATAGAATAGTTAAAACAGGCCGTGCAATAGGCGATAAGGTTGAAATTATGAGCGGGCTTTCTTCTGGAGAAAAATATCTTTCAAAAATTCCTTCAGCCGAGTTAATTGAACAGCTTATGATAAAAGATCAAGATAAGTCACAAAAAGATTCAATCCCACAAAGTATGGATAGTGTAGAAGAAAAAAATCTTCTCGAAGAGCTGGATGAACTCGATAAACAGGATGGCGAAGGAGGGGATGGCCACGGCCATGGTGAATAATAAAATATATGAATACATTTTTTTATCATGTAATTAAATGGTCGCTTGGTCATAAAATAAGCGTTGTGGTGATAGCTCTTGCGGTGAGCATAAGTGGAATTGGAAGTCTTTTGACATCAAAGATTGATGTATTACCAGATGTGAATAAGCCGACCGTTGCTATTTTTGCGGAAGCAGATGGGCTTGCCTCAGAAGAAATAGAGCGCCTGATTGTAACGCCTATTGAGTATGCAGTTGCAGGAACTCTGGGTACGGAAAAAATTCGAAGCACCTCGTCATTTGGTATTGGTATTGTAAACGTTGAATTTAAATGGGGTTCTGATGTGTATCGAAACCGACAGGTTATCCAAGAACGTCTCGCGCAAGTTTCTTTGCCGCAAGGAGTGAAACCGGTACTTGGGCCGACAACATCAGTGATGGGAGAAATTGTATGGGCTGGCCTTACTTCATCCGACCCCTCTATAACTGGCATGGAACTTCGTACACTTGCTGATTGGACGGTTCGACCCGCGCTTTTGCGTATCGAGGGAGTTTCAAATGTGTTAGTAATGGGCGGTGACGTGAAAGAGTGGCAGATTAATGTTGATGCAGCGAAATTACGGCGATACGGCATGCGACTAGAGGATATTATGATGGCGGTCAAGGGTGCATTAAAAAACCGAGGAGGGGGTATTTTAAATCAAGGAGAAACTGAATATCCTATTCGTATTCTTGTTGCGCCACGCGAGGCACAAGAACTTGAGTCAATTGCAATCGGGAAAATGGATGCCATGGTTGTGAGGCTTGGCGATGTTGCCCGCGTGCAGGAGCTGTCAAGTATTGTGCGGGGGACCGCGTCTATTGACGGAAAAACAGGAGTTATTTTGCGTGTTGTCCGCCAACCAGAAGCAGAGACATTGAAGGTAACAAAAGAAATTGATGACACGCTCGCGCAATTACAAAAATCATTTCCGAAAGGTGTTGAAGTAAAAAATGATTTATTGCGGCAAGAGCGGTTTATTCGTACAGGATTGGAAAATGTCAGTGAAGCGTTGCGCGATGCGACACTATTTTTAATCATTATCCTCTTGTTATTTTTAATGAATATACGAATCACGTTTATTACGCTTATTACCATTCCATTAAGTATTTTTGTAACGGCGGTTGCATTTAAATCTTTTGGTCTTTCTATCAACGTGATGACTATGGGTGGTATCGCGGTTGCAATAGGTGAGTTAGTTGATGATGCGATTGTGGGAATTGAAAACATCTATCGGAGAATTCGTGAAAATAATACAAGTGAAGTTCCCCGGATGCACGATGATGTTGTACGTGATGCTTCAGGCGAGGTGCGTAACTCGATTGTGTACGCAACAATATTAGTGGGCATAGCATTTGTTCCAGTCTTTTTTATCCCAGGTGTCGAGGGCAAATTATTGGCTCCGCTTGGGTTGGCATATATTGTGTCATTAGCTGCTTCAATGCTTGTTTCGCTCACGGTGACGCCAGTATTATGTAGTTATTTTCTTCGCGGAAAAAAACAGATAGCACACGGGGGAGATACTCAATTTGTTATCATATTGAAAAAAGTATTAACTCCATTGTTACGTTTAAGTATTCGCCATCCAATGATCTTGGGCAGTTTCGTTATTATCTCTCTTGGCATTTCGGGTTTACTGTATTTTAACGCAGGTAAAGAAGGAATACCTCCCTTTAGTGAAGGGGCGGCAACGGTGATGGTTATTTTACCGGTCGGATCTAATCTTGAGCGAACAAACACATTTGTTACAAAAATTGAACAGGAAATTATGCACATTTCCGGAGTGCAACGTGTGAGCCATACGACTGGGCGTTCTTCAGCTGATTCGCACGGCGGCGGATCAAATAGTAGTGAAATTCAAATTGCATTTAATCCTGGGCTTGAAGAAAAACGAAAAGAACTTTTTATTGAAATTCAAAAAGTGTTTGATCGCTACGGGGATGCTGAATATAGCCTGGGACAACCCATTACGCATCGACTTGAAGAGTTAATTTCAGGTGTCAGGGCGCCGATCGTAATAAAGGTATTTGGTGATAATGTGAGTGATATGAAAATAACAGCTGAAATGGTGCGCGATGAGCTATCTCGCCAGCCCGGTGTGAAAAATGCTAAAATACAAAAAGATGTAACGGTTCCCGAATTCCATATCTATCCTCTTACCAATAGGTTGGCAGAATATGGTATTTCGCCTGGGGTTGTTGCTGACGAACTTGAACAGGGGCTTATGGGTGAAGTGGTTGGCACCGTACCGTTGGATAACCAGCGAATCCCTGTGGTCATGAAGTATGATCTTACTTCACGTGGAAATGTTCAAGCATTAACTGACTTAGCGTTACCCTTTAAAGAAACTGAATCACTTGCTGGTTCAACTGCTCAAGTGCGAATAAGCGGGGGAAGAAATAGATATAGCCACGAAGGAACAAAACGCATGCTTATTGTGAGCGCAAATTATCAAGGGTCAGATATTGTGAAAGCCGTGGAACAGACGCGCCAGTCAATGTTACAAAAAGGAAATCCTATCGGAATAACTATTTCCTATGAAGGAACGTATAAAAGTCAGAAGGAAAATGCGCAGCGTCTCATGGTATTATTTCTTGTAGGATTGATACTCATCTTTCTTATACTATTTTCTGCATTTCGATCAGTGCCCCTTGTTATCCAAATCATGATAAGTATTCCAACGGTATTTATCGGAAGTCTTATTGCGGTAAAATTGAGCGGCAATACGATTAGCTTGGCACATATGGTTGGGTTTATCTCACTTACGGGAATCGTATCGCGAAACGGCATTATGTTAATTGCTCGAGTTGTCAGTATGATTACAAAAGAGGGAAAAGAATTTTCTGAAAGTACGGTTATTCAGGCAACGCTTGAGCGTGTTACGCCAGTTCTTATGACATCAACGGTAACCGCATTAGCCCTTGTGCCACTTCTTCTTTCTCCCGATAAGCCGGGTAAAGAACTCCTTCATCCATTGGCGGTTGTTATCTTTGGTGGATTAGTAAGTTCTACGTTGTTGTCTCTTTTCTTAACCCCATCATTATTTTATCGGTTTGGAAAAAAGACGGTTCAAAAAGAATTAAAAGGTATTTCCGGTTTCTAGAACTTCAAGAAAGTCATTTAAAAATAACCAAGAAGGTCGATATTTTTAAGAAGAAACTATTTATTCAATACACATAGCATAATAACAATATGATATTATCTAAAAATAATCGATTCCATATAAGCAGCATTGCGCTAGGAGTATTTTTAATGACAGGATTATTTACGTACGTATATGCGGACGAGATAGGGGAAATGCATGATGATTCTTCTGTTGTGAAAATACAGGAAAAATCAGCAAAAGAAATGAAGATGGGCGAGCAAGAACACCAAACTGCAGTTGAGCAGGTAAGAAAAAAATATTTAGATCGAATGAAAAAGATTCAAGGAAAATATACCAAAGATCTTGCTCTTGCGAAAAAAGAAAAATCAAAAAAGAAAGAACTTGCAGCAAAAAAAGTTTTTGCAAAAGCAAAGGCAGATGCTCAAAAAATATATCAAAAAGAACGTAATGTCGCCATGAAACAGTCAATGAAGAAAAAGTAATAATTATTCATAGTATATTTTTATGCATACATCTCTTCACCCCCATGCAAGTGGTATTGGATGCGCAATAAGTATAGGAGCGATATATCTCGCATGTGTTATTCTCTATCTTATTATGCCTCAGCAGCTTATAACATTGGCGCAATATATGTTCCATGGAATTGATATTACTAAAATATCAGGATCATCCATGTCATTTGGCAGTGTAATACTGGGATTTATTGAAGTACTTATACTGTCATATATCGTTGGCTGGCTCTATGTGATAGTGTACAATAAAGTTATTCAGCAAAAATAACAACTAAATAGACTTAAGATAGATAAAAGGCGGGGACTAAAAAGTCTTCGCTTTTGTATAGTATTGACAATATAGGTTATGGGCGGTAGTATGTTGGTATCTATTTCAATCCAATACGGTATGAATAAAACAATACATCGGTGTGCGCCGCAGCCGCGAACCGCATTTCACCTTACCCAGCGGGTGGATTACGCATTATTTTTGTTGTCAATTTTGGCGAAACAAAAAAAGGATGTAAGCGCATCACTGCGCACAATATCCCGTACGTATTCCATGTCATTTGCGTTTTTGCAAAAAGTAGCAGGACTTCTCAATCGAAAGGGGTTTATAAAAGGAACACGAGGGAAAACGGGAGGGTATGTGCTTCATCGCTCTGCCATGTCACTTTCACTGAAAGAAATTATTGAGGCGGTTGATGGACCCATTGCCGTGATGGGGTGTCTTTCGCATGATACGAAGTCTTTGTGTCCGCGCATGCAATTTTGCAGTGTCCGTTCAACATTTTCAACTATGAATGAAAAAATAATGGCAACATATTATAATAAAAAACTTAGCGATATAGTTAAAAGTGCTTTATGAAAAAAATAGTAAAAGTAAAAAAATTATCCAAAGGCCTTGTGTTACAAGGCGTATCTGTAAACGTAGCAGGAAAACAGGTTGTTCATGATGTGACACTCTCACTTAATCCAGGTGAAGTTCATGTGCTTATGGGTCCGAATGGTTCAGGGAAAAGTAGTCTCCTATACGCGCTTATGGGTCACCCACAGTATGGCATTACTAAAGGAACAGTATCTTTAGGTGGTACGATACTTACAAAGCTTCCCCCAGAAAAACGAGCACATAAAGGATTATTTTTAGGATTTCAGCAACCGCGAGAAATTCAAGGTTTGCGGACAGCTGCGTTTTTACGGTCATTACATTTATTGCATTCCAAAAATAAAACATCAAAAAAACAGCAGAACCCGTTAGAGTTTATGAAACAAGCACGGGAATATATGCATGCAGTTAACTTAGACCAGGATTTTTTAGGAAGATCATTAAATGAAGGGTTTTCGGGTGGTGAAAAGAAAAAAATGGAACTGGTACAAATGATGGTTATTAAGCCTAAGTTAGCATTGTTAGATGAAATTGATTCCGGAGTTGATATGGATGCATTAAAGTCAATTTGTGCAACGATAAAAATACTTCAGAAAAAATATAAGATTGGGATATTATTGGTAACGCATAATCCACGCGTCCTATCATATATTAGTCCGGATTATATTCATATTATGCAAGATGGTACGCTACGAGAAAGCGGAGGTAAAAAACTAGCACAACGTATTGAGAAGGAAGGATTTAAAAAAGTAGTAAGTAGTAAGTAGTAAGTAATAAGCTTGCCCCGCCAAAGGCGGTGGTAGTAAGTACATGGATACAAAAAAGATTAAAAAAACAGCATCGGCAGTGAAGAGTGGATCATATAAGCTTGGATTTCGAACAGATGTAACTCCCATCTTTGCTGCCAATTTCGGATTATCCCGTAAGGTTATTGAAGAAATTTCAAAGCGAAAGCAAGAACCTTTATGGATGCTTGAATTTCGACTCAAGGCATACGAAATATTTTTACAAAAGCCTATGCCCAGTTGGGGTGCGGATTTAAGTACTATTGATTTTGATGCTATCCAATATTATGTTCAGCCGGATGCTCAAAATTCACGTCAATGGAAAGATGTTCCCCAAAAGATTAAAGATACATTTGAAAAATTAGGAATTCCAAAAGCGGAACGAAAATTTCTTGCAGGTGCGGGATCTCAATTTGATTCCGAGGTGATATACCATTCCTTAAAAAAAACACTCGAGGGAAAAGGAATTATTTTTGAATCAATGGATGATGGCTTAAAAAAACATCCCGAAATTGTTAAAAAATATTTTAGTACGGTTATCCCAAGTACCGATAATAAATTTGCCGCGCTTAATTCTGCCGTATGGTCTGGCGGTACTTTTATCTATGTACCAAAAGGAGTTCATGTAGAATTGCCCCTACAAGCCTATTTTCGCATCAACACGGCAGCAATGGGGCAGTTTGAGCGAACGCTTATTATTGCCGATGAGGAAAGCTCGGTACACTACGTAGAAGGTTGTTCGGCCCCAACGTATTCAAAAGATTCTCTGCATGCGGCAGTCGTTGAAATTATTGTACATAAAAATGCGCGCGTTCAGTATACGACTATTCAAAATTGGTCTTCAAATGTCTATAATCTAGTGACGAAACGCGCAGTTGCTTATCGAGATGCAGAAATGTTTTGGCTGGACTGCAATTTGGGTTCAAAAATAACTATGAAATATCCATGTATTATTTTACGTGAAGAAGGTGCGCGTGGAGAGGTGCAGTCATTGGCGTTTGCATCTGCGGGCCAACATCAAGATGCGGGAGCAAAAGTTATTCATGCCGCACCGCATACCTCGTCAAAAATCCAATCACGTTCGTTAAGTAAAGATGGCGGGCGGTCTACCTATCGTGGATTAGTACGCGTGTTACCGCAAGCTCATCATGTATCAGTAAATGTGGTATGTGATGCGTTATTGCTTGATGAAAAATCACGCTCTGACACGTATCCTACCATGAATATTCAAAATTCTGACGTTGTGATTAGCCATGAGGCAACGGTTTCAAAAATTGGTGAAGAAGAGTTGTTTTATCTGCAAAGTAGAGGATTAACGCAGCACGAGGCATTAAACGCGATTGTAAATGGATTTGCCACCCCAATCATAAAGCAGCTTCCTATGGAGTATGCAGTTGAGCTGAACAAATTATTGACTCTCGAATTAACGAGCTAGGAGTTATATAAACATGGTATGAACACTGGATGTATTCAGGAAAATATTCATGCATTTACTAATTTTCCATCTATTTCCTATACTCTTGAGAAGGGGGAGCGACTTGTATTGTATGCGGTTATTTCAAAGGGATGGAGTGAACGAAAGACGTTATCCATTCTATTAAATGACGAATATGCATCATGTGATGTGGCGCTTTTTTTTCTTGGAGAAAATACCGAAAATTTTCCTTGCGATGTTATAATTAAAAGTCATGCACGTGCCACATATACATCGGTAGTAGTACGTTCACTTCTTACTGATGCAAGTTCACTCGATATGAATGGTATATGCGAGCTTTTACCGGGTTCTCAGAAATCAGAAATGTTTTTTGCAAGCCACTCATTATTGCTTTCAGATTCTTCTCAGGCAAAAGTAATTCCATCTCTCGAAGTACAAGTAGATGATATAAAAGCAAGCCATGCGGCAACACTAGGAAAACTTGATGATGAAAAAATGTTTTTTTTACGGGTCCGTGGGTTTACGCAAAAACAGGCAACACAACTGATAGCTCAGAATTTTTTTGCAAGCCACATGGCAAAAATTCCTGAACAATATAAGGAAACTATTACAAAACCATTAGATGCATTTTTAAAAAAGATTCGTTAGTATATGTTTGATATAAA
>Ga0080064_1006865_pt1 | contig 11953 bp, 10 predicted proteins | sample Subgrocontami54m_FD_69260 | JGI IMG/M metagenome (GOLD analysis project Ga0080064, IMG submission 69260) | Subsurface groundwater microbial communities from S. Glens Falls, New York, USA - GMW46 contaminated, 5.4 m (SPADES assembly) (version 2) ...
AGGATATAAAAGAAACGACCACCCCAAGATAGAGGTCTTCCGCGCCGATCGCCATGGAGATATTCTTTCCCGCAGCGATGAAAATCTGCTGGCTGTTGCCGGGGATAAACCTCCGCAAATCGGTGTTCCCTGTTTTGACGGCAATGATATCACGTCTATTGTCAACTTGATTGAAGCCAGATTTTTAAACGGCGGCGCTCCGCATTAATACCGGTGGCTGCCGGTTTATTTTTGAGATTGACTTCGAAGATGTGATAGTGATATGGAGACACATGCGTTTAAGATTGCCCATAAATCCCCTGACATATATTATTCTTGTCTTATACCTGTTCATACCTATGCTCGACACCATGGTGTGCGCTGACTGTATGGGCAACGCTCCTTTTCAGGGTGAAACAACCATCGGCCACCTGCGAGCCCCTCATTATGATGTGACCTATCCTTCGCATGATGGGACAAAATCAAAGACTTCCGATGAACAACAGAATACCCAATCCTTCTGTTCGATCTGCGCCAATGTCCTCATGGGCGTAGAAGTTTTTTTGCCGCAGGTGCATGTCTCCGTAGCACAGTGGCATGGCCCCTGCGTTGTGCCCGCACTCTCTGAACTTCACTATTCCATCAATAAACCGCCTCAGAATATCCTCGCATAAGCCTTTTCATTTCAGAGATTTATCAAGCGAATTGCTACTAAAATTCCGCTGAAATATCTCTATCCGAAATCAAAATTGTTTGTTTATATGAGGTGAATCGATGTGGCGTTTTATTATCACGACGTTTGTAATTCTTTATCTTGTTTCTCCCGCTTATTCGCTGACTGTTGAAGAAGCAGTGCAGCGTGCCCTCACGCACAATCCTGATCTCCAGACCCTCCGGCTCGAAGAAGAGACAGCTAATGGCCAGCTCGAAAAAGCGCGGCTTCTCTTAAATAATAACCCGACGATCGGGGGCAATGTCTCGAAAAAAGACCGACCGGATGAGGAAGGCGGCGGCAAGTTTACAAACTATGGATTCAAGCTTTCCCAGGAGTTCGAGATCGCAGGTCAAAGGGGCGCAAGGATCGATGTAGCGGAAAAAGAGCTTGCCAGGGTGAAGTCCGATATCAAGGACAAAGAACGGGTTTTGATTGCGGACGTGAAGGATGCATTTACCAAAGTAATCGCACTAAAGAAGAAAAGCGGCCTGGCACGGGAGGTCGTCCAACTGAACGAAGAACTGCTCGGCTACACGAAGATCAAGTTTCAGGCAGGCGAAAGTTCCGGCCTTGATGTGAACCTCTCAGAGGTTGAGGTAAGCAAGGCAAAGAAAGAACTTCTCCTGTCAGAAAGAGAATACCGGGAAGCGCTGCTTGCATTACAGGGACTCCTTGGCTTGTCACCCGATATGTCCTTTGCCGTCCAAGGTGATTTGCCGTCTGAATCACCGGTACTGCCCGATAAGGAAGTCCTGAAAGCAGCCCTTTCCCGAAGGCCGGACGCAAAGGCAAGCGCTTTCGAAGTGGAAAAGACGCTCTCCGCTCTAAAACTGGCAACGAAGGGAGCCTCTCCGAATATAACACTCTCGGGATTTTATGACAGAGATGAGAGGAGAAACGCTGTGGGGATAGAGATGTCTATCCCCCTGCCGCTCTTCGACAGGAAGCAGGCGGAGAAGAAAGAGGCGTATGCGAAGGCTGGAGGGGCAAAGATAAGGTCAGCAGGGCTGAAAAAAGCGATAGATCGTGAAGTCGAAGTGGCGTTTAGCGACCTCTCAACCGCCATCGAAGAACTCTCGCTTTTCAAAAAAGAAATAATTGCAAAAGCCGTAGAGAATTTGAATCTCCTGAATCTGGCCTTCAAGGAAGGGAAGGTCGGCTTCTTCGAAGTGCGGTTTGCACAAAAGGACACCATCGAAGCACAATTTGCCTATATTGAGGCACAGACAAGGACACAGCTTGCGCTCAATGCAATAGAAAAGGCCATAGGGGGAGCACTGAAATGATGATACAGAACCGGAATATAACGAAGAAAGGGTTGCTTGCCGCGATCCTCATTGTTTTTGTAATCGCGTTCCTGACCACGGGATGCGGGAAAAAGGAAGCGCCGCAGGAAGGAAAAAGTACGGCGGTTGAGGCGGAGAAGAAAGAATCCGGAAACGAAGAAGAGCACAAAAAAGAAGAGCCCGGCGTTGTAACGCTGTCGCAGGAAAAGCAGAAGTCTTCAGGAATAGAGGTCCAACAAGTAGCCATGGGGGCGGCGGCTGTCCCCCTCTCAGCGACAGCCGTTATTGAGATGAACATGGACAGGGTTGCGAAAATCAGCTCCAGGGTAACGGGAAAGGCAGTCAGGATCATCGCCTCGCAGGGTGACAGGGTGAAGGCCGGGCAGCCTCTTGCCTATCTCGACAGCGTGGAGCTTGACCAGATATGGGCTGAATATTACAAGGCGCAGGGGAAAGTAGGGCTTGTACGGAAGAATCTCCAGCGGGAAGAGACCCTGTTTCAGAAGAAGATATCCCCGGAAAAGGACCTACTGAAGGCGAGGCAGGAGTTGGGAGAGGCAGAGGCGGACCTGAACCTTGCCCAAGAGCGTTTCCGGCTGGTCGGAGTTGATGTTGCGCAGTTTGAATCATCCAGGGGCAAGGGGAACCACCTTCTTATTCTTCCGGTCACTTCACCGGTAGGCGGTGTGGTGATAGAAAAGGCGGTCACCCAGGGAGAGGTTGTTAATCCCGAGAAGGTGCTCTTTATGGTCGCCGATCTCTCAACGCTCTGGGTGGTTATTGATGTCTATGAAAAAGATATTTCCCGCCTCAGGCTCGGCGCAGGCGTCAAGGTGTCGGTCATGGCATTCCCCGACAAGATATTCAAGGGAAAGGTTTCCTATATCGCCGATGTTGTTGATGAAAAGACACGAACCGAAAAAGCGCGGGTAACGATAGATAACTCAAGCGGTCTGCTCAAGCCCGGCATGTTTGCTACCGTCCTTGCGGAATCAACAAGCGGCGGGGCTGAGCGGCTCATCGCCGTTCCGGAAGCAGCCGTGCTTATTGATGGCGCGAAGCGATACGTCTTTGTCCAGGTCTCCCCCGTCAAGTTCCAAAGAAGGGATATCGAGGTCGGCAGGACACTAGGAAAACGACTGGAGGTTACCGCAGGACTCAAGGAAGGCGAGATGATCGCAGTCAAGGGCGCCTTCATCCTGAAATCGGAACTCAAAAAAGATTCCCTTGAAGCGGAATAGGAGGAGACGATGGAGAAGATCATAGATTTTGTGCTCAGACAGAGGCTCCTCGTTCTTATCGGCGTCCTCCTGCTTACCGGTATCGGTATCTATTCATTCAAGAAGCTCCCGGTTGACGCTTTCCCCGATGTGACCAATGTTCAGGTGCAGGTCATTACGACTGCTCCCGGCATGTCTCCTTTTGAGACAGAAAAACTCGTCACCTCGCCAATTGAGCTCCAGATGAGCGGGCTGCCGGGTCTTCGTGAAACGCGGTCGATTTCAAAGTATGGACTGTCGCTTGTCACGCTGGTATTCGAGGACAATGTTGACACCTATTTCGCCCGGCAGTTGGTTTTTGAGAGATTGATCGCGGCGAAGGAAACCCTTACTAAGGGTGTGGAACCGATGCTGGGTCCTGTCTCGACAGGATTAGGCGAAATTTACCAGTACACCCTCGAAGGCAAAGGGAAAAGCCTTATGGAGCTGAGGACGCTCCAGGATTGGGTTGTGAGGAAACTTCTGCGGCGTGCGCCCGGGGTTGCCGATGTGAACTCCTTCGGCGGCGACGTAAAACAGTACCAGGTCATCGTGAACCCGGATAAGCTTCTCAAGTACAACCTCACGCTGCGTCAGGTCTTCGAGACAGTGGCGCGGAACAACACAAACGCGAGCGGCAGTTTCATGAATGTCGGCGGGGAGCAGTATATTATCCGCGGCCTCGGTCTGCTCAAGACCATTGACGACATCGGCAACATCGTCATCGCTTCGTATCATGGCACAGCGGTTTATGTAAGAGATATTGCCGACCTGAAGCTCGGTCCCGCATTCAGTCAAGGCGCCATTGTGAAAAACGGCGAGGAGTCGCTGGCAGGCATCGTCCTCCTGATCAAGGGGGGAAATTCGAAGGAAGTCGTTGAGAAGGTGAAGGAGAAGATGGAGGAAGTTGCAAAAACACTTCCTGAAGGAGTGAAGGCTGTTCCCTTTTACGACAGGGCTGAACTGGTGCAGCGGGCGATTTCGACGATCACTACTGCCCTTGCCGAGGGCGCGTTCTTCATCGTCATCGTACTTTTCATATTTCTCGGCAATGTGCGGAGCGCCCTTGTCGTCACCTTATCGCTCCCGCTTACGATGCTCTTCACCTTTATCGTCATGCGCCAGATGGGGCTGACGGCAAACCTCATGTCCCTAGGCGGACTTGCCATCGCCATTGGCATGGTGGTTGACGGTGCGGTCGTAATTGTCGAAAACACCTACCGGCACCTTTCGGAGCGTAAGGACGAACCCCCGATTCATGTCATCGCCGAATCGGCCAAAGAGGTGGCAAAGCCGGTCGTGTTCGGCATCCTGATCATCACCGTGGTCTTTCTCCCGCTCTTTACCCTCACCGACGTCGAGGGGAAGATGTTCACTCCTCTTGCCTTAACGATTGCCATCGCCCTCATCGGCTCCCTTTTTATATCGATACTGATCGTGCCTGTGCTTTCATCCTTTATTCTAAAGGGAGGGAAAGAGGAGGATACAAGGCTTCTTGCCTTCATCAAGAAGGGTTTCAGGCCGGTGCTTGACTGGGCGCTGAGCAACAGAATAAAAACTCTCCTCATCTCGTCAGGAATCTTTATCCTGAGCCTCGCCCTGCTTCCCTTCATCGGAAAGGAATTCATGCCGGTCCTTCAGGAAGGCTCTCTTACCGTCCAGTTGATCCGCCTTCCCGGCATCTCTTTGCGGGAATCGGTCGATATGGAGAAGAAGTTTCACAAGATCCTTCTCACCTTTCCGGAAATCGAGACCGTCGTCTCGAAGATCGGCGCCGCGGAGATCGCCTCAGACCCTATGGGGCCCGAGCTTTCCGACCCGATCATCACGCTCAAGCCCAGGGACCAGTGGAAGACTGCCAAAAGCCTCCCTGAACTGACGGACAAGATGAGGGAAAAGCTTGAATCATCCATGCCGGGCGTTGGCTTCAACTTCACGCAGCCGATTGCCCTCAGGGTAGATGAATTGATATCGGGGGTGAAATCACAGGTTGCCGTCAAAATCTTCGGTGACGATCTCGATCAGCTCAAGGAAAAGGCCGACGAGATGGCAAAGGTCATGGCCGGTGTCAAGGGGACGGAAGACCTGCGGGTCGAGCAAGTATCGGGACAACCATACCTGCATATCGATATCGACCGGAAGGAGATCGCCCGATACGGGATCAACATCTCCGACGTTCAGGAGATCATCGAGATCGCCCTCGCCGGTGGACAGCCTACCGAGGTATTCGAAGGCGACAAGCGCTTTGCCGTCCAGATGCGATTCCCTGAAGACCGGAGGAATAATATTGAGTCAATCGGCAACCTTCTCGTGCCGCTGCCGGAAGGAAGAGGCATACCGCTTAAGCAGATTGCCAAGCTCTCTTTGCTGGAAGGACCGAACCAGATCAGCCGGGAGGAAGGACAGCGGCGGATCGTCATCGAGTGCAATGTGAAGGGCAGAGATATCGGCGGGTTCGTCAAAGAGTCGCAGGCAAAGATTACCGCCCAGGTGAAACTTCCCGTGGGATATACCGTAACATGGGGAGGTCAGTTCGAGAACCAGGAGCGGGCAATGAAGCGGCTTATTGTGATTATCCCGCTGACGCTTATCCTGATTTTTCTCCTCCTCTACATGACCTTTGGCTCTTTGAAAAACGCCCTGCTGATCATCATGAACATCCCCTTCGCCCTGGTGGGCGGCATTGTGGCCCTGTTCGTTTCGGGTCAATACCTGAGCGTCCCCGCCTCGGTAGGATTTATCGCCCTCTTCGGCGTGGCTGTCCTGAACGGAGTCGTGCTCGTCTCATACTTCAACCAACTGAGACAGGAGGGGGCCTCCCTTGACGACGCGATACGGAAAGGAACTGACCTGAGATTACGGCCTGTGCTTATGACGGCATCGGTGACCATGCTCGGGCTTGTGCCGTTGCTCCTGGCGTCGGGAACCGGATCGGAGATTCAGAGACCTCTTGCCGTCGTAGTGATCGGCGGTTTGATAACCTCGACATTACTAACACTGATCGTTCTTCCCACTCTTTACCGTTGGTTTGAAGAAGAAAAGGTAGAATTTTAGAAAGACATGGAACACAGACATCACCCAAAGACAATTGACAACCAAGGACACCCCCATGAGCTGGGACCCCGCTTATTGGAGAGAAGACGGCTGAAGGCAGTAACCATTCTTACAGGTTCTATGATGGTGGTCGAGGCTGTGGGAGGCATTATCACAAACAGCCTTGCCCTTCTCTCCGATGCCTTCCACATGCTCACCCATTTTGGGGCATTGCTCATGAGCCTTGTGGCTATAATTATAGCCACAAGGCTTAAATCAGAGGAAAAGACCTTTGGATACTGGCGGGCAGAGATCCTTACCGCCCTCTTCAATGGCATAACCCTCATCCCAATAGTAGGCTTCATCCTTTATGCGTCATACCAGCGTTTCCTCCATCCGGAAGGGATTGAGACTATCCCGATGCTCATCGTGGCCCTTATGGGTCTCCTGGTAAATCTCATTAGTGCCGCCGCCCTATGGGGCGTGGGGAAGAAGGATATTAATATAAGGGGGGCATTTATCCATATGATAGGGGATACCCTTTCCTCTGTGGCGATAATAATCGCAGGCATCCTTATATACTTTACAGGCTGGCTTATCGTAGACCCTATCGCCAGTGTCATCATCAGCGTAATGATACTCCTCTGGTCTGTAGGTCTTATAAAGGAATCGGTACATATCCTTCTTGAGTCTGTTCCCAAAGGTATCAATATCGAAGAGGTCGCCTCGGCTATAAAGGATATAACCCATGTTAAAAATGTCCACGACATCCACATCTGGCAGATTACATCAGGGATGTACTCTATGACCTGTCATTTAGTTCTGGAGGAAATGCCACTTTCTGAGTCAGGGAAGATACTGCACCAGATCCATCATCTCTTGGATGAGAAGTTCCATATCACCCATGCCAACATTCAGTTGGAAGGGAAGGACTATAAAGAAGGACACAAACACTAAAAGGAGAAGAAATGAAAGAAATTAAAGCTATCATCCAACCGTTCATGTTGAGTAAAGTTGTAGACGCGCTGAAGAAGATCCCCCATTTCCCAGGCATCACTGTTACCAAGGTTCAAGGGTTCGGCAGGGAAAAAGGGGAAGGCGCACACCACAGGATAGTTGAGGACCTCATTGATTATGTGCCGAAGGTGAAGATCGAGGTTGTTGTCCACAACGACATGCTTAATGTGGTTGTCGATACCATCGTGGAACATGCCCATACGGGCAACAGGGGCGACGGCAAAATATTCATCTATGATGTCAGAGAAGCCGTCAGGATCAAGACAAAGGAACGGGGCGATACAGCCGTGTAGATAAGGAGAGAAAATGCAAAAAGTAATAAAGGGTTCTATCATTGGAGTTATGATCCTTATTTTGATAGGATGTGGGGCGGCAGCAAAGGACATCCGGGTAAAAACACAATCCTTACGTGCGGATGTCTTTACTGAGATCAAGAATGCCGACGCTCCTGCACGGGGCTTTGCTGTTCTGACCATCAAGGCGACAATCAAGACGCATCTTGAGGGATATTATGCGCTTGAGTCGAAAGATTCTCCGCATGGGAAGCCAGGCTATCCTTTCCTGATCAATATCGACGGACAGGCGGAGACCTGGAAGATCGATGGGTGGAAAGAAAGCCTGCCGCTCTACGATAAGGATGGGAAGACAAGCCGTGACCCCGACGCGGGAGAAGGCATCAAGTATGTCCTGGAGAAAAAGATAGGGCTGCGCGCAGGAACACACAAAGTGTTCCTCGGACTGCCTGCCGACGACTATTTCAAGGAAGCGGAGATCACGCTTAAGGAAGGAGACTCTGCCACGCTGGAATTAAAACCCGTTTACAAATACAAAACCCGACATACCAGGATTCCTACTTTTCAGGGGGGTATAAAAGAGTTTAAAGTCTACCTGAACGGTGCGCGCGTGTGATTGAAAAGGAAAGATAAAAAGATTAAATTTAAAGAGGAAGATACATGGCGTCAAGGACATCAACTTGGCATGTCAGAGGCATGGATTGCGCCGAGGAGATAAATGCGTTGCGTCAAGCCATCGGCGCATTGTCCGGTATCATGGATGTGACATTTAACCTGCTCAACGGCACTATGACCGTGACTGCTGCGGAAGGTGCCGTGGACGAGAGAGAGATCATTTCGGCGGTCAAGCGTACCGGGATGGTGGCGCAGCCTGTGGATCGTGGGCAGGCGGCTGTTTCACAATCCGGCAGGGCGGGATTTTGGCTGACACACGGCCGCACCGTGATGTGTACAACCAGCGGCATTGCCGCAACGGCTGGTTTCCTTTCCCACTGGCTTTTGCATGGAAATATCCGCCATGCACTCGCGGAGGGCGGGAGAAGTGAGGCCCATGGCTTCCCGCCCCTGTCAATCGGGTTCTATCTTATAGCGGTACTTGCGGGTGGATGGTTCATCTTCCCCAAGGCCCTTGCTGCACTCCGCCGCTTCCGTGCGGACATGAATCTGCTGATGACGATTGCCGTTTTCGGCGCCATCGGCATCGGCGAGTGGTTCGAAGCGGCCACCGTCACCTTTCTTTTCTCCCTCTCCCTCCTCCTCGAAGCCTGGAGCATCGGCCATGCCCGGCATGCCATCAGCGCGCTGTTTAGTATAGTGCCTCCCGTAGCGCGTTACCGTTCTCCTCATGACGGCAATATCATGGAAAAGCCTGTGGAAGATGTGCCCCTCGGCGCCACCGTCCTGGTCCGGCCGGGGGAACGCATCCCCCTCGACGGTCAAATCACGAAAGGCAGCGCCTCGGTCAATCAAGCCCCCATCACAGGAGAATCCCTTCCTGTAGAGAAACAAATCGGCGACGAAGTTTTTGCCGGGACGATCAACGAGGATGGAGCGATTGAATTTCGTGTCACAAAACCGGCGGCGGATGCGACTCTCGCGCGCATTATCCATATGGTGGAAGAGGCGCAGTCGCGGCGGGCGCCCTCGGAACAATGGGTGGAAAAATTCGCCCATTATTATACGCCGGCTATGATTTGTTTGGCCGTTGCCATTGCCGTTATCCCGCCCCTGATTGTCGGCGGCAACTGGGCGCGCTGGTTTTACGAGTCTCTGGTGATGCTGGTGATCGCCTGTCCCTGCGCGCTGGTCATCTCAACGCCAGTAGCTATTGTCGCGGCCCTGGCCACGGCGGCCCGTTCCGGGATTATTATCAAGGGCGGCGCCTTCCTGGAAGAGGCGGGAAGACTCAAAATTGTTTTTTTTGATAAAACAGGCACACTGACGCACGGGCATCCCGAGGTTCAGAGAATAATTCCCCTTAACGGTCACACGGAGGAAGAGCTGTTCGATCGGGCGGCGGCCCTGGAAGTGCACAGCCGCCACCCCCTGGCGCGGGCCATTATGCGCAGGGCCGAACAACTCCGTCGCACCATCAACCCGGCAGAAAATTACCACGAGTTCAGGGGACGGGGCGGACAAGGGGAGATTGGCGGGCGGACTTTCTGGATTGGTTCCCACAGATTGCTTCACGAAAAACAGATGGAAAGCGATGACATGCACAGGACGCTCGACGCCTTTGAAGATGCCGGACATTCGGTGGTCGCGGTGGGAAATGAAGATCATGTCTGCGGTCTTATCAGCATGGCCGACGGCGTTCGCGACAACGCCCTTGCCATTGTTGCCGATCTAAAGCGTGCCGGAGTGGAAAAAGTCATCATCCTTACCGGCGACAACCAGGGCACGGCACGGGCAATCAGCGAGAAGATCGGGGCCGACGAATTCCATGCGGAACTTCTTCCGGAAGGCAAGCTAAAAGCCATTGAGGAAGCGAAGCGTCGTTATGGCGCCGTGGCGATGGTGGGCGACGGAATCAACGACGCTCCCGCCTTGGCCGCCGCGAACCTGGGTATTGCCATGGCTGCGGCGGGAACGGATGCGGCCATAGAGACGGCGGATATCGCCCTGATGTCCGACGATCTTTCCCGGCTACCCTGGCTCATTCGCCACGGTCATCGCACGTTGAGCGTCATCCGCCAGAATATCGGCTTTGCACTCAGCGTCAAATTGCTGTTCACGGTCCTGGCGCTGGCCAATATCGCCACATTGTGGATGGCGATTGCAGCAGATATGGGAGCCTCATTGCTGGTAATTATGAACGCATTGCGTCTCCTTTACAGCAAAGAGGCTTGAAGTAATTACAATGCCCATAGTATTCAACCGACAGAGTGAGTCCCTGCAAAGAGAAAAATATTGACTAATAGGTGGGCGCCGTTACATAATGCCCACCATTACTTTAAAGGCGAGGGTTATTTTGAATTTTCCTGCGGTTACGGCCACTCTGGATATTTATATTGCGGAAATCAACCGTTTCCCTATCTTGACGGCGGAGGAAGAGTTTAAATTGGCCGTCGCCTTTAAAAAGGACAACAGCATGGAAGCGGCAGAGGGTTACGGCCACTCTGGATATTTATATTGCGGAAATCAACCGTTTCCCTATCTTGACGGCGGAGGAAGAGTTTAAATTGGCCGTCGCCTTTAAAAAGGACAACAGCATGGAAGCGGCAGAGGCCCTGGTTGTCTCCAATTTGCGTTTTGTTGTCAAGATTGCCCATGAGTACCGGAGTTATCGTGTGAAGCTGGCCGATCTGATCCAGGAAGGCAACATCGGGCTCATGCACGCGGTAAAAAAATTCGACCCCTATAAGGGTTATCGTCTTATTTCTTACGCCGTATGGTGGATCAGAGCCTATATTCAGAACTATGTCATCAAAACCTGGAGCATTGTGAAGATCGGCACCACCCAAGCTCAACGAAAACTCTTTTTTAAAATGAGCCAGACCAGGAAACAACTGGAAACTATCTCTAAAAGGAATCCCGAATTTGGCGAGATTGCCGCATCCCTGGGCGTTAAAAAATGGGAAGTGGAGGAGATGGACATCCGCATGGGGCAGGATATTTCTCTCGATGCCTGTGTGAGTGAGGATAACGATTCCACCCTTGGAGACCGGCTGGTTCACGAAGGAGAGAATCAGGAGTCGGCGCTCATCAAGAAAGAAGAGCGGGCGCTGGTGCAAAGAAATATTGCCGGGGCGCTGGCCATGTTAAATGAAAAGGAAAGTTTCATTGTCAAAAATCGGCTCATGGCGGATAATCCCATGACCCTCCAGGAGATAGGGGAACATTATAATTTCACAAGGGAACGGGCAAGGCAGATCGAAAGCCAGGCCATAAAGAAACTCCAGTTGGCCATACCCTATGGAACGGGCAGCGAGCCCCCGCCTGATGCCAAGGAAAATTAGTATAACGCTTGGGGATTCATGACCAAATCTTTACGCCCGATACAGAAGAGAAAATTAACAATAATGGCTAGCCGATATCACCCTCCTATTCTCCGTGGCAAAAGCTATGACCACGATTCATTATTTGTGCCCGAAAATTTGCTGCGGGAGGCAAGGCGACAAAAAAACATTCCGGGGGGACAAATACCACCTGTTTGTGTCCTTGACCCTGACGGAGACATCGTCAGGAATTTAATTGCTGCCGACAGGGCAAAAGTTAATCCCTATTGGGCTTGTTACCATACTCAGCTATACAACTTTGAGCACAGTGGCATCGAGTTCGGGATTGTTGGTTGTGCGGTAGGCGCTTCATTCGCAGTGTTAATTGCCGAAGAATTGTTCGTCTCTGGTTGTCAACTATTGATTAGCGTTA
>Ga0080064_1006867_pt1 | contig 11950 bp, 4 predicted proteins | sample Subgrocontami54m_FD_69260 | JGI IMG/M metagenome (GOLD analysis project Ga0080064, IMG submission 69260) | Subsurface groundwater microbial communities from S. Glens Falls, New York, USA - GMW46 contaminated, 5.4 m (SPADES assembly) (version 2) ...
GTCGCGAACGTGCCCACCCAGAAGGTCGTCCCTACGGCGGGGGAAAGCAAGGCGTCCGCCATGTGCATAATGATCTGTCCTTCGCGTTTGTTGTTGGCTCACCTGAGAATTATAAAGATGCTTCACCCTCGCTGTCTCCGTAATACCACAGAGGAACGCTTGTCAAGCAGATTCCTGCACCGGGGGCGTCTATTTGTTGACAACACGATTTGTTTTACTAGCTTGAATGGATGTGGACAAAGTCGGAGAATGTGTTATAAAATCACAGATGGGCATGGACAAAGTGGCGATTAAAACACATGCTCGCGATACGGAGAAAATTTCACTTTTTACATACCCCTTAATCCTGGGGCGTAGAGCAGGGGCGCCGATGATTTCCCGCAAGTTTATGAACATGCTTACTTAGATAAGTGCAAATAACTGGTAATCCCTCCTTAAATCTGATACTTTCCGGCGCATTTGAAAAATGTTTTTCATCCGACACCGACAAAGAGAGCCCCTCCATGCAATAATGACCTGACATTTATCACCAACGAACCAGGTGCCACATTGTTTGGAACATTCAGTTATACCCTCAGGAAATTGAGGTTTTTCGATCGCGATAATAGGGAATCCTAATGCACGTAGATCAACTAAAACCCAATGTCATCGTTTCTGGCCCCATATTTCCTGAACCGGTGCAGGTGATCACCGTCATCCCCATGGGCGAATCCATCAAACTGATCGGCAAGGGGCTGAAATCTGGTAAAGTCCATGAACCCATCCTCAGCATTGACCAGCTCGCGACGTTGGAAGCCACCCCCGAAAAGGAGCCGTTCGACGGCGATCCGAAGCATTTCCGGCTGGGTATTGAGGCCCTGCGGTTGGCCCTGGCCTATGAGTATGATCCTTACTTTACCCTTTCCATTGCCCGGGTCGATCCGCTGCCTCACCAGTTGGAAGCCGTTTATGATTATTTCCTGAAACTACCCCGCATCCGCTTTCTCCTGGCCGATGACCCCGGCGCCGGCAAAACCATTATGGCGGGTCTCCTCATTAAGGAACTCAAAATCCGGGGTCTCGTCAAACGTATCCTGATTGTCACGCCCGCCAATCTTGCCTTTCAATGGCAACGTGAAATGAAGGATAAATTCCGCGAGAACTTTGAAGTTATCCGCAGTGATATCCTGCGGGCCAATTACGGTTCCAATCCCTGGCAGGAAAAGAACGCGGTTATCACCTCCCTATCCTGGGTGTCGCGGATTGAAGACGCCAAGGACAGCCTCCTGAGAAGCCACTGGGACCTCATCATTGTCGATGAAGCCCATAAGATGAGCGCCTACAGCCCGGAAAAGAAGACCCTGGCCTACCAGCTCGGCGAGGAGCTATCGGAAATAACTGATCACTACCTGCTCATGACGGCTACACCCCACAAAGGCGATCCTGACAATTTCTGCCTTTTCCTCAAGCTCCTTGACAAGGACGTTTACGGCGACGTCAAGAGTCTGGAAGAGGCCATGCGGGTTCATGAGGCGCCCTTTTATCTCCGTCGTATCAAGGAAGCTTTGGTCACCTTTCCCGATCCCGAAACCGGGGAGGTCAAGACGCTCTTTACGAAGCGAAACGTTCAGACCATCGAATTTCAGATCGATGACGAGGAATGGGACTTCTATGACGCCTTGACCCGCTACGTGGAAGATCAATCCATTAAGGCGGCGGCTGATGATTCCGCCCGCGGCCGCGCCCTCGGTTTCACCATGGCCATGTTGCAGCGCCGTTTCGCCTCCAGCGTCTATGCAGTGCGGCGCACCCTGGAACGGATGAAAGAAAAAAGGGAGAAAATTCTGGCCGATCCGGAGGGCTATCGCAGGGAGCAGATTTCAAGAAAGCTGCCCGATGATTTTGACGACCTGCCGGAAGAAGAGCAGCAGGAAATCATCTCGCAACTGGAAGACGTGGTAGCTTCCGTCGATCCAACCGCCCTTAAGGAAGAGATCCTTCAACTCGGCAAACTCATCGACCAGGCGAAACTCCTCGAAAAGCGGGAGATAGAATCCAAACTCGTCAAACTGCGGGACGTGCTCATTGCGCAAAACATCTTCAATGATCCCCGGATGAAACTCCTGATTTTCACCGAACATAAGGATACCCTCGATTTCCTGCTTTTGAAGCTGCGGGAATGGCGCCTGACCGTCACCCAGATACACGGCGGCATGAAGATCGGCGATCGCGATATGCCCGGTACGAGAATTTACGCGGAGCGTGAATTCCGGGAAGACTGCCAGATCATGGTGGCCACGGAGGCGGCCGGGGAAGGCATCAACCTCCAGTTCTGCTGGTTTATGATCAACTATGACATTCCCTGGAATCCCATGCGGCTGGAACAGAGGATGGGCCGCATCCACCGATATGGTCAGGAAAAGGACTGCCTCGTATTGAACTTCGTTGCTACCAACACCCGCGAGGGCCGCGTCTTCCAGAAACTCTTTGAACGTATCGGCAAGATCGAAGAAGACCTCGATCCGAAACGGACGGGGAAAATTTTCAACGTCCTGGGTGATGTTTTCCCGGCAAATATGCTGGAAAAGATGCTGAGGGATATGTACGCCCACAACCTCACTGTGGATGTCATCACAAATCGCATCATTCATGATATTGATACGGAACGATTCCGCAGCATCACCCAATCAACCCTGGAAGGATTAGCCAAACGAGAACTCAATCTCTCCGCCATCGTCGGTAAATCAGCCGAAGCGAAGGAAAGACGGCTTGTTCCCGAAGTCATCGAGGACTTCTTCATTCAGGCGGCCTCCATCACCGGCATTCATCCGAGGGAAACAACCAAGAGCGGGCATGTCTATCGCGTTGGGCGGGTACCGCGGACCCTCTGGCCGATAGGCGAGCAGTTGGAACCGCAATTCGGCAAGCTGGGACGCGAATACCGGCACATTGTCTTTGACAGAAAACTCCTTACCGACGACCCGACCCTGGAATGGGTCACGCCCGGGCATCCCCTATTTGAAGCGGTCCGGGAGGACGTCTTTTACCGGGTGCAGAATGACCTGCGCCGAGGAGCGGTCTTCTACGACTTGCAACGTTCGGAGCCGGCAAGGCTGGATGTGTTTTCCGTCGCTATCCGGGATGGGCGGGGCAACATTCTCCATCGCCGTCTTTTTGTCGTGCAGGTCGATGTGAACGGCGCGCTGACTATCCGCCAACCCACCATATTTCTTGACCTTAGCCTGGCGCCGGTGGCAATCCCGACACCCGATGGTGCGGGCTTGCCCACGCGGGATATCGTCGAACAGGAGCTCATCCATAAAGCCCTGAATCAATTTCTTGAAGAAATTCAGATGCAACGGGAAAAAGAAACCGAAGTCATCTCCCGCCATATTGAGATAAGCTTAAATGAGCTTATCAACAGGCAAAATCTCCGCATGGCCGAACTCCTGGAAAGCCAGCAGGCCGGTGACGCAAGTCCGCTCCTGGCCGCCAACATCAAAACAACGGAGGACCGTTTGTTTGAGTTGAATGCCCGTCTTGAAGGCAGGCGGGAAGAATTACGTCAGGAGAGGCATTGTACGATTACCGATATCCATCATCTTGGCCGGGCCTGGGTGTTGCCGCATCCGGAACGGCAGACGCCCAATGTCAAGTCGTTCATTCGCGACGATGAGATTGAGAAGATTGCCGTGCAAGCAGTCATCGCCCATGAAGAGGCACGGGGATGGCAGGTCATCAGCGTGGAGCAGGAGAACAGGGGATTTGACCTCATCTCCAGAAGACTCCACCCGGAAGATCTCCAGACCGCCATTGAAGTGCGGTTCATCGAGGTCAAAGGACGCTCCGCCGTCGGCGAGGTAGCGGTGACCACGAACGAATACAAAACCGCCGAACGTCTGAAAAAAGATTATTGGCTCTATGTCGTGTATGATTGCGCGACGACGCCGAAGATTCATCCCATCCAGGACCCCGTTCGCCTGGGTTGGGAGCCCCTCGTAAAAATAGAGCATTACCATGTCGGTGCAAAGAAAATCCTGGAGAGTTGAGAGTGATTGATTACGACGACGTAAAGAAATTGGCATCAAAGGGCGAAACCCTCACTGTGGAATTCAAAGGAGAGGAACACGGGCAGATCAGCGACAAGGAGATCTATGAAACGGTTGTCTGCCTGGCCAACGGAGACGGGGGTATCATTCTGATCGGCGTAGAGGATGACGGACGGATTACCGGGTCGTGTCCGCGACACGGAAAATCCACGGACCCCACCAAGCTTCAGGCCGCCATCTTTAACAACACGGAACCCCGGATCAACACTCGCATCACCATCATACCCACCCCAAAGGGCAACGTCACGGCCATTGAAGTGGACCGCTATCCGGAGATTTGCGCTACCCGCTCTGGCCTTTGCCTGAGAAGAACCATGGGCGTCCGGGGTCCGGAATGCATTCCCTTCTATCCCTATGAGCACATCAGCCGTCGCTCCACCCTTGGGATCATCGATTTCTCGGCGCAACCTTGCAGTGAGGCTACATTTGACGATTTGAATCCGCTGGAGTTTGAGCGCCTTAAACAGACCATTACTCGACTGCGGGGCGATCAGACCCTCCTGGAATTATCCAATCTCGATATTGCCAAAGCATTGCAGCTTGTAGAAACAGTCAAAAGGAAGATGATCCCCAATTATGCGGGGTTGTTGCTCCTTGGCCGGGAGGAAGTCCTGCGCCGTTTGGTTCCGACCCATGAGGCGGCCTTTCAGGTTCTGGACATTCACAGCGACGTCCGGGTCAACGATTTCTTTCGTAGTCCCCTGCTTGCCACCATCGAAAACATTCAGCAGCGTTTCGACGCTCGCGTCGAAGAGGAAGAGGTGATGGTGGGGATGTTCCGCCTCCCCGTGCCGGAATACGGCCGCATCGCCTTTCGCGAAGCCATGCTCAACGCCTTGCTGCATCGGGACTACGCCCAGATGGGCACGGTTTTCGTTCAGTGGCAACACGACCACATGCTGATCACGAATCCAGGCGGTCTGCCGGACGGAATTACCCTCCAGAACATCCTGGTTCACGAGCCCAAAGCCCGCAATCCTTGCCTTTACGATGCCGCCAAAAGGATTGGACTGGTGGAAAAGACGGGACGGGGCGTTGACAAGATCTACAATGATCAACTCCGCCTGGGCCGCCCCGCGCCCGAATATGGGCGGAGCGACGCCAGTGGCGTCCGGGTGGTCTTGCATGGGGGAAAAGCCAACTTGGAATTTGCCCGCTTCGTCTATGAACAGGACAAGGCCGGTTCTCCCCTGACGCTCGATGAACTTCTGATCCTGAACCAACTGGAAATCGAACGGCGCATTAACACCAATGCTGCCGCGGCATTGATCCAGAAACCTGAAGGTGAGACAAGGGCTATCCTGGAGCGGTTGACAGAGAAGGGTCTGGTAGAAGCCAAGGGGGAAAAGCGAGGGCGGGTCTATCATTTAAGCGCTTTGCTCTACGACCATTTCGGGGACATCCCCGGTTACGTTCGCACCAGAGGTTTTGATAAAATTCAGCAAAGACAAATGGTATTGACGGCCCTGAAGGCGGCAACAGATGGAAGAATCACACGGGAAGGAGTCGCTGATCTGTGTAAGATCACCAAACCCAAAGCATACCATCTCTTGAAAAAGATGTGTGATGATGGAGAGTTGGAAAAACACGGCGAAAGCCGCGGGACATATTACACACGGAAACGCACGAAAAACACACGTAGCGCATAAGCAATCGCACCGGTGCGATTGCTGTGCGTTTATCCTGTGTTAAATGAGAAATACAGCGCGCGTATAGGAATTTATTAATCACTCAATTTTACACGGCTAAACATGAATGCACCATATCCCAAACGCCTCATAGAGGTTGATCTTCCGATCAAAAAGATCAGCGAGCATGCCCGGAGAGAAAAGAATCTGCGGAGTGGACATCCCTGGCACCTGCACATCTGGTGGGCGAGGCGGCCCTGGGGGGCCTGCCGGGCCGTTACGCTGGCGTCGCTCCTGCCGGATCCTGCCGATCCCGGCTGCCCGCAGACCTTTATCAAGAAGGCCACGGAAGTCCTTGCGCCCCTGGGTTATAAGACCAACTCATCCAATTCCGAAGATTTCCAACAGGTTCTCCTGCGATTTGTTGGCGACTTTGCAGAGTGGGAACTGGGGGCATCCGATCCTTACCGCACCGCCGCAATCAATCTGGTCAAGGCAGCTTATCCGGGAAATCCGCCTGTTGTTTTTGATTCCTTTGCCGGGAACGGCGCCATACCCGGCGAGGCATTACGCCTGGGTTGCGAGAGCATCGCTTTGGACCTGAATCCCGTCGCCAATTTGGTGCTGCGAACCTTGCTCGAATCGGTGCCTCGGCAAGGCTATCCCCTGCTGGAAAAGTTCCGCGAAGGCGCAGAGTTCATCAAGAAGGAAGCCGGAAAGAGACTGACTTCCTATTACCCTAAGAAGGAGGGCAAGATACCCATCGCCTACCTGTGGGCGCGGACTGTCACCTGCGAAGGGCCGGGCTGCGGGGCTACTATTCCTCTAATTTCCCAAACAAACATAGCTGGCGGGGCACGGCAGGCCTGGATCGAAATCACCGGAAACAGGGACAAGACAATAGATATTGGCATTGCCAAAGGAAAGACGGTCCCCAAGGATCTCATCAAGACGGCGGGCGGCGGCGCTGCTGTCTGCCCGGTCTGCGGCTTCACGACACAGAAGGCCAGTGTGAAGCGACAGGGAAAGGCAGGCCAGATTGGGCACCGCCTTTTCGGTGTGGCGGTTCCCATCGGCGAGCGGCAAGGTAAGAACTATTTCGATGCGAATGATGAGGACCTGAGGGCATCCAACGTTGCTGCAAAGGCGTGGCAAGATCTGGTCAAAAGGGGTAAGGCATCGGAGTTGACGGAACCTTTTGTGCTGACCTACGGCTTGCATGTGCCGCCTCATTACGGCATTTCCACCTGGGGCGATCTCTTCTCGGATCGACAAAAACTTACCCTCTATACCCTTGCCGATATCCTCCAAGAATATGCGATAACCCTGAAGAAAGAAGGCCATGATGCGGCCTTCATCAAAGACGTCGTCACGACCCTGGCTCTGGGAATCAGCAACAGCGTCCATTACTGGACGACGATGAGCACCTGGCTTTCAGAAGGTATGATTTCGTGTTTCATCACCGGCAATGCTATTGCCATGAGGTGGGATTATGCGGAGGCCAATCCTCTAACACCAAACTATGCGGGCGGACTTGAATTTGCTTTTAAGAAGGCGGAAGAAAGCCTATCTGCTGCTATTCACCTCGGCAAGGGTTCCGCTACCGTCCTGCAGGGAAACGCAACCGCCGTGCCCTTGCCTGATGACGCTGCCGACATGTTCTTTACCGATCCGCCTTACTATGATGTCGTTCCCTACGCTGACCTCTCCGATCTCTGCTACGTCTGGCTCAAGCGGTTTATCGGCGCGTATCATCCCGATCTTTTCAAAACCGAACTAACGCCGAAGGCTGATCAGATCGTCGTCAATCCTTATGCCTCGGAAGATGGACGGGGAAAGCAGTCTCCAGAATCCTACCAGGAACGGATGACGATAGCCTTCCGGGAAGGAAGAAGGATTCTTCGACCTGACGGCATCGGGGCCATCGTCTTCGCCCACAAGGGGACCTCTGCCTGGGAGGCGCTGCTCTCGGCAGTGATTGACGCCGGTTTCATCGTCACGGCCTCCTGGCCCATCGACACGGAACGAGCCTCCCGGATGCGAGCCAATAAATCTGCGGCGCTCGGCTCGTCGGTGCACCTCATCGTCCGTCCCCGGGAAAATCAGGACGGCGCCTCGCATACCGATGAAATTGGCGACTGGCGGGAGGTTCTGCAGGAGCTTCCCAAACGCATCCATACCTGGATGCCGCGCCTCGCCGGGGAAGGCGTGGTCGGCGCCGATGCCATCTTTTCCTGTCTCGGTCCGGCCCTGGAGATTTACTCACGCTACACGCGTGTCGAGAAAGCAAACGGCGAACCGGTCTTGCTGAAAGAATATCTGGAAAATGTCTGGTCTGCCGTGGCCAGAGAGGCGCTCAATATGATTTTTGCCGGTGCCGATGCCACCGGTTTTGAAGAAGACGCCCGCCTGACGGCCATGTGGCTCTGGACGCTCTCGACCGGAAACAATGGCTCTAATGGCAAGGCAACTGTCATTGATACAGAAACTGGGAGCGAGGATGAAGGAAGCTCAAAGAAAACAGTCCCAGTAACCGGTTATATTTTGGAATTCGATGCGGCCCGCATGATTGCCCAGGGACTGGGTGCGCATCTTGATAAACTTAAAACTTTAATTGAGGTTAAGGGAGATACAGCCAGGTTGTTGCCCGTTGCTGAAAGAGCGACCTATCTTTTCGGAAAGGACGCGGGTCAAGCACCGGCAAAACGGAAGAAGAAGGATGCCCAGCTCAGCCTGTTTGAGTTTCTGGATCAGGAGGAGCAGGAAGGTGGCAGTTGGCAGATAGAACCAACCGCCAAAATTGGCAATACGGTTCTGGATCAGCTCCATCAAAGCATGATCCTCTTTGCAGCCGGTCGCGGTGAAGCACTGAAACGCTTCCTCGTTGAAGAGGGTGTGGGTCTGGATCAGCGTTTTTGGCGGCTTGCCCAGGCCTTTTCAGCATTGTATCCGGCCAAGAGCGATGAGAAACGCTGGGTGGATGGCGTTCTGGCCAGGAAAAAAGGATTAGGATTTTAGTCGCACAGAAGGTATCAATCTTATGAGGGAAAGCTTATGGCTCTGAAACCTTGGTTTAAGGTGGTGACCCCGCGCGAAGACTTGCGCGAGGGAAGACCCCTGGATGCATCGGAATTTGCCGTTCATCTCGATCAGGTCCGGGACGGCAGGGCGCCGGTGGATTATCAGAATCCGGAAAGATTCTTTGAACGGACGTACTTGACACAGAGCTTGACGGGCCTGGCGTCGGAGGTGCTCCGCCGGTTGTCTGGAATCAAGACGGAAACGTCGCCTATATTCAACATGACGACGCAGTTCGGCGGAGGAAAGACCCATGCGCTCACCCTGCTCTATCATCTGGCGACGCAGGGAAACGAGGCAAGAAATTGGTCGGGGGTTACTGGCTTGCTTTCAAAGTCGGAAGTTAAGAGCGTCCCCAAAGCGGCGACAGCCATCTTTGTCGGAACAGAGTTTGATTCCATTACCGGACGGGGCGGCAATGATGGGACACCGATCAGAAAGACACCCTGGGGAGAGATTGCCTTTCAATTGGGCGGTAATGAAGGTTTTGCCGTTGTTGCCGAACATGATGATAAGTTGATAGCCCCTGCCGGTGACGTCATCAGAAAATTCCTTCCTAAAGGGGCACCCTGCCTTATTCTTCTTGACGAGCTGATGAATTATGTGAGCCGCAACAGGAAAAGCGGGCTCGCGGCGCAATTTTACGATTTCCTCCAGAACCTTTCCGAGACAATACGCGGCGAGGATAACGCCGTCATGGCCGTTTCCATCCCGGCGTCGGAAGGGGAGATGAACGCGGAAGATCAGGGCGACTACGGACGCTTCAAAAAAATGCTCGACCGACTGGGCAAAGCCGTCAGCATGGCGGCGGAGTCGGAAACATCGGAGATTATCCGTCGCCGTCTTTTTGAATGGCATGGCCTGCCTGAAGATGGGAAAAAGACGGTAGCCGAATATGCCGATTGGGTAATCGAACACCGGAATCAGGTACCCAGCCTCTTTCCCGTTGACCAGGCCAGAGATGTATTTGCCGCCACCTATCCCTTTCATCCCATGGTGCTTTCTGTCTTTGAGAGAAAATGGCAGATGCTGCCCCGCTTTCAGCAGACCCGCGGCGTTTTGCGTCTGCTCGCCCTTTGGGTGTCCAGGGCCTATCAGGAAGGATATAAAGGAGGGCAGAGAGATCCCCTGATTACCTTGGGAACGGCGCCGCTTGACGATCTCCTCTTTCGGGCGGCGGTCTTTGAGCAGTTGGGCGAATCCCGGCTGGAAGGCGCCGTTACCGCGGACATCTGCGGCAAGAAAGAATCCTTCGCCACACAAATGGATAAGGAGGCCGTGGAAGCTATCAAGAAGGCGCGTCTTCACAAGAAGGTAGCAACAACGATTTTCTTCGAATCCAATGGCGGACAATTAAGGACCGAGGCGACAGTGCCGGAAATTCGCCTTGGTGTTGCTGAAACCGATCTGGACATTGGGAACGTCGAAACCGTCCTCGAGACGTTGGCATCGAACTGCTATTTCCTCTCCGTAGAAAAGAATCGCTACCGCTTCAGCTTCACCCCCAACCTCAATAAACTGCTGGCCGATCGCCGGGCGACAATCCAGGAACCGCAGCTCAAGGAATGTGTTCGGTCGGAGGTGCAAAAAATATTCGGCTCCGGCGCAGGCGTGGAGCGGGTGTACTTTCCCGAAAAGAGCGGTCAGATACCGGACCGGGCGGCTTTAACGTTTGTCATCACGGCCCCTGAACAATCCTTGCAGGATAATGGTAAGTTGACACAGGCCATTGAGACTATGACGAAAGAATATGGGGGTTCAGCAAGAACATTTAAAAGCGCGCTGATCTGGTGCGTCCCGGAAACGACGGTTACGCTCCGCGAGGAAGCCCGTAAACTGTTAGCCTGGGAAGCGATTGACGATGAGGCCGATACCCTGAAGCTTGATGAAGTGCAAAAACGACAGCTTGCAGAAAATTTGAAAAAAGCTCAGCGCGACTTGCGGGAAGCGGTATGGCGAACCTATAAAAACCTGCTGCTGCTGGACAAGGGAAACCAAATGCGGACAATTGATCTTGGTCTGGTTCATTCCAGTGCTGCCGAGAATATGGTTACCCTGATCTTGAATCGCCTCCGCCAGGACGGGGACGTGGAGGACGGCATCAGTCCGAATTTCCTGATCCGCAATTGGCCGCCCGCCTTTACGGAATGGTCAACCAAATCGGTGCGGGACGCCTTTTTCGCCTCCCCGCAGTTCCCCAAGCTGCTCAATGCGGAGGTTGTGAAGGATACTATTGCCCGTGGCGTAAGCAATGGACTGCTTGCTTATGTCGGCAAGAAGGGAACGGGATATGACCCGTTTATTTATGGGAAAGATTTGAGTGCCAAGGATGTGGAAATCTCTGATGACATGTTCATCATTACCAGGGAAACCGCCGAGGAATTCAAGGAAAAAACACGAGGGGCGGCCTCTGAACAACCGGCGCCGGACATTAAAACAGGCACCAAATTGGACGTGCCGGAGCCGCAAGAGCCGGTAAAGATTCAAGAGGAACTGGATCCGAAAGCACCCGAAGCGCAAACCACGACAAGATTAAGCTGGTCCGGTGAAATCCCCCCGCAGAAGTGGATGAACTTCTATACGAAGGTCCTTTCCAAGTATGCCGTGGGCAGTGAGATGAAGATAACCTTGAACGTCGAAATCAGGCAAGACAACGGCATATCATCCCAAAAGATTGAAGAAACCAAGACGGCCCTGCGGGAATTGGGGATGGGTGATGAGATGAAGGTGATATAATGACTAAATCATTAAGCAGTGCCTCAGGAAAAGCGGGTTTGCCGCCCGGTTCGCTGGTGCATGTCGGTAAAGTGCGGGACACGGCAAGACGCGTCTCGGTGGTTCGCTACAACAAAGAAGATATCGAGACGTTCAGTATCGCCTACCTCGACGAACTGCCGCGTGACCGGGGCAAAGCAGAGATTACCTGGGTCAATATCGAAGGGTTGCAAGACACGGAAATTATTGCATCTTTAGAGCATGGCTTTGCCATTCACCCGCTGGTGCTGGAAGACATCTTGAACACGCACCAAAGACCGAAGTTTGAAGAATTTGCCGACTATCTCTTTGTCGTCCTGAAAGCCCTTGCTTTCGAGCCCGATCAACCAACCATCAATCACGAACAAATCAGCATCCTCATCCTCAAGGATTTCGTCTTCA
>Ga0080064_1006871_pt1 | contig 11942 bp, 11 predicted proteins | sample Subgrocontami54m_FD_69260 | JGI IMG/M metagenome (GOLD analysis project Ga0080064, IMG submission 69260) | Subsurface groundwater microbial communities from S. Glens Falls, New York, USA - GMW46 contaminated, 5.4 m (SPADES assembly) (version 2) ...
TCACTTTGCCATGCAAAGTAGAATGTTTTCAAATAGAAAAAGCTAACGCCATTCATCCCACAGCTAAAGCAGTGGGATTTCTGGCTAGTTTATCTTAATGTTAAAGCGAATAGGATTTCCTCCTAACTGAAAAATGGCCAAGTCCATAAACCCGCTGGGCCTGTATCCAGATGGTAGCGTGAACATAGCATTACCATTTCCACCACAAGTAAACCTACCACGAAGATGAACAACACCAAAAGGATCTTTGTAAAACGCTACACCAGTTCCTGCAGAATTTGTCGCTCCATTCTCGAACGATGGTTCTCCTTGATCACCGATAACATGCCAAGCTTCCGGCTGCGCCAGAGAACCAGCAGACCCCGTATCTCCTTTATCTCCCTTATCTCCTTTATCCCCTTTTTGTCCCTGTGGACCCGGAACTCCCGGGAGTCCTTGTGTACCTGAATCACCTTTAGGTCCTTCTAATCCAGGTTCACCTTGAGGACCAGGCTCACCCTGCGGTCCCGGAGACCCTTGAGTGGTGCATCCTATGAGAAAAGTTAGAGTAAGAACTAGAATCCCTATCAACAATAAAAGAGTTAAATTCGTTCTCTGTTTATTCATTCTAGTTCAGGAAGTAGAGGGCGTTTATAAAATTATCCTTTACTTGAAGAAAATCCTGAAAATGTTGGCGCATCTACATTCACACAAAATACTTTCCGGTAGAAATCTCAAAATACGCACTAAACTCTTCATCCTTAACCTTGAATGTTCCTGTATGCTTATACTTCCGCTGCGGTTCAGAAACAACCAAATCATATTTATGAGCGCCGACTTTGTTCTGCATTTCATTCTTTAACGGCAGCAGCATTTTTTGCATTCCCAAATCAGTTTTCAGGCATAATATTATCTTGTCAGACTTCTGCATGCCTGCTTTTTTCCGCAATTCTTGTACGTTCCTGGCAATTTCACGAGCATATCCTTCTGCTTCCAGCTCTTCAGTCCGTTCAGTATTAACCAGCACAGTCACATCTTTAAACTCTGATAATTGATAATTGTGAGGTGCTTCACGTTCCAGTATCAACATCTCTTTGGAAATCTCTACCTGCTGCCCATTGATGGTAAAAGAGTACTTTCCTTCTTTTTGCAAGTGATTTACGATGGCCTGAGGACTGTCTAAAGCTAATTTAGCAATTATCTGCGGAGAAAGTTTTCCATAAGCAGGGCCGATCTTGGCATAATCAGGTTTCACTTTAACCTGCATCTTCGTGCTATGCGCAACAGCAACAACAACTTTAGCGTTAAGCTGTGAGCATAAGACATTTTGTAATTTTGAAACTACGCCTTTGAGAGCAGGATTTTCACCGATGACTTGAACTTCTTTTACCGGCCAGCGCACTCCTAACTTAGCCTTTTCCCGAGCATGAAGGCCAGCTTGAATTATACCCTGAGCCAAGGAGATCTGCTGTTCTAACTTTTTGTTTATTTTTTTAGCATCCGCTTTCGGCCAGGAATAGTGCATGATACTTTCTTCCTTCAAGCCGAATTCTTCTTTAAGATTAAGATAGATAGCTTCGCTGATGAAAGGAGCAATAATGCTGAACATCTTTACCGATTCCAGCAGAATCTGTCCGATAGTATAGACGCAGACTCCTTTTTCTTCAACGCTACCGGTTGAACTTTTTTCCCGTATCATCTGGATATAAGTTCTGGATAATTCTAAGAATAAGTCTTCCAGCGGCGCAATCACTTCATCCAATCGATATTCTTCTAGTAATTTGGTGACGTCCTTGATGATAGAATGCAGCCTAGAAAAAATATATTTTTCTTCCAAGGCAAAATTCTTTTCCACCGCTGCAGATTTTAATGAGAAAGGATTTACACCGACCTCTTTCGCTAAGGTAATCAAAAACTTATGAGTGTTCCACAATACTAAGAGGCTGCGTACTTTAGCTTTGCATTCATCCCAGGTAAAGTTGATATCTTCACCCGCATTGGTCTGGCACATATAGTAACGCAAGGTATCAGCGCCATGCTTGTCTATCAGCTCATAAGGAGAGATGATGTTGCCTAATGATTTAGACATCTTCACCCCATTGACGTCTGTCACAAATCCATTCATGTACACCTTTTTGAAGGAATTTTTATTAAAGGCTAAGAAAGAAGTGACCATCAGCAGATTAAACCAGCCGCGTACTTGATCTTTCCCTTCCAGGATGAAATCTGCTGGAAAATATTGCTCAAATAGTTTTGTATCCTGCGGATAGTTCAAACAGTTCCAAGAAACAGTGCCGGCATCGATCCAGACATCTAAAACATCAGGTATTCTGCGATAGATTTTTTTGCCTTTTTTTATAACTATCTTGTCTATGTCAGGAATATGCATGTCGGTCACTTTCTGTCCAGAGAGTTTTTCCAATTCCTTGATACTTCCAACAACTAAGTAGTCATTATCATCAGACTGCCAGATAGGTACAGCAGTTCCCCAGTAACGCTGTTTGGTGATGGAATTGTCACGCAGGTTTTCCAGCCATGATTTGAAAGCCTGTTTTGCATTCTGAGGATTCCACTGCACTTTTTCATTGGCAGCAACCATCTTCTCTTTCAAGTCTTCTACCTTGAAGAACCATTGTTTGGTAGTTCTGAAAATAACCGGTTCATGACTGCGCTCGCCGTGCGGGTAGTCGTGGCTGTACGATTCTTTAGCCAATAAAACACCTGCTTCATGCAGCGCAAAGATAAATTTTTTATCATCAGTTTTCGCTTTCCATCCGCTAAAATGCCCGAAATTTTCAAAATGTCCCGATTCATTGACGCAGTTGAAAGGTATTATTCCATTTCGATAGCCGATTTCGTAATCCTCAGGACCGCAGCCAGGCGCGCAATGTACCAAACCGGTACCGGCGCTGTCATCAACATATTCTTTGCTGAGAAGAATAGAGAATAATTTTGGATTTTTCTGCAGTTCGGCAGGAAGATAATCCTGGGTATGAAGAGGATGAAGATATTTTTTCCCTTCCAGATCGGAACCTTTAAACTTGCGCAAGACTTTATGATTCTCAACTTTAGCTTTGCCAAGTACCGAGCCAAGTAAATTTTCAGCGATAATCCATTTTTCGCCATCCACCGAAACTTCTACATAGGTAAGATCAGGATTGACCATGATAGCTAAATTAAGGGGAATGGTCCAAGGAGTGGTAGTCCAGATGAGGTAATATTTTTTAGGATCTTCTTTACTTTGAAATTTTAAATAAATAGAAGTGTCAGTGATTTTTTTGTATTCCAGTTCGTGTTTGGCCACGGCAGTCTGGGTAGCTGCATCCCAATGCATGGTACGTAATCCTTGATATAATCTTTTTTTAAGATGCGCTTGTTTGATCAGCCACCATTCTGCTTCCATAAATTCTTTTTTGATGGGCTGATAAGGATCAGAAAAATCTAACGTTGCGCCTAAACGCTGGAAATCTTCATCCATCTTATACATCATTTCCAGACAGAATTTTTCACATTCCTGAGTGAATTTTTTAATACCAAATTTTTCAATCTCTTCTTTGTTGTGCAGGCTTAGTTTAGCCATGGTCTTCTGTTCGGTAGGAAGCCCATGCATATCATATCCCATCCTATCCCAGACATTAAATCCTTGCGCACGTCTGTAACGTAGGACAATATCTTTCAAAGCCATATTCCAGGCATGGCCTAGATGGATATGGCCAGAGGTATACGGCGGGCCTTGCAAGAAATAAAATTTCTTTCCCTTCTTGTTGCGCTTTCGTACAGAATCAAGTACCTTATTTTTTTTCCAGAATTCTAAGATCTGCGGTTCAAGTCGCTGGGCATCGTAATCCGGAAATTTCATGAAGATAGAGAAGAAGGAAGGTCTTTAAAAATATTCTGTTAGAATATTACGCTAAGAAGACTAGCTTTTTAATATAAGGACATTTCCACGCCCTTTTTTTATCTTTTCTACTTTTTCTTTATGTTCCAGCTCGGTCACAATCAAACTAACTTTGGCTTCAGAAAGGTACATCATTTCCTTGCGCAGTTCTTTTTGGCTGATTCTACCATCGTGTTTTTTGATGATTTCCAAGGCCTGGTCAAGATATCCCGGTTCCTGAGCGAGCTCTTCTTTATGCTGCTCCAAGGTCTTTTTGCTTTCTGCCTTTATTTTTTTGCGGAATAACCAGAGCGATCCGTATCTCTTGCGGGTGTAGATTATTCTTCCCAAGAGAACTGCAAAGATGATTCCAGCGATAATCCATGACCAGATTGGGATTGAACTTTCTTCGGTGTCGAGAGGCAATTCCTGCTGGGTCTCCTGCCATAATTCATCTTCCTCTACAAAATCAGGCAGTAGGAAAAGATCTAAGAGATATTCTCCTTGAGCGGAAGTGATCTCTATCTGCTCGGTGATGATGTATTGAGCATCCTTGGCAGTGAGTGTATATTTTCCAACTGGAAGTTCAAAAGAATACGTTCCGGTCTTAGCCAGATATTTCTGCTGTGGGGCGGTGTTGATTTCTACCAAGACATCTTGGGCTAAATCTAACTTCTCATCATAAATACTGCCTTTAAGGGTAGCGGCAGAAGCTAAAGGAGTTATGAGTAAGATGAATAAGAGAATGCTTAGTCCGTGCTTCATAGAGCGTATTACTTTAAAAGGATATAAAAAGATATCGGAGGGAATCTAACAAGAAGATTTGTGAAGTTTTACATCTATTTTCTATCTCGATAAGCCAAAAATGCTCTAGCCTTGGCCATCTCGCCATGACCATAAACTCCATCCCGGAGAGATAATAATATTCTTGCTTTGGCTAAATCATCGTTAGGTTGTTGAGGTAAATATGATCTCCAGATTTCATTTTCCAGCACACCAGGAGTTATACCTGTTTCATCCTGATTTTTAACGAGAGAGCTTAATTTTTGAGAGAGATATTTTACTGCTGATACATACATTTCTTTTGGATTTATCATGTTTGATTACCAACATTCCCAGATTAATTATAAAATCTCCCCTAAAATCACACTCCTAACTCTTCTAAACCTTCCTAAAGCTTCCTAAAGTATTCTGTAAAGTGTTTTCAAAAGTATGTTTAAAAGGAACTGCCAATCAGTAGTTCTCAAGATAAACAAACGGAGGTCACAAAAATGACATCATTAAAACAAAAATTAAGCGCCATACTGGTGCTGTCGCTCTTTTTATTGAGCGTCTTGCCAGTAGGGTTAGCAGATGAAGGTAAAAGTGGGGTAGATGTTGAAGTAGAAGCTGATCTAGATTCTGATACAGCTGATGTAGAAGTAAGAACAGAATCAAAGACTGAAGTAGAGACCGAGGATAATGACTCGGAAGTAAAAGAAAAAGAAGAAGTGAAAATTAAGCAAAGAGATGGCTCTTTCAAAACTGTAAAGATAGTTAAAAGAGAAGTAAAAGAAGTGAAGCGGGATTTGCATAACGCCAGAGAAAGGCTGGAAGATGCCAAAGAACGCTATCAGGAAGCAAAAGAAGAACAGCACCAACAACGAGAGAAAGTGCTGGATTTAGATAAAGTTGCAAAGCGCTGTGACTCTGAGAAAAGAGATTGCGCAACCTTGAAAAAAGAATTGCGAGAAGGAGTTAAAAATCATCTTCTCAAATCAGCCCAGGTAGTAGAACGCTCTTTGGAAAAACTTACCAAGACGGTTGAAAAAATGGAAGATTTGTCTGATGAAGATAAAGAAAATGCCTTAAGTTTGATTGCAGATCTAAACGCAGAATTGGAAGCGCAAAAAGCAAAAATCAACGCTTTCACTTCTGAAACTTCACAGGAAGAAATCAGAGCTGCTATCAAGGACTTGAAGGAATTAAACCAAAAAGTACACAAGATGCAAAGAAGATTAGTAGGTTTGTTAGTGAATGCAAAGCTGCATATTTTAGTAGAGAAACAAGCAGAACTTCATGCAGGTATGCAAGCGCGCATTGATGCTTTAGCAGAAACTGGCGCAGATGTTTCTGAGTTGACAGCAATCCTTGCTAAATTTGATGCCAAAACAGCAGAGTTAGAACAAGATTACTTAGCTGCCCAGCAGAAATGGATGGAAGCAAAAGATGCAGGAGACTTCGATCAGTTCAACCGCAATGTGCGAGAAGCTCAGCATGAAGTACGAGAAGACTTGCAGGATCTTAAGAAGATACTGCGAGATTTCCTTCATGAACACAAGGACATAAAGCAAGACTCGGAAGAAGAAACTGAAGACGAAAGTGAGAATGAAACAGAAGAAGCTTCAGAAGATGCTGATGAAGAGAATGAAGTGTCTGCCGCTGCAGCGCAGGAAAGCATCGAACGAGCAAGACTGAAAATAGCTGAAGCAGAAAATGCTTTAGCTGTGGCTACAGAAGACGTTGATCTCTCTTCTATTGAAAAGAAAATTGCCGATGCAAAAGAAAAACTTGCTGAAGCTGAAGAAGAGTTGGCTGAAACTGATTTTGCAGCTGTTGTTGATAAAGCAGAAGACGCTGAACAGCTTGCAGTGGATGCACTAGATACTCTTAAAGACAATGAAGCTGAAACTAACGCTTCTGTCGAAGCCAGCGCAGAAGCGACTGCATAAAGGTGAGCAAGATGAAGATACTACGAATATCAGTATTATTATTGCTTATCTTAAGCGTGATTATAGTGAGCGGCTGTAAACTAGGAAAGAATCTTTCTGACCAACAGCCAGGAACTATGCTGGGCGAAGGAGCAACTCCTTCCGAGCAGGCAGTAGACAGCGGATTACAGGAATTAGATGAAATAGATTCCTTGACCGAAGAAACTGACTTAGGCTTAGAAGAGCTGGAAAAGATACAGCTAGAATAAGAAGATTTTTTTTTATTTCTTTTTAAATTTTCTACCTAAAATCTGACGTAACATTGAATCAGTTAATTGCTCATCTTGCTCCCGCCAATTGTTAAGTAATCCTCTTGCCTCAGTAACTGTTAAAGGCTGAGCTAACTTGCCTTCTAGACCAAGCTTTTTAGTAATTTGCGGAAGGTTTTTATCTTCAATATGTTCACCTACAACGCTATACAATTGTTGCCGAATAGCATCAATTGACTCAGGTAATACTCGTTGCTCATAAAGATCTTTTGTAAATTTGCTACCATATCTAAAAACGCTTTCTTTTATCTCGTCAGGAGTAATACCTTTGTAAGCTCGCATTAAAATTGCCTTATCAAAATCATCCTTCGCTTCTTTACCATGCAATCTTTTTATTTCACTTAAGTGATGATCGACCATAGCTTTACTAAACTTCTTCTGGACTTCTTCATCATCTAATAATTTGTAATCAACCAGACCGTCTTTTCCAGTAATATTTTTCTCAGCTGCAACCTCATATGCTCTAGAACCACTTATTTTGTGAGTCTCGACTAATTTAGAAGCATAATGGTATTTTTTCTTATGAATATCTAATGAATCTTCCTCTTTTGTCTTTTCAGCCATGTATCTACTAACTCTAAAGAATATTTAAAGATTTCTACTCCACTCTCGCCTGACCAAAATGTCTCACTAGCAAAAGAAATAAATATAAGTGACCAAAATATAGGTTAAAAACACTATCATAATTGTCACAGGAGGAAACTTATCATGGCTAAAAAAATGAAACAACCTAAGGAATTAAAAACAGTGGAGCAAGAACTCCCATTACCGCCAAATATGCCTTCTATCCCTCCGGAAATGGAAAAAAAGCTGAAAGCCATCAAAGATAAGTTAGATAAATTTAAAGGAAAAGTTCTGGAAAAATTTGGAGATTATATTGTAGGAATCACCCTTCTGCCTCCTGAGAAACCGCAAAAAGAAGGTGAAGCTCCTAAAGAAGGAGAGCAAAAAGAAGACAAAAAAGTATCAACTGACGAAAACAAAATCCAAGTCATGGTCGTCGTTGACGATACCACTTCGCAAAAGATGACTAAGGAAGAATTATTCAACAAATTCTCATCCGCAGTAAAACAAATCGGAGAAGAAGTGGATAAAGATATAGCTCCACAGTGCGCTCTGCTTACTGACATCTGGCAGAACTGTTATGATGCCAAATACGATCTGAATAGGCTTATCTCCATGAGCGTACCTTTGCATGATACGGGAATGCTGGCTGCGATCAAAATTGCGGAAATCCACAAGAGTATGGTCATCAAGAAGTTTGAGAAATATATCCTCAGTTATGTTTTAGCCGGCTCGTTGACGCAGGGAAAAGCGACTCCTACTTCTGACATTGACGTCTGGATTGTCATTGACGATACTGATGTCAAGAAGATGAGCAGGATCGAATTGAAAGATAAATTACGCGCAATCATCATCGGCATGGGCGCAGAAGCTGGAGAGATGACCGGCATAAAAAACAAGTTAAATATTCAAGTCTATATCTTGACTGATTTCTGGGAATCGCTGAAAGAAGCAAATCCTATCATCTTTACTTTACTTCGAGACGGAGTTCCTTTCTACGACCGGGGAATTTTCATGCCCTGGAAGCAATTGCTCAGGATGGGACGCATCAAACCTAGCAGAGAAGCGATTGACTTATTCATGAACACCGGAGAGCAGAGCATCAGCCGGGTAAAAGGGCGCTTAAAAGAAATGGGCATGGAAGATACTTATTACGCAATCTTAACACCGTCACAGGCAGCGATTATGTTGTACGGATTACCGCCGCCTACCCCACGAGAAACGCCTGACGTGCTGGAAGAGATTTTTGTCAAGAAAGAAAAAATGCTGGAGCCGGAATATGTCAAGATCCTGCGCAATAACGTGGATATCCGCAAGAAAATCGAACACGGTGACAAAAAAGAATTGACCGGAACAGAATTAGACAAGCTCATCACCGAAGCAGAAAAGTTCCTGAAACGGATCAAGGAATTGTTCACTGAGATAGAAGCGAAGCATGATGAACGAAGCATCATCATGTTGTACGATGAAGTTATGACTATCATCCGAGACGTACTGAAATTAGAAGGAGTGGAAAAAGCGCAAGATGGACAGCTAATCAAGTTGTTTGAAGATGAATTGATCACCACTGGAAAAGTTCCCGCCAGATATCTGCGCGATCTGAATGAGATCATCGAGGCCAAGCAGAAATATGATCAGAAAAAATTAACCAAGACCGACATCGAAAAAGCAAGGAAGGGAAGTTCAGGATTGTTTAAGTTCTTAGTAGAATATATGCAGCGCAAGCGTGGACAAGAATTGGAGCGAGCCAGAGTCAGAGTCAAGCACGGCGAGAGGTTCGGTGAAGTGATCTTGATGGATACAATCGCATTTGTCATCCAGGACCTTGATGCGAAAGAGCAGCAGATCGAAAAAGCTGCAATAAGGCCGAATGGAAGTTTAGGCCCTCTTGAGAAAAGCAGCCCGGAAGAATATGAGAAAGAATTAGCAAAAGCAAAATTCCCCAAGCGGGTATTTGTGAAAGAGCCTTTGTTTGAGAGCCTTAAAGGTGTCTTTGGGCCCGATGTGGAAGTGTTGCTGCAGTATTGAGAATAATTGAAGGAAAGAAAAATGGGAAGACAGTTAGCAGATTTGATTAAAAAGATTACGAAGCTGTCGAAGAAATATGAATTTACTTTGGATTCAGAAGAAACACTAAACCAAAAAGGCGATGTGGAGTTCATCATGGGATTGGAAGGCAATGTCGATCCTAACAAGGTGAAAACAACTTTAGAAAACCTAGCTGCTGACGTTGGTTATGTTACTTATGTAGGAATGACCGGATTATTAGTATGTAAGACCGATAAGCAAACCTACGAACGTGTTTTCCAGACTCAGCTTGAACATGATCAAAAAAAACAAGGCCTGAGTAAATATACTAAGGCAGGATATCTGGAACTAAAACCAGCAACAATTCCTGATGAACTGAGAGAAGAGCTATATTCAGTCCATCTGAATAGACTACGTAAATGATAATGCTTTATTTCCTAATGTTTTTATAATGAATGATCTCTTCTCATTAGATGAAAGAAGTAAGAGATTACATCCTATCCCATCTTTCGGCTGATTTCGTAGCCCAATTCGGCAATAAACATGACGGCACTATCCAAATCCCAGTGATTACCAAAGATAAGGGCATAGTGGAAGCAAGTTATTTTTATGGAGATAATAAGCCCAAGAATATAGCAGTTATTTCTTCCCAGATCGGCTGTCCGGCAGAATGTTCTTTCTGCGAACTGGGTGAAGATAAGTTTACCAGAAATCTTACTCCTGAAGAGATGTATGAACAGGTCATTTTATTATTGCAAACTGCGTCACGATATGGTTTTGATGTCGACTCCATCGATCATAAAGTTACGGTCGCTAACACAGGGGAGCCTTTGTTTAATGCTAATCTGGTTTCGGGTTTGGAACAGATTGCAGCCTTGGATGTTTCTTTTAAAGTTTCAACCATTTTTCCTGCCGGACAGAAAGTCAGAAAGAATTTTGAAGCATTGGCACAGTTTGCTTCTACCTATAATCAGCCAGTGCAGATACAAACTTCATTAATTTCTACTTCGGAAGAATACCGTAGAAAAGTTGGTGGAATCAAACTTGCTTCATATGCAGAGATAAGAGGTGCGGCTGAATATTGGCGAACATTGAATCCAAAAGGGAGAAAATTTAATTTTAGTTTGATTTTAAGCGGAGAAACTCCTTGCGAAGTCAATGAAGTGTATGAGGTTTTCCCACCAGAATTATTCAGGTTCAGATTTAGAAATTATGTTCCTACTGAAAATGGCAAGAGAAATTTATTAGTAGAAATTGATCAGCAGAGAATGAAGAGAATAAAATAGAGCTTTGAACAGAAAGGGTATGAAGTTGGAGATTGGGCTACCCCTACACCCATAGAACAGAAATTTCAGCTGGCTGGCAATGTGACTCGGAGAAGATATTTGCAAATGATTGGAAAGAATCCCCATATTTTCTAACCACGGGTATGCTCGTACTTAGAAATTTCTACTTAAAACCCAGCCGTCATTTACTGGAGTGTATTCCCTGATTGCTGTATTTCCTAATAGATCGTGTGGAAAGTAGGCTAATCGTTTAAGCCTCTTTGCTGGAGAGATTAGATATTCATGAACAGTTTCATAATGAGCTGCCCCATGTATAGAGCCTATTCTTTCTACATCTTCAACTGTACGGCAGAGTTTATCTAAACCATCTGCAATGACAATGTTTCTGTAATCTGTAGACCCATATTCTATTTGATCATCAAAGCCATAACTCATTACAATAGCAGGAGATAAAGAAAATGTTGCCCATTTCCCAAAGAGGCTTCCAAGAAAGAGAGAGGTTCCAATTGCTGATTGAGCTAAAAATTTCAAAGCTCCTCTTCTCGAAAAATCTTTATCTAAACTTTTTATTCCTTTACCTATCAAGAAACCACTCGTTATAAGACCACCTGCATCGAAAATTAAATGACTCCACCTCACTGGATCTACTTGATATACCCTTTTTCCTTGCCGTCTAGCCAATTCACCTACCTTATTAAAAAAAGATTTATCCTCCCAAAAATCTCCTCCCAAGACCTGTTCTAAAACTACAGCATCATTATTTTCCACAAACTCCTCAAAAAATGACTTATGGCGATGGAAGAATCGTTCAGTATGTGCGACTCCTAAAATTGATAACTCTTTTCCGTGTACCTGTTCCTTAATTCTAGGATATTCGTAATTAGCCATAGAAGATGAATTCCCAGCGTTATTTTATAAAACCTCTTATCTTCTTTTTTAGATTATAACTTTTTCTCTATCACATAAAACAATTCATTTTCAAATTCTAAAATAGTATATTTGTATCCTAGCCGTTTACACAACCATTCCATCCAGCTCCTTCTGGGAGCGGTCATGGCTTTACCGCTCATGGTTTTAGTAGCGAAACTTATCACAACATATTTTGCTGGGGTACGCTTGATCAGTTCTTCGGTTTTCTTATGTCCTTTGCCCTTATCGATAACGTCGGTCATCTTAAACAGGAAAGCCA
>Ga0080064_1006876_pt1 | contig 11925 bp, 10 predicted proteins | sample Subgrocontami54m_FD_69260 | JGI IMG/M metagenome (GOLD analysis project Ga0080064, IMG submission 69260) | Subsurface groundwater microbial communities from S. Glens Falls, New York, USA - GMW46 contaminated, 5.4 m (SPADES assembly) (version 2) ...
AATTATTCTGGAAGATAGTGCAGGAATATCCCAAAAATCAGGGATTCAAAATGAGTTACTAAAAGTTTTAGCTAGGGGAGTTAAGCATCTTATTCCTAATATTTTTAATTTAAAAGAACTCTTAAGATTAAAACTTTATAAAACACTAAAGTCTGATTATTTAGATACTGGTTTACTCAAAGAAACTTTTAAAAAATCTATTAACGAGGATTTGACAGAAGATCTTAAAAAAATTTCTACTGAAGCCTTAATCATTTGGGGAGAAAATGATCAAACCACTCCTTTAGAAGATGGAAAAAGGATGTATCAACTTATTAAAAATTCTAAGTTAGTTATCTTAGAGGGAGTGGGTCATGCTCCACATATTTCTGACCCAGAAAGGTTTGCTCTTTATGTCAAAGATTTTGTATAAGATATTTCCACTTCTTGATCATTTATATATTTACCAAATATTGGAGTATAACTCTTGGGATTTTTTAAAATGGTTCATTAAAAATCCTTTAAAGAGAAACCTACAAAAAAAACATAAATTACAGTGGTCCCAAAAAGCTAAACTTTTAGCACTTGTTAGTTTAACTTTAATACTACTTGATGATGTTATAACTTCCTACAAACTCAATGGAGGATTCGAGTTATTCATAATTTTATTACCAATAAAATTCCTCTATGGACCATTATTTTTAATAACTGCTCAAATTTTAATTTCACCCTTGGAGTATTACCAAAAACAAAAAAAACTAGAAGCAACCAAAGAAAAATTATCAAAATCACCGAACTTAAAAATAGTTGCTATCACTGGTTCTTTTGGAAAAACATCCACCAAAGATATTTTATATACACTTTTATTTAAAAAATATTACACCATCAAAACTCCTAAAAGTTTTAATACCCCACAAGGAATTGCCCAAACAGTTTTGGAGATGGTGAAAGAAAATACTGATATTTTTATTTGTGAGATGGGAGCATACAGAAAAGGAGAGATAAAAAATATTTGTAGTCTGATAAAACCAGATATTGGAATTATTACTGCTATTGCACCACAGCATTTAGAAAAGTTTGGATCTTTAGAAAACATTGCCAAAGCAAAATTTGAACTAGCACAGTCTCTGCCAAAAGATGGAGTAGCTATTTTAAACAGTACATATGAACAGATTAAAAATAATGCAGTAAGTGTAAATGCCAAAGTTATTTTTTACGGATCAGAAAAAGATCCATTTTATGCAACAAGTATTAAAACCAAAGTTACAGGAACAGAGTTTACAATGCACACCCCTCAAGGAAAGATGGAAATTAATATCCCATTAGTAGGAGAACATCATGTCAGTAATTTTCTGGCAGCCACTGCAGCTTCTTTACAACTAGGACTAACACTTTCTGACATTCAAGAAAGAGCAAGATTATTATTACCAACTCCGCACAGATTAGAAATTAGAAAACAGGGAAGTTTAACTGTAATTGATAACTCTTATAACACTAATCCCAAAGCATCCAGAGCATCTCTGGCATTATTAAAAGATACTCTAGGGAGCCAAAAAATTATTATTACTCCAGGACTAGTAGAATTGGGTAATCAGTCAGCAAAAGAAAATGAATCTTTTGCCAAAGATGCAAGCAGAGTAGTAGATGAATTTATTATTGTTGGAGAAAACGCTAAAGAAGATTTACTGAGAGGACTTAGAGATTCCCGCATTTCTAAATCTTCTATACATCTTGTTACATCCACCCAAGAGGGAATTGCCTTGCTTTCTGAAATTGCCAAACCCAATGCAGTAGTCTTACTAGAAAACGACCTCCCAGACCAATATAGTTAACTTTTAATTCCACCTTTTTGAGCCATCGAAGATAATAAACCACTTTCAAAAGTATATTGAGTTTTCTTTTGATTTTCTGCCCGCTTCAGAGCATATTCTATTAACTTATCCAAAAGCTCTGTAAATTTTACTCCTGATTTTTCCCAAAGATAATAGGAAAAAGAACCAGGAATGGTATTTATTTCATTGATCCAAAATTTTCCCTTTTCTTTGTCCACAAAATAATCTACCCTAGCAACTCCACAACCATCCATTGCTTTAAAAACTTTTATAGTTGTGTCTTGGATTTGTTTTGTTAACTTTTCAGAAATAGGTGCAGGAATAACTCTAGTTAAAGATGCCATACCAGTTCCTTTAGATCCTTTCCCTCCACCTTTTTGGTATTTATCAGCAAATGTTAAAGTCTCAGATGAGGCAACTGGCATCTCACAAACTGATGCTTTTACATCCTCATAACCCAGTGCTGAACAATTTACCTCAACTAACCCAACAAATGCTTCCTCAACCAAAGCTTTCTCAGAGTAGGTAAATGCTACCTCTAAAGCAAAGCTTAAAGAATCCTCATCTTTTGCTTTGTTTACTCCAATTGAAGATCCAATGGTTGCAGGTTTTACAAACATAGGAAAACTTAATTTTTCTTGAAGTTGTTTTAGGACTTTTTTAGAATCTTTTAGAAAATCTGCTCTTTTTGCTTCTATATATTTTCCAACAGGCAATCCTAACTGAGAAAACAAAGCCTTTGATGCTCCTTTATCCATTCCCACAGCAGACCCAGTTACATTAAATCCTGTGTATGGAATCTGAAAACTTTCAAAAATTCCCTGAATAGCTCCATCTTCTCCAAAAGATCCATGAAAAGCCAGGAGTACTACATCAATAAGAATAGTTTGGGAAAATAAACCTAGGGTTTTTAACCCGCCTTTTATAAAAGTTACTTTGGTAGAGGAGAGTAATAAAGAATTGACATCTTTAAAATTTTTTAAATCTAAAAATTTAGGATTGGTGTAAAAATCACCAGCTTTAGATACATAAACTGGTACAACTTCATACTTAGAAAGGTCCAGATTTTCATATGCTTGCAGAGCTGTTAAAACAGAAACTTCATGTTCCGTGGACCTACCCCCAAAAAACAGTCCTATTTTTAATTTGGCCATAGCTTAAATTATACTTTATCCAAGCTTTTTAAATCAAAAACCTATAACTATCCCTATTGACTTTTATAGGGCAAAGATTCTATATTCTAGTTAATGAGATGGCAAGAAGCCCCAACTACTTTGATAGATCACCAAACCTTGGAAGTAGGTCCCCAAAGGTTAGCAATTGTTGCTCCAGGTCTTGATAGAAGAGGAAAACCAACACCAACAAGTCTTGTAACAGTTACTCTCAGTACCCATAACTTTGGAGTTTCTATACATGACAAAGATCGAGGAGTTGCAGCACTTCTTTGTACGAGAAATCCTGCTCTAATCGGACTAGCTACAAAAATAGTCAGTGAGGTATTTAGAGAAGCTGGTTCTAAAAGGCTAGCCGTATGCACTTTTAATCTAGAACCTGAAGATGTTGGTGACCAGCAGGTTTTAGAAAGAGAACTAGCTGTAAGAGAAGGAATATCACAATTGAGAGAAAATGGATTTCAATTAAGAAAAAATAGTTTTAATGACTTAGGGTGTGGACCAATTGGCCTTGTCACAGCTTTTGGAGGCCCTCAAATACTCCAAGAAATAGATGGCAAGGTTGTAGCACCACCCAGAATGAGTTGGCTTAATACCCAAAGGCTTGTAGAAATTTCTAGGAAAAACCATAATACTCAGGTAACTAAAAGTGATAGGGTACTTAGAACAATTTATAAACCATCTCTTCCTCAGTTAGCCGCATAACTTAGTAGAAAACTGCAAATTCCCCTTGCTTAAGAGAAGCTAAAAAAGGTATAATTAGGTTAGGGTGAAGCCCTTTTTTCATGCCTCAAACAAATGCAAAACATCGGTAAAATTCAACTAGCTCCAATAGTCACAGAAATGCAGGATGCATATTTAAATTATGCAATGTCTGTTATTGTCTCCCGTGCGCTGCCAGATGTTAAAGATGGACTGAAACCTGTTCAAAGAAGAATTATTTTTGCCATGCATGAGCAGGGTTTACATCACACTGCCCGTTATCAAAAATCTGCTGCAGTTGTAGGTGAGGTTTTGAAAAATCTGCATCCTCATGGTGATGCCCCTGTATATGAGGCCATGGTCAGAATGGCCCAGAATTTTTCTCTAAGATATATGTTAATAGACGGTCAAGGAAACTTTGGTTCCATTGATGGGGATTCTCCTGCTGCTATGCGTTATACAGAAGCCCGCTTGGCTGCAATTGCAGATGAGCTGTTGCGGGATATTAGCAAAAACACTGTAGATTTTATAGATAACTATTCTGGCACAATGCAGGAGCCAGTACTACTTCCTTCTGTTATTCCAAACCTTTTACTAAATGGCGCCTCAGGTATTGCAGTTGGTATGGCTACACAAATCCCACCTCATAATTTGGGTGAGGTATGTGACGGCCTGATATATATGATTGATAACCCATCTAAAACTGAAGGTGAAAAATTTAGTAGTGAGGCAACAGTTGAGGATTTAATGAAGTTTATTAAAGGTCCAGATTTCCCAACAGGAGCATCAATTTATGATGCCAGTGAAACTTTAGCTGCATATGCCACAGGAAAGGGTAGAATTGTGATGAGAGCAAAAGCAGAAATTGAAGAAGACTCCAAAGGTAAAATGCAAATAATTGTAACTGAGATCCCATACCAGGTAAACAAATCAACTCTTATTGCCAGAATTGCAGAACTGGTTAAAGATAAAAAGCTGGAGGGAATTGCAGACTTAAGGGATGAATCAGACAGAAAACAAATGGTCAGAATAGTAGTAGACCTAAAACGTGATGGTAAAGCTCAATCTGTTTTAAATAATTTGTACAAACATACCTCCATGCAATCCGTTTTTAATGTTAATCTGGTTGCTTTAGTTGATGGAGTGCCACGTCTTTTGACTCTGAAACATGTTTTAGAAGAATTTGTTCACCATAGACAGACTGTTATAAAACGCAGGTCTGAGTTTGAACTCTCTGAAGCAAAAGCCAGGGCTCATATTTTAGAAGGATTAAAAATTGCTGTTGACAATATCGATGAAGTAATTGCTACTATCCGCAAAAGCAAAGACGCTGATGAGGCAAAAATAAACTTAATCAAAAAGTTTAAATTAAGTGATCTTCAAGCCCAAGCAATTTTGGATATGCAGCTAAGACGTTTAGCTGCACTTGAAAGGCAAAAAATAGAAGATGAGCTTAAAATGGTCCAGGAAACTATAACTTACCTTGAGGATTTATTAGCCCACCCAGAAAAAATACTTAAAGTTGCTAAAGATGAAATTATCAAAATTAAAGAAAAATATTCTGACGTGCGAAGAACCAGAGTCTATAAACAAAAAGTAGGGGAGTTTAACGAAGAAGATTTGGTGGCAAATGAAACAACTATTGTCACTATTACAGATGGAGGTTATATCAAAAGACAATCTCCAATGAGTTTCCGCACCCAACAGCGGGGTGGTAAAGGGGTAATGGGAATCTCTACCAAAGAAACAGATGCTGTTTCTCATATTTTCTACACCCAAACTCATGATAATTTGTTATTTTTTACTGATAAAGGTAAAGTTTTCCAGGTTAAAGTCTGGGAAATCCCAGAAACTCAAAGAGCTGCCAAAGGCCAAGCTCTTGTTAATTTAATAAATGTAGAACAGGGTGAAAAAATCACTGCTGTTCTAACAACTAGGGCAAATATTAAAGAGGAGCAATTTATGTTTATGTGCACCCAAAAAGGAACTGTCAAAAAAACTCCAATTGCAGAATATGCCAATATCCGCAAAAATGGACTGGTAGCAATCAAGCTAGATAGTGGTGATGTTTTAGGTTGGGTAACTGCTACATCTGGTAGTGATGATTTAATTATTGTGTCAAGAAAAGGACAATCAATTAGGTTTTCTGAGAAAAATGTAAAGCCCACACATAGAGATACATCTGGGGTAAGAGGTATAAGGCTTGGGAAAGATGATGAAGTTGTATCTTTAACCAGAGTGGAAGATGAAAATGATGAGCTTTTAGTGGTAACAGAAAATGGTCTTGGTAAAAAAACTAAAATGTCTGCCTGGAGCAAACAAGGTAGGGGAGGTAGTGGTGTAAAAGCAGCCCAGGTAACTGCCAAAACAGGCCAAATTGTTACAGCTCAAAAAATTGATAAAGGAACAGATCTTTTAGTACTTACTTCTACTAAAGGACAGCTTATCAAAATGGATCTAAAACAAGTCCCAACTTTGCAAAGACAAACCCAAGGAGTAATACTCATGCGTGTTAAAGATGGGGAAAAAGTTGCTGCAGCAACTGTAGTATCATCAAAAGAGAAAGCATAACATGAAAAAAGAAAAAATCATTGCAAATGTTGCCATAGGATATTTTTTATTTGGAGTAGTTTTTGCTGGTTCTTTTGCTATTTATTATAAATGGACAGCTTTATCATTTTTTTCTCCTAATTTTTTTGCAGTAGTTTTTACCTGGCCTGTCCAGATACTAGGCTTTATTGGAGACCTTTTAACCTATGGCCTTACAGGCAAACCCATTTAAATCTTAAATAATTGCCTCAAGACAGGTAGAGTAATTATCAATAGCTGCATTATTAAAACAAATACAACTGATCCTAAAAGCTTTTTATTAGAAAAAATACTGTGATGTCTTCTTATTATAAAAGGCAAGATCATTTGCAAAACCACCAAGGTAGTAAATGCAGTTACTCTAGCACTTTCCAATCCATGTAATGAATAAGTTATATAAAAGGCAGCTAAACATGCTATAGATATAATACTTCCAGCAAAGATAATATAACTCACCATTGATAAACCTAAAATATTGGAATTTGATCTGGGTGGAACTTTCATAATATTTTTTGAGGGATTATCAAATCCTAGCGCCAAAGCAGGCAACCCATCTGTCACAAAATTTATCCATAAAATCTGGGTAGGTAAAAGGGGAGTTGGCAGACCTAAAACAACTGCTAAGCCTATTAAAAGAATTTCTGATAAATTACCAGCCATTAGAAACTTCACCACTTTTAAAATATTGCTGTAAATCAATTTTCCTTGCTCAACTGCTGTTACAAGTGTTGCAAAATTATCATCTAGTAAGACAATATCTGAGGCCTCGCGGGATACATCTGTACCAATTTTGCCCATAGATACTCCAACTTCTGCCTGTTTTAAAGCCAAAGCATCATTTACCCCATCTCCAGTTACAGCTACTACTTCACCCAAACTCTGGTAAGTTTTAACTATCCTAAATTTTTGCTCAGGGGTAATTCTTGCAAAAATTCTGATTTTACCAATCTGATCTTGTAAATCTTCATCTGACAGTTCTTCTAATTGTTTACCAGTTAAAACTTCATCTCCCACATTAAGCAAACCTATTTCTTCTCCCACTGCTTTGGCAGTTAACTCATTATCACCAGTCACCATCACAACTTTTATCCCAGCCTGTTTAGTTAATCTAATTGCATCTTTAACCTCCTCCCGGATTTCATCTGCAATTCCCACAAGCCCCAGCAAATTATCATCTTTCAAAAAAGCTAATACTCTTAAGCCTTTCTTGGCCATTTCTTGATACTCTTGATCCCAACTTTCCCGATCTTTTTCTGGCATCTTTAAAGAAGCAAGTATGACCTCTGGGGCTCCTTTTGTATAAGTTACCTTTTCTCCATCTTGTTCCCAAACAGTACTCATTTTCCTGGTTTGTAGACTGAAAGGGACTTCATCAATTAATTTTCCTTCACTACGTACCAAATCTATATCTATCTTTTTATCTTTGGCCCAAAGTAGTAGGGCACCCTCTGTACTGTCACCTAAAATATCAAAACTGCCACCATCTTCTTTCAAAACTAAATTGGCACTATTACACAAAATAGCGCATTTCATCAACCTCTCATCCATACCTTTTACAGACTTCACTTCTTTAACTCTCATTTCGTTTTTAGTTAAAGTACCAGTTTTATCTGTACAAATAACTGTAGCAGCCCCCAAAGATTCCACTGCAATCATTTTGCGGACCAAAGCTTTTTGCTGATACATCTTGCGCACTCCTAAAGACAAAATTATAGTTACAACTGCAGGCAATCCTTCTGGCACTGCAGCAACCATTAAGGCAATACTCATCAGCAACATTTCAGATGCTTCAAACCCCTGTATTATCCTTAAAACAAAAATAACTCCTGCTACAACTACTGCTCCAATACCTACCCCGCGGCTCAAATTCATTAAAGCTTTCTCCAGTGGTGTTTCTTCATCCTCAACAGAAGACAAAGTTAGAGCAATACGGCCAAATTTTGTCTTTACTCCAGTTTGTAAAACCTTAAATTTCCCACGGCCGGAGGCAACTGTAGTCCCAAAAAATATCTCATCTCCATTTGATTTAACTACTGGTAAAGATTCTCCAGTTAAAACTGATTCGTTAATTTGTAGAGAATATCCTTCTGTAATTTGTCCATCTGCAGGCACTTTTACACCTGCTTCCAAAATTACCAGATCTCCAGGTACAATCTCAGAAAAAGGAATCTCAATTTGTTTACCATCACGGATTACTCTAGCAAAACCTACCTCAAACCTGCGGAGTGCTTCTAGCTCTTTTGATGCTTTGTACTCCTGCCAAAACCCTAGACAAATATTCAAAACCAAAATAGCAGTAATTAAAAATCCATCCACCAAATCCCCAACAAAAAAAGATAGCATAATTGCTCCAAAAAGTAGGTAGGCGAGAGGATTTTGTACCTGAGTTAGTAAAATCTTAAATACTGAGATTGTCTGTTTTTGAGGTAAAAGATTTGGGCCAAATTGTAGTAGCGCTTCTTTCGCTTGGGCAGATGTTAAACCTTCCATTATATTAGTGTAACAAAAATCCCTTTAAAATAGAGTATTGACAACTTTAAATAATTTGTGTCTATAATAAATTAATGAATCTACTTATAGCTTGGTTGATAAATGCGGTTACTTTAATTGCTGCTACTTATGTAGTTCCAGGATTCCATGTTGCTAATTTTACTACAGCACTTCTGGCTGCAATAGTAATTGGGTTAATTAACATTTTTATTAAACCGATATTAGTATTTATAACTTTACCAATTAACCTTCTAACTCTAGGACTTTTTACCTTTGTAATAAATGCAGTAGTATTATGGCTTGCCTCACAAGTAATAACTGGTTTGATGATTGACAGCGCTTTAGCTGCAATTTTAGCTGCAATTGTAATATCTATTGTCTCAACAGTTTTATCAAGTTTGGCTAAAGACCTCAAGATAGGCTAGATCTCTAGTACTTTTACGAAAACTCTCTGGTGTGATACCTACAAGGTTACTCATCTGTGCATATTTTTTAACAATCCTCTCAATTGATCTATCAGTTAAACGCATACTTTCTCCACTATTTTCTAAACTAATAGTACCCTGAAATCTGATAAAAAGAGGGGAGAAAGTGTCTTTTCTGGATTTTAAGTAAGTTTCCAAGCTAATAGTAGCTGCATCAGATAAATGCTTACCATTCAAAGTTTGACCTTCTAAATCCAAGTCTTCTCTGTTTAAGCTAACAATTTCTGAAACCCGTGCATAATAACAAAAAAGTACTTCCAATAAGCTTCTGTCTCTTAAACCACTTTTTTTGGTGGTATCTGGAGCCTCAACAACCTGGCGCAGTGTTTCACTATCTATTATTTTTGCATCTTTCACTGGCAGTCCTGGAAGTTCAACAAATTTTGCCCCAAGAGCAGGGATAGAGGAGGATTCCAAATATTGTAAGAGCCCTCTTAAAGCAATTAGGTGATGATTCTGGCTAGATTTTTTTAAAGATTGTTTTGATAAGTACTTGGTATATTTTTGTATTACTTCTTGATCAATCTCTGAAGTGTCCAAAACCTGGGCAAATTCCCAAAAACGTCTTAGATGATGATCATAACTTTTTATAGTATTTCTTGAAAAATCAGATTGTTGCAAACTTTCTAAAAATTGTCTGATTGCTGAAGCAAGAAACATAACCTACAAAAGAGCCAGTCCTAAAATTCCCAAAATAGTAAGAACTGAGCCAAGGATAGCAACAGTGTAGGTAAGCTCTGGCGTACCAGTTTTACCACCAACAGCTTGATCTAAGCTTTTACTTTGAAGTCCAGCTGAGGGTGTACTGATAGCACCTCCTCCCACACCACCTACACAGGAAGCACCAGTTCCTATTGTATAGTTTCCATCAACAACAGAAGAAAGGATATCAGATACAGTTCCCCGCTCAACCACATTTGAATCAGTAGTCTTGGCTTTATTAGCAGGATCAAAATCAAATTTAACTAGTGCCGGTCCTGGAGTAGCATTGCTGCCTACTGTAAAGGTAATTGTTGCTAAGTTGCCTGATCCAGCATATGCGCTTGTTACAGAGGCCAATCCAGAGATAGTAATCTTGCCAGTCTGGGAATCAACATTATTCCCTGGATAATCTGGGTAAATAGTACCTGAGGCAACTGCTGATGTATTAGTGGAAAGTAGAGTAGGGTTGTAGGTAAGTATGGCATCTGTTCCATCAGTTTGAGCACCACCTGTATCAAGTTTTACATTTACTGTAAACTGGCAGCCTTTATTAAAAGTCCCAGTTGAAGGGGAAAGTGACAAAGTTGCAGCAGCATAAGTATTAATAGGTAATAGATAATAGATAATTGCTAATAGAAAAATTAAAGCTATTAGGCTATTAACTATTAACGATGATCTTTTAACTATTAATTTCATAGTGTAATATTAAGTTGCAAATTTTGTACACTCCCTAAAATATCTTTACCTGTTGCTGTCTCAATCACATTTGACTCATCTGTTGCACCTGGTGAATACATCACATTTATATTTGTATTACCCAAAGCCTTGGCCTTAAAAATTATTGTACCAAAAACCCCATTTGCTAATCTGCCATCTTTTTCACTACTTATTCCGGAAACTGCAATTATTCCCTTAGTTAAGTCTAGTTTATTGTTAGGGTACTCAGTATATATTGAACCTCCGCTTACTGGTACATTTGTAATTGGTACTACTTCTAAAGCCTTAGGATCAAAGTTAATAATAAGATCTGTCCCATCTGTTAAGGCAGTCGATGTAATAGTAATCACTACACTGATTTGATCTCCAACTTTAACATTAGTACTGGAGGTAGTTAAAGAAACCTTGGCAGATGAATCCAGTATAGATTTTACAGCAGGAGGCGTATTTTGAGAAGTTTTGTAAAGAGCAGAGTAGGCCCAAGCAAGTTCAACTACCAAAACTATAGCACCTATAGCCATTATTAAATAGATTATTCTTTTATTTACAACCATAATTTCATTCTACTGACTAACAGATTTAATGTCCACCTCATTTTGCTTACCATTACCTAATTTCAAACAAGAATAGTCTAAAGAATTAACAATTCCGGGAGTTTCATGCTCTATTAAACTAGCTGTTTTATTGGCAGCGCCACTTGATATTAAACTCCATTGTCTAATCATCTCTGAGTTATCTAAAGAATTTATTACTCCATCTGGAGCTGAAAAAGGTGCAATATCTCCAATAATAAGTGAGGAAACGCCTAAATTAACAGTGCCTTGGTCTGTGGTAAAGTTTATCTTTTTAGCTAAAGTTCTGGGAGCTTTAAGGATCAGAGAATAGCTTTTATTAGATTCCAGCTTGGGGGCAAAGTTTGAAGGTTGTCCTTTACTAATATTTACTTTTGTTTGGACCAAGGGCTTAGCCCCAGCCACATTCTGAATGATAATTGCATCCACATTATCTGCACTAAAGCTTGTTGGTTGTGTACATTGAGTGTTAACACTAAATTGGACACTAGATGTACCAATTGTACACTTGCCACCTGTGAATGTTCTGCCATCATCAATCTTTAGATCAATATTTAGTGCTCCTTCTAACCTGGTTGGGACTGTTGCTTGAATTAAGTTACGGGCAGGATTTGAAACATCCCAAGTCACAATTTGGGCTTGAGTTCCGTTAACAGTAATTGCACCTACACCTTGTTGAGTATGT
>Ga0080064_1006877_pt1 | contig 11923 bp, 8 predicted proteins | sample Subgrocontami54m_FD_69260 | JGI IMG/M metagenome (GOLD analysis project Ga0080064, IMG submission 69260) | Subsurface groundwater microbial communities from S. Glens Falls, New York, USA - GMW46 contaminated, 5.4 m (SPADES assembly) (version 2) ...
CGGCCTCCAGCAGCAGCGGCCGCAGCCCCGCCTCGGCCAGGCTGAGCGCTGCCGCGAGCCCGGCCATGCCGCCGCCGATCACCGCGACGGGGACGCTCGGCTCGCTCACGAAAAACGCCTACGATCACGTTGTGGCTGCACCACCCGGAGTATACTGCGCGCACGTCACCAACGGCCCATGACCCTGCTTTCCGACACTCCCACAGACTCTCAGACGGCGCTGCTCGCCGCCTACCCTCCGCCGTACCTGCTGACCGGCGACCTGCTGTGGTGCTCCGCCACGGTGCCAGCCACACCGCACACCGGGCAAGAGGGAGCGCAGCGTGGCCGCGCCCTGGGCTGCGTGCTCGCGGCCGACTACCACCGCATCACCACCGGCCCGGGGCGTACGCTCGTGACCACGCCCGATGGGCTGCCTTACCGCTACCGTGAGGTTGCGTGGGCCGAGGCGACCGGTGTGCGGTTGGCGCCGCCGTTGCAGTTCGGCCGCCTGTGGGTGGATGCGCCGACCCCGCTGCCGATCGAGCTGGGCGATGTCTACGGCTTCCCCAAGCAGGCGGCGCGTGTGGCATTCAGCCTGAGCCGGTCGCATCTGTCGGTGTCCGCGGGCGGGGCCGGTGCGCCCGCGGCCGCCATGACGGCGACGGGCTCCGGTTTGCGCTTCAGCCCCTCCAGCTCCTGAAGACGACGCCAGGTGTCGGCACAGCGGCGCGCGGCGTGGACGAGCTTCTCGTCTACGACGAGCTTGTGAAGCCGGCGCTCGGCATCGACCGCGTAGACGCACGGCACCGTCTCGCCGCCTCCCGCCGACCCGGCGAGCAGGTCGCCGACCGAGACCATGCCGCCGTTCCAGTGCTCGCGCGGCACGCGGGCGAAGTGGGCGGTGTGGCGCGGATCGCAGGCGACGAAATCGACGAAGGTGAACGGCAGGCGCTCGGTCACCCGCTGGAGCTCGCCGTCGGCGTAGGAGAGCTCGTGGACCGGCCAGGTCAGCGCAGGCTGCGGGTTCTCCTCGAGCGAGAACCGCTGCGCCCAGTCGGCGCCCGCGGCGGGGTCGTAGGTGAACGCGGGGAAGGCGCGCGCCTGCATCGCCGCCGCGGCCACCAGGTACGGCGGGAGACCGCCGGGGCCGTCTCCGGCACCGGTGAAGACGCTGAGGAGCGCCGGCCCCGGGTAGTCCATCGCGGCGAGCACCCGCTCGCGGACCCGGTAGAGGTTCGAGCTCGACGACTGGAGGACGAACACGTCGTTCAGGCCCATCGCCGACCGGGCGAGCTGCGTCCCGAGGCTGAAGGTGCCTTCGCTGAACGTCGATTCGTCGAGGATGTCGTCGGTCTCGACGAGGACCTTGAGCGGCGCGCCCTCCGAGAGCGCCTCGACGAGCCGCGCCCGCCCGGGCCCGCCCCCGTGGCGGGCATCGAGGCAGACGAGGTAGCCGGGGAAGAGCGCGAGCTCGGCGGCGCCGAGCGACCGCTGGTCGTAGCCGGCGAAGTAGTCATCGTGCTTCGGCTCCGCGTAGTGACCGGCGACCTCGAGCTCGGCGATCGCGATCGCCTTCACCAGGTCGGCCATCGCCGGAAGACGCTCCCGGAACGCGGCGAGCGCGGCGTCGATCTCGCCGAACTCGTAGCCGTACATGGCGGGGGTGGCAGCGCCGCCGACGAAGCGCTGCCCGCGGAGGACCCCGAGGACGCCGTCGATGCGCCGTCGCCGCTCCGCGGAGAGCGCGCTCTTCCCCGACGGGCCCGCGAGGAGCTTCGCCATGACGTCGAAATCGAACAGCCCGGCGTGGCTCGCGCCGACGCCGGACCGCAGCGTGTCGGCGTGCCGTCCGGACTCCGACCGGAGGTGGTCGGCCCGCACGAGGTCGGAGAGCTGCACGACGAGCGTGTCGATGGTGCGCCGCAGCCGGCGCGCCGTGCCTGCCTGCGCGACGCGCCAGACGTGCGCGACGAAGCGGGCCGGCAGCGCGGCGTCGCAGTCGACGACCTCGCCGTCGGCACGGAGCGCGGTCCGCGCGCGCCCGAGATCCTGCTCGACCGGCGCGCCGCCGAGCGCGACGAGCCGCTCGGCGGCCTCGCGCCAGAGCGTCGAGAGCCGTCCGGCGCCGCCCTCGGCGAGGAGCACGCGGACCTCCCGCTCGAGCCTGAGCACGGTGCGGCGCATCCGCTCGCCGGCGATCCCGGCCGGCGCGATCTCCGCGAGGAGGGCGTCGACGAGCCCGGAGAGGGTGTGGGCGAACGGGCCGTCGCCCTCGCGCTCGACGAGGACGACCGGGTAGTCGTAGCGCAGCCTGGTCAGATCGTGGAAGCCGGCGAAGAGCGCCGGACGGAGCGAGAGACCGTCGATCGACCCGAGCGCGGTGCCCGAGCGCTTCCCCGTGAGGTGGAAGAAGCGCTGCTCCTGTGAGGCTGCGGTCACGAGTCGCTCGCCGGCGCGGCGGCGCCGTCGGGCCAGATCGTGAAGCGGTCGAGCTCGGCGTCGAGGCCGCGACGCAGGTGGTCGGCGGTGCGCAGCTGCCCGGCGTGCCGCAGCTCCTCGTAGCGGGGCACGCTCTCGTTCCGGTAGAGGATGCCGACCGGGATCGGGTCCTCGACCGAGGCGATCTCGCGCGCGCGATCCATGTTCGACGGATCGTGCTCCAGACGGTTCTGGTAGACCTTCGCCAGCCCAGCGCTGATCTTGAGACCGTCCTCGTGGAAGAGGAGCTGGGTCCGCTGCGGGTCCTGCAGGTACGCGTCGAACATACCGGGCAGGAACTCCGGGCAGCGCTGGATGATGCGGACGAACGAGAAGCCCTTGTGGCGGTAGGCCGCGTCGATGATGTCGAAGAGAAGCTCGGGGATCCAGTCCACCGCCTGGGCGACGAACGAGACGTTCTGCACGCCCAGGGTCACCGTGAGCGGGTTGAGCGCGTCGAGGTACGAGCCCTTGGGGGTCGTGTTGCTCAGGAGGCCGATCGGCGAGGTGGGCGACGCCTGCTTCTTCGTGAGGCCGTAGATGTGGTTGTCGTGGAGCATCATCGTGAGGTCCATGTTGTAGCGGAGCGCATGGATCCAGTGAGCCGCGCCGATCGAGAGGCAATCGCCGTCACCGGTGCTCACGAAGACGTTGAGGTCGGGCCGCGACATCTTCACGCCCTCGGCGATCGGGAGCGCGCGACCGTGGGTCCCGTGGAACCCGTACGTCTTCATGTAGTGCGGGAGCCGGCTCGAGCAGCCGATCCCCGAGACGAACACGGTCTTCTCCGGCGTGAGGTCGTGGTCGCGGCAGAGCCGCTGGACCGCCGCGAGGATCGCGTTGTCGCCGCAGCCGGTGCACCAGCGGGTCACGCCCTGCTGGTAGTCCGCGAGCTCGTGGTGCTCCTCGGTCGTCTGGAGCAGGCACTGCATGACGGGCGTCGTCGTCACGTCCTTCATCCCTTCACCTGCCCGAGCCGTGCGAGGAGCGCCGCGCGGATCGCGCCCGGCCCGATCGGCCGGCCGCTCACCTCGGTCCAGCAGTCCACGTCCACGAGGTAGCGCGCGCGCAGCAGCATCGCGAGCGCGGCGTAGCGGCGGTTCTCGGCGCTGACCAGGGGATCCTCGAGCCGGTCGGCCCAGTTCGCCTCCACCGTCATCACCTTCTTGAAGCGCTTGAGGATGTCGCCGATCCCCGAGGGCATCGGCTGGATGAACGTGAGATGGAGCGAGGACACCTTGCGGCCCTCGGCGCGGAGGCCCTCGACCGCCTCTTCGATCGCGCCCTTCGTGCTCCCCCACCCGACGACGAGCAGGTCGCCCGTCGCGTCGCCGAAGACCGGCGGGCAGCGGAGGGTCCGCTGGAGCGCGGCGAGCTTCAAGCTGCGGTGGCGCAGTCCGTCCTCGTTGGCGGCCGGGTCGTACGCGACGTGGCCGAGCCGGTCGTGCGCGAGCCCGGTGAGCGTGTGCATCCCGCCGGGCTGGCCGGGGATGAAGCGGCGGAACAGTCCGGTCTCGGCGTCCCAGTCGTACGGCTTGGCGCCTTCGGGCACCGCGCTCTGGTCCACCGGCGGCACGAGCCAGTCCTCGGTGAAGACCGGCCGTGGGAACGGCTGCTGCGCGGTCGCGAGGCTCGCGTCCGAGAGGACGACCACGACGGTGTTGAACGTCTCGGCGATCTTCCGCGCGGTGATCATCGCGTAGAAGCAGTCCTCGATGCCGCTCACGGCCAGCACGACCTTCGGCGCGTCGCCGTGGCTGCCGTACATCACGGTGAGGAGGTCGCCCTGCTCGGGCTTGGTCGGCTGGCCGGTGCTCGGCCCGCCGCGCTGGACGTTGACGACGACGAGCGGGATCTCGGCCATGACCGCGAGCCCGATCCCCTCCTGCTTGAGCGAGTAGCCCGGCCCGGAGGTGATCGTCACCGCGCACTTCCCGGCGTACGAGGCGCCGATCGCGAACGCGCACGCGGCGATCTCGTCCTCGGCCTGGTGCACGACGCCGCCGACGCGCTCGAAGATCTCGCTGAGGTAGTGCGAGGCCGAGGTTGCCGGCGTGATCGGGTACATCGCGCAGATCTCCATGCCCGAGGCGAGGATGCCGAGGGCGAGCGCGGCGTTCCCGGTGATCACGACCTGCGCCTCCGACGAGCGCGTGGCGGGGATGCTGAACCGGAAGTCCAGGTTCTCGCCGGCCCAGGCCAGCCCGGACTCGAAGAGGCGCACGTTCGCGTCGATGACCTTCTGGTCCTTCTTGCCGAAGGTGATCGCGATCTGCTCCTTCGCGAGGCCCGGGTCGAAGCTGTAGAGGTCGCAGAGCATCCCGAGGACGAACATGTTCTTGCCACGGCGCGGGTCGGGGACGAGCTTCCGGCACTCGCGCTCCATCGGGACCTCGATGACGCGGTAGCCGGCGGCGACCATCTCGTCGTACGCCGCGGCGTACGAGCGGGCGATGGCCGGGTCGCGGTCGTCGCGCCACATGCTCTCGAGGAGGATCGTGCAGCCGGGTTTGAGCTCGTTGGCGTGCACTCGGCCGAGAAGCACCTGCTCGTTGAACGCCACGACGAGGTCCGCCTCGTCGCCGCCGTTGGTGATCCGGCGTGACCCGAGGCGGATGCGGTTGCCGCTCGCGCCGGCCACGCTCCGCGCCGGCGGCTGGATCTCCGCCGGGATGATCTCCAGGTTCCACACGCCGTTCCCGGACTTCGCGGCGATCGCGCCGAGCGCCTGGCCGCAGCGCTGCGCGCCTTCGCCGGAGTCGCTGATGACCTCGACGATGTGCTCGCTGAGCGTGGTGACGGTCCGCGGGCCCGGGAGGACCGCGGTCGTGGTACCTCCGTCGGCGAGGTGCTCGGTCGTCGTCATGGCCATCCTCTAGGCGACGCGCACGCGCGCGTAGTTTCGCTCGTGGTCAGCGAGGCCGAAGAGCAGCTCGCCGTCGGCCACCTCCGGGCGGTACGGGAGGTCGCTGTCGCGGAGACCAAGGTAGCGCTTCATGCTGCGCGCGGCCGTGCGCCCGGCGCCCATCGCCTCGATGACCGTCGCCGCGCCCGTGACGATGTCGCCGCCGGCGAAGACGCCGTCGATCGAGGTGGCGAGGCTCCCGTCGGTCTCGATGTAGCCCCACTTGTTGAGCTTGAGCTTCGAGGTCTGGCCGAGGATCGGGTTCGCGTTCGTCCCGATCGCGAAGACGACGGTGTCGCACTCGAACTCGAACTCGCTGCCGGGCACGGCGACCGGCCGACGCCGTCCCGAGGCGTCCGGCTCGCCGAGCTCCATCTTCTGGCAGCGCATGCCGCGGACGCCTCGCTTCCCGTCGTCGAGGATCTCGAGCGGGTTCGTGAGCCAGTTGAACTCGACGCCCTCCTGCTCGGCGTGGTGGAGCTCCTCGGCGCGGGCCGGCGTCTCCTCCGGCCCCCGGCGGTAGACGCACGAGACCTTCTCCGCGCCGAGCCGCAGGCAGACGCGCATCGCGTCCATCGCGGTGTTGCCCGAGCCGATGACCGCGACGTGCTTGCCGATGGGGATCGGGGTGTCGGTGACCGGGAACTCCCGCGCGCGCATGAGGTTGCAGCGCGTGAGCAGCTCGTTCGCCGAGAGCACGCCGGTCAGCGATTCCCCGGGGATCCCGGTGAACGTCGGGGAGCCCGCCCCGGTGCCGATGAAGACGGCGTCGTAGCCCATCTCCGAGATCATCTGCTCGATCGTGAAGAGCCGGCCGACCAGGGTGTTCGTGCGGAACTTGATGCCGAGCCGCGCGAGGTTCTCGATCTCGGCGTCGACGACCTCGTTCGGGAGGCGGAAGTCGGGGATCCCGTAGCGGAGAACGCCGCCCGGCTGGTGGAACGCCTCGAGCACGGTGACGCTGCAGCCGGCCTTCGCCATGTCGGCCGCGCAGGCCATCCCCGCCGGCCCGGAGCCGACGATGCCGACCTTGAGCCCGTTCGGCTCGATGTAGGGGACGCTCGACCAGCCCCCGGCGATCGCGGCATCGCCCACCCAGCGCTCGAGGCGACCGATCGCGACCGGCGCCAGTGTCTGGCCGACGGTGCACACGCCCTCGCACTGCGTCTCCTGCGGGCAGACCCGCCCGCAGATCGCCGGCAGGAGGCTTGTGCGGGTGATCACGTCGTAGGCGCCGCGGTAGTCCTTCTCGCCGAGCTTCGCGATGAAGCCCGGGATGTCGATCCCGACCGGGCAGCCGCGGACGCACGGCTCGTCGGGGCAGAGCAGGCAGCGCTCCGCTTCGCGGGCCATCTCGGCAAGGGCGTACCCGCAGGCCACCTCGGCGAAGTTCTTCGCCCGCTCGAGCGCGGGCTGCTCGGGCATCGCGGTGCGCTCCTGCGGGATCGTGCGGATCGTGCGCTTCTTCGCCGCCATCGTCCCTATCTCCCGCTCACGCCGGGCGGCTCGTCCCGGGCTGCGGCGCCGCGACGAGCGCGGCAGCCGTCGCGGCCTCGTCCTGCAGGCGGCAGCCTTGCTGCCAGCGCTCGAGCGAGGCCTTCTCGTCGGGCTTGAAGCGCTGGAGGCGGAACATGAGGTCGTCGAAATCGACCTGGTGCCCGTCGAACTCCGGACCATCGACGCAGGCGAACCGCACGCGGTCGCCCACCTTCACGCGGCAGCCGCCGCACATCCCGGTGCCATCCACCATGACCGGGTTGAGGCTCACGATCGTCTTGATGCCGTAGGGCCGGGTCACCTCGGCGCAGCCGCGCATCATGATCGGCGGGCCGATCGCGATGATCTCGTCGATGTCGCCGTGGCCGGCGATCGCGAGCTTGATCCCCTCGGTCACCAGGCCCTTGATGCCGACCGAGCCGTCGTCGCTGCAGATGATGAACTCGTCGCAGTACGCGCGGAACTTGTCCTCCCAGAACACGAGGCCCTTGTTCCGGAAGCCGATGACGCCGATGACGTACGCGCCGGCCTCCTTGAACGCCCGCGCCTGGGGGAAGATCGGCGCGACGCCGAGGCCTCCGCCGACGCAGACGACCTTCTTCACGCCGCTGAAGTGGCCTGGCTCACCCATCGGGCCGACCATCGCGTAGAGGCGCGTGCCGACGCGGCAGTCGCGCTGCATCTCGCGGGTCGTCTTGCCCATCGCCTGGACGACCAGGGTGATCGTCCCGCGCTCGCGGTCGAAGTCGGCGATCGTGAGCGGGATGCGCTCGCCCTCGGGGTGCGACATGACGATGACGAACTGCCCCGGCTTCGCGGCCCGGGCCATCTCCGGATGGGAGATCTCGAGGAGGTAGGTGACGTCGGAGAAGTCCTGGCGGGTGAGGATCTCGAAGGTCGGCTCCAACAGGCCCCTCCTCTTCTCGCCGCTCGCGACGTTCGCCTGACCGCCGCGTCCGGCTTTCTGAGGACAGACTCGCTGTGTCGGGCTAGCATCCAAAGGGCCGTCCGGACCAACGAACCGGGACCTTTGTCGCCGCCCGGAATCGCCCTCTGGATGGGGCGTTGGGGCGCACGCGGGCGCGTGCGGTTCCGCGGGCCGTACGCGAAGCGGCGACCGGGGCCCAGGTCTCGCTTCAGGTCGCGTGGCAGTATTTGGACCGTGGACCGGAACGGAACGCCCCCCGAGCGCGTCTGGACGCGCTTCCTCACCGAGCGCGACAAGACGGACCTCGCGCGCCGGACCGACAAGCGGACGGGGTTCGGCAAGCGTCCCGCGGTGCTGCTCATCGACCTCTACCGCTCGGTGTTCGGCGATAGGCCCGAGCCGCTCCTCGAGGCCGTCCGGACGTGGCCCTCGAGCTGCGGCCTCGCCGCGTGGGATGCGGTACCGCACATCCAGGCGCTGCTCGCCGCGGCGCGTGCGGCGCGGGTCCCCGTGCTCCACGTCACGGGCCTCGCCGCGGAAGGGCTCGTCGGCAGCAGCAGGGGCACGCGCGCGAAGTTCGAAGCGCGCGCGACCGATCCGCACGCGATCGAGCGCGAGCGGCGCGGCTACGAGATCGTGCCCGAGGTCGGCCCGATCCCCGGCGAGCTCGTGCTGCGCAAGTCCGGCCCGAGCGCCTTCTGGGGCACGCCGCTCGTCGGCCAGCTCACCTACCTCGGTATCGACACGATCATCGTCGCCGGCGAGAGCACGAGCGGCTGCGTGCGGGCGTCGGTCGTGGACGGCGCGACGCACCGCTACCGGATGATCGTGGTCGAGGAGTGCGTGTTCGACCGCCACGAGGCGACCCACGCGATCAACCTCTTCGACATGCACCAGAAGTACGCGGACGTCGTCGCGCTTTCGGAGGCGGTCGCCCACCTCCGCCGGGAGTGACCTTCGATCGCCGAACTTCGGCATGACGACGTTCTGAAGGAGTTTGTCGCCGCTCGGAATCGCCCTCTGGGGGTCTTGGGGACCTCCGCTATGCGGGGGTCATCGAAAGTCACCAAGGCCCTGCGTCAGGCCATGATGGGTCACGGCGTCGTAGCTCAGGTCGGCCTCACGGCCCGCTTGCATGGCGGCCTGCCAAGCCTGCGTCGCCGCCGCGTCGAAGGCGGCCTGGGTGCAGTTCGCGATGCGGAGTGCTTTCACCCTGCCGACCGCATCGTCTGCCGCGTCGATGCCGATCTGCTGATGACCGCCCTCGTGCAGCTGCAGGTCGCCGATGTACGCGTTCCACCGCTGGACGACCTCAGGCGCCGGGTTCGAGGGTGGGAGCCACCGGGGGTACGTGAACGTGACCTCGAGGGTCGCCGCGACGGAGGTCGCCGAGCAGATCCCCGCCGCGTTGCTGCCGCTCCACGTCAGTCTGGAGGTCGTGGCTGTGAGCGCGGCTGAGAATTCCTGTCCCACGAGGTCGGGGGTGTCTTTCGGCCTGGCCGGGTTCGCCTTCATGCTGGCAGTGATCTCCCGCACCGTGCCGCCGGTCGCGTCGTAGCAGACGTAGCTCGCGGTCATGGCCACTGCGCCGTTGCTCGTCGCCACGGTCGTGGTCGTTCGGGCGCCACACGGCACGTTCCGGACGACGGCGGGCGACGGAGGGACGGCGGTCGGGGTCGACAGCGGGGTGGGTCGCGGCGCGGTCGGCACGGGGAGCGATGGCGGCGCCACGGCCGCGCTGGGCACCTGTACCTTCGGCGTAGGACGCAGCGCCACGCCTGACCCCGGCGCCACCCGGTCGATGATCCAGAGCTGGTAGTCCGCGAGCGAAGCGACGAATGCCGCCGCCGCGGCCTGCGACGCCGACCGTCGGTAGACGCCGACGGTGACGAGCACGTTCCGCGTCCCCGTCCTGTACTGGAGCGAACCCACCGGAAGGTCCTTGAAGTCGTACCCGCAGGCCTTGGCGCCATCGCCGACCGCGGGCGCCGCGATCTCAGCGGCGCTCAGCGCCGGCGGCGTGAACGTCCAGTCGTCGCACTTCGTCGCTGCGATGCTGCCCCTCGAGCTTGCCGACGGCCCGAGGACGGTCACGGAGACCCGGACCCAGGAGAACGCGTCGCCGCCGCGCCAGTTCCGCGTCCAACCGTTGGCGCCGACCTGCTCGTCCTTGTCGACGCTGTAGCCCGGGAGCGGGAACTCCGCGTCGGGCAAGATGACCTGCTCCGGCCTGAGGGTCAGCGCGTCGGCGATGGTCGGGGCCGGCGAAGGCGGCTTCGGCGCGTCACCGATGAACGGGGCCGGCCACGGCACGATCGGTCGGTCGCCACCCACAAGGTCGCACGAGGACGCCAGGATGGCGGCCAGCAGAGCGAGCACCCTCGCGATCTGGGATCCGTCTCTCACCGACCGGCATGGTGCGCGTCGCTCGACACGACGGCTAGGGTCAAAGGACAGTCCCTGTGCGAGCCGACCCGCGTTGCGGTCACCGTTCTGTGCCGAGAGCCGGACTTGAACCGGCGACACATGGTTCTTCAGACCATTGCTCTACCAGCTGAGCTACCTCGGCGAGTGAGCCTCCATTATCCCGCCTCCGTCGAGCGCCCGCGAGAGGAGCCGCGATGCGGCTCGCGGCCCGAGCGCCGTGCTGGCCCGGAAACGGCATGCCGCCCGTCCGGGGCGGAACCCCCGACGAGCGGCACCCGTGAGCACCGGAATGGTCGTGGTCAGTCGATGTAGAAGGCCCAGTGGAAGGCGGGCAGCGTCTCGGCGGGGTGGTCGTCGGCGAAGGTGAGCTGCGGGACCTTGGTGTTCTGCGGCCTGGTCTCGGTCGAGCGGTAGATGCCGGGGTAGACGTCGATGTAGTGCCAGCCCTTGGTGCCGGAGATCACGAACGGCATCACGACGTCGCCCGCCGTGTTGAAGCCGCAGGCGTACCCGGCGTACGCGTTGTCGTAGACGACGTGGTAGATCTGCGCCGTCTCGGTCCAGCCGACGCCCTTGAGGTGGAGGTCCACCTTCGTGCCGGCCGGGCCGCGCGTGACGGGGAGCGGCAGCGCGTTGACCTGGATCACGAACTGCGTCTCGGCGACCGCCGCGCCGCCGATCTTCGCGACCACCTTGTGGGCGCCGCCGAGGTCGCTCGGCACCGTGAAGCTCCAGGCGAACGAGCCGGAGCCGTCGGTGCGGACCTTCGCGAGCGTCGTGGTCTGCTCCTCGAAGCCGGTGATCGCCCGGTTGCCCACCTGGGTGGTCCAGGTGAGCTCGACCTCGCTGTTCGGCGTGAGCGCCCTGCCGACGAAGGCGGCCTTGTCCCCGACGAATCCGCTCGCCGGCGCGGCCCAGATGCCCTTGTCGAGCGGTTTGGCCGGCAGGATCGCCTGGACCTGCTGCGCGACGGGCGGCGGCGTCACCGCCGGCTCGTCGGTGACCGTGAACGGGATGTGGAACTGCGGCCGGTTCGGCGAGGGGCTCTGCTGCATGTTCATGTACGGGAACGTGAACTCGCCGTGGAGGATCGTGAGGATGTGCGTTCCGGGCCCGCCGGTCGCCGGGACCACGAACCGCGCGAGGCCCTTCGTCGTGACGGACGAGATCCACCCGGTGAACGCGTTGTCGTAGCTGAGGAGCCAGCTGTTCTCGAGCTGGCGCCAGCCGATGCCGCGCACCTCGACCGTGATCGGCGTGCCGACCGGTCCGCTCTTCGGGCTGATCGAGACCTCCATGTCCACCTCGAAGCCCGACTTGTTCCGCAGCGCCTTCGTCGTCTGGTCCACCACGAGGACGTCGTGCCCGTAGCCGAAGTCCTGCGGCACCGTGAAGGTCGTCGTGAAGGCGCCGGCCGCGTCGGTCGTGACGCTCTTGATCGGCACCTGCATCGGCTTGTACTCGCGACCCTTGTGCTCGCTCTTGTCGGGGGAGAGCTTCCAGGCGCCGGCGACCGTCGTCCACACGAGGTCGTAGCCGGCCCGCGGCGCGAGGCCGGTCGCCGCGGCGGTCACGCTCGTGCCCCACGGTCCGTTCGCGGGCGTGAGGCCGAACTTGCCGAGGAGCTCGAGCGGCTTCTCGCTCGTCGCCGGCACGGGTGCGGCCGGTGCGGCCGCCGGGGCTGCGGGTGCCGGCGCGGGAGCCGG
>Ga0080064_1006878_pt1 | contig 11919 bp, 5 predicted proteins | sample Subgrocontami54m_FD_69260 | JGI IMG/M metagenome (GOLD analysis project Ga0080064, IMG submission 69260) | Subsurface groundwater microbial communities from S. Glens Falls, New York, USA - GMW46 contaminated, 5.4 m (SPADES assembly) (version 2) ...
TGGCGACAACCTTTTCCTTGCCGATCTTCTCCGCCCACCATCGAAGCTCCGCCATGCGATTCTTGATCGTCCCTACGGCCAGACCCGATGCCTTCCAGCTCTCGACCAGGCGCTCGACGTGCTTTGACTTCAGGCTCGCTGCACCCATGTGCCGATAGCCCCAGTCGTGAAGCTGGTTGGCGATCTGGTCCAGCACGCGCTCGCGGTCGCGCTGCGTGGCGAAGCTGCCGTCTCGATTGCGATGGCAGAGTTGCTTCAGCTCGTAGTTCAGGTCCCGCATTCGCTCCTCGCCAGGTTCAATCCCTTTCTCCCTTTGTTGCCCCTTTCCTTCTGCCCTTTACGCTGCTGCTGGTGTGTGTAACCTGTCCGGTTAGTGTTTCTGTCCGTCCCGAACGCTTGGCGTACCGGGATCTACAAGGGACTCGGGACACCACTCCCGTTTCGTGCCGTTTCGTTGCTGCTTGCCGCCGCGGCACGCGGCATTGGCGTCGATGGCGCTTCCTGTGGGAAGTCGCTTCATCGGGCGAGCCATTGACCCAGGGCTCGAAGGGGCGTCTCTTCGGCGCGTCTTTGCACTGAGCCCGCGGGGAGCGGGCATGAGGACGGGCCGCATTGCGCGGCCGAGGATGACGACGGGTCAGGGAGCCCGTCACGTGGGGTCGTCACTTGCGCCAGCCACCGATAACTCCTTGATGGCTGGGGCATCGTGCGCATCGTCACTACCGGCTGGCGCCTTTGTAGTGACGATGCGGTTGGCGCAGATATGCTGCCGCAGTTACGCGGCCAGGATTGCAGCAGCAACCGTATTGGTTGGTACCGCTACGATCCGCCGGCTTGAAGCTGCCGCGTGCATGTCGCACGCAGCTGCGACTGGCGCAGAACATTGCTGACTGAAACAGAAGGTGCCGCTGGGGCAGTGGAGTAGGGCTGTCACACGCGAATGCGGGCGAAGCCTGATTGCTTCCGTACGGCCTTAGACGACTGCGGCTGAACGGCGCTCGTTGCTTTGACGTTTACTACGGGCTTACGTGTATCTCCGTGCCTTGCGGCTGCCGGTTTTCAGGAGATGAGTCCGGCTTTCGCGCTCGACGTGGCGAACAAGGGCGATGCGATTACGGGCATCAAGCGGGCTGACTCAGCCAGCGTAAAACGATGTTCGATATTCCGCGACCCCGCCCGTCATGGCAAACGCATAATCCAACTACACTGGCGATCGCGGTACTGGCCGTGTGACCATCGAACCATCGCGCAAGTTCCGCAGACATGGGAACGTGCGCGTCAGCAGTGCTAACGATCTCGCAAAACAACGGTTGACGCGGACAGCTTACCCACCGCCGCGCGTTCGTGCGTGAGAGGCGCCGCCCGCGCGCCCGTGGATAAGGCCTTTTCCAATCGTAGTTTCTTGGTATTCCTCGTCTAGACTGGTTTTGACACGCTGGCGCTTCCAGCAATGGCGTTCCCACAGCGCACGGCTCGGTGGAACCCGGTAGACAGGAAAGGTGTTACTCTTGACGTAACGGCTAATCATTGTTACCGTGCATGCATGATCGTGAGCTTCAGGGACAAGCGCACGCGCGAGTTTGCCGAAGGCGGGCATGTAAAGGCGTTCTCGGGCTTCTCGCGCCGGGCGGAGATGAAATTGGATCAACTCGAAGCGGCGACCACGGTGCGGGACCTCGCGGTCTTGCCCGGAAACCGGCTTGAAGCTTTGAAGGGCGATCGGAGGGGACAGTACAGCATCCGGATCAACGACCAGTGGAGAATCTGCTTCGAATGGCCGAGCAGGTCGCCCGGTCCCGTCAACGTCGAGATAGTTGATTACCACAAGTGAGGAGCACCATGGCACGCAGTGCAATTCATCCCGGCGAACACCTCGCCGAACAGCTCAAGGAGCTCGGCATGAGCGCCGCCGAGCTTGGCCGGCAGCTCAAGGTGCCGACCAACCGGATTACTGGAATCCTGAATGGCCAGCGCGCGATTACCGGCGATAGTGCGCTTCGCCTAGCGCATTTCTTCGGGACCAGCGCAGAATTCTGGCTGAACCTGCAAAAGTTGTACGAACTTCGCATCGCCGAACAAAAAGCGGGGGCGACGATCCGGAGTCTCCCAAGGCTGACCGAGCGTCTGAAAGCCCAGAGCCGTGGGCCGCATGCACGTGCGGCTTGAACGGCACACAGCGCGGCCGATGACAGGCAACCGCCCCCATTTTTTCCAGGCGGTTTGAATATGTCGCGACACCCGCGAATAGGATAATGCGATGGCCATCTTTCCAGATGCACAGTTGCTTGGAACAGAACAGAAACAGCCATGAACGTTTTCCACACACATTCGCGGATCGTTGAGGACTATGCGACTTATATTCGCAGCTTTCTCAACATCGCCGATCCGGCGATTCGCGGCGTCGTTGAAGGGGAGTTGGAAAAAGGAAAGCTCTGGCCCGAGCCACTCCTCCAGTTCAATCCGGCATTCGAGATGGCAGGCAGCGTGGCGGACCTTTCCCGGGACGGCACCCTGCATCGCGACATTGCTGACATCTTCAAGGGGTATTCACTTTATCAGCACCAGGTAGAAGCGATCGAACTGGGTACCGCCGGCAAGGACTTCATCGTCACGTCCGGAACTGGATCGGGTAAATCGCTTACCTATATCGGCTCAATTTTCCACCACCTGCTGTCCAATCCCGGCTCACCGGGGGTGACAGCTGTGGTGGTCTATCCGATGAACGCGCTGATCAACTCGCAGTCGGAAGAATTCCATCGGTACAAGAACAACTACGAAGCGGGGACGAGAGAGTTTCCCATTACGTTCGGCCAATACACCGGCCAGGAGAAGGAGGAAGCGCGCCAAGGCATGCGCGAGAAGCCACCGCAGGTCCTGCTGACGAACTACATGATGCTCGAGCTGCTCCTGACCCGAATCCGGGAGCGGTCCATTCGCGACGCAATATTCGAGAACCTGCGCTTCCTCGTGTTCGACGAGCTGCATACCTATCGTGGCCGCCAAGGCGCGGATGTGGCGATGCTGATCCGTCGGATACGGGCGCGCTGCACCCATGATGTTACTTGTATCGGTACGTCCGCTACCATGGTATCCGTCGGGAGCGCGGCCTCGCGACGGGGAGAAGTTGCGGGGGTTGCGACAAGGCTCTTCGGAAAGCCATTTTCTCCGGATCAGGTCATCAACGAGACGCTGGCGCGATCCCTCTCGTTTTCCGGAACGATGCCAACCAAGCCGGCACTCGCGGCCGCCGTTCAGGCCAGGATCGATCCTGAAACTTCAGCCGAACAACTGAAAGCGCATCCGGTCGCCGTATGGCTGGAGAACCGCGTCGCTTTGGAATTGCGTGATGGTGGCCTGGCCCGCCGCAGTCCCCAGATGATCGGCGAGATCGTGGCGGCACTCGCCGAGGATTCCGGATCGGCGCAACCAGTCTGTCGGCATTTTCTGACGGAACTCCTTCAGTGGATCAGCACCGTCAACAAGCGGCTGCAGGACGAAGGACAGCGCTACACCATATTGCCGTTCAAGCTCCACCAGTTCATTTCCCAAACGGGTTCGGTCTACACCACGCTGGATCAGGACGAGAACCGGTTCATCACACTGGAGCCGGGTGTCTTCAAACAAGACGAAGACGACAAGAAGCCGATCTTCCCCAATGCATTCAGCCGCGCTACCGGGCACGCATTCATCTGCGTATCCCGTAATGGCGATCGGTTGGAACCGCGCGAATTCCGGGAGGGCTCTGACGAAGACGATGAGGCAACAGATGGATACCTCATCCTCGGCGAGGACGTCTGGGATCCCGCCGAGGACATGGAGTTCCTTCCGCCTTCGTGGTTCCGCATGACTAAAGGTGGGCCGGTTCCACAAGCAAAGCAAAAGGCTTCCTTTCCCACCAAGCTTTACTTCGACGAATTCGGAAAATGCTCGGAAACGGAACCGTTGAAGTGGTGGGGCTGGTTCATGAAAGCACCGTTGCTCTTCGACCCAACGGGTGGTGTCTTCTTCGACACGAAGACAAACGAAGGAACAAAGCTGACCAAGCTGGGAAGCGAGGGACGCAGCACCTCGACGACCATCACCGCGTTCTCGATCCTAAACCGGTTGAACGACGCGGGTTACCACGCCAGAGATCAGAAGCTTCTGAGCTTCACCGATAACCGGCAGGATGCCGCGCTTCAGGCCGGGCATTTCAACGATTTCGTTCAGGTCGTCCGGCTGCGCGCGGGCATCCACAAGGCGCTCAGGGACGCGCCGGGGAACACGCTCACCTATGCCACGCTTGGCGAAGCCGTCTTTCTGGCGCTCGGGTTGCCGTTTCTGGAATTCGCCAATCGTAACGAAGAGCCCCCGCTTGCCAATGTGCGGCGCCTCTACGAACAGCAATTCCAGACCTATCTTTTCTACCGGGCGATTGCCGATCTGCGGCGCAGCTGGCGGATCATCCTGCCCAACCTCGAGCAGTGCGCTCTCCTTGCCATCGAGTACCTGGAGTTGCAGGAAGTGGCCGCGCAGGAAGGATTCTGGCAGGACACGCCGCTGCTCAAGCAGCTGAGCCATGAGGATCGGAATGATTTTCTCTGCACGATCCTTGATTTCTTCCGCCTCGAATACGCGATTCACAGCGAGAACTTCCTGACCCAGTCCAGGATCAAGGAGAACGAAAAGCAGTTTCGCGAAATGCTGCGTTCCCCCTGGACTCTGGACCGAAACGAGGAATTGCGCGAACCGTTCTTCATTCGCTACGAGCCGTTGCACCGCTCCGCGAAGCTGTTCTCCAAGAGCATGGGGCCGGCCAGCTCGCTTGGGAAGTTCATCAAGCTCTACATTCGGCAACGCGGATTGGACGTGGATCTCAGCGGAGAACGCTATCGCGAATTCATCCTCCTCCTGATGAAGAAGCTGGAGCAGGCGGATTACCTGAAGGCCCAAACCGCCCGCAGTGAGCAGAACGAAGAGGTGCCGGTTTACCGCCTCAAGATCGAGAAGATCATCTGGCGCCTGGGCGACGGCCAAACCGTCAAGGCGGATCTGATCAAGCGCCGCTCATACAAGGATCAGGCGCCGCGGCCGAACGTGTTTTTTCGGGAAATGTACCGCCGTGATTTCGCCAAGACCAAACGGCTGCGCGGGGAAGATCATACGGGGCAGCTGGACACGGATACCCGCATCGAGCGTGAAGAGCTGTTTCGGGAGGGTCAGATCAGTGCGCTGTTCTGTTCCCCGACCATGGAATTGGGAATCGACATCGGGGGCCTGAGCGTCGTACACCTGCGCAACGCACCGCCCAATGCCTCGAACTACGCCCAGCGCTCAGGCCGTGCCGGACGAAGCGGCCAGGGCGCCCTGGTGTTCACCTATTGTTCCAGCTACTCGCCGCACGATCGGCATTACTTCCAGCAGCAGGCCGAACTTGTCGCCGGTGCGGTCCAAGCGTCCCGACTCGACCTCTGCAACCGCGAATTGCTGCTCACGCACCTGAACGCCCTTGCAGTGTCGGAAGTGGGCATGCCTGGCCTGGAAGAACAGGGCGGATCGCGGCCTTCGATTATGCGGCTGGTGGTGGATGACAACGACCAGATGCCGCTGGCCAGTGAGGTTCGCGCCGGACTGGCGATTCTCCCGGGCAAGTTCAACGAACTGAAGTTCGGCTTCAAAAAAGTTATTGCGGACTTTGCGCCTGAACTCCAGAACCAGGCGACCGGCTGGTACTCGGATCAATGGGTGGAGCAGAACCTGTCCGAACTCGCCGACCACCTCGATTCGGCGTTGGACCGCTGGCGGCGCCTGTACCGTTCTGCTCGAACGATCCTGACCACCGCTACCCAGCGGATCGAAAGCGGTACTCTGGGACTTGGCAGTGATGAGTATCGAAAACACAAGCGCAATCAGGATCAGGCCACTCGCCAACTGGACCTGTTGCGCAACGATCTTGGCGGCAGGTCGTCGGAGCTGTCGGAGTTCTATCCCTACCGCTACTTGGCGTCGGAGGGTTTCCTTCCAGGCTACAACTTTACGCGCTTGCCACTGCGGATTTTTCTGCCTACCAGCGATTCTTCGGGGAATTTTATCTCCCGCCCGCGTGCTATCGCCCTGCGTGAGTTCGGCCCACTCAACCGCATCTACCACAATGGGCGCAAGTATCGCGTTACCCAGCTCGTCGTGCAGGACACTGAGTCTGCGCTGACCGAAGCAAAGATCAGCAAGAAAACCGGATACTTCCTGACCGCAGAGCAGAAGGATTTGGAAATCTGCCCCTTCAGTGGCCTGAATCTTGGCGACAACGCAAACAAGGAGCATCTGCACCACCTGCTGGAGATGACCGAATCGCGCGCCGAGGAAATCGACCGCATCTCCTGCGAGGAGGAGGAACGGGTCTCTCGCGGCTACGAGATCAACACGTATTTCACGGTGGATGGCGGCCATCTGGAACGCATCAGGAAAGCTGTGGTGCGCTCCAGCGAAAATGCATTGCTTAACCTGCGCTATGTGCCGGCGGCGCGCCTGGTGCATGTAAACAAACAGTGGCGCGCGCAGAAATCGGAAGGCTTCCCCATCGGGGTAGTGTCCGGAGATTGGCGCAATTCCATGCCCGAGCCGGATAGCAACTTCAAGGAAGAGTTCCGGCTGGTCAAGCTGTGGACCTCGAATTTGGCCGACGCGCTTTATATTGAACCGATTCCGGCGCTCGGCCTGAAACCCGACGGCGTCATTACCCTGCAACACGCGCTCAAGCGTGCCATCGAGGGCGTGTTCCAGGTGGAACCGAACGAGATCGGGGTGGTCACAATGGGCGACCTTGAGGCTCCCAATATTCTCCTCTACGAAGCTTCAGAGGGCAGCCTTGGAATCCTGTCGCAATTCGTCGACGACATAACGGTATTCCACAAAGTAGTGGAGCAAGCGATCTTGCTCTGTCGTTACGATGATGAGGGCTACAAGGGGCCGGCCAGTTACGATGACCTGCTGAGCTATTACAATCAGCGCAATCACAAGATTATCGACCGCCATCTGATCAAGGATGCGCTGGAGAAGCTACGCATCTGCAGCATTGAGATTCAGACGAACACCGGCTTCGGAAGCTATGAGGACCAATACCAGGCTCTGCTGCGCGCGGTTGATCCCAATTCCTCGACCGAGCGGAAGTTCCTCGATTTCCTCTATCAAAGCGGTCTGCGCCTGCCTGACTCGGCCCAAAACCGGGTCGACGGCCTGTACGTGCAGCCGGACTTCTACTATGAACCGCGAATCTGGGTCTTCTGCGATGGAACGCCGCACGACGACCCCGCTTTGAAAATTGAGGATTCGGCGAAGCGCCAATCCATCATCGCCCGTGGCGACGAAGTCTGGGTGTATTACTATCGCGACAATCTAGCCGAAAAAATAGCGGCCCGACCTGACATCTTCAGGAAAGTGCGGTGACGACACTGTTCCAGCCCGGCAAGTTGGTCTCGCTTCGCGGCCGAGAATGGATCGTGCTTCCCTCGGAGGACAACGACCTCCTGATCGTTAAACCGCTGGGCGGTTCGGACGACGAAATCGCTGGCATCTACCTGCCCCTGGGGATCGAAAGTGACCGGCCGGCGGATGCCCGATTCGAGGAGCCAACTGCCGCGGACCTCGGTGACATCAGCACTGCGCGTGTGCTTTATGACTCCGCCCGGCTCGCCTTCCGCAACGGCGCCGGCCCGTTCCGCGCGCTGGCCAAGCTTTCGTTCCGCCCGCGTTCCTACCAGATGGTGCCGCTCATCATGGCGCTGCGCCAGGAATCAGTCCGGCTGCTCATCGCCGACGACGTGGGCGTAGGCAAGACCGTGGAGGCACTGCTCATCGTCAGGGAGCTCCTGGAGCGGCGCAAGATCAGTCGCTTCGCCGTCATCTGCCTCCCGCACCTGTGCGAGCAGTGGCAGACGGAAATCCGGGCCAAACTCGATCTGGAAGCGGTCATCATCCGCTCCAACACCCAGGCTCGTCTCGACCGGCAGATTCAGGGCGACACGAGCGTTTACGACTACTATCCCTATCAGGTCATCAGCGTCGACTTCATCAAGTCCGACGTACGCCGGGATGTATTCGTCGAGCAGTGCCCTGAACTCGTGATCGTCGACGAAACTCACACTTGCGCGCGGCCGACGGGCGCCTCGCCCAGTCAGCAGCAGCGCTACCATTTGGTTAGCCGCATTGCCGCCAAGCCCGGACAGCAACTGATTCTGCTCACCGCCACTCCGCATAGCGGCAAGCCCGAGGAATTTCACTCGCTGCTTGGTCTGCTCCGGCCCGAATTCGAAAATCTCGACTTGCCCAATTCCACGCAGGCGGAGCGACGCGAACTTGCTCGCGTTTTCGTTCAGCGCAAACGCGCCGACGTCGAAAAGTGGATGGGCGAGGACACGCCCTTTCCGGAACGCGAAGCATTTGAATGGCCCTATGACCTTTCGAGTGGTTACTCTCGTTTCTTCGAAGAGATCCTCGATTTCGCCCGTAAACTGATCGCGCCGGACCCTGCACGCGGCCATCAGAAGCGGGTTCAGTATTGGACCGCGCTCGCGCTGTTGCGTGGAGTCATGTCCAGCCCCGCAGCGGGCATCGAAATGCTGAACACCCGCCTGGAGAATCTGGCAACCGCAGCAGGCGACGATGCAACGACATCCGACAGCGCGCGCGAGACCGAAACGAATCCGGTCGGCGATACTGAGTTCGGTTTCGAGGGCGACAATGCGCCGACGCAAGTCATCGAGCGCAACGACTGGACCGAGCACCAGCGCCGGCGGCTTCGCGATTTCGCGCAGGAGCTTGTGGGGCTGAGCAATATCAAGGATGACAGCAAGCTCGCCTCCGCTGAGTTGATCCTCGACGATTGGTTGAGCACCGGCTTCAATCCCGTCGTCTTCTGCCGCTATATCGCTACGGCCAATTACGTGAGCGAGCAACTGGCCCCGGTGCTGAAGAAGAAATTTCCCAAGCTCGACCTCCAGGTCATCACCAGCGAGCTGCCCGACGAGTTGCGCAAGCAGCGCATTGAGGAGATGGGCCGCTCACCTCGGCGCATTCTCGTCGCCACTGACTGCCTGAGCGAAGGCGTCAACCTTCAGGAGCACTTTACCGGCGTCTTGCACTACGACCTGCCGTGGAATCCGAACCGCCTGGAGCAGCGCGAGGGACGCGTCGACCGTTTCGGGCAACTGGCGCCGAAGGTGAAGGCCTGCCTCCTCTACGGGGCCGACAACCCGATCGACGGCATCGTGCTCGATGTGCTATTGCGCAAGGTGCGCGAGATCAAGCGCGCCACCGGCATTAACGTTCCGTTCCCCGAGGATTCCCAGAGCATTATCGACACCATCACCCAGGCGTTGCTGCTCAATCCCGGGCGACAGATCGAAAAGAAACGCGACAAGAACCAGATCGAGTTCGACTTCGGCGATTTTGATGAGGCCGCCACCGCTAAGGCCAACGTCACCCGCAAGGTGGACGAAGCCGCCGAACGGGAAAAGGCGTCCCGCAGCATTTTTGCGCAGAACGCCATCAAAGCCCAGGAGATCGAGGCGGACCTGCGCGAGGTGGATGAAGCCATCGGCGATCCCAAGGCCGTGGAAGAGTTCGTTTCCGTGACGCTCAATAATGTGCTCGGCGTTCAGGTAACGCGCGATCGCAAAGGCTACCGCATCGTCACGGGCAATCTTCCCCCTTCCCTGCGCGAGCTGTTGCCGCCTGGAGATCCAGTCACCGTAAGCTTTCATTCGCCCACGCCCGAGGGCTATCACTACATTGGGCGTAACCACCGCTTTGTCGAGCAGCTCTGCCAACTTGTCATGGCCAACACCCTCGCGCGTGTGGATAAACGTGCCGCGCGCGCCGCCATTGTCCGCACCCGGCAAGTGGCCACCAAGACCACGCTGCTCCTGTTCCGTTGCCGCAACGTCATCGAGCAGAGCAAAGCGGGAAACAAGATCGTCGCCGAGGAGATGTTGCTCTGGGGCTGGCGCGGGACACCGCAGCAGAAGGAGTTCCTGGACCACGCCGAAGCCAAGAAATTGCTCAGCGAAGCGCGGGCCTCATCCGACCTTTCGCCGCAGGCACGCGCGGGCTTTCTCGAAAACGAACTCAAACTTCTCGCGAGCTTGCGAACGGAGTTCGACGCCGTCGCGGAGCAGCAATCGAAGCGGCTGGTCGATGCCCATGAACGCTTCAGCGCGCTGATGGATCGCCAGCGCTTCCAGGTCGTGTACCCCGTTTTGCCGATGGATCTCCTCGGCGTATACGTTCTTTTGCCCGAGTAGCGCATGGCCTTGCCGATTAACATCGAGTCGCTGCTCCATGGCAAGGCCGTGGAATGGGAACGACTGGAATTCAAGGCGGGTTGGGATCCGCTCGCCGTGCTGCACACGATCTGCGCGTTCGCGAACGATTTCCACAACTTCGGCGGCGGTTACATTGTCCTCGGCGTCAAGGAACGCAACGGCCGGGCGGTTCTGCCGCCCGTGGGTCTCGAGCCTGCACAGATCGACCGCATTCAGAAAGAATTGCTGAAACTGGGCTTCAACGCCATTCAACCCTACTACCATCCCATCGCTGTCCCGGCCGAGATCGATGGGCGAGAAATACTGGTGATCTGGGTGCTGGGCGGCCAGACGCGCCCGTACAAGGCGAGACTCACGTTTGCCAAGGGCGGCAAGGACTACGCCTATTTCATCCGCAAAGGATCGAGCACCGTGCGCGCCAAAGGCGCCGACGAGAAAGAATTACTGTCTCTCGCCGCAACCGTGCCGTTCGACGACCGCATCAACCAGCGCGCCAAAGTGAAGGATCTGTCGCGCGAGCTCATGCAGGAGTATCTGCAACAGGTGGGTAGCGACCTCGCCAAACAGGCACGCAAGCTCCCGCTCCTGAAATTGGGCCGCCAAATGGGTGTAATCGGCGGCGCCGAAGAGGCGCCGTTTCCGCTCAACGTCGGGCTGATGATGTTCAATCCGCAACCGCACCGTTTCTTCCCCGTCATGCAGATCGATGTGGTGTGGTTTCCGAAGGAAGGGCCGGGGGGCGACCAGTTTTCCGAGAAGATTTTTCAGGGGCCTCTGCCGCGCATGACGCGCGATGCACTGGACTACATCAAGCGCAATTTCATCAGCGAAACCGTTATCAAGCACTCCGGGCGCGCCGAATCCACCCGCGTGAAAAATTTTCCGTACGACGCCATCGAAGAGGCGGTAGTCAATGCCGTGTACCACCGCGGCTACGACGTTCGGGAGCCCGTGGAGGTTCGTATTTCGCACGATGAACTGGTGGTGCTGAGCTACCCCGGTCCGGATCGCTCGGTGCGGCTGGCGCAACTGCGTGCCGGGCGCGCCCAGCCTCGCCGCTACCGCAACCGGCGCATCGGCGAGTTCTTGAAAGAGCTGGAATTCACCGAAGGCCGCTCCACCGGCATCCCGAAAATCATCCGCGCGATGCGGAAAAACGGTTCGCCGCCAGCCGAATTCGATTTCGACGAAGACCACAGCTATTTCATGGTGCGGCTGCCGATACATCCCGCGGCGCTGGAGGTGGCGGAATCACAGGCAGGAGGAGATTTGGCCCAGCCGAGGTCAGAATCAGGGGTAGAGTCAGGGGTAGAGTCAGGGGTAGAGTCAGAAATTGCCAACAGAATACTTGAGCTTCTTCAGAGTGATGCTCTCGGCAAGCTGGAGATCGCTCAGAAGCTCGGCAAATCCAAACCCACGCGCTATCTGAATGATCTGGTCAGGAAGATGCTGAAAACTGGTCTGATCGAATACACCCTCCCGGAAAAGCCCAACAGCCGTCTCCAGAAATACCGCTTGGCGCCGGGGCAAAAGCGCGCATGAACCATCAGGGCATCCTCGAATTACGCCGACTGCACCGCCAACTCGACGAATCCATCCGCGACGCCTACGGGTGGCAGTC
>Ga0080064_1006879_pt1 | contig 11919 bp, 12 predicted proteins | sample Subgrocontami54m_FD_69260 | JGI IMG/M metagenome (GOLD analysis project Ga0080064, IMG submission 69260) | Subsurface groundwater microbial communities from S. Glens Falls, New York, USA - GMW46 contaminated, 5.4 m (SPADES assembly) (version 2) ...
ATGGGGGCCGTAGACGAGCGGGTTCTCGCTGGCGGTAAAATCGGGGTCGAGATTGTCCCTCTGCGGGCCCCCGCCCCCCCGGATGCGCGCCTCGCGCGCGCGCGCCGGAACCGGCTCGCCGGCCAGCTCGATCGCCCCGCCGTTCGGGTCGATCAGGCCCAGGCACAGCCGCAGCGTGGTGGTCTTGCCCGCGCCGTTGGGGCCGAGCAGCCCGAAGCATTCGCCCGGTTCGATCGCGAAGGACAGGCCGCTCACGACTTCCAGCTCTCCATAGGACTTGCGGAGGTCTTCCACTGCGAGGACGCTGGCCATGTTCCCCGCTCTCAATCGCGCCACGCGGCCTTGACGATGCTCTTGATCAGATGCAGGCGCCGGTGGAAAAAATGGTCGGCACCGGGAATGACGACGATCGGCAGTTCCTGCGGGCGCGCCCAGTCGAAGACGTTGATGAGCGGAACGGTCTCGTCGCGCTCGCCGTGGATGACGAGCGTGTCGGCGGGCACGGTTTCGGTCGTGTAGCTGCGCTCGCCGCTCACCAGGCCAGAGGGCGGAGCGATGAGCACCAGGCGGCGCGCGCTTACGCGCCGGGCGACGCGGGTCTGGACAAAGGCGCCGAAGGAAAATCCCGCGAGCCCGAGCGGGAGCGCGCCGAAGCGCGCGGCGGCCTGGCGCGCAACGCCGGCCAGGTCTTCGGTTTCGCCGTCGCCGTGATCGTGCGCGCCTTCGCTCGCCCCGACGCCGCGGAAATTCGGGCGGACCGCGATCCAGCCCAGCTCGACGAAAGTCTTCGCCAGGGTCTGCACGACCTTGTTGTCCAGCGTCCCGCCGTAGAGCGGGTGCGGGTGGGCGATCAGTGCTATCCCTCGGGGGCTCTCCAACGGCGCGTCGACGACCGCTTCGATGCTTCCCGCAGGCCCGGCGAACAAGACCCGCTCGCCGGGGCGGGCCGCCGGTCGCGTCATATGCGCAGCCGCTCGACGACGCGGCCGTGTTTCAGGTGCTCGTCGATGATCTCGTCGATGTCGGACTTGTCGACATAGGTATACCAGACGCCCTCGGGGTAGACCACGATGCAGGGACCCTCGTCGCAGCGATCCAGGCAGCCGGCGACGTTGACGCGCACCTTGCCTTCGCCGGACATGCCCAGCTCCTTGACGCGGCGCTTGGCGTAATCGCGCATGGCGGTCGCGCCCATGTCGTTGCAGCAGGTCTCGCCGCCCTCGCGCTGATTGCAGCAGAAGAATACGTGCCGATCGTAGTAGCTCACCTGCGCCTCCATAGGATGCGAAAATTATATAGGGCGCGTGGCGAGCCTGCGCGGCCGCTACGCTCGCTTGCTGCGCTCGCCGGAGAGCAGCATCAGGTACAGCAGCGCGCCGAAGGGCCAGGCCGCCGAGACGATGCGGGTGAGTCCGTTGAAGTTGAGGAAGTAACCCTGCCGCCAGACGGCGAGCGAGGCGGCGAGGTAGGGGTTCTCGGGGGCGAGATTGACCAGCACCGTGGCCGCCATGAGCGCGAGGGCCGCAAGAGCGAGCCGGCCCGGGCGCGGCAGCCCCGCGGCGGCGATGCACGTGAGGGTGCCGCCCAGGACACCGAGGATCGCGCCAGGCGTGATCCAAACGAGCATGTCCTGGGGACTGAACAGCACGCCGAAAGCGAAGGTGCGGACGGCGAAGGCGCCGGCGAGCAGCACCACGACGACCCGCCGCGCCGGCTGGCCGCGCTCGACCAGCGCGGTAGCCAGCAGCCCCACCGCGATGGTGCTTGCGCACACGACCGCCGCCTCGAACCGGATGAAGACATCGGGCGTGTGCAGCTCGCCGCTCGGACGGTGGAGCAGTTCGCGCATGTCGCCCGCGCCGAACAGCAGGGTCGCCGGGTTGAGCTGCGACACCAGCCACAGCCCTATCAGGACCAGGCCCAGATCGATTCTGCCGCCCGGCCGGAACAGGCGCTGGCGCAGCGCGTGGAGGCCGTCGTCGCCGAGCAGCCTCGCCGAATACCTTGCTCCGACCGCGGCGCCGAGCAGGCCGCCGAGGGAGTTGGCTGCCAGGTCGAGGTTCGAAGTGATGCGGCTGGGCAGATAGTTCTGGAGCACCTCGAGCGTAAGGCTCAATCCCGCCGCGACGAACAGCGCAACGAACACCGCGGCCGGTCCGCGCAGCGCGGGAAAGAACGCCAGGACCGCGAGAAAGCCGAGCGGCGCGTAGCCGAGAACGTTGGCCGCGATGTCGAACGCGGTGATGTAGCGGGGCAAGGGCGCGAGCAGAAACGCAAGCGGCGCGACGCCCGTGTCGCGCCAGCCGATGAACGGGTGCAGGCTCGCGTAGACGATCAGCAGTGCGAACGCAGCGAGCAGATAGCGCGCGAGAGGCGAGGGCCGCATAGGATCGATTGTCGCACGGCCCTGCGCGCTATAGGCCGAGCTCTGCCTGGTAAATGCCAAGCGCCTCGGCGTCGAAAAGCGCGAAGGTGATCCGCTCGATTCCCGGGAGCTCGGCGGCGGCCAGGCACTCGCGCACCGCGATCTTCGCGGCCAGCGGCAACGGATAGCCGTACACGCCGCAGCTGATGGCCGGGAAGGCGATCGAGCGCAGCGCGTGCGCCGCGGCGAGTCCGAGGCAGTTGCGGTAACACGAAGCGAGCAGCCCGGGCTCGCCCGCGTGCCCGCCGCGCCAAACCGGGCCGACGGTGTGGATGACGTATTTCGCCGGCAGGCGATAGCCGCGCGTGATTTTCGCCGCGCCCGTGGCGCACCCGCCCAGCGTGCGGCATTCTTCGAGCAGTTCCGGGCCCGCGGCGCGGTGGATGGCGCCATCGACCCCGCCCCCTCCCAGCAAGCTCGCGTTGGCGGCGTTGACGATCGCGTCCACGGCGAGCTTCGTGATGTCGGCCTGCGCGGCCGCCAAGCTGACGGTCATGGAACCCTCCTGGCTGCTCTCGATCCCATTGGGAACGGCGCGGAAACTGCGGATTCGGGCAAGTGTGCCATGTCCGTACCGGAAAGGGTCGTCGGTCGACCCCTGCAGCGGAGGGTAAAGTGTAAGTTGCGGAGCGGCAGTGCGACCAAGGCATCGAGGCGGAAGGATCCGCCAGGAGGGGTGAGCATGAATACAGTACGGGCCGGCGCAGTCCCGGTGGTGGAATGGGTGAGAGTCCACCCGCTGGCGGTGCGAATCACGCACTGGATCAACGCCATCGCGATTTTCATGATGGTGGCGAGCGGTTGGAAGATCTACAACGCGGCGCCGCTGTTCGAGTTCACGTTCCCGAAGGACCTTACGCTCGGGGGCTGGCTCGGGGGTGCGCTGCAGTGGCATTTCGCGGCCATGTGGCTCCTGGCCGCCAACGGGCTCGCCTACCTGGTGTACGGGATTGCTTCCGGACACCTGTGGCGCAGGTTCCTGCCGGTTTCGCCCGCCGCGGTGCTGCGCGACGTGCTCGATGCGCTTCGCGGCAAGCTGGCGCACGATGACCTCTCGGTCTACAACGCGGCGCAGCGTGCCGCCTATCTGACCCTGATGCTGTGCGGCATCGTGCTGGTGTTCTCGGGCCTGGCGATATGGAAGCCGGTGCAGTTGCAGGAGCTCACCGCGCTCCTCGGCGGCTACGAGGGCGCGCGTGTGGTGCATTTCCTCGCCATGTCGCTGCTCGTCTTCGTCGTCCTGGTGCATTTGCTCATGGTGGCGCTGGTCCCGCGCACCCTGCCGACCATGGTCACCGGCCGCGCGAGGAGGCCGTCATGAAACGCCGTCCGCCCAGCCTCGCGGATCAATCCGCATCCCGGATCCAGAAAATCGAGCGGCGCCTCTTTCTCAGGCGGGGCCTGAGCCTGGGGGCGCTCGCGCTGCTTTCGGGCTGCGAGCTGACCGATGACGAGGGCGTGCAGAAGGTCCTCTGGGCGATGTCGCGCTGGAACGACCGCGCCCAGGCGTGGCTGTTCAATCCCGACAAGCTCGCGCCCGAATACCCCGAAAGCGCGATCACGCAGCCCTTCCCGTTCAACGCCTACTACGCCGAAGACGAGGTCCGGGTCGTGGACGGCACCGGCTACAAGCTCGAGTTGGCCGGGCTCATCCGGGACAGGAAGCCTTGGACGCTGCCGGAACTCTATACGCTGCCGCAGAGCTCGCAGATCACGCGCCATATCTGCGTCGAGGGCTGGAGCGCGATCGGCAAGTGGAGCGGCGTGCGGTTCCGGACCTTCCTCGAGCGCATCGGCGCCGACCTCAGCGCGAAGTATGTCGGATTCAAGTGCGCCGACGACTACTACTCGAGCATCGACATGGCCACCGCGCTGCACCCGCAGACCCTGCTCAGTTTCCGCTTTGCCGACGAGGTCCTGCCGCCTAAATACGGGTTCCCGATGAAGCTGCGCATTCCGACCAAGCTCGGTTTCAAGAACCCCAAGCAGATCACGGCGATGTTCGTCACCAATACCTACCCGGGCGGCTATTGGGAGGATCAGGGGTACAACTGGTTCAGCGGATCCTGAGGGCCATGAACGGCTTGCGCGGGGTTGCGGTCGGGGTGCGGATCGAACCCGAAGCTTCTCGCGGTCGCAGCGTTTGTCCAGGATTCCGCGAGCGGAGAGCTGCTGCAGGCGACTGCCTTGCCCCTGTGTCGCGAATCATCCTGATCCGGGCGAGGATCACGCGGCCGGCCGCGGCGCGGGCGCCCGCTCGATCGCCCGGTCGTCGATCGGCAAGTTCAGCGCGGCGGACACCACGCCCATCGCGATCGTGAGCATCCACATCAGGTTGTAGGAGCCGGTCGCATCGTACAGGTAGCCGCCCAGCCCGACGCCGAAGACGCTGCCCACCTGGTGGAACACGAACGCGATGCCGGTCAGCGTGGAGAGGTAGCGCACGCCGAAGATCTGCGCGATCACGCCGCTGGTGAGGGGCACCGTGGCGAGCCACAGGAATCCGATCACGGAACCGAAGGCGTAGACAGATACGGGGGTGATCGGCAGCGCGATGAACACGGCGATCGCGATCGAGCGCGTCAGGTACAGGATCGAGAGCAGGTACTTTTTCGTATAGCGCCCGCCCAGCCAGCCCCAGACGTAGCTGCCGATGATGTTGAACAGTCCGATCAAGGCGAGCGCCGTCATGCCGATCTCCGCGCTCATGTGCTGGTCGATCAGGTAGGCGGGAAAGTGCACGGCAATGAACACGACCTGGAAGCCGCACACCGTGTAGGCGATGCTCAGGAGCCAGTAGCCGCGATGGCCAAACGCTTCGCGCAGCGCCTCGCCGATCGACTGCTTGCGGTGGCCGGCAGGGTCCGGCGCGTGCTTTTCGACCATGGCGGTCGAGAGCGGCAGGATCAGGAGCATCGTCACCGCGAGGGTGAGCAGCGCGTTGTGCCAGCCGATGTGGGTGATGAGGGTCTGTCCGTAGGGAAGCATCACGAACTGGCCGAACGAGCCCGCCGCGCCGGCCATGCCCAGGGCGACGCTGCGCTTCTCCGGCGGAAACGCGCGCGCGACCACGCCGTACACGACGCTGAACCCGCAGCAGGAGAGCGCGGTGCCGATCAGCACGCCTGCGCTCAGGGCGAGCTCCCAACCCGTCGTCGAATACGCCATGAGCACCAGGCCCAGTGCGTAGACGACGGCGCCGGCCACCAGGACCCGCGCCGTGCCGAACCGGTCGGCGATCATTCCGGAGAACGGCTGGCCGAGGCCGTAGAACAGGTTCTGGATCGCGATCGCGAACGAAAAGGTCTGCCGGCTCATGCTCAGGTCGGTCGTCATGGGGTAAAGGTACAGCCCCATGGTCTGGCGCGTTCCGACCGCGATCGTGAGCGCCATGCCGCCGCACAGCAGGACCACCATGGGCGTGCGCCAGTCAGGGGTTTTCACGTTCTTCTCTCAAGTCGGTTGGAACCAGGATCGGCAGGTCGAGCAGCATTTGCGCCAGGCCTTTGCCGAGCGGATCGTTGCGCAGCGATGCCATGCCGCCGCCGTCCAGCGCCCCGTGGAGCACGAAGTTGAAGGCGTGGATGCCGGGCACATCGTAGCGCAGGACTTCGCCCTGGACCAGGTGCGCGAAATACGCCTTCACTGCTTCGGGGGTGAGCTGCGCGCGCAGCAACGGCAGGAATTCGGGCTTTCTCGCGATGATGCCGATATTGGTCGTATCGCCCTTGTCGCCGCTCCTGCCGTGCGCGAGCTCGACGAGCGGCAGCGTCAGGTGCGGCCCCGCAGGCGCAGCGGGTGCGGCGTCGCCGGTCATTCGGGGCGGTGCCGCCTGCGGCCTCGCTTCACCGCAGGGAATCGCGACCGTTTGTTCCTCGTCCTGCATGCTCAGCTTCACCGTGACGTCGGACTTGGGCAGGGTGAAGGAAAAAAGCTTCACGAGCGGCGACACTCCGGGGCGGCCGCCCATGCCGGTGGTGCCGGGAGACCACGAAGTGCCCGCGGGTGCGATCTCGCGCGCGAATATCTCCAGCGCCTGCCTGCTCGGGTGGTGCACGGCGAGGCGCAGCACGGCCTCGCGCGTCGCGAGCGTGCGCGCGTGCGGCCCGTAGGCGTCTTCGGCGCCCAGCACTTCGATGCGCGTCCCGGCATAGTCGGGCAGGCCGAGCTGCCTGAAAATTCCGCGCGTGCGCGCGAGGACCGCTTCGCCCGTGCGGCGCGCCTTCTTCGCCGCGTCGATGCCGATGACGGTGAGCGTGGCGACCGAGCGAAAGCCATCGGCGTAGGTCGCGCACACCTTGTAGCGGTCGGTGGGCGGGGAGCCGCGCGCGCCGGTGACGCGCACGCGGTGCTCGCCCGCATGCTCCAGCGTGACCCGCGTGAAATCGCAGACGACATCGGGCAGGACATAGGCGGCCGGATCGCCGATTTCGTAGAGCATCTGCTCGGCGACGACCTGGGGCGTGACGAGGCCCCCGCTGCCCTCGGGCTTGGTCAGCGTGAAGGTGCCGTCCGCCTCGCATTCCAGGATCGGATAGCCGATGTCCTCCCAGCGGGAAACCTGTTCCCAGTCGGTGTAGAGGCCCCCGGTGGCCTGGCAGCCGCACTCGATCAGGTGGCCGGCGAGGCTACCTGCGGCGAGCCTGTCGTAGTCCTGCGCCCGCCAGCCGAATTCGTGCATCAGCGGTCCAAGCACGACGGCGCTGTCGACGCAGCGGCCGGTGATCACCACGTCGGCGCCGAAGGAGAGCGCGCGCGCGATGGGGATCGCGCCGAGATAGGCGTTTGCGCTCGCGATGCGATCCGGAATCGGCGCGCCCGAGGTCATTTCGCGCGCGCCCTCCGCGCGCAGGCCCGGCAGGAGCGCCGTGACGTCGTCGCCCTCGACCACGGCGACTTTCAAGTCGGCGCCCGCCTCCTGCGCGAGCTTCTCCAGCGCCCGCGCGCACGCTCGCGGGTTCACCCCGCCCGCGTTGCTCACGACCTTGATGCCCTTGGCAGCGACGTCAGCGATGACGCTTCTCATCGCCACCTCGACGAAGTCCGTGGCGTAGCCGAGCGCGGCATCCCTGACGCGCGCGGCGGCAAGGATCGACATGGTGAGCTCGGCGAGGTAGTCGAACACGAGGTAATCGATCCTGCCGCGGCGGACGAGCTGGGGCGCGGCCACGGAGCTGTCGCCCCAGAAACCGGACGCGCCGCCGATGCGCACGACCTTGCCGCTCACGGTCCGGCTACTTCGCGGGCGCGGAAGGGGGCCACTGGAACAGGGCCGGCTGCTTGTCCAGGAAGCGCCGCACGGCGGCGCGATGGTAGTCGGTGGAGAAGACGATGCCCTGCGCCGCCGCCTCGATCTCGAGCATCGTCCCGAGGTCGGATTCGAAGCTGCGGGCAAGTGCCGACTTGGTGAGGGCGAGCGCCGTAGGCGAGGCGGTGGCGAGCCCCGCGGCGATCGCGCGCGCGCGCTCCAGCAGCGTCTGCGCGGGGACGACCTCGAACACGATGCCCCAATCGAGCGCAGTGGCGGCATCGAGCTCGCGCGCTGAGAACAGCAGCGCCTTGGCGCGCTGCAGGCCGACCATGCGCGGCAGCGTGTAGAACAGGCCGCTGTCGGCGACCAGGCCCACGCGCTGGAACGAGGCGCAAAAGCGCGCCCGCGGCGTGGCGAGCACGAGGTCGGCGGCGAGCGCAAGGCCGAAACCCGCGCCGAACGCCGCGCCGTCGACCGCCGAGATCACTGGGCGGTCGAATTCCATGAGGTCGCGCAGCCAGGCGTGGATGCCCTGCATGCGCCGGCGGCCGGCCTCCGCGGTGATATCGCCCTCGGCCATGCTGCGCAGGTCGCCGCCGGAGCAGAAGTCCCCGCCCGCGCCGGTCAGGATGAGCGCGCGTACCTCCGCGGTCCCGCGCACGCGCGCGAGCGCGTCGGCGATCTCGTCGCGGATCGACAGGTCGAGGGCATTCTTCCTCTCGGGTCGGTTGAGGGTCAGGGTAGCGATTCCTTCGTCGATGTCGAGCCGGATGGTCTGGTAAGCCATGTTCGTTCTCCGGGGATGCGCGGCCGTCAGTCGCCGGCGATGGCGCGGCCGATCACCATGCGCTGGATGTCGCTCGTGCCTTCGTAGATCTTGGTGACGCGCACGTCGCGATAGAAGCGCTCCACCGGGAAATCGGCCACGTAGCCGTAGCCGCCGTGGATCTGGATCGCGTCCGAGCACACCTGTTCGGCCATCTCGCTCGCGAACAGCTTGGCCATCGAGGCCTCCTTGAGGCAGGGCCGGCGCGCATCGCGCAAGCTCGCCGCGTGCCACACCATCTGGCGCGCGACTTCGATGCGGGTGGCCATGTCGGCCAGTCGGAAGTTCACCGCCTGGTGCTCGATGATGGGCTTGCCGAAGCTCTCGCGGTCGCGCGCGTAGGCCAACGCGGCCTCGTAGGCCGAGCGCGCGATGCCCACCGCCTGCGCGGCGATGCTGATGCGCCCGCCTTCGAGGTTCGAGAGCGCGATGCGATAGCCCTCGCCCACGGCGCCGAGCTCGTTCGCGACCGGGACGCGGCAATGCTCGAAGGCGATCTGCGCCGTGTCCGAGGCGTGCTGGCCGAGCTTGTCCTCGATGCGGGCGACGACGTAGCCCGGGGTCGCGGTCGGAACGATGAAGGCGCTGATGCCCTTCTTGCCGGCATCGCGGTCGGTGACCGCGAAGACCACCGCGAGGTCGGCGTGCTTGCCGCTGGTGATGAACTGCTTCACGCCGTTCAGCACCCAGTGATCGCCGTCGCGCCGGGCCGTGGTGCGAAGCGCCGAGGCGTCCGAGCCCACGTGCGGTTCGGTCAGGCAGAAGCATCCCAGTTGCGCTCCGCTCGCGAGGGGCTTGAGGAATTCCTGCTTCTGCGCGGGCGAGCCGTAGCCGTTGAGGATGCCGGTGACGAGGTTGTTGACCGCGATGATGGTCGAGGTGGCGGCATCGCCGGCGGCGATCTCCTCCATCGCCAGCGCGACCGCGAGGTAATCCATCCCCGCGCCGCCCCATTCCTCGGCCACCGCGATGCCGTAGAGCCCCATCTCGCCCAGGCCCCGGAGCGCTTCGCGCGGAAACGTGGATTCGCGGTCCCATCGGGCGGCGTTCGGCGCGAGGCGCTCGCGCGCGAACGCGCGCACCGAGTCGCGGATCATTTCCTGTTCTGCGGTGAGGATCACGGGGTCTGTCTTCCCTCTGGAGCGATATGCGTAAGCTTGTCATTCCGAGGCCGAAGGCCGAGGAATCTGCTTTTGCTTGCACTCGTCGAAAAGCAGATCCCTCGCTGGCGCTCGGGGTGACCGCTAGGCGCTCGCGCGCCTGGCGGTCACCTCTATCTCGATCTTCATGCGCGGGTCGACCAGTTCGCACACGATCGCGGTGGCGGCGGGGCGGACCTCCGCCAGGTACTCGCCGAACACCGGCGCGAGCAGTTCGAAGTCCTCGCGCCGGGTGAGAAAGTAGCGCACGCGCACCGCGTCCCGCAGCGAGGCGCCCGCCTCGGCGAGCGCCGCTTCGATGTTGCGGAACGCCTGCCGGGTCTGCTCGGCGGTGTCGGGCGAGATACTCATCTTCGCGTAGTCGAAGCCGGTCGTGCCCGAGACGTGGATCCAGTCGCCCTCGGCGACGGCGCGGCTGTAGCCGGCGACCTTTTCGTAGGCCGAGCCCGAGGAGATCAGCTTGCGTGCCATGCCGCGTCCGTCACACGAGCTCGATCGCCAGGGCGGTGGCCTCGCCGCCGCCGATGCACAGCGACGCAATCCCGCGCTTGCCGCCGTATTTGCGCAGCGCGCCGATCAGCGTGACCACGACGCGCGCGCCCGAGGCGCCGATCGGATGGCCGAGCGCGCAGGCGCCGCCGTGGACGTTGACCTTCTCGTGCGGCAGCTTGTGCTCGCGCATCGCCGCCATGGTGACCACGGCGAAGGCCTCGTTGATCTCGAACAGGTCCACCTTGTCCGCCGACCAGCCTGTCTTGTCGAAGAGCTTGCGGATGGCGCCCACGGGGGCGGTCGTGAACCAGCCCGGCTCCTGCGAGTGCGTGCTGTGGCCGGCGATGACCGCGAGCGGCTTCAATCCCAGCTTTTCGGCGGTGGAGCGGCGCACCAGCACCATCGCCGCCGCGCCGTCGGAGATCGACGAGGAGTTGGCGGCGGTCACGGTGCCGTCCTTGCGGAAAGCGGCCTTGAGCGTGGGGATCTTGGCGATGTTCGCCTTGAACGGCTGCTCGTCGTTCTCGACGAACTTCTCCTCCTTGCCCGCCTTGATCGCAAGGGGCGTGATCTCCCAGGCGAACCAGCCCTCCTTGTTCGCCTTCTGCGCGCGTTCGAGCGAAGTGATGGCGAACCGGTCCTGCGCTTCGCGCGTGAACTGGAACTTGTCCGCGCATTCCTCGGCGAAGGTGCCCATGAGCCGGCCGCGGTCGTAGGCGTCCTCCAGGCCGTCGAGGAACATGTGGTCGTACACCTGCTGGTGGCCCATGCGGTAGCCCGTGCGCGCCTTGGGCATGAGGTAGGGCGCATTGGTCATCGATTCCATGCCGCCGGCGACCATGATGTCGTTGGTGCCCGCGGTGAGCAGGTCGTTGCAGAGCATCGCCGCCTTCATGCCCGAGCCGCACATTTTGCTGATGGTGGTGGCGCCCGCCGAGATCGGCAGCCCCGCGCCGAGCGCCGCCTGGCGCGCGGGCGCCTGGCCCTGGCCCGCCATCAGGCAGTTGCCGAAGATCACTTCCTCGACCTGCTCGGGCTTGATGCCGGCGCGCTCGACCGCGGCGCGAATCGCCGCGGCGCCGAGCTGCGGCGCGGTGAAGTCCTTGAGGTCGCCTTGGAACCCGCCCATGGGCGTGCGCGCGGCGGAGACGATGACGATGGGGTCGGTTGACATGAGGATTTCCTTTCTCACAGTGTTTCTTCGAACAGCTCCCTGCCGATCAGCCAGCGCCGGATCTCGCTCGTCCCGGCGCCGATTTCGTAGAGCTTGGCATCGCGCCACAGGCGTCCCGCGGCGGTCTCGTTGATGTAGCCCATGCCGCCCAGGCACTGGATGGCCTCGCCCGCCATCCAGGTCGCCTTCTCCGCGGCGTAGAGGATGGCGCCGGCGGCGTCCTTGCGCGTGGTCTCGCCGCGGTCGCAAGCCGCGCCCACGGCATACACATAGGCCTTGCAGGCGTTCATGGTGGTGTACATGTCGGCGAGCTTGCCCTGCATGAGCTGGAATTCGCCGATCGGCTGGCCGAACTGCTTGCGCTCGTGCAGGTAGGGCAGGACGACGTCCATGCACGCGTCCATGATGCCCAGGGGCCCGCCGGCGAGCACCGCGCGCTCGTAGTCCAGGCCGCTCATCAGCACGTTCACCCCGCGGCCCATGTCGGAGAGGATGTTCTCCTCCGGCACTTCGCAGTCGCGGAACACCAGCTCGCAGGTGTTCGAGCCGCGCATGCCGAGCTTGTCCAGCTTCTGCGCCGTCGAGAATCCC